>ENA-ORBV01000241-ORBV01000241.1-microbial-mat-metagenome-genome-assembly--contig:-NODE-241-length-121453-cov-18.888092_pt1 | contig 121453 bp, 93 predicted proteins | sample MGYA00237777_ERZ505514 | MGnify/ENA primary metagenome ERZ505514 (study PRJEB26160, sample SAMN06269048) | microbial mat metagenome | isolation source: Oligotrophic lake microbial mat | place...
GGCGGTGGCGGCGGCGGATATCGCGGTGGGAGCGGCGGCAGCGGCGGCGGAGCCGGCGGTCGCACAGGCGGCGGCGGTGGTTATGGTCGCTCTAGCGGAAGCAGCAGCGGCGGCGGTTATGGTCGCTCCAGCGGCAGCACCGGTGGTGGTGGCTACGGTCGTTCTAGCGGCGAAGGCAGCAGTGGTGAAGGTAGACCTCGAACCGGCGGCAGCGGCGGTGGCGGTGGCTACGGTCGTCCTAGCGGCGGCGGAAGTGGCGGCGGCGGCGGCGGCGGCTACGGACGATCGTCCGGTGGCAGCAGCGGCGGCGGCGGCGGATATCGTGGTGGCGGCGCTGGTCGTAGCAGCAGCGGCGGCAGTGGCGGCGGCGGCGGTTACGGACGTCCAAGCGGCGGCAGCAGCGGCGGTGGGGCCAGAGGTCGCACTGCAGGTGGTGGCGGCGGACGCTCAACTGGCCCAAGTGGTGGTTCCAGAAGGCCGGCCGGAAAAAAGCCCTAACTACATAAGCCAACTAAACTTGGCTGCATAAGCGCTTATCCATTGATTTCGACAATAAACTTGGAGGAAGACGTTCAATGAAATTGCAATTCCTTTTATTGGGTGCGATGCTCGCCTTAGCTTGCCCTGCCACATCAGCAGCGGACAGCTATCCGGCAATAGTCACGAAGAAAGAACTATTCGCAAAAGTAGATCTGCGCGGAAAAACCGCTCCAGAACTGGAAGTGAAGAGCTGGATCAACGGCGCCGCACCCGACACTAAAGGCAAAGTGGTGCTCATAGATTTCTGGGCAACCTGGTGCGGTCCTTGCCGAAGCTTGATTCCCGAGTTAAACGGCTTCAAAGAAAAATTCGGAGATGACCTGGTCATCATCGGATTGAGCGATGAGCCGGAAGAAAAACTCCAGGAGTTTCTGAAGACAAACGATATCAAATACAGTGTCGGAACTGATCCAACCAAAACCATGAAAAGAAAACTCGGTGTTCAAGGAATTCCGCATTGCATGGTGATCTCGCCAGACAACATAGTTCGTTGGCAAGGTCTACCTAATATGGATGAGGACAAGCTCACTGAAGAGAAGCTTGCCCAAATCATCGCAGCCAGTAAGTCAAAAGACTAAGCGCCATAGTTCGGAACAATCGGGTCAGCACCAATCGACCAGGCTCTCAGCAAAAATCGACAAGCTTCTGCTGTCCGTTTCATGTTCACGTACGCCGTTCGGCTGTCCGTTCCAAGCACACGTTCTTGAATCAAAACGATCGGCGCGCTGTTCGAAACTATCGTCGTCGCACTAATGCAAATTCGCATGACCAGCGGCTTTCGGCTTGGCGTGCTTCTTCGCGTGCTTGCTGCTCAAATGGGTCTGCGCATTTGTATGATGATGTTTTCCATCACTCAATGCCGCTGCAATGTGCGAAGTCTGACCAGCCGATGCCACCGGTTTAATCGGTTGGACCACGGCAGCCGGTGCACCCTTATGCTGTGAAAAAGCGATAACGGCACCAGAAGCAGCGATAAAACCACCCAAAACTATTCCAAAGACTGCCAGTGTCATCGCTGCACTTTTGGAATTTTTGAATGGGCTGTTTGGAATGCCATCGTTTTCAAAAGTTGAACGAGATAAACCAACGCGGCTGTTAGTTCCAGATTTTTGCGCTTTCATTTTGCTTACCTCTGCCATGAAGGCAGACACTTGACATCCCTTAATCTGACCATCATATACCCCAACGAGTCGTCACCCCCCAAGCTATACCTTCTATTCACAATTGCCGATCTTTCATCCAAACCAATCACCCCTATTGGTGATGCATCGAAGAGCGCGAAAACCTAAACTGTGTAAGGTCGGAACCAACCAAACGCCTCGATGCCTCACATCGATTAGGGGGCAAAGTGAACTTAGCAGTTCCTATATCAGTGTTACTGGTAGAAGATCATTCGCTGCTACGAATGGGAATCAAGCTGTCATTATCTAACGAACAATCCATTTTGATTGTCGGCGAAGCATGTAATGGCGCAGAAGCAATCGACAAAGTAGCTGCGCTCAATCCCGACGTGGTGATCATGGATCTTTCCATGCCTGTTATGGATGGACTGCAGTCTGCGCGGATACTGAGGCAACTGGGATCACACGCGAAAATCATTATTTTGAGTTCTCACCAGGAGGACTCAGTTGTCCTTTCGGCATTGTCGTCCGGAGCACGTGGATACGTCTCAAAAGATCTAACTGATGATAATCAGCTGCTGAACGCGATTCGAGCCGTCCAAAGTGGAGAGATCTGGTTAGACCCGAGAATAAAAAATTCGATGTTGAAGTCTTCTTTCGAACTGAAGAACTGTGATGCACAACAATCATTGGACGAGGCAACTCAATTGGACATCGAACAAAAGGATACCGTGCTCAGTCTTCGCAAAGTGGATTGCGATTTTGCGCCGCAGTACCTGCATGGTTTGTCGTCGAAATTCGAATATCTCAATTTACTGGGTCGAGGCGGAATGAGCGTAGTTCATAAGGTAAGGCATCGCTTGCTCGATAAAGTCTTTGCGATCAAATTTCTTTCGTCAGCGCTATCGACCTCAGATTCATTGTGCAAACGCTTTACCCTGGAAGCGAAAATTACAAGTCACCTCAATCATCCAAACATCGTCAACACTCACGATTACGGCATCGCTCCCGATGGTCAACCTTATTTACTGATGGATTTTGCTGAAGGTCCAACAATTGCCGACGTGCTCACTGCAAATGGCAAAGTATCAGAATCTCATGCTCGTCCTATTTTCAAACAGATCGCAGAAGCCCTTAACCACGCCCATTCACACGGTATCATGCACCGCGACGTCAAGCCAAGCAACGTGATTCTCACCCGAGATGAGAAAGGAGAATTGCGCGCAAAACTTCTGGATTTTGGTCTGGCCAAGATGACCGATTACGATAACCAGAGCCTGACCAAAACCGGACAATGCGCGGGAAGTCCGCTCTACATGAGCCCTGAGCAATGCCGCAGCAGTCAACTGGACGAACGATCGGACATCTATTCTTTTGGTTGTCTGATGTATGAAGTGATTTGCGGACGGCCTCCATTTCGTGGAAGCAGCGCGTTTGACACAATGCATATGCACGTTCACGATCAGCCCGCGGAGCCAGACTCTGAGCTCTGCTCAGCAGCACTAAATCAGATTCTGCATAGTTGCCTGCAAAAAGATCCGAGCTTGCGTTTATCAAGCTCAGAATTAGTCAAACTACTTTAGAAGCTCAAAAACCATTTGAACCCTAAAAACCTGTTGAAGTTGACCACTTCGAAAGCTCAGCGAAACTCGATCAAAGCCCAGTCATTGTTTTTGGCCGGCTTCCTCTCTCGCTTTTCTCAGCGCTTCGCGCTCCACTAACAAACCCTGCCGCTCGTATGTCTTCCAAACCTCCGACCACTTCATTTCGACAAAGTGAGTCGTAGAATATTTCTTTGCCAATCGAGTCACCAACGCATTTCCGCTGCGCAGTAATTCCATTTCGGAAAGGGCAGAACACCGAAGACAAAAAGCTTCCTTCTCATCGTCCTTTTTATTCAGTCGCACGATTTCGTCAACGTTCAGTTTCGCGTCACAACCGTGGCAACGGGATGCTCGACTCAATGCGAACAGCACATCAGGTTTCGCAACAGGTTCTTTAGCCATTCAAGTTCTAACTAACTATGCGAGTTCTTTAAACGCTTTTTCGAACGCTTCAATCGTTTGATCGATTATGCGTTTCGTATGTTGTGTCGAAAGAAACGCGGCTTCGAATTGTGATGGCGGCCAGTAGACACCATGCTTGATCAGCGATTTCCACACTTTAGAGAAGGTCTCGGTGTCTGCCTTTTGTGCCTGTTCGAAGTTGGTGACTTCCTGCTTGGTGAAGAACACGGTGATCATTCCGCAGGTATGAGAAACGGTCGCATTCACACCATTCTCTTTGATCAGGTCTTTCAAACCTTGAGCAAGTTTGTCGCTAGACTCTTGCAGTTCGGTATAGATTTTTTCGTTTTGCAACACTTTCAACTGAGCGACACCGGCAGCCATTGCCACTGGGTTTCCGGAGAGTGTGCCGGCTTGATAAACATCGCCTTGTGGTGCCACCATTTCCATGATGTCTCTTCTGCCACCATAAGCACCAACCGGCATACCGCCGCCGATTACTTTGCCGAGGCAGGTCAGGTCAGGCTTGATGTTGAACATCTTTTGCGCGCCGCCTTTGTTGACGCGGAATCCGGTCATCACTTCGTCGAAGATCAAAAGTGATTTGTGTTTCTGACAAAGTTCGCTGAGACCTTCAAGGAAGCCTTCCTTAGGCAGAATCAATCCGGAGTTGCCGACGATCGGCTCGACGATTACTGCGGCAATTTCATCCTTATGCTCCTGGAAAGCTTTGGTGACCGCATCCAGATCGTTGTAAGGCAGTGAGATAGTCAGTTTCGAGAGGGCCTCAGGAACGCCTGGACTGCTGGCAATTCCGAGAGTCGCCATACCGGAACCTGCTTTAACAAGAAAACTATCGGCATGTCCGTGATAGCAACCATCAAACTTGATTATCACGTCGCGCTTCGTAAACGCTCTTGCCACGCGGATTGCCGACATACATGCTTCGGTTCCGGAATTGACCATGCGCACCATTTCCATCGACGGCATGAATTCGGTAACCAATTCGGCCAGTTCAACTTCGGCTTTGCACGGAGCACCAAAGCTGGTGCCACGAATTACAGCGCGCTCAACAGCTTCGAGAACACGAGGATGGCAATGACCAAGAATCATCGGTCCCCAGGACAAAACGCAATCAATGTATTCGGTATCATCGACGTCGTAAAGATAAGGTCCGTCCGCGCGAGCCATGAAGATTGGCTGGGAATCGACAGCTTTGCATGCTCTTGCCGGCGAGTTGACTCCGCCTGGTATCACTTTTTGAGCGCGCTCGAAAAGTTTCTGTGAATTGGTCGAAGGCTCCGTTTCAGCTGCTGGTGTGTCTTTCGCCTTATCTTTTGTAACTGTGTCTGTCATGTTTCACCTGAGAACGAAGTAGTTTCAACCTAATAATTCCAACAAAATCTTTCGCGATTTTGTTTTGACACCAACCCAACCAGTAACCAAGTACCCAAAGGTTTTGAAAACCAGATGGAAACAAATAGCCTCGATCAAAAAGTCGATCGGCTGACATTTTACCAATTCTGATTATCGAAAATCGTCCAGCGCTCTCAGGACATTCCCGATTGTTTCGAGACTGACGCCCAGTTTGCTGCGTTAATCAAATCAATCAGCGACTTTTTCCTTCTGTGCTTTCAAAATTCGTTCGATTGCAGGCTCGACCATCTTGACGGCCTTTTCGCCGGCCTTGAAGTCGCGCATTTTATGGTCTTCATCAAATAAGTAGTAGGCAGGAACGTATTTGTTCTCGAACTTATTTGTGATTTCGTGCCAGTTGTCGACAACGACAGGCTGCTGCACTTCCCACTCGGCCATCGCTTCTTTGACAAGTTCGATTTTGGTATCAGTTTCTTGTCGCGGCATGTGCACCGAGATGATCTGCAAACCTTCTGGTTTGTAAGTTTCCAACCATCGATTGATATCGGGCAAACTCTCTTTGCAGGTCCCGCAGCTCACCGACCAAAAGTGGACGAGTACTGGTTTACCTTTTAATTGTTCAGCCGTAACCGGTTCTGAATTGAACCAGTCCGTTCCACCATCCAGAGATGGCAGGGGAGCATCCATTCGAAGCGGCATACGACCTCCTTGATACCGTTATGAACTACCAATATTGTATCGCCGTAACTGAGCCGATGGTGTGATTATTCAAAAGAGTCGCCAGCACCTGGCCAGCGACTCCTTGAAATTCAATACTTATTCAATCGATTAGACGGAAATAGGTTTTTGACCTGGCTTCCAATCGGCTGCGCAAAGTCCACCGGTCTTGAGAGCTTCAAGAACGCGGAGGGTTTCGTCTACGCTGCGACCAACGTTGAGACTATGGACAACTTGATACTGGAGGTAACCATCTGGATCGATGATGAAAAGACCACGCAGTGAGATGCCCTTGTCTTCGAGCAATACACCGTAATCGCGGCAAACATCTTTGGTGATGTCGGAGCCGAGGATGTAATCCAATTTGCCCAGTCCACCTTTATCTTCGGTGGTGTTGATCCAGGCGCGGTGGCTGTATACGCTGTCGGTTGAGACAGCGAGGACTTCGGCGCCGGCGCCCTTGATGTCTTTCAATCTGTCATGAAAGGCTTTAAGTTCGGTTGGGCAAACAAAGGTGAAATCTAAAGGATAGAAGAAAAGAATGAGCCATTTGCCTTTGTAATCAGCGAGGCTGACATTTTCTTTCAAAGTTTTGAGGTCCTTGGTGGACGGCATGTCAAACGGCGGAGCTTTTTTACCAACTTGCAACATACGACGATAACTCCCATTAATAGCTAACGGTGCGGGTGATTTATGATACAGATGGTATCCGCTATGCCCGTACCACTTAATATGTTTAATGGAAATTGTATATTTGGCTTAACGCTTTATTTGCTCACAGGCTTGCTTTTCTCGACCCAGTCAGAAACTACGCGCTCCAATTGATTAAGCGCGACAAACTTTCGAATAAGAGGACTCTTCGGATCCCAGCCGATTGTCAGTAGATGTATAAGATGATCCCGAGGACTGCTGCTCGCTTTGCTGCGGCCAAGCTCATCTTCTTTTACGGCATCGTTACTCATGGGTGTTTACTTCCGGACAATCAGTACAAAACGGAGACATCGTAAGCTCGCAAGAACGTCTTTCATGTTACTGGATTCGGCTCCCCATGTACCCAATAGATAGACTCGGGTGAGGAATAACAAATGCTAACTCTGTCTATTCCTCTAAGTATTGAACAAAACTATCTAGCCAAATCGAACAGTCAATTGCATAGACGAAGGTTGTCATCGCGGTTCGCAAAGACTAAGTTGTCATTAAGAACTTCTTATCGTGCCCACTCCAGAAGTAGAATCGAGCGAACATCCAAGTGTCAGGAGCGCGTGTAGATGGATCTCACAAATTTTTCCATGAACCCAACATCCGCACACCAAGCTCTTCTTCGTTGCGACCTCAACCACAAGATTCTAATCACCAGCGTGTCCTTAGTGATTTTCTCCATGATGGCGTGGGCGTTTGGAGAATATCAAAAAGTTGCAGAACCAACTAATTGGCAGACAACGACAGCCGTAGTCAAAGAAATTAGGACGTCCGAGCTTAAAAAACAAGGAAAGTCGCAATTGCACCTGCAAGTCCAGGTCGGCAGCAAGCCCGCGTTTGAAGCCAGCTTTCCGCCAATGACTCCAGATACTGCCCTGGCGTTTAAGAGCGACATTGAAAAGAGCCACAACGTCGACATCTACCAGCGCATCGGGGACAATCCCGAATACACCTTGTCATACTCCTATCTCGCTTATCAGCGCTGGGTCTCAGTTTTGGTGATGGTCGGTGGCATCGGCATGCTTGTCATCTATGGTGTCTTGAGAAGTTGGACGATCGGACGCGAATCGATCAAGTCGGAATTTCGAGCGCCTGTGCTGGAATCAACAAAACCGTCCCAACTAGTTGCGGAAAAGTTCGCCCAAAGCCGCGGACTTGGCGGGTTCTGGGAGCCTAAAAAAACAAAAGCACAACTCGAGAATCGCGAAACGGTGATCAACGGCGACGGAAGCACCGATGAGCAGGGCAAACTGACAATCAATCAAGCGGCACAGCGAGAACAGCATTTGCGTTAAGCGGCTCCTCTTGAGAAGGCCAAAGTTCAAACAATTCTCATTTGCTATCAATAGTTAAGCAGCCAGCCCTGCCTTTTATTGCCCTCAGGGTGCATATTTGATAGTATTCACATTCGGTCTTTGCGCTCTTCAAAGAGAGCGAAGGACAGTCTTGCATGGACCTGCGGACCAAAACGCGGGCATCAGGACGATCCAACGTCAGTTACGTTAGTTAGAAAATTCCGGAGACAGCAATGTTCGCCATAGTTGAAGCCTGCGGCAGGCAATATAAATTAGAGCCGGGACGTTTTGTCGACATCGACTTCACCAGCGAAAGCCACGGTGAGAATCACCTTTTCGACAAGGTGTTGATGCTTGTTGATGGTGATGAAACCACAGTCGGTCAGCCATTCGTTGAAGGCGCCATAGTTACGGGCAAAGTGATCTCCGACGTCGTCGAGAACGAAGTGCACGGCAGAATGGAGTCTTCACTCAAAGCAGCCAAAGTGATTGTTTATCACATGAAGCCTAAAAAGGGCACACGTAAGAAACAAGGTCACAGACAGCAATTCACCCGTGTCTACATCGATTCAATCGAAGTAAACAAAAAAGTATTGGCTAAAGCCGAACCAAGACAACGCGCAGAAAGCAAGAGCTAGAGCGTCTTTCGACGCGCGGTGCCTCGGCGCCGTAATCAGGGAGTTAATTGAAATGGCACATAAAAAAGGAGCCGGTTCTACAAGAAACGGCAGAGATAGCCAACCTAAGCGTCTCGGCGTTAAGGTATACGGCGGACAACTAGCCATCCCGGGCAACATTCTTGTTCGTCAAAGAGGCACCAAAATCCATCCTGGATTCAATGTCAAAAAAGGCAGCGATGACACTCTGTACGCAGTCGTCACGGGTGTCGTCACCTACGAAATGTCCCGCGGCAAGAAGCGCGTCAGCGTTTATCCAGCGCCAGCAACACCAACGCCAGCAGTACCTGTCTAAATAAAACTGATAGCCTCAGGCATCTGCCGCTCCGATTCACGGAGGGTTTGCTTGAGGCTGACTGTAAGCGGATCTTTTGTCGTCGCGTCGGTCCCAAAAATTCTTCAGAGTCCAGAGCTTGACTCCAACCACAATGGAAGTTTCTCCAAAATCAGTCGGTCCACTGTTGAATCAGTGGGGTCTCAAAGCCGATTGGGAGAATGCCGAAAGCAGCATCTTCACTGGAGTTTCGTACGACTCTCGTTCTGTAGCTCCCGGACATATTTTCTTTTGCGTAGTCGGCGAGAAAATGAACGGCAATGATTTTATTCCCCAGGCGCTTGCCGGTGGAGCCGTTTTAATCGTAAGCGAGACGCCCAAACCAAGCGGCTTTTCACATCCCTACCTGCAAGTAAAAGATGTGCGCCAGGCGATGTCTGAAGCTGCCGATTATCTCTATGAACATCCCAGTCAAAAGTTGCGCGTGCTCGGTGTAACCGGCACCAATGGCAAGACTTCGACTACTCACATCATCGAACATATTTTAAACGGCTCCGGTCGCAAAGCCGGACTCGTAGGCACCATGGGCGTTCGCTGGGCTGGAGCCGGGCACGGCGACGACTACATCGAAGCAAAACACACCACGCCTCAGGCTGCAGACCTGCACCGGCTCTTCTATCAGATGGTCAAAGGCGGCGTTTCGCATATCGCGATGGAAGTTTCCAGCCACGCTCTTGCACTCAAGCGCGTCGACAACTGCCAGTTTGCATCAGCTTGTTTGACCAACATCACACAAGACCATCTCGATTTTCACAAAACGATGGAGCATTACTGGAAGTCAAAATTGCTTCTGTTCTCGGCTCTCAATCACAGTCCTATGGATCCGAAAAACGCGATCGTCAACCGCGATCTCGAGCTCGCCAATGAATTTCTCTCGGCGCTTGATCCTGACTTCAACAAATTTACTTACGGATTCTCCGATGGCGCCGACTTCCAGGCCAAGAATGCGCACTTCGATCACAGCGGCACAAAACTAACGGTGCTCACACCCGACGGTCCGCTCGATTTGAAACTGCAACTGGTCGGCAATTTCAATGTTTACAACGTGCTCGCCGCCCTGGCGATCTGCTTTACCGAAGGCGTAAGCAAAGACGAATTGAAGGAAGGCCTGGAGTCATTCCCCGGCGTATCCGGTCGATTCCAGTCAGTTTCCAGCAGCGCTCCGACCAAAGAGCCGCTCTGCATCGTCGATTACGCGCACTCGCCCGACGGACTTGAAAACGTTTTAAGAGTGGCTCGTGAATTGGTTCCAGCCTCAGGAAAATTAATCACCGTATTCGGTTGCGGCGGCGACCGGGACTCATCAAAACGCCCACAGATGGGAGCGATCGCGGAAAATCTCGCCGACACGGTTGTAGTCACCTCCGACAACCCGCGCTCCGAAGATCCGCAGCAGATCATCGTCGACATCCTGGCGGGCATCAAACGCATGAATGAAGACATTCTGGTTGAACCGGACCGCGCCAAGGCAATTCAGCTCGCTGTGCTCGATGCCGCCGATAACGATGTTGTGCTTATAGCTGGAAAAGGGCATGAAACCTACCAGATAATCAAAGATCAGGTTTTTGATTTCGACGATCGAGTCGAAGTTTTAAAAGCTCTTAAAAAACGCAGCGAAACGAAATCATAGGGCGCCGCTAGCGGCGGGCGGTTATAATTTTCGGACTGTGCCGAGCCAAGAGAATTGACCCGTGGGCATTAGCTTCCATATAACCTCGGTTCGCGAGGGCACTATATTCAACGTCATGCAATTCCTGGCCCTGGAAAAGGTTACAGGAACGCTGTCGATCAAATTCGGGCGCAATATCCCGGACGTGACGATGTACTTCGTCACCGGCACTTTGACGACTGCGGAGTTTGGCTCGATTTTGCGCGACAAAGTAATCGATATTCTTTTGTGCCAGGAATTTGCCGTCAAAGAAATTAGTTTCGCTCCGGAACGAATTGCTCAGATCAACGAAGCCGCCATGATCAAAGGCGCGAGGAGTTTGTCGGGAATTGTTTTAAACGCGTCCAAAGATGTCGATGAATGCCAGGCTCGCAGTTTGATCTACGGCATGATGCCGATGAAAGATATCAAAGGGCGAACGCCGGAATCGTTGCTGCATGTGCTCTACGATTTTAAAGATTACGAAAAGGATTTCGCAAAGGCACCAGTCGACCCGAAGGATAAAAAGGCACCACTCAAAGAGTGCGTCCTGCTCAGCCGCGCGTTGCGCCACAATCTGATTGCGTATCAAACGCCACTGGTATCACTCAAAGGCATCCGTCCTTTGATCAATATGCTCAATCCAATGAGTGAAAAAGAGGAAACCAATTTGCGCGGATATTTGCGCAGCCTGCTCCCGCATCAGCGCGCGACGCATCTTTCGATCGAACGCTTCTACGCCTTTGCCAGCGCAATCGAATCGATTGCCCAAAGGCGGGGACAGGAAGTTGGAGACCAGGCCAGAAAAGCGATTCAAGAACTCGTGCAACAAACAAAAGCGAGTGAGTCGGCAAACGCTTAGCGAGTGATAACCGGTGTTCGATCGCATCACAGAATAAACCGGTACTCAACTCGCTGAATGACACCACATATAGTATCAACTCCAGCCAAGTCCTCGACACTCTGGGTCAATTCGGCACCATGGAAATCGGCGACGAGACGAATATTGAACGGCGCCGCGTCATGATTGAACGATACGGCATGGAAAAATATTTAAAAGACTCAGGTGCCAAGCCGGTTTCGAGCGATGAATGCGGGCGCTTGTTTCGACTGCGCCCGCGACTACGAGACGAACCGATTCAGATAGTCGAAGTCAAAAATTCCACACCGGAACCGGATGGTTCATACAAGTTATATTACCTGCGAGTTCCGCCGGAGATTGAAACAGCCAGAGAGGCGGTTGCCTGGACGTTCTCGCTCACCGGAGCCCACGATTACCATCTGGAGAAAGAAACCTAGCTCACAGAACAGTCGACGAACTGTTCGAATTCAAGAGATACACAGCGACCAAAACGACTAATGTTGTGTTAGGGTTTAGCTCATGGGGCTTTGGTTTGGCATTGATAAAATCACTGAACGACATGAAGATGGATATGATGACTGGGGCCGCCCGGTCAGTTCTGCCATCGGGCTATTGGCACCATCCGGCGGACAATTCCGAGTCGCCTTGCCACCTCACTTTCGACGACGGTCCGTTTCCGGAGACCACCCCGCGACTGCTCGAGATGCTCGACGAGCACAATGTCAAAGCCACATTTTTCTTCACGGGAAGAAACGTCGAAAAGTATCCTGAACTGGCGAAACTAACGAAGGATCGTGGGCACCAGATCGGCAATCACACTTATAGCCATTTAGCACCACTTTTTATTCCGAAAGCACTTTTCGAAAAAGAAGTCGATGCAGCCAGCCTGGTGATTAAAAACGCAACCGGCGAGGCACCAACAGTTTTTCGCCCACCATATGGTTTGATCGATCCTGATAAAGCAGTTTCGCTGAAAGAAAGAAACTTGATGTGCGTCTATTGGGGTCCAGTCGCGGAAGATTGGAACGATGTCGGCGTGTCCGAAGTGGTTCGACGAATAGTCAGGCAGACCCGCTCCGGCAGCCTGATTGTCTTGCACGAAAGCACACGAAATTCGCGGCAATGCATCAAGTCGACGCTAGAGATTGTCAAATGGTCAGTTTCAAAAGGTCTTAAATTCGCACCGATTCAGTAGAGCGGTGCCCATGGTAAAGTAACGGTCTTGAATCCTCGAGTCAAGGAGATCGTTGATGCTCGATTTTAGACCGCCGCTGGATACTCCGTGGATGATCGCGATGGTCAAACTATTGATGCCACTATATATGAAGCTGGGTTTGAATGACACCACAGTCAGTGCCTCACCCGAAGCACTGGCGCGCTTCAATACACTCAAAGGCAAGAAAGCACTTATCTGTCCGAATCACAGTTTTCGACATGATCCGCAAGTCATGTTCGCGTTTGCGAAATTGGTGAATGAAGATTTCAATTTCATCGCCGCGCGAGAAGTGTTTGATTGGGATCATGGTTTAAACGGATGGTGGCTGCAACACATGGGCTGCTACTCTGTGGTTCGTGGTGCTGTCGATCGTGAATCGTTTAAAACCACGCGCGAACTTCTAGCCAATGGAAAGAAAAAACTTGTTCTATTTCCCGAAGGTGAAATTTCGCGCCAGAACGATACGCTTCTTCCGCTTGAATCCGGCGCTGCGCAAATGTCTTTCTGGGCATTGAGCGACATCAAAAAAGCAAACCCGGATGAAACCATTTACATCGTTCCAATCGCGTTGAAATATACCTTCCCGTACGACATCGGCAGCAACATCCGAGAGTCGCTCACCAAGATGGAAAACAAACTTGGACTAACGGCAGAACACTCGGGCGATGGTGACATCGTTAAAGTAGAAATCGAATCAGGCGAAGCTTCGGTGCGCGATCGATTGCGCCGAGTGGCTGACAGACTGCTTACTATTCTCGAAAAAGAATACAAACAAAAATGCGATCCGGCTTTGACGATGAATGAACGCGTCGAAAAATTGAGACGCGCTATCCTCCTGAAAGTGGCGAAGCAACTCGATGTCGAGATTTCACCGAATCAAAGAGAGTTGGAGCAAGTTCGAATTCTTCGAAACAATCTCGATGAGTACATCTACTCCGAAAAAGCGGCGTCCAGCGAGTACGAAAAACAAATTCACGACGAGCATGCGGCCAGCATCAAGGCTTGCTACAAGGACCTCGATCGCGCAGTCAATTTCATCGCGATTTACGACGGCTACGTCACCGAGCACATGTCGCAAGAACGTTATTCGCATGTTCTCGATCGACTCGAACAAGAAGTGTTCGGCGGCGCACCTATTATCCGCGGCGCGCGACGCGTATTGATCGACGTGGGCGAACCGATCAATCTGGAAGCGTACAAGGCGAAGAAGAAAGAAGCTGTGGCGCATGTCACCGACGAGATCTTTAGCCAGATTTCATCGATGCTGCATGGACTGGAGTCTAAACGCAAGAAAGTCTTCCTGAAGTAGTGGTTCGAAACCTGCGCCAGTGCCCGTCTAAATTTGTTTAAGCTAGCAAATCGGTCAATTTCCGCAATGATCTCTTAGAAACCTGGAGCATAAGTGGTAATATCAAGAAGCTCTGTTTCTTGAAACCGAGAAGTCTTTGCTCCGAGCCCATCTCGGGCTTGAGTCATTCTGGAGAATCTCAAAGTCGTATGCAAAAGCTTGCCCTTGTAGGTTTGGGTGCATCTGGTCTCTTCGCGCTGAAAGAACTCGCGGGAGCCAACGTCGAAGTACACGTATTCGACGTCGGACCGGTTTATGAAAAGCGATATGCCTGTCCAATCGACCAGGGGAAATTGACGGTCTGCCCGCCGAAGGCCTGCAGCTACTGCGCTCCGGGACAATCCGCCGGCAGCTGGAACGATTTCAAAGTAATTTTGTCAGCCTCTCCTGTGATCGGAGGTCGGCTCTACGACCTGGTCGGCGAACAAGAACTTCAAAAGCGCCTTGATGTGGTCAGAGAAACAATTCTCAAGCATGCGCCATGCGAAATCCCTGTCGTCAAGCCAAATGCAGAAGACCTGGAATGGATTCATAAGCGCGCGACCCTGGCAGGAATGACCTATCACTATCAGGAACTGTTGCACTGCGGCTCTGACAACGCACCGGCAATCAACTCGAGCATCCTTGCCGAGATCAAAGCACTCGGTCCGAACATTCACTTCCACTGGGACTCCAAGGTCGTTTCCGTAACCCGACGCGGAGAGAAATTCGCTATCCGCTACGATGGATATAGAAAGCAAGTCAGCGACGAAAAAGAAGACACCTTCGATTACTGCATTCTGTCGGTTGGCAGAGGCGGAGCGCATTGGCTCACCCAGCAAGAGTTCTACAAAGAGCTCGACATTTATCCTGGACAAGTCGACATCGGTGTTCGCGTTGAGACCAGCTGCTACTTCACAGAAGAAGTGGACAAGCGCTTCTACGAACCAAAACTTTATTACATCAGCCGACACACCGGCGACGTGGTGCGAAATTTCTGCTCCAACCCGCGCGGTTATGTCACTCCGGAAAACCACCGAGACTACGTTCTAGTCAACGGTCACTCGAAGATGTACGAGAAATCCGAGAACAACAATTTTGCAGTTCTGGTATCAAAAACATTCACGCGACCATTCAAAGATCCGCAACTTTATTCTCAAACGATTGCCAAGGTCGTCAACATGCTCGCCGGTGGAGGACCGCTCGTACAGCGCCTCGGCGACCTCAAAGCCGGACGCCGCACCAAGTCGTTGACCAACAATTTGATCAAGCCGACACTCGAAGCAGAATGTGGTGACATCTCGCTTGCATATCCTCACAGAATTTTGGCAAGCATCATGGAATACCTCGATGCGCTCAACAAAATTTGCCCGGGTGTTGCGGACGATTCCACCTTGCTCTTCGCACCGGAATGCAAAAGTTATCCCGATTCCATCAAAGTAAGTAAGTCGATGGAAACAACCATCGAAAACCTCTTCATCATCGGCGACAGCAGCAGCTGGACCCGCGGCGTCGGACAAGCAACAACAAGTGGCTTGCTCGCCGGCGAAGGCGTCAGGAAGAAAGTAAAAGAACACCACAATACGCCAGAGCGCGTTCCAACTCCAGCAGTAGCAACCGCCGCATCTTAAGTCACGTTTGGCTAAAGCTCGGTTGGAAGTTGAAGTAAAACTGTCGGCAATCTAGATCCGGGGGGGGTCAGCAAATCTCCTGGACTCGGCGGGCACTTTCAGAGGCAGCGCCTGCATCTCGAAACGGTTTTTAAAACGAAACGGTTTCAACGCAACTGCAATGCGTACCTGTGCCTTGCTCAGGCGCTTAAAACGCTCACTAACGTGTGCTTTCATTTTGTCGCCAGGGCTGAACATCATGCCTTTTAACAGGCATGCGTTAACACACAGACGCAGAAAAGCAATTAGAGATCTTCGTCTTCATCGTTGAAGCCAAGCTTGATAGCGGTTTCGCGCGCTTGTCTCGCTTTAGCCTTCTTGCCCAGTTTCGTATAGCACTGCGAAAGTGCATCGTAAATGTCCGGATACTCAGGCGAAATATCTATCCCTTGAAGCGCCAATGCAAGCGCTTTATCGACATCACCGGCATCGAGTTTGATTCTTGAAAGTGTGTCATATGGTGCCGGATCTTCTGCGTCCAGTTCAATTGCGCGCAGGCAATCTTTCTCTGATGAGATGACATCACCAAGCTTGTAGTGCTCCCATGCACGAGACACGTAGTACTCGGAACAGTCATCAACGTATTCTATTGCAGTGTTGAAATCCTGCAGTGCTTCAGCGCGTTGTCTCATACGACTGCGAACAAATCCGCGGCAGTAATACGCATCTGCAAAAGTGTAATTCAAAGAAATTGCTTCATCGAGATTTTCGAGAGCTTGATCTAACTTATCGAGAGCCTGTAAACACCAGGCTCGGCTGAGATACCAATCAGATTCGGCAGGAGCAAGTTCTATAGCTTTGTTATATTGTTTGATCGCGCTCGAGTAATCCTCGGCGGCCATATGAGCGTAAGCGGCTCCGGCAAAGGATTGCGCGTGATCGGGATTTATATCGATTGCGTGAGCAAAATCATCGAGCGCTTTTTCCAGTTCACCTTGCTGAGTGTAAATGGCACCACGATTATAGTAGTGACCTTCTTCCTCAGGCTCCAGGCTGATTACAGCAGTCGCGTCAGCGAGCGCTCTATCCCAATCACCATTTGCTTCAAACGACGCGGCACGTGCTTGCAACAAAATCGAGTTCAACGGCTCGCGTTTCAATCCTTTATCGAATTGCTCCACGGCTTTTTCGTGCAAACCGAGATCCTGATAAAGAGCGCCTCTTCGAGCAAAACTTTCGGTTGGATCGACAAGACTGATTTGACTCAAGTTGACTTGTTTGATCGACTCGGGTTCTTTCCAATCAACATCCGGACAACGAATTGGTTGCTCACCTTTAAGCCAGGCTTCCTCTGCTTTGATCCGTTCAACTTTCGCTTCGTCCAACCTTCCAAGTTTTTCCAGAGCTTCACTCTTCAAATCAAGAGCAGCGGCAAACGAAGGCAGAAGCTCGATCGCCTGCGATGCAGCAATCAAAGAGTCTTCATATTTTTCCAGTTTAAACAGAATCCGCGCACGCAATTCAAACAACGTAGGTCGCGTCGGAGCCAGCGATTCCACGCGCTTCAATTCTTCCAGTGAGGATTCGTGATCGTCGAGTTTGTCATACTCCCAGGCGCGAGCTTCCAGGTATTCCGCTTTGTCCGGTGCCATTAAAACGAGACGACTGTAATCGCTCAAGGCGCGCTCGTGGTCGCCCATGTGGCTGAAGATATGTCCGCGTTCGTAATAGGCATCGAGATAATTCGGATTCAACGCGATCGCACGATTGAGGTCGGCCATTGCACTGTCGAAATCGCCGATGTGATGATTGCTAACGGCGCGATAGTAGTAGAGATAATCGCTCTCGTCGTTCTCTTTGATCAATCGATCTAATTCTTCTATGGCTCGTCCAAAGTTTTGCGTTGCCATGGACAGAACCGCGAAGCCCCAGCGCACGCGGAGATCGTCATGATCGATTTCTGCGGCGGCTTCCAGATCTTGCTGACCTTCTTCTATATTACCCTTGTCGATCAATAACAAGGCGCGCCTGTAATAAGCGTCTATGTCTTTTGGTTCTAAACTAATTGCTTTTGTTAAATCGGCAATTGCACTGTCCATCTCATTGAGAGCGCCATAGAGAGCGGCTCTTGCTTTGAGAATGTCGGTTGTTCCTGCAATCTTGTCGAGCAGACCAGTGAGGATTTCGAGATCGCGTTTCAACTCACGCTCAGAGAAAACACTAAAGTCTTCGCACGTAAGAATGTCTTCCACGTTGACGACGCTGGCGCGAATCTGTTCGAGATCGGCTTGAATGGACTCATCCACATCTCGCTCGGAAGGACACAGCATGACAAACTGACTGAAACTTTCCGGTCCGTTCGACTCAGCCGGCCAGGCGAAATCGACCAGTGATTTTAGCGCCTCTGCGTCATGGGTACTGTCGATGCTGACGAAACCAGAAACGAGAGTATCCTCGCGCGCCAATTTCAATTCCACCCAATGAACTCTGCGTTCGTTCAAATAACTGGCAATCGAATCCATGCAAAGCGTGATGGGAAGCTCTTTCTTGACGTATGCCAATAAATCATTGCTGCGAGAACCTTCGACTAAATACGGTCCGAGAAAAACATCCCAGGCAATAAATTTGCCGTCGCACAGTGACGTAAGCCGCGCCGTGTCTACGATTACGTCGGACTCTGTTTTGTCGGCCTGAGCTTCGCGCTGTGCTTTTTTCTCTCGCTTCTCCTGCTTCTCAGCTTCAGGTGCAAGCGCGGCACGAAAGACCGGCCAGATGTGCTCGGCATAACTGCGAACCGCTTCGATTACGGATTCGTCTTCACTATCTGCCGTTCCAGTCGTCGACACCGTCACCGACATGGCATGATCACCGGCAGCGCGAAATAGAACTTTCGATCGAAAATTTCCGCGAATGGAATTGTCGACATGTTCGACCAGGCAAGTGATTTTCACTTCGTTGAGCCCGGTGGAGACAGAACCATCCGAATAATTAGCCGCAAGACCATCGTCATTCAGCCTTTCGACCAGAGTGTTCGATGCGATTGTTTCCAGCCGAGTCATTCAGACCTCTTAACAGTTCCTAATCTTCAAGCACCTGTGCGGCACAGCGGCATATACATTGTAGTTCTGCCGGCTGACCGATAGCACCCGACATCTTCTAATTGTAAACGGGAGCTGGTTTTGTGCGGTTGCAATTATTCAATCCTACGAAATTTTTTCGTTTCTAACCAGGCCTGACACCTCTAACCAAGCGAATCTTTGCGCTTCGTGCGATAACGCCGCTGTTTTTCGGCGAGATATCCGGGCTCCTTCAATTGTTTCGAGATCTGAAATGTCATGAATCGACAGGCGTCGGAGCAGAACCGAGCTTTCGAACGCCCAACGAAAAAATCAGCGCAGCGCTGGATCAACGGGTCTTCCAACAAGCGCTTCTCTTCGAGCAATGCAATCTCGCGCCGGTAGCGCTTCTCGGACTCGGACAAATGCTCTTCAGAAAGACGCGCATCTCGAAATACGCCCTCACAGCGGCACAAGCCCGGACCGCCCTTCTGATAGTCGGCGACGAATTGCGCAAACCCTACTATTAGAGCGCCTGCCAGGCGTTCCAAAATGTCGTCATCGTTTTTCGCCACCGCCAACAAAGATGGCAACCTGGTTTCAGCGGTTGCCGCCAAATCGATCTCAAGCGAGATTAGATTCAACTTGGCATTAAGAGCGCCTGTGGCAGGCTCTAGCCCAAAGTAAATACAACTGGCTTGCTCTCTGATGAAGTCGAGACTTGAACGAAATTGTTCGAATTGGGTTGTATTGGGGATGTTTAAACCCGGAGCAATCTGACGGAACCACTCGGAAAAATCGCCATAGTCGTGCCAGGCGGCTTCTTCGTTCAGAATGTCTCGCCAATCGAGCGGTCGCACCGGCTCTTTTGGATCGCTGGGCTTATCGGCAGCGTTTTTGGTGGATACCTTTGCTCGTCCGGCCATTCGGGAGAACCGCCTCTTCAGATTGAGGATTAACGATCTGATTATGCACCCTGCGTGGCGATTTGACAACCACGGACCTGCGTGGTAACGTTACCACGACCAGCCGTGATATACACGAGCGTCAAAAACAACGAGGCTTATCCGCCTAGGTCGGCTTCGCCATGCCTCGAATTGGTGGTGAAAATTGAACTCAATAATGAACTCAAAAATTGACTCCGGTATGGAGTCGCGTTTGAACTCCGAAAGACGAGCGCTACTGCTATCTATCTTGAAGTCGGCGTTTCCGATTTTCATCACTCTCGAATCAATCGCCATGATTGGTGTAGTCGATCTCGAAATCGCAGGTCGAATTTCAAGCGCGGCACAAGCAGCCGTCGGTCTCGGGGATCAACTTCTATATTTCACAAGCACGGCGGCATCAGGACTTTCGGTAGCGACATGCGCGATTGCGGCGAGATACTTTGGTGCAGGAAATATAAAGCGAATGTCTTCGACGATTAAGTCCAGCATTGCGATCGCCACCATATGCGGTATTGCAGCCATAATCATCGGTTGGGTTGCAGCCGACGATTTCGTGAGACTGCTGAGTTCTGATGCTGCTGTAATCCAGCATGGTGCAAAATATATTCAACTGTGCTCGCTCGGTTCTTTGCCGTATGTTTTATCTATAGTAATCGCGTCGATATTTAGATCGATCGAACGAACCGCAGAGTCGCTTTATTCCTCACTCACGACTATGGTGATTGCTATCGGTTTAAGCTACCTTCTCTTCGAAGTCGGCCCCTGGAAAGGCTCTCTTGATGCGCTTTGTGTTGCCTGGATTTCAGCAGCTTATATCGGTCTTGGCGTGAGTTTGGTTGTCCTTGCCAAACCGGCAAAACAATTCGCAAAGTCAATAGTTGAAACAGAAAAACGCGACTGCACAGTTCCAACCAGTATTCAAATTGGAAATTCGCGTGGTCAGTCCATTAGCAGCATCAAACCCAGGAGACTGACCAACGCGATCAACAGCTCGCGCGCGGACTATAGAAACGCGGTGCGTTTAATCAAATTGCTTTTCTGGATCGGAGCTGCAGTTGTTTTGGCTGAGTCGTCGACACTGGCAACGGACTTCCTTGTTTATAAACTACTTTCCATGCTGGATGGTGCCACCAATCTGCAAGCAGCCTGGACGATATTTTTGAAGATAGAGGAAACGTTCGCGATTATGCCGATCTCAGCACTGTCACTGGCTTTCGCGGCAACGGTCGCACAAATGATTGGACAAGGCAAAGAAAAACAAGCACGCGACTGTTTAAAATATTTAGTGGTGGCAACTTCCATCGCATCGAGCGTACTCGGCATCGTTCTTGTCACGGCACCACATTTAATGGCAACGTTTACGCACGCGGATCGCCAAGTTTTAAACAATGCCAAGCAAATGCTTTTTCTGCTACCAGTTTTTCTTCCACTTTTAGCAGTTAGATTTTTGACGTTCTCATTCATGGAGGGCGCAGGTCAAACTAGTGTTCCTATGCGGCTCGCCTTAATCGGCAATGTTTTAAAACTGGTAGTCGCGGGACTACTCATGAATGCTTTATCGATCGGATCGATCGGGCTGGTGTTCGCTATTTTGCTATCGCGCACTATTATGGCAATCGGTGCGGTGAGGGCAGCGATAACAACAGGCAAACCGGCAACAACATCCGAGGTAAAGTTCAAACCCGTCACAAAGGCTCTTGTTGCTATTTGATACTTGGCGTATCCGCCCGGTACTGATCGATGGTTATCGCGGCCCGGATTTCATCCACGCTATTCAAGCGTTCCGCTTCGTCAAGGCGAGTGCAGCTGGCAATTAACTGATCAAGTCCCTTGCTCAGCTGCGGCACGACATCAATCGGATGCGAAACTGACAGCGGTTCTGGATCTTGCCCGGTGAGCAGAAAAAACAGTGACGCGCCCAGTGCGTAAATGTCGCTGGCCGGCGTTGCCATGCCGCGCAGTTGTTCTGGAGGAACATATGATTGTTTGCCCACGATTGTCCCAACGACCGAATTTTCGATTTGCTGTGCGACGTTGAAATCAACTAGTTTCAAAACGCCGTCTTTCCCTAGAATCATATTGTCCGGAGCAAAATCTCGGTGCACCACAGGCGGTACTTGCGAGTGCAGGTAAGATAAAACATCAAGCATTTGGTCCAGCAGTTCGAGAACGCGCTCTTCTGCATATGGACCATTTGCAAGCACAATTTGCCGAAGCGAATTGCCATAAATCCGTTCAAGAACCAGATAACCACGGTGATCTTCGACAAAACAATCGGAGAGCTTCACCACTCTGTTGTGATCCAGTCGCTTCAACAAGTCAGCTTCGTCTAAAAATTTTCGCAATGCACTCTTTCGTGAATTTGAATCCACATATAATGGTAAAACAAATTCTTTAACAACGATATCCGCGGAATCGATTTCAATAATATGATCGGCATTGTCAGTCGATGATTCGGGAAGTTTACCGCCGTTGGTTTCTGAATTCGCATCACCCGAGTTCACCGGACTTTTAACAAGGGACAGCTTTGCTCCATCATCAATTGATTCTGCCAGGTAAGCCGTTCCTTGACCGCCGGCGGCTAACTGCGAATGAATATGATATTTGCCGTTCTGCAACTTCTTGCCACTGAGAAGAGGTTCCAGAGACTGCCTTTTGGAAGGTGCAGTCAGCGCTTCGAGCCACAATTCCGTGTATGCGTGAGATTGAGTTGCTGAGAGATTTTCGACCACATCTGATTGCACCGTATGCGGTGGCGCCCATCTCTCTATCGCTTTGCCTAAATTGTGGCGTTGTTCCAACGTATCCAGATTACGCAGATCCAGCGAAAACTTGTTGACCGCCAGATCGCCGGCGCCCTGTCCCAGTTTATACTGCCATTTAGGTTTATCATAAATGAATTCTACAAATCCTTCGGGCGACGAGTCTCCGCCCGCGCGCCTGAAAGAAATACTCTTCACATCAGACCACGGGACAACAGGTCCCGGGAGCAAAAGGAAGGGAATTTGCCATGCCAGTCTCAGCCCTTTTTTAGTCAGTGAGAAATGAGACTTCAGTCGAAGCAGCCGAGCCAAAATCAAGATCCAAATTACAGCAGAAACGATGCTGGCACCAGAAAAGAACTGTTGATTACCTGGAACACTTGCAGCATTACCGATCTGCTCAGCAACAGTTCGGAAGAACAAGTCGATCGGAGAATAGTGAGAAAGAGTACTGGCAAACCCCAACGTGTTACTTCTGACAGTATTCAAATCCAAGGCACGGTATAAATCCTGGCATGCCGGTATTAGACTGAGCAATGAAATCGGAATGCCTATGGCAACGGAAAGCATCGTACCTGACGAGAGCATCAGGAAAGTCGAAATACCGACTACGGTACACCAAAAGATTCTGCGATTTCTGATCCGAAACCGATCTTTGATCCATGAAGTTAGCCTCCCATGCGACGTGTAGGGGACCACAATGCAGTCGCTTGGATCCTTGTTTAATAGTTCGCTTAATAACTCGACCACTAAAATACTCTCTTACGATCAGCTGACTGTTGCGGTTTTGCCGATTCGATCCAGTTTTTCGAAAAGTATAGACGCCGATTCCGGCCGTCCAGTCGCATCCTGGCAAGAACAGCTTGTCACCAGCTGATCAACTTCATCGGATAAGGTGTCGACGATTGCTTTTGGTTTCAGCACACTCATAGCTAACGGGTTTTTCCCGGTCAGCATAAAATACATGGTGCCGCCAAACGCATAAAGGTCTGATGATAGCGTCGCTTTTCCGCGAAACTGTTCCGGCGCTATGAATGCTTGCTTACCAACCACAGTCCCAGTCACCGTTCCGAGAAACTCATTAGCGGCACCAAAATCGATCAAGTGAATATATCCGTCGTCAGAAAGTATCAAATTTTCTGGTGTCAAATCGCGATGAATAATCGGCGGATTTTGTTGGTGAAGATAATTCAGAATTTCCGCTATCTCTTTGCACCACTGCAACACAATCCGCTCAGGCTGCGGTCCTTTTTGATCGACCAATTGACGAATTGTCGGACCGGTAATTCGTTCCATCAACAAATAGTTACGGTTTTGCTCCAGAAAATGATCCAATACTTTGGCAACGCGCGGATGATCTAACAATGCCAAAAATTTTGCCTCGCGCGAAAACATTTCGATCGCCTTCGCTTTCAGCTTCGCATCTTGATCCGCAGGGATGACGGCTTCTTTTAGAATGACTAATTCTCTTCCATCTTTTTGCGCGAGATAGACTGCCGCCAACCCACCGAACGCAAGTTGTCGAATCACTTTCAGCGTTCCACTTCGCAATATGGTGCCCGGTTCCAGAGGAACGAAAACGGTGGCATGAAATCGATTGGAAAGTTCTTGTTCCCAGATTTCTGTGTAGCTAATTTTGCCGATGTCCTTGCTCTCGTTGCCGAGCGAATCTCGCAGTTCAACAACGTCCGTGCCAACATCGGCATCAGTTGCAAATACTTCGCAGGCAAGCAAAAACTTTTCCAATTCACTATTATCAAATCCGTCAATTCCAAAATCAACGAATCCACTCATCTCTAGTTTCAATAATTCGCCGGACTTAAAGATCATCACGATGTCGCTTCGATAAATATCAATGCTGCTATTTTTCAACAACGCCACCTTCGCAACCTCGGACCACAAGCGCTTCCGGCGAAACTTCAAAAAAGGGCTCAGGCACAAGGGAAAAATAATTGAGTCTTTCGATATATGGATTTGCTCATCGGCCGCGACTGCAGTAGTTGCCAAAATTAGACCAATGAAAAATGAAAAAACTAAAAGCAGTAACGCACCATAACCGAGATATTCCAGGCCTACAATGGATGGATTTAAAAACGTGATATACACGACATACAACGCCGCAAGAACCACCAGAACCGAGCCAAAGATGAGCGGTGTGATCAAAACCGGCATGGTAGCTGTCCAGACCATGAAACTCATTTTGAGCGCCGCAGGTTTGAATTTCACCACTCGGGCAAGTTGGTCAGACATAGCGTTTAGTCTTGCCAGAGCAAGTCGGTGTCATCTTCATCGTCAGAAGACATCTTCTTTTGCAGCGATGCGTACCGTGCCATTAATGAAGCAACTTCCGGATGCTCGGAACCCAGCGCTTTTTCGCTCAAGCCCAAACCCCAGCGGTAGAGCCGATCCGCTTCATCGAAATTCTCTTGTTCTTCATAAAGCTCAGCCAAACTTTGCAAAGATTTGGCAACGCTCGCATGTTCTGGTCCAAGATTTTCTTGCACTATGGATAGTGCCCGCCAATAATGTTGTTCTGCTTCATTGTATTTATGCTGATCGCGAAACACTTCGGCAAGCGAGTTGAGCACCTCAGCAACGTGCATGTGCTTCGGTCCCCAATCTTTGGTTCTGATTTCCAGCAGTGTCTTATACAGTGGCTCGGCTTGATCGTAGCGACATTGAATGTGAAACAACAGCGCTAAATTTCCCAGTGTTTGAGCCGTGCTTGGATGTTCTAAACCAAGCACAGTCTGGCGGATTTTGAGCGCGCGCCAGTGGATTCTTTCTGCTTTCGGGAAGTCGCCTGTCATGCGGTAAAGCTCTGCCTGATAGTTAAGCAAGGTAGCAACGCTAGGATGTTCTGGTCCCCACTCTTCTTCGCAAAGCTTCAAGGCGCGCGCGTAAAGCGGTTCTGCTTTATCGTGATCGCCATTGGCATGGTGCAGCAAAGCCAAGTTTTGCAAGAGTGGACCGATGGTCGGATCTTCCGGGCCAACCAGTCCTTCGCGCACGGAGATTGATTTGCGGAACAGCGGCTCGGCTTGATCGAACTTACCGTGGGCGCGATAAAAGTCGGCAAGATTTTCCAATGTGCTGGCCAGGCTGAGCTTGTCGCTCTCGTCATTGGCTTCATAAATGGTGAGCGCCCGTCGAAAGTAAGGTTCGACTTCCGAAAATTTTCCTTGCGCACGAAAGACTTTGCCCAGCTTGTCTAACACAGGCGCAAGGGTCGCGGCGTTGACACCAAAGCAAGTTTCTTTCACCGAAAGCGCCAGTTTATACGCCTCTTCAGCCTTGCGATAGGCAGCCTGAACCCAATAAAGATCGCCGAGCTTGGCATAAATCTCGCCGAAGCTGGGATGTTCGGACAAATCAATAATCGTCGAATCGCTCAGTCGGGGCTCTTCTCCAGAGTCGCCATCGGGATCCGGCAAACTCAAATTCACAGTCGTGTCGTCATCGTCATGGAGCGTGCCCTCGGCGAACTCGCGCCGGGCTTCAATCAGAGACTTTTGATAGAGCTTCTCAGCGTCGTCATAGCGACCCAGCTCGAAGGCGCGATTGCCCGCCTCAAGATAGTTCTTCCATGTGATGCTGTCCGTCGCTTGATCCATAGACATCGAGAATACACTCTTGACCACTAACAGTCGGCTTCCGCATGCTTTCTGCATTACTAGTGCTTTAATTCCCTTATATGCGCAGAAACCAACACGCTTTCAAGAACAGTTGATAAAGTGAATTGGTCAGCGCTCCCAGCATCGCCGGCGGAACTAAACTGGGTTTGTAGGCATCAATTCCGGAAACATCCACCGTTTCAATGTTTGGGGGTTTTAAGCATGGGATTTTTTAAACCATTTGCTCGAAAGAAAGAAAAGAAAGTTTTGACGAGAGAACAGAAACTGAAATTCTATGGTTTTGAATTTCTCAAGCTCACTATGTTGGCGTTGTTTTTGAGCCCGGCCAATAGTTACCTGACCAACTTTATGTTGTTTCACCCGGAGAAAGACACGGTTGCTGATGCTGAGCAGGTGAAGGCGCTCAAACAAAAATACAAATTGACCTGGACCGACGAATATTTTCACTCCAAAGATGGCACCAAACTTCACGCCTGGCACATCACAAAACCCGGCGCCCAAAAGACATTTCTGGTTTCGCACGGCAATGGCGGCAACCTCGCATACCGTTTGCCAATCGTCGAAGCGCTCGCAGATAGCGGCGGTTCCATATTTATTTACGAATACCAGGGCTACGGAGGCAGTGATGGTGAGCCCACTCCGGAAGGAATAGTCAAGGACGGACTTGGTGCTTACGATTTTCTGGTAAACGATAAAAAGGTTGCGGCCCAGGACGTCGTGCTCTACGGAGAGTCGCTTGGATGCGCAGTCGCAACTGCCATTGCAAAAGAACGACCAGTGAGCGGAGTGATTTTGCAATCGGGATTTTCGACGATCGCAGAAGCTGCACGCGACAAATTGCCGTGGTTTAAACTGTTTCCCGATCAAGCATTCCCGCAACGCTTCCTCGATAATGTCACCGCGTATAAAACAAAACATCCACCGCTGCTTCTGATTCACGGCTTGAATGATTGGATTCTGCCGTGCAAATATTCGCAAGAAATTTTTGATTCAGCCGTGGAACCAAAACAGATCGTGTTGCTGCCAAACTGCTCACATAACGATGTTTACGGTGGGACAAAACTGATCGCGACAAAAGCAATCGGCACCTTCGTCAAAAACTTGATATCGCAGACAGTGGCTAATAAAAAAGCAACAGATGTGATTCTTTCCACCGCCGCGATCACAGATCACAACCTGCACGCAACGAAACCGCAATAATTAAGATTTCCAATGTTGCCAATAAGCGCCGGAAAGCCCATGCTATGCTTGTCAAAGGAGGCACACATGGGCGAATCCGCAGACAAATTACTAGACAAGAAGCCGGCCGTTAAGCATGATTGGACATTCTTCTTCTTCATTGCTTTGTGTTCGCTCTTAATCGCAGCAGCGATAGCCTGGGTTTCAGTCAAGTCCGGATTATTCCTCGGTGCCGATGACAGCATTGAAAGCGCGATTGTGAATCAATCGCTGAACTAGCACGCTGTACTAACACGCTGTATTAGCACGCTGTATTAGCGCGCTACGCTACAACGCCGCACTTCTACGTCGCGCTAAACCTTCTCGTAAAATAAACACAGCGGCACCAGGGTACGATGGCACCGAATATGGTGCATCGCATTTCAGCGCGTTCTAATAGAAGATGTGAGTGTGGCTCACACTTTTTGCCCTATTTTGGCCCGTCACACTCACATTTTCCACGACGGTCCGAAACTAATACTCGACGAATTCAGGAACAACTGGTTTGTCGAAAAGTCCTTTTTCGTTTGCCATGGCAAACAGCGTTTCAACAGCCTTGCGCCCTTTCTCTCCTGCTTCGACAGACATTTTGTTGACGTACATGTCGATGTATTTGTCGGCAAGATCGGTAGGCATATCACGCGCAAAAGTCAGCGCATATTCGAGGGCATCTTTTCGATGTTCCAATGAATACTCGATTGAATGTTTGATCACGCCGGTTACTTTTTCGATCATCTCTTTGCCGAGATCGCGTCGAATAGCGTTGCCGCCGAGCGGCAGTGGAAGCGAGGTTTCTTGATGCCACCACTCGCCAAGATCGACAATCTTTTTCAATCCATCTTGTTGATACGTCAATTGTCCTTCGTGGATCAAAAGACCAGCATCATAGTTTCCTTTTACAACTTCATCAATAATTTGATTAAATGGAACTTCGAAGACGTTGAGCCCGGGCTGGTAAAGACGCAGCGCCAGATATGCCGTTGTCATCTTGCCGGGAATGGCAATTCTGCAGTTGAGCAATTCTTCTTTCGTCATCGACTTCGGTGCAACGACGATCGGTCCGTAATTGTCACCCATGCTGGAGCCGCATGGCATCAGCATATACTTGTCGCTGATGAATGGATAAGCGGCGAATGAAATCGCGGTGACTTCATAACGACCTTCAACCGCTTCATGATTGAGCGTCTGAATGTCTTTGAGCACCTGACGGATCTCTAAGCCCTTAGTGTCGATCTTCTTCTCGGCGATTGCGTAGAACATGAAGGCATCATCAGAATCCGGGCTATGCGCGACCGAAATCTCTTTGACTTGAACAACCATTGTGTACTCCCCGCTTCGAGCAAGAACTGTTTGGACGGCAAGGCTCAGCTTGAGCCGCACAAAGTGTACTAGATCCAGCGCGAAAACAAATTAGGGGACACAAAAGCTCTTACAATCAGCTCGGCTCGTGAACATAGCCCCACTCTTGAGGAGCCGTCATATTGAAGTCCTCGGGCAGAGGATTGGCATCGTAGATTACTTTCAAAGTGTTTACATCCCGGGTGGACAATGAGCCGAGTTTGTCTTGCGTCAGCTTTCCGGAGCCTGCTGAAGCCATCTCGAATGTCGACATCGCGTCGGTCGGTTTATCGCTATGTCCGAAGATGCCGAGTGCATGACCGAGTTCGTGCAGGAACGCATGGGCGAGCACTTTTTCCGGAATCGATGGATAATAATTGGGACGCAACATAAACACGAACACTTTCATCTTGCCGCCGGTCACAGTCAGCCTGGTGACGCCCAAAACACGCGGTGTTAGATGATTGACGAATGAAACTTCAATATCGGCACCTTCAGCTGCGGTTGCCTTTTTCAGTGGAAGGTATCGTCCCCATTTTTCCATTCCGAGATCCATCAGCTTTTTCCAGTCGGCGTTGCCGTCTTCCGGAAGTCGCACGCGCACAGGGAAGTTGGTCCATCTGGCGGTCGAATTGTTGACGAAACGGCTGATGCGATCGGCGTAATCACCGGCGCTTTTGTCATATGGAATTTTAGGAACGAACTTTTTTGCGGCGCTCTTGCCACCAGTGTCAGATGCAGAGCCTGTTGCAGAAGCAGTTGGTGAATCGCTTCCGGAAGCCATCGCTTTTAGATCTGTAGACCCTGCTCCGCGGCCAGCCGGAGTCGAAACACCATCTGTGGTATCAGACGGTGGCGGGGTGGAATCGTCGTCGGCGGTGTCGGGCATGCCGCTATCCTCATCTGGCGAGGCAGAAGCGTCGTCGCTCGATGTCGGAGTAGTGGTGGCATCGTCGTCATCGGACGAACCAGTTGTGGAACCTGGTGGAACAGCGCTGCCCGGTCCGTTTGGATCGTCGGGCGCTTTCAGCGCCAACTCTGTTGCTTTTGCAGCGACAGGCGGCGCAATGAGAGCGGGTTGAGATTGGGCGACCAGCCCTCCGTCGGAAGGTGCAGCGGAGTTGGGTTGCGATTGCGCGACAAAATTACTACGACCTGGCATCGATGGTGCCAGAGGTTGCGCGTAACCACCAGCGCCATAACCGCCAAACTGCCCGCGGCTCTGACTGCGCATCGGACTGCCGAACGAGTTGCCACCACCCAGTTTATTTTCAAGCCGGATAAGTCGGGATTGCAAATCTGCCGTCGACTTATCACCAAAAATTTCTTTCTCTAAATGATCGACTCTGTCTTCTACTTCGTGCTCAGGATAAGTAGATCCGAAGGCTACCTTCTCCAACCTGGCGACGCGAGCCTCGTTTGGATCAGTTGGCGGCGCGCCCTGTGCCGCACCGTATCCGGTGCCAGGATTAGACCCGGGCTGCATGCCTGGATTACCTCCAGCCGGCACGACCTGATTAGTCGTCCACATCTGCGCAGGACCGCGCGATGAGGCGTCCAGCGGTAATGGCTTATCGAAATCAGGTATCAAATTCGGTGAAGGATAATTGTTGGAAGCAAATTGTCCACCGGCAGCCGCGCCACCATAGCCGGCTTGCTGCGGATAACCCGGCGATGACTGCGGAGGATAGCCACCCTGCGAGTATCCCTGTGGCTGCGACTGAACGAAGCCCGGTGGTTGCTGATAGCCACCACCTTGCTGCCCCGGGTTGTTGCTAAAGCCACCACCGCTAAAACCACCAGTCGATTGCGGACCCGATTGCGGAGGTGTTCCTTGCGGAACCAGGTTTGGATGTCCACCACCAAGACGCGCTCTGCCAGCCGGAAAGTTGCCGGGCGGCGGCGAATTCTGCGCAGGCTGTTGATACCCATTCTGAGCCGGTTGCTGGTACGCATTTTGCGCAGGCGGTTGCTGATAAGACCCGGGCGGCCGCTGCTGGTAAGTGTTCGCACCAGGCTGAACAAATCCAGGCGGCGTGCTGTAATTAGAATACGAAGGCTGGCTGGCTGGCATCGACGGATAGCCGGGCGGACTGGTTGCAGGCGCACCATAAGCCGGCTGCTGACCATAGCCATAGTTTGGCGGCTGCTGCGGCGGCGCTTGCCCATATCCATATTGCTGCTGCTGCGGCGGATAGCTCGGATAACCCTGAGGCGACGCCGGATAACCACTCTGATAGCCACCCTGCGCGGGTGGATAAACAGTCGGAGCGCCGGTCGGATATCCCGGAGGTGCCGCTGCATACGCGGGCTGCTGATACTGAGGTTGGGCATATCCACCCTGCTGACCATAAGCCGGCGCCGGATAACCACCTTGTTGATACGGCACCCAGCCCGGCGGGGACTGCCCCGGCAGAGCGCCAGGTTTGTTCGCAGAAATCGGCGCGCCCTGAATTCCACCCATCGGATTCAATGTCGATGGTGGCGCCTGTGGTTTCGGTATCGTATCCATTTTCGCTTGCGACGGATCAATTGCCTTTAACACCGGCTTCGATGAAGCATCACTAGCAGCCCCATGGGCAGCCAGACTTACAGTTTGAGACAACAAAATAAAACTGGCGAGCATTACAGAAGTAATCTGTCGACTGCCCAATCCGGAGCGTTGATTGTCGCTTTGGTTAGGCATCGGATTACTCGTTCAAAAGATTTTCGTGAAGTTCGCCACCGGCACGAAGACTGGCTTGCAAAGCCATTATCGGCTCAACCAGCACCGGTCGCAAAACCGTTTCCGGTTCATAAACAATTTTGCAAAGAATGTCATAAACGGCCGGATCTTGTTTCTTCAAATACTCTCGACTTGGTTTCACCGAAAAAGCGGCAGCACATTCAGCCCAATATTCGTGATGAGTCGAACGCGCGTAACCCGAGACGAACACCCGCTTTTCGATTTGATGTCGCGAAACCAGCTCTGCCGCACCACCATACTCATGGGGTAGCGGATGGATTTTGTCGCACCGCTTTTTCTGTTCCCGATAAAGATCTTTGATTTTGTCTTGCGTTGCTTGCGACAAAACAAACTCTAACTGGTGCCCGAATTCGTGAGCCACGACCAGGTTGAGGCGCACTTCCAGACACTCTTTGATGCGCGTGGTAACCGCTGCAAAGCATCCATGTTCGTAGTAATACTCGATGTCGCGATCGAACTCTTCTTTGTCGAGCGTGACGTTGCCAGTTCTCACACCGGTTTGTCCGGCGGCTCCATGTTTCACATTACCGAGAGCACAGTTGCCTTCGCTTTTTCGAACTACTTGAAGAAGCCCTGTGGCAGCCCAAAGTCGAAGATTCTCGAACAGATATTTTTTCTGAGTTCCGTTGAGCTGATCGAAATCCATAAAATAACGAATCATCTCGGCTTCGCTGTAGATCTTATCTTTGCGATAAAGTGGCCGATGATATTCCATTTTCAAAACATCACCGGTACTCTTTTTGCCGTCGATAATGGTGCTCAATTGCGTGCTCTCATCGAGCTTTCGTCGAGACACCTTATTGCGCGGATCGCGTAAAAATATGGTGCCTTCATCGTCGAGCTCACCGACAAGACCATGATCGGGCGCGGCAATCCGTCCATTGACGACGTGAAACAGCACACCGTTGAACTTCATAGACCCTGATGGTCCGCGCTCTCCGGTGGGCAATACCAGTTCCAGTCCAGTCGAATCAATGCCGCGAAACAGACAGCCATTGATAGATTCAATCGGCCGAAGCGTACCGCTCGACCCGAGCACGCCGGACGTATGCTGCAAATAACCATCGTCATAGAGCACCCCGACGGGCGCGCCATCGTGGTAAATGCGACCGAAGTCGACAACCAGCATCTGCCCGGCAAGCTCAAGAAACCCGCTCGGGCCGCGCAATGTACTTTTCTCCACGGAAGTTTTAGCCGACATCACTTAGACGAATACCCTTGGTCCTCGAATAACCTCTATAAAGCATTCTAGACCGAAAGTGCTTCGGATATGTACCTTAAGGCGCCACAACTTCTTTTGCCTGTTTCCAATCCGCCAGGAATTTAGCCATACCACTATCAGTCAGTGGATGTTTGACCAGCATTTTGAAGACGCTGTAAGGCATCGTGCAAGCATCGGCGCCTCCCAGCGCGGAGCGCTGAACATGCATCGGTGTGCGAATACTGGCAGCCAAAACCCTGGTTTCGAGCGACTGGATGTGAAACATCTCGGCGATCTGCTCGACCAGCGCGCAGCCGTCTTCATTGATATCGTCCAGCCGTCCAACGAACGGGCTGACAAAATATGCGCCGGCGCGGGCTGCCATCAACGCCTGGTTGACGGAGAAGCAGAGCGTGACGTTGACTTTGATGTTGTCTTTGGCGAGTTTGGAACAGGCGCCGAGCCCAGCCGGCGTCAACGGCACTTTGACCACGACATTTTCCGCCCAGGTGGCGATATCGCGCCCTTCGGTCAACATCCCTTCCATGTCTTCAGCGACCACTTCAGCGCTGACCGGACCACTTACGATCTTGCAAATGTCTTTGACAAGTTTCTTAAAATCCTTTTTTTCCTTACTGACAAGCGACGGGTTGGTGGTAATACCGTCCAGCACTCCCCAGTTGGCGATCTCGGCTATCTCATCGAGGTTGGCGGTGTCCAGAAATAAATGCACTACATTCTCCTTTTGCAAAGGGCAGGTAAAAACTGGTTCAAATTCCTAAGAATAATCAGTATAGCCAAATGCTATGGGTAAGAATTATAAGCCGGGTTGTAATTAGATAGGTAGTCCACGTGGCGAACCCTCGTAACAGCAACATCTCCTCTGCGCAAATTCTTGTCGCTGCCATTTTGGGCATCGGCATCGGATTGGGCGTCAGTTATAATCTGGACCACCAGGGTCTGAGGACAAAACTAACCCCTGCTGTCAAAGCCGGCATCAAGCAGCTTTCTTCTCCTAATTTTAAACTCGCCGAGGCCGTCAGCCCTTTTCCCAAGCTCCAGAACCGCACCAACATATTGTTGATGGGTGTGGACTCAAACGGTAAAAAGGCTAAACGGTTTTTGAATACTCGTTCCGACACGATGATTCTTGCCAGCATCGACCCAGAAACTAAAAAGGTCGGGCTGATTTCTATTCCGCGCGACAGTCGCGTGCGCATCGCAGACCATAAGGGTCTCGACAAAATCAATTCCGCCCACGCTCTTGGTGGTCCTGAAATAGCCAAGCGCACCGTAGAACAACTGCTCGGTATCCCGATCGACCATTACGTCGTCATCGATACTCAAGGTCTGAAAAGCGTTTGCGAGATCGTCGGACCAATCGAAGTGCTCGTTGAAAAACGCATGCGCTATCGCGATCGCGCTTCTGGTTTAAATATTGATCTTGAACCTGGATTGCAAAAATTGAGTGCTGCTCAGGTCGAAGAATATTGCCGTTTCCGCCACGATCAAAAAGGCGACCTCGGTCGAATCGAGCGCCAGCAGTGGTTCCTCAGACAAGCATCGCATAAATTTAAAGAGCCTTCGGTAATTCTCAAACTTCCGGAGATCATCAAATTTGCCAACGAGTACGTCGTCACCGACTTGTCGCTTAACGACATGATGACGCTGTTTGGATTTGCAAAAGATCTCAAAGAAAATCAAATCGAAACCGCCATGCTGCCCGGAGAGGCGCGCATGATCAAAGGCGGCAGTTATTACGTCCCGGATCCGGAAGGCGTTGCACTCGTAATCAACAGATTAACTGGAACGACTGCATCGGTAGCCACGATTGCCGCTGCCACTACGTCGGCACATGATGTTCAGGATGCCGTAGCAGTTGATGGCCAAGAAAATTACGATCTGTCATCCGACGCCGCGCAAGGCCCCAACAACGACACGTTGCAAACCCCGTGGGCGAATTCTTACGCAGATACTAAACCATTGCGCATTGTAATTCGTTATCCGATGGGTCAAGAACAAACCGCAAAAGATTTTTCAGAGTCACTCACCGAGGCAGGCTACAACGTGATCTCACGTGTACGCTGCAAAACTTCAGAGTGCGCTCACCAACAAATTATGCTCAACAGTTTCCGCGCAGACCAGAACATGACGACCAGCTTGAAGTCAAGATTTCCTGAGCTTACCGAGTTCCCAATAGTGCTCAATCCGTTGACAAAAACACGCATTGATGCGACCATTCAAATCTCACCAGATACGATACCATTGATGCCGCACGAGACGGCTGGTCAATTTGACTACGATGTGTCGGATATCAACGGTGAAGTGAAGGCAAGCAAGTTCCAGAAATCAAAACTGCCGAACAGCTAATCGAGAGCGTCGTTCTGTGACTGTTGAAGAAATTATCAAGATGCTCGACTTGAAGCCTCATCCGGAAGGCGGCTTCTTTCGAGAAACATATAGAAGTTCTGATTCGTTGGCGATGGATCATCTGCCCAACAGATACACGCTCGTCAGCAGACCTTCGCGCGCAGGCGCGAGAGAAACGCTTGAGTGGCAAGTGCCGCCAGAGCTAGAAAAGCAAGTCGAGCACGTCGAGCACGCCGGTGCAATTGCTGCGCGTGACGCCTGCGACTCGGTACGGCCAGTTCGCAAGTCGGACATGTGGAGTGCCGACGATAAAACCGACCCGGGTGATGTTTCAAGAGCCGCTTCGGAAGACAACGAACGTTCATTTAGCACGACGATTTATTATTTGCTTACGCCCGACTCGTTCTCAGCAATGCATCGACTAAAGGGCGATGAAGTTTATCACTTCTATCTTGGTGACCCTGTCGAGATGCTCAACCTCGATTCTGATGGCAAGTCGACAACGGTACGCCTCGGTCATGATATCGCCGGCGGTGCCTTGCTCCAGCACGTCGTTGCTAACGGAGTTTGGCAAGGATCGCGTTTGGTCGAGGGCGGCAAATTTGCCTTGATGGGAACGACCATGTCTCCTGGATTTTCGTTCGCCGATTACGAACTCGGACACCGCAAAAGCCTGATGGCAGAATACACAGACTGCGCCGCATTGATCGAAAAACTGACACGCGCATAGAGTGATATAATCAACTTATTCAGCAATTTTTGCCGCAACAGCAATTCTGAATAAAGGCGCAGATATGACCACGGGTTCAAATCCTGCCGATTCAACGACTGCAACCGTGACTAAAACCACGGGTGGTGGCATACTGCAGCGGATACTTACGACAAGCCTGCTCTTCGTTGCTATGGGCTTCGGCGGCTATTTCCTGGGCACGCAAGCGCAATTCAGCCTGCAAGCAGAACCAAAAACCTTTGCAAATCTTCCCGGCATGTCGCTTCTCAATCCGCCGGTAAAACGTCTTTATTGGTTGCATTCCAAAGGCGCCGACCGTGCCGGTTATATGATCCGCGTCCTCGTCAACGGACAACTGGTCGCCACCTTCGTGAAGCCGGACATCAACGTCGACATCACGAAGCATATGAAGCCAGGGACGAACATAATTGCATACAGTGCCACCACTTTAGCCGCCGATCAAAAAAGTGATTTAAGAACGGCCGCGTTAACGGTCGAACTAAAATCAGCAGAAAAGAAAGATGAAGCGCCCAACAAATTCGAGGGCGGCAGCGGACTCGACGAATACACGCGCCACGTCACGGATTCCGGAAACTTTAACGAAATCCATGAACTTCTGAAAGTCGAATGAGGAAACGGAATGACAGCCAGTGACACTCCCAGCGTAAAACCTGCAGTTAAGAAAAAGAAGAACGGCAACCAGGGTGCGGTAGTTCTTTTTATCCTGCTTTTAGGTGTAGGCGGTGCCGGATTTGGTTTGGGATTCACACAGAAGTTTGTGCCGATCGATGCGGTTTCACCTGATACCACTCCGACAAAAATAACGACGATCGCTACCAGCGGGCCGACCGCCACGGCGCCCGCCACGACTGCGACAGGCGGCGCCACCACTCCGGCAACTTCAAACAGTTCGGCTAACACGACGGGTCCTGCAACGGGTACCGGAACCAACCCTGCTACGGGTTCTGCAGCTGGAACAACTGTTGCCACCGGACCAGCAACGGGCACCGCAGGCGGTACTAGCTCCTCCACACCGAGTGCTCTCAAAAAGGCTTACTGGATCGAAACTAGCGGTTGGGACAAAGCGGGATACGCAATCACTGTTTATATCAACGACCATCCAGTCGGCAACTTCGACGTCATTGACCGAACCGAAGACGTCACCAAATTCGTCGTCCCCGGAGAAAACAAAGTTCGTTTCGAAGCAAAATCTTTGCCGGCCGAGAACCGCAACGACTTCACCGGTGCGTTTCTCACCGTCACGATCAACCAGGGTCAGAAAACTTCCGCTAAAGAATTCACCGACGCACAGCCGGTGATTGAATACAAAAGAAAAGTAACCGAGACCACAGACTTCGATGAAACCAAGGAATTTGCTGCCATTTAGTTAGCCCAATTGGAACGGACGATTTCAACATGATGCAAAAATTCGCTAGCCTATTCATCGGTGTGTTGGTTCTAATCGACGCCTTCTTCATCGCGTATGCCATCGGCATCAACGTGCGAAAAACTAACATCATCGATCCGACGTTGCCTGTCCAAGCAGTGGTAAAACCTGTCGAAGCAAAACCCGCTCCAACACCAGCAGACCAAACTACCCCACCTCCAGCACCAGCAGATCAAACCGGTCCGGCAGCTGCGACGAACACACCAGGCGCGAAGGATAGCAAAGATACCGCAGCACCAAACGATCAGGAAAAAAAATCCGTAAAAACTAGGAACCCATAGTGATCGTTGAGACAGAACCAAACAATTATCGCGCGGAAGAATTTCTACGTGATGGTCGTGCGGTTACGATTCGCGCTTTGCATAGTGAAGACAAAGCGCTCTGGCAGGACGTTTGGGAGCACTTGAGTCCGACGTCGGTTTACTATCGATTTTTCTCACCGAAAAAAAATATGTCCGATCAAGAGGTCGCATATTTCACGCAATTAGATTTCATTACGCATGTCGGACTCCTCGCGATCGTTCACGATCCGACTGTCGGTGACGAACCTGCTGCAGTCGGCCGATATCTCCTTTCACTAACAGACGAAAATTCCGCCGAGATCGCATTCGCCGTCGAGGACGCATATCACGGACTCGGCATCGGCACTCTTTTATTGAAGCACCTGTCAGTCATCGCAAAGCAAGCAGACATCAAAGTCTTCAAAGCATTTGTTCTCGCGGAAAATCGAAAAATGGTTGAGGTTTTCGAAAACTGCGGAATGCCGGTAAGCAAAGAGTTGAAAGATTTCACTATGTACGAAGTGAAAATAAATCTCGAAGATCAGATCGCGAACGGCTAACCATCATGGTCGTCGTCAGCCACCAGTGAACAACCAGCTTGATACTACTTTGGATCGAAACCTTGCTACAAGTATCGGGCGACTTAAGTTCTAAGTGTGACTTCTATTTTGAAACGGATCACGGCGGCTGCGCAGACGCTGGGCTACAGCTTCGTCTTCTGCCGCGCGTTTCTTCTGCCACTGAGTGAAATCGTCTTTGTTCTCACTGTTTTTTGCCTTGTCTCCACCACCGGAGGAGTCTCGGTCGCCACCGCAACCACCAGGTCCTCAGCCACCGCCGGCGCTACGCGCCAGCTGCATTTCCGGTCGAGAGGACGGTGCGGGTCGTTCATGTCGCGTTGACTCCGGCGCTTGTCGCGACTCAACTTCTGGCGCGCGGTCTGCAGACGGCGCAGTCGGATTATCGCCGGACGCTGAAGCTGGATTATCGCCAGTCGTTGGAGCTGGATTATCGCCGGACTCTGAAGCTGGATTGTCGCCAGTCGTTGAAGCTGGATTATCGCCGGACTCCGGACCTGGTTTGTCGCCGCACGGGTTGTTGTCACCGCCAGCGCCCCCATCACGAAATCTGGCAGGTCCATCAGCTGCTGTATCAGGAGCATTTTCTGAGAACACAGAACCATATAATTGATCGGTAGATTGCAGTCCGTTATTCAAACTGTTCTGCGCATCAGTACCTGTATCGCCATTTCCAGAACCGGGGTTCGATGTGAGGTCTTTTGCATCGCGCAAATAATTCGGACCAACGTCGTTCATTACGGTGTCCGTGATCGGCGCTACATCACGACTGCTTGGTGCAGACGTATTGTCCGACGTCTGTGCGGGCGCAAAGTTTTGGTTCTGTGAACTCGACATCGCTTGATTGACCAAATAGTAAAGGGGCGGTTCGTTTTGATATTATGCGGAGAGTGCGTGAACTTTTTGTACCTAAATTGGCACGAAATTAGTTACCGAGCTGCGAAGCGATTTCCGAGCTGCCAAAAAGCAGAGCCCAGTTCACGTGCGTTTCGAACCGTACGCGAGTTTCGCCCCGATGCTCGTTCTCACGCGATAGTAGAACGACAGCGCCTGTTCGCACAGTACGTGCATTGAATTTCGTTTAAGCCAAACGATCAGCAATCAAATAAAGATTAGGATATCGATTTGAATCGAGCCCTTGCAGGTTCGAATCGAGAACTTGCATCGGCGCAAAGGTACCGCGCGAGCGATACCACTTCACGAATTCACGGATACCGTCTTCGAATGAAGTATTCGGTTCAAAATCGAGAATCTGTTTTGCCTTATCGACTGCTGCAAATGTGTTGGTGACATCACCAGTTTGCATTGGTTTGTAAACCAATCTCGCTTTTTTGCCGAGATGTTTTTCCAGTTCAGCAATCATGTCGAGCAGCCGAACAGGTTCGCTTCTACCTAGATTAATCACTTCGAAACCAGGCTGCGAAAGCTGCATGGCGCGCTCGATTCCGGTGACGATATCGAGAACGTAAGTGTAATCTCTCAGGGTGTTTCCATCGCCATAAACATCAATCGGACGTCCATCGTCGATCAATTTGCAGAATTTGTGAATGGCGAGATCGGGACGTTGTCTCGGACCATACACTGTGAAGAAGCGCAGGCAGACTACGTTTAAACCAGTAGCCACACGGAAGGAGTGGCAGATCATTTCGCCCGCCATCTTCGACGCGGCGTACGGAGAAAGTGGTCGACCGGTCGAATCATCTTCTGAGAACCGCTCTACCTCACGTTCGCCGTAGACTGAACTGGACGAACCAAACACTAGAAGCGTATGTTTTGCCGACGGCAAAATCTTGTCTAGCAAACGCTGCGTGCCAAGAACATTGACGTCCATGTAAGTCGCCGGTTCTTGGATTGAAGGTCTGACACCAGCCATGGCGGCAAGGTGAACAACGATGTCGAAAGGCGAGCCTTCGAACGTTCTTTCCAAGTCGACGGGACTACGTATGTCGCCTTCGATTAATTTGAAATTCGGATAAACAAGAAATGGAGCAACGTTCTCGCGTTTAATTCCAACGTCGTAGAACTCATTGAAGTTATCAATGACGGTGACATGATTGCCATTGGCCAAAAGTCGTTCCACCAGGTGGCTGCCAATAAAGCCGGCGCCCCCGGTAACCAGAACTCGTTTTCCCTTGACTGTCATCTAAAATGGTTGCCTCTAAACGGTTTCTATGGTCTGTTCACTTTCGGATTTGTTCTTGCGCCGAATGCGAACCAATCGATCGACCATCATTACCTTGGAGTATCTCCTGCAGGTAAATTCAATTTCTCGCGTACCGCGTAGATACGCTTGTCCTGCGACTCGTGATAAGTTCGCATAAGAATTTCAGCGAGCAATCCCATCAAAATAAACTGGATACCGACGATTAAGAACATCGCGGTGAGCACCGGCAGTGGTGTCTCGATGAATGTCGTTCCGTAACCATACTTAAGAACAAGCATCCAGACGAATGCGCCGAAAGACAGTCCTAGAGCGACAAATCCAGCAGTACCAAAAACATAAATTGGTTTTGTGAAATACGTCGACATGAATTTCACGGTAATCAAATCGAGCACGACTTTAAACGTTCTCGACAAGCCGTATTTCGATTGACCAAATTGTCTGGCGTAATGCGTCACAGGAATTTCCGCGACACGAGCGCCATGCCATGTTGCATATATAGGAACGAATCTATGCATCTCACCATACAAACGCACGTCTTTGATCACTTCGCGTCTATAAGCTTTGAGTGAACAACCATAATCGTGCAACGGCACGGCACTAATTACGGAAATAACTTTGTTAGCAATCCATGACGGGATCAGACGCGTATAAAGCTCGTCCTGACGATCTTTACGCCATCCGCTCACAACATCAAAACCTTCATCCATTTTGTCGAGAAGACGCGTAATGTCTTCGGGATCGTTCTGCAGGTCGGCATCCATCGGGATAATAATTTTGCCGGTGGAATGATCGATGCCTGCGGAAAGCGCCGCGGTCTGTCCAAAGTTACGAACAAACTTAACAACTTTTACTCGAGAATCAATTTCTGCCAAGCGAGTAAGTTGTTCAAATGACGAATCGCGCGAACCATCGTCGATAAAAATAACTTCAAACGTTCGGCCTACACGTGCCATAGCAGTAAGCAGCTTGTCGTATAGCGGACGGATATTGTCCTCTTCATTAAGTACTGGAATCACCACGGATAGTTCCGGCTGCATGCTTTCGCCTATCGTGGGCTCAAAGGTTAAGGTCTTATCCGTTGCACTGCTGACGCTGCGAGCGCCGACGGGGTCGGAGTTAGCCGAAACAGGAGCAACTAGTGGAATGCTTTTTGTCATCTGCCCATTATTGCTTTTGTCGCCGCCAAAAACTTACACCTTGGGATCTTTTCATCCTGCTCTTGAGATTTGTTCATGTGTGCCTGACAAGTGATGCCTGATAATAGGTTGGATGGCTTGATTTGAGCGCGAATCTGAAACAGACCTAATCTTAAGCGCGACAAACAAATCGAGAACTAGAGGAACGAAATTTTGACTTCAAGCGTTGAGACCAAACCAGAAACAATCGTCACACCGCGCCAACCCGCACCAACAGCGAAGCCTGGAAAGGACTTGCTCGCGTGTGCGGCTCTGCTGGTCGTGTGTTACTTCCTCTACTTCGTCGGTCTCGGTAATTTCCCGTTTATCGATCCATCCGAAGCGTATTACGTAGAAGCTTGCCGCGAGATGCTTCAGCTCGGCGACTACATTACTCCGCACCTCAACTATCAGATTTATTTTTCAAAACCAATTATCAATTTTTGGCTGATTGCGGCCTCATATAAGATGTTCGGATTATCGGAATTCTCGGCACGCCTGCCTTTTGCATTGTTGTCTTCCGGGCTGGTACTGGCTGTGTACGCCTTCACTCGTGGTTTGTTCAATCAACGCGCCGGTTTCATCGCCGGCTTCTGCCTCGCCACATCGCCGCTTCTGCTACTCGTTTCGCGCAAGTCATCTATCGATATAGCCTTCACGTTTTTCTTAAACCTCGCAGTTTTAGCAACTGCTTATACTCTGGCAAAACGAAACAAATGGTCATGGTCGCTTATCTACATCGCGCTCGGGCTGGGCGTTTTGACGAAAGGACCGGCAACGTTGATATTGTTTTGCGCAGGCATGGGCGCGTTCCTCGTTGTCGCTCGACCATCGTTTGCAAATATCAAAGATTGGTTTGCGCGTTTGAAGATGCCGCTTGGAGCGCTAATCTTCCTGGCTGTCGTGCTGCCCTGGCACCTCGCCGTATCATCTGCGACTGACGGCTTATTCCTAAAAGTATTTTTCTGGTACGAAAACCTCGCGCGCTTCCAGGGTCACACGAACTTCGGAACCGTCCGATACTGGTTCTACCTCAGCGTGCTCAGTTATGGACTATTCCCATGGATAGTGCTTGTGGCACCAGCGTTAATGTATGCATTGTTTGGTGATAAAAACGAAACCCTTTCATCTGCGAATACAGAATCGAGTGCAATCAGTTCCAACCCTGTCAGCAAATTCTTTCGTGGTATTTGGGACTTGATGCAACGCGTTCGTTCGCGGGCAGCCAACGACGGCAACGCCCGCGCCCTGATCTTGCTCACGACCTGGAGCGTCACAACGTTCGCGTTCTTCAGCGTTTCCAAAACACAGTTAGCTACCTATATATTGCCAATCCTCGCACCCGTTTCGATCTTAATCGGCGTCGTTGCCAATCGCTGGTTAACGGTCGGCTACGAACGTCTGTCGCGGAGCGAAATTGTCTGGTCCAACCTTTTTAGCTGGGTGTTCGCAATCGCCGGAGTAGCCTCCGTTCCTGCAGCCATTGTGTTTGCCATCAACTTCCCTGAAGCACCACCTGCGGTGTTGGGTCTTGCAATCACAGCTACGCTGGTTTTTGCCATCGGCGGTTTGGCTCAACTCGAAGCACTGCGCTCCAGAAGACTAATTCTTTCATCGAAGTGGCTCGCTGCAACAATCGCACTGACGATGGCAATTGGAACACCAATTTGTTTTGAATTCGCCGTCAACACAATGCAAGGCAACGTCAAAGCGATTTCACTTGCTGTCGGAGAGAGCAACGACAAAATTGCGATGTATGGCAACTTTATGCCTTCGGCAATGTTCTACGCGAAGAAGCCTGTCGACACTTTCTTCCACGGTCACCAATTGCTCCCTGTTAAATCGCCAGTCGAAGGGCAGGAGGGTGTTTATCCAAACGTACCTCAAGCGATTATCGTTCGCGATTCTGAATTCGAAGCACTGAAGAATTCGGCGCCGTGCAATATTGAATTGGTCGAGAAGAAAGGCAACTGGGGCTGGTACAGAACGCCAGGTTACGAACTGGAGTCAGTGAAAACTCTCGAAGATACATTCAGAGACCCAGTCGCATTCAACATCATCGTCAACGGACAGTCTCCGACCGGACCTCTCACCGTGCCTTATGCAGCAGGGAAATTATATGAACAGTTCAGCAAGGACGTCGAGCAATAGTGCTGTTGAACTCGAGCAATAGTGACATTCAACTCGCCCAATGGTGCATTCAAACTCGGACAATGCTGGCATTCCAACTCGCGCAATGGTGGCATTCCAACTCGCCATGCAAATTAACCCCGCCCAACGCAAGACTGACCAAACATAATCAGCTCAGCTAATTAACACAAAGAACCGAAACCCGGAACGCCAATTTAAAATGTCCGAAACCCAGACAAGCAGCCCCAACAGCGCGCCATCACGCGAGTTGAATCGCGGTGGTTATCACGGGCTTAATGCTGTAATTTTGATCTTCATTGTAGCCATCGGTCTCAGATTCACTGGTATCACATTCGATAGCATGTGGCTCGACGAGGGCTATCAAACAATGGTCGACGCCATCGGTGTAAAGCCCGAGGCGCTTGAACAACTTCGCCCCGAACCGTTCATCTACTCACTCGGAGAGCCGCGCAGCGTCGAGACCGTGCTTGCCAATTTCAGACAAGTCGATCCGCTCTGTCCACCGTTATACTTCCTGATGCTTAATCGATGGATGACAGTGTTTGGAACAACCGACCTGCCGATTCGCGCGCTGTCAGCCCTCACATCAATCGCATCACTGGCGATTTTGTATTTCGGAACTCGAAAATTACTCGGACCCAAGGTCGCGTTTTTCGCGCTGTTGATGCAAGCGGTTTCACCGTTCGATATCACTTATGCCCAGGAAGCGCGGATGTACGCGCTCGTCATGCTGACCTCGTCTCTGTCCGGGCTGTCATATTTTCAATTCATCAATGCCGCTCAAAAATCCCAGTCCTGGACAACCAAGATTGGATACATGTTGTTGTACAGTGTTTCGACATGGGCGTTAATCAATACACATTATACGGGTCTCTACGTCGTCGCCTTCCAGGGTTTGTTCGGCACCGCATACAGTATCAAGCACAAAGACTTCAAACTGTTCTTACACCTGTCCGTAGGCTGGGCACTGGTGTGCCTTTTCTGGTTGCCGTGGTTTCAACTATTCAGCCATTCGGCATCAAAGCGCGGCAACTTCTATGTCACGCGCGATGCGAATGTGTTCTGGGCATTCAAAGGATTTCTCAAAATTGTCCTCAACTGGATCAGCTTCATGGCGGGCGGAAGAATCGTTGCCTACGTCGCTCCGATCTATGCGACGAGCGTAGGTCTTCTGGTCGCTTGCGGAGTTTCACTAGCGTCGTCTCGCGTTCGCAACAGAATCGAAAAAGCATTATCGTTTGGTTCTAAAAAGCAAAACTCAGAACTTTCGACTAAGCCAGACGAAACGCAATTGACCGAGTCGAACGAAACGCAATCAAAAAATTCAATGCAATCGATAGCGACAACCGCGAGCACAAAAAGCACGATGATCTACATCTGGTGCTGGGCACTGGCACCAGCGCTAATCGCCCTAACCAGCGACATCGCCGAATCCAGAAAAACAATTGAAGTGACAAGATATTTGATGGGCACCGCTCCGGCAGTTTTCATTCTTGCCGGTTTCGGCGCAAAATATTTGATGGAAAAAGGCGGTCGCTTTCGCTGGATTGTTGTCGCACATGTTCTATTTGCACTGGGGAATTACACGTACGCACACATCATCGAACAGCGAGAGCCCTGGCGGCAAATGGCGGGATTGATCGAAGAAAAAATTCCCACGACTGAATTACTTTTGATCAGTCCTCATTACGATTTGATTTGTCTAAATCGCTATCTAACTAAGCCAAGAATGCAAGTCGGCACGGGTCCACTTCTGGGCAACCAACAAGTCTACGCCTTGGTCGAAGGACGCAATAAATTCTGGTTACTCACTGCCCAAGACGGCGGCTCCGTCACAGTTTTCATTCCACCGGAATACAAACAAACAGAAACCATCAAGATGTCACACGGACTTCTATTAACGTCCTGGGAATTGCCGAGCAAATAAACGTTGCCGACGTTCGCGTTATAAAACAGCCTGGTTGCAGAGTTCTACATGAAAGTTCTACACGAGAGTTCTATATGAGAGTTCTATATGAGAGTTCTACATGAGAGTTCTACATGAGAGTTCTACATGAGTAGAGTTCCGAAAACAGAACTCGGACAGTTCTAATTGCGAAACCTTCTAAACCGCAAAAACTATTCGTATGTTTTGTTGCCAAACGCAACGTTTGCGGCTTGCAGTCCAGGGTTGGCAGTCACTAATTCACTGACGCCGGCTCTTGTCACTGTGGTGTTTTTCAGCTCTACCAAACTCAATTTTTTAAGCCCTGCAAAACTGCTGAGAGTGCTGTCGTCGATATTTGTGTTATTCAAATTCAGCTGAGCGATAAACGGCAACTCGCCAATTTGCTTGAATTGCTGCGGTGTCAAAGTAGCACGATTGATTGCCAGTGCACTACATGTGCGGGCTGCTTTAAGCTCGGGAATAGCATCAGGAGCGATTATACAATCTTCAAACTTGAGCATCGAAATCATTGGCAGTGTAGCGGCCGCTTTTAGATCTTCACGATCAATGGTGCAGTTTCGAAACGTCAGCCAAGTCAAAACCGGCATTTTTGCAAACGGTGTGATTGGATGCTTGTAGTCCTTTCCACCTTCAATATCCACTGTTAGCAAGCTTTTCAACGGTCGCAAATTTTCGAGACCTGCCGGCGGCAGCGATCCACATTTTGTGATGCGCAGGTGAACAAGATTGTTCATTTTACCTACAGCTTTGAGCAACTCGTCATTAACCGTTGTACTGGTCAAAACAAGTTTCTGAATCGGAAAACCCAGGACGTATCGCATGCTGTGAACATCTAAGTTAAGCTTCTGGAACTGGAAACACTTGTATGTTTTGTAGCCGTCATTCATGGTTTGCCTCAGGGTTTGCCGGTCGAGATCTCCGGATAGAACGCAGCATTTATATTCACTGTCTTTATCTTTGATTACCGTGGCACCTGGTTTATATTCGGCGACGCCTTCGAAGGTGGAATCCATGGTGGCATCTAGCTTTGGAGTACTGGAGCTATCCGGTAACGCCCGCAGCGTGTCACTCTCAGAAATTGTTTTAGGCGCGCTGATATTTATATATCTCATCCACACAAATGGAAGCGACACCACTAGCGCTACCACTCCGATAGTGAGAGTAACCTTCAACGCGCGATTCATATTTTTAGCTTTTTTGGCAATCCAGGCTCCGGAGGCATAAAGCCCGGAGACCATCAAGGCTTCCGATTCACCGCGTTTTTGATAAAGCGCAGATTTCACGCGGTCCAATTCCGCGATCACTTCATCCATGTCCTGATAACGATCGGCTGGATTTTTTTTGATAAATTTCTGAACGTAGTTCTCGACTTCTTCATCAAATGGCTTGTCACAGGCTTGTTGCAACGTTGGTGGCAGACGACTGATTTGAGCCATCATCGTATGAAACGCAGTCTCGCCGACAAACGGCGGAATACCAGCCATCATCTCGAACAGAGTGCAACCCAAACTGTAAATATCTGAGCGGACATCGGTTTCTTTTCCATGGACGGATTCCGGACTCATGTACGGCGGAGAGCCCATTGCCGCGCCGGTCTTGGTGAGTTCATGACTCTGGTCGTTTGGTTTTGCCAAACCAAAATCTACCAACTTTACCCCGCCTTCCTTCGAACGATCGACGGCCAACATTACGTTGCTCGGCTTGATGTCGCGATGCAAAACCTGCTGCATATGCGCGTATCGAAGACCGCGACAGATCTTTTCAAAAATCGGCAGGATGTCGGGAAAAGTTTGAGAACCTCGAGTCTCGATCATCTGGCTCAGACTGTCGCCTTTGACGAACTCATTGATCAGATAAAGCTGTCCGTTGCTGGCTTGCCCGAAGTGTTCGACCTTCATGATGTTGGGATGATTGAATTTCGCCAGCGCTTTAGCTTCTGTGTGAAAGCGCTTAATTACCTGGTCCGGAGTATTTGGAAAAAGAACTTTGATCGCGACGGTCTTATCCAGTTCCAAATCATGACCGCGAAAAACTTGCCCCATTCCGCCCTGACCGAGCAGATTCTGGACACGATACCGGCCATCGATTATGTCGCCTTCTTTCATCGAAGGAGTCCGCTCTGCGCATACTTAATTCGATTGTAGCTGTCGGCGACTTCCAGGTAAAGAACATTCGCTGATAACGACATTCCACAGGAGGTCTACAGGAGGTCCACAGCAAAAAGCGTGGAGCCGTTTGCATCCTCCACGCTTTGTTCAGAACGGAATTACTTCGTCTATCTTTTTCTGGTTGGGGCACTACGCCATGAGCCATCACCAACTTCTTTCGTCAGCGAAGAAACAGGCGACGCTTTGCGCAAGTCCTCTGGTCCTTTGATCACCGCGCGGCAATCGGCGCAGAGATGATGGTCGTCTTTGCCTCGCGGCCCAAGCCGATGTCCGTAAAACTCGCAGGTTCGATTTTTCGTCGAGGCGCTGCTGACGGTGCAATAGTGCAACAGGTGTTGGACGATAGAACTAATTTTGGAACCGAGTGGACGCGGTCTGGACTCGGATTGCACTACCTTCATCTTGAGCGTAGTGATTTGCTCCTTCGTTGGTGACTGAGCGTCCGGATGTTTTTTTGAGATGACTGAACGATCGATCATGGTCGCTAATTCCCCAATTTCGCATTGTCGTTCACGCGAGCCTTGAATAAGGTTTCGCGCTCACTCAGAGCCGCAGCGTAGATGCTCTGAGCCGGTTTTTATTGTTTGATCAGGTCGGCGCTTCCGCAGTCCTTCCCGAGTTGCAATTAGCATCTCACGAGCAGTGGATCTTTTTTGTGACATGGATGGGTCTTAAAAGGCAAGACCCGCAATTGTTTAACGTATTTCCACGGGTGCAACTGGCACGGGCATCCTGACAATCGCGGTCATTCTAAAATTCCATCCGCGCGAACATCCTGCAAATTGCGGTCATCCCAAATTCCATCCGCGCGAACATCCTGCAAATTGCGTTCGTCTAAAAATCCATCGAGGCGATTATCCAAAACCTCATAAAAAAAAACCGCCTCCAAGAAAAACCAGGGAGGCGGGTTCAATTTTTAATAGACTTTCCGTTCTGTCTCAAACGTCCAAATGATTGACTCAGTCGACGTTTAAGGCAAATCGAAACTAGATCATTTCGTTGACGAGTTCTTCGAAGACCTTTTTGTCAGCGCCGAGTTTGGCTTTGACTAGTGGTCCGTTCTGAAGGTTTGGTTCGCCATCTTCATATGTAGGCATATCTGTTTTGTACAGAAGTCCGACTGGAATGGTGTCGCCCCACTCGTACGATTTTTCGATCGCACCGTAGAAGTTGCTGTGATCCCAACCGCTGTCTTCGAGCTTGTAGACACGCTCTTTGAACCACGGGTAGGTGTTGATTTTGTTGTAGGTCACGCAAGGACTAAACACATCAATCAATGCGAAACCTTTGTGAGCCATACCGCCGGCAATCATGTCGACGAGATGTTTCGGTTCGCCCGAGAAACCGCGAGCAACGTAGGTAGCACCGCAAGTGATACCAAGTGCAAGTGGGTTCAATGGTGATTCGATGTTGCCTTGTGGCGTCGATTTGGTCTTGTGACCTTTCGTCGTCGTAGGCGAAGCTTGACCGGTGGTCAAACCATAAATCTGGTTGTCCATTACGACGTATGTGATATCGAGGTTACGGCGCATAGCGTGGAGCAAGTGTCCAACGCCGATTCCGTATCCGTCGCCGTCACCGCCGGTGATGACTGTTTTCATTTCAGTGTTGGCCAGGTGAGCGCCGGTCGCTACTGGAACAGAGCGTCCGTGCAAACTGTGGATACCATACGCTTTGATGAAACCAGGCAGGTTGGATGAGCAACCGATACCGCTGACGACGAAAAGCTGATCTGGTTTAATGCCCAATCTTGCAGCTGATTCTTGCACTGATTTCAGTACACCGAAGTCACCACAACCCGGGCACCAGTCTGGGTCTACTGGACCCTTGAATGTTTCGACTGGAAGTTCAATTACTGTTGCCATTCCCGATTCCTCTAGATTCTCAGGGGGATTAAATTGATTAGATCCGTTCCGTCTTCGCCTTCGGCTCAGACTCCACTTAACTTTGACGACTGCATCTTTGCCGGCTAGCCGTATTCAAACGGCTAGCGTCGCAAAAGATATCTAAGCTTCAACCTTCTCGAATGAGTAGGTCGAGCCAGTCCTGCTGCCGATCTTCATGCTGCCAGCTTTTTTGCCGGTAACTCGTTCGGCCAGCTCGACGACCCAGATTGGTTCGCCTTTACCATTGGCCGCTTCTTTGCTGGCGGCAATTGGGCGCATTTTTTCAAAGTTGTGTGTGCGCAGATAGTGATAAGCCATCTCTTTAGCATCAGCTTCCGAAACGTCGAGATCGAGCGCTTTGTTTTCCATGATCTCTTTGATGCGATCGACCAAGCCTTGCGGCTCGAACGGTTCGCCGTCGTAACGGTTGATGTGCTCGTCCATGGCGATGCCGGTTTCCATGCGGATTAGCTTTGCCATGACGCTTGTGAAGTTGACTTCGACTGAAATCTTCTTCTTCGCTTTTGAAAGCAATTCGGTGACTTCTTTCGTGTGGAAAGGAGCGATGTATTTGATGCAAATAAAGTTTGTTTTCAAACCTTGAGCAGTCAAACGCTCAGCTGCTTCTTGCACTACGCCGCTGGTAGAACCCCAGCAAACGAGCGTGACATCAGCATCGGTTGGTCCTTCGATTACTGGTGCTTTCAATTCAGTCAACATCAGAGCGACTTTTCTCATCCGCTTTTCCATGATCTTGCGACGAGTTTCAGGCGAAGTGAACATATCTGAAATCAGGATGCTTTCTTCGTCGTGATCGTCGGAAGCGCTGACGTACAGCGTGTCTGGTGTGCCTGGATAGGCGCGCGGTGAGATACCGGATTCTGTGAATTTGAAACGTTTGTACTTGCCGTCTTTGGCTGTGTCCCAACTGGTGACCACTTCGCCTCTGTCAATTTTGACTTCAGCAGGCATCAGCTCAGCATCTACTGTTTCCGGGTGTTCCGAAAGAAGTAGATCAGACATGAACAAAACAGGCAATTGATATTTGTCAGCCAGGTTGAATGATTCAACTGTGGATGCGTAGCAATCAGCGATGTCGCGAGGAGCCACGATCAATCGTGGAAACTCACCTTGCGATGCGCCGAATACCTGGAAGAGATCGGCTTGCTCTGTCTTTGTCGGAAGACCGGTCGACGGTCCGCCGCGTTGGACTTCAACGCAAACTACAGGAACTTCCATAATTCCAGCCATACCAATCGCTTCGGTCATCAAAGCGAAGCCACCACCGGCAGTGCCGCACATAGAGCGAACACCGGCAATACCAGCGCCGATAGCCATATTGATTACTGACAATTCGTCTTCGCATTGTTTGACGACGATTCCAGTTTTGGTTTGGTTGGCAGCCATCCAGTGAAGAATGGTTGACGCAGGCGTCATCGGATAAGCGGTGTAGAACTTGCAACCGGCAGCATATGCGGCGAGCGCGATTGCTTCGTTGCCGGTGAGGAATGGACGTTTCTTGCCGGAGAAATTCCAGCCTTCCATAACCACTTTTGCGTTCTTCTTAGCGTACTCATAACCAACTGTGAGCAAGCCAATGTTCAAGTCGATGATGTCTTGACCCTTGTGCGCGAAGGTATCTTGCAGAACCTTAGAAGGCTCGTCAACACCGATTCCGGAGAAGAAAGCCGCAGCACCGATGGCAATGGTGTTTTGCATGATCGGTTTGATCGGTCCGTACTTCACTTTCAAGTCTGCAGTGATTTCAGCAATCGGCAGAGCAAGAACTTGTACGCCAGGGCCAACAAGCGATTCTTCACATTTGATGCGATCGCCATTGAAAATAATGGCGCCGCCTTCTTGGACTTCTGGAGCGTGACGCTCGATGGAGTCCTGGTTGAGGGCAATGAGGACGTTGAGTTGATCGCCATGGCAAAGAACTTTCTCATCGCCAACCCGGACCTTGAGCCAGATGTGGCCGCCGCGAATGATTGACTGATAGCTATTGTAAGCGTAGACATAGAGGCCAAGCCGTCCGCAGGATTTCGCAAGCGTGTCGCCGGACTTGTCTAGTCCATCACCGGCGGCACCAGCTATACCGATTGTGACTTCGTGCATTAACTGAATCTCCCTAACTTAAATCCATAAATTCGCCCAACTGCCACTTAAGCGGCTGAGCATCCGCGCTTCGGGGCGCGATTAAACCGCGGCCACCTACCCCCTGCGTATTGAGGGTTTCTGCCTGCATAAAGGTTAGCATAAGAAACTATCCAGATGGCAAGGGAATGTAATCAGCTAGCCATTTTGAGCAACAAAAGTTACCAAGATTTGCCAAAACCAGGATGTTAATTCCGCCGCCTAGCCCGTTCGACAGACGCTCGCGCCAACCTTGCCGTGTTATCAAGCCCACAAAACGGTAGGCTGAAACCCAAACACAGCTAGCGATCAGCGCCGGCGCCGGCGCTGCAAGGAGAGATGTGGTCGACGCCTTGCAAGACCGCGATATGTCGAGGTCCTGAAAGGCGCGATGTAGTCGAACGAGGCGATTCAAGCGCAATCCAGATCAGGCGCTCCCAGCGCTATCCCATCGACAAACGCCCGACGCGATGACTCGACCTCACAACCTCTGGGGAGTGACCTCTTAAATCCAGTTGGCGCAAACCCCAATTACAGACAAAACCGAAATTCGCCTGTAAATGCTGGACTAGCCAGCGTCTACAGACACAACCATCTTTTTGCCCCTTCGGCTGAATCAACAAATAGGCAACTAGCACCAATCTGGTGTAAATCCCGAAACGCTGATACAGCAATCGGTTTAAGAGATTTTAGCGAACCCTGCCAAGAATCAACATTCCGGCAAGACAGTCGAGGCCGCAAAAAAGATGCAACTGACCGGCGGCTCTTAATGATTTGCTTCTTTGGTCGCCGGAGTGCCTGGAGCCTGCGCTGGCGGCTGCGTTCCGGTCCACGCTGGAGCAGCTGCGCCCTTGGGCTGAGTTCCGGTCCATTCCGGAGTGGCGGGTGCGACAGGTGCGACGGTTGCTGCTGGTGCAGTGTTAGCTCCTGTTGCAGCGCCGGTTCCTGGTGCATTAGTGGTTCCTGGCGCCGCGCCTGGTGCAACTGCGGTGCCCGCAGGAACGCTACCTGGCGTGCCATGCGGATCTTCAATGACTGGAACGTTTCCATTCGGTGCAACTGGTACGCCTTCGGTCGTGGTCGGAGCTACTGGTGCGCCTTCCGGACCGGGAGCAACTTCATGGGCTCCGGGTGGGACTGTGCCGTGAAGCGCGTCATGCGCCGGGGCAGCCGAATTGCCATGAGTGGAGAACGTCTGCTCATGCTCGACGCCTTCGGAGTTATGCTCGTCCATATGAACGTTTACAGCCCAGTTAGCCATCGTTGCAAGCAATACGATAAAACACACTGTCAAGATGCCGAGCAAGAAAGAATCTTCGGCACTCTTCTCGGGCACCACTTCGGTATGCGCGATTGGACCTTCGTGATGATGATCATCTAAATGCGCATGATCGTCACTGTGTTCGTGAGCGTGTTGGGCGTGTGAATCTTGTGCCATCGCTAATTCAACCTTATCGAACTCTGCATTGTGAACTGAGACTGGGACTAAAGACTAAGACTAAGACTGAGACTGAGATTGGGATTGGGACTGGGACAGAGACAGAGACAGAGACAGAGACAGATACTGGGACTGGGACTGGGACTGGGACTGAGACAGATACTGATTCTATACTGTGACTGTGACTGATCTCATTTCATGCAAACGCAGTGCCAACGGACTTGTTTTATGCATCGTATGCCCCACGGACTCGCGACTTTATGACAACGGACTCGCGACTTATGCAAACGGACTCGCGATGTAAATGATCCATGTAAGCAGCGCCACCCACATGAAGATGACGAGCGCATAATACTGTCCACGACCGGTTTGTGTGTATTTCAAAACCTCGCCGGAAGCGCTTGTAACCAGACTCGCGCCATTGACGATGTTGTCGATGATCACAGTGTCCATGAACTTCCAGGTGTTGTTGAACAGCGGAAGTATTCCTTTGTTGACCATGGCTCCGTACAAGTCGTCGAAATACCATTTGTTCAACGAGAATCTGTAGATAATGTTGTTGCTTTCGACAATCGATTTGTTCCACGTGATGCTCTTAACTACATACATGAGGTAGGCGAATGCGATACCACCCAGAGCCACCACGGTCGAGACGCCGAGCACAGTCCAATCGACTCCTTCTATGTGAGGATGATTGAAGTACACGAACTTCGACCAGGCATTGGCGGCTTTTCCACCTTCAAGAAACGCTTCCTTGGTAAATCCGAGCAATCCACCTGCGAAGATCGACGGCACTGCAAGGCATACTAGCGGCAGCCACATTACTGGTGTCACTTCATGCGCTTTGTGGTCGCCTCGATACTGTCCTTCGAATACGGTGAAATAAAGCCGGAACATGTAGAACGCGGTCAGACCTGCTGTTGCAATCAAAATCCAACCAATAACCGGGTTGTAATGCATAGCGGCAGCGACGATTTCGTCTTTGGAAAACCATCCGCTCAGGAAGGGAAATCCTGAAATTGAAAGCGTTCCGATTAAAAATGTAATCGCGGTAAACGGCATGATCTTTCGCAGACCACCCATTTTGCGAATGTCTTGTTCGTGGTGGCATCCGATGATGACGGCGCCGCTACCAAGAAACAGCATCGCTTTAAAGAATGCGTGTGTGAACAAATGGAACAAGCCGGCCGAAAACGCGCCGACTCCAAGACCAGCCATCATGTATCCAAGCTGCGAGCATGTCGACCATGCCAGAACTCGCTTGATATCGTTTTGGCTCATCGCAATCGTTGCTGCCATAACCGCAGTGATTGTGCCGATCACGGCGACGAAAGCAAGCGCAATACTATCGGTGCCACCATTCGGCGCGAGGAAGATTGGATATGCGCGAGCGACTAAATAGATACCGGCGGCAACCATTGTTGCTGCGTGGATCAGCGCGGAGATTGGCGTAGGACCTTCCATCGCGTCCGGCAACCAAACGTGCAGAGGGAATTGTGCAGACTTCGCTATCGGTCCACCGAATATAAGGATGGCCATCAACGGCATCGAAGATGCGGCGAGTGCCAGTTCCGGTTTCAGGGTTCCGGCTTCCAGTGCGCGATGCAAAGCACCGGCGAGATCGACGCCGGCAGATCCGTGTTGAGCTGCAAACGCCATTACCGTTCCACCGCCCCAGAAATCTTTAGTTGCCAGAAGCAACATGATCACGCCGACAAGGAAAAGAAAATCACCGACGCGGTTGACTACAAAGGCTTTCATACAAGCTGCTGCAGCCGAATCTTTGTACCACCAGAAACCGATCAGGAAGTACGAGCAGACACCGACCAGTTCCCAAAACGCATACATCTGGAACATGTTGGTGGAAACAACCAGACCCAACATCGAACCGGTAAACAACGACAGGTAAGCATAGAAGCGCGCGTAGCCCGGGTCTTCACGCATATAACCGTGCGTATAGACCTGAACGAATAAACTGATCGTGGTCACCACAATCAACATCATGGTGGCTAGATTGTCGACGAGAAAGCCGACTGAGAGTTTGAAGTTTTGACAAGTAAAGAAGTCGAAGTTTTCCTGGAAGGAATAACTGGGGTTGCTGCGCAACGCTTCGAAGATAAAGCACGAGTGGAAGAAGCCCCAGGCGACGGCGATTATCGATGCCATCATTGCTGCCGTTTTGAACGACCGTTTTTCGCCGAGTTTCAAACCGCCAAACAGATAGGAAAGGATGATGCCAAAGCCGACTAAAAACGGCATTGCCACAATCATCCAAGCGCTCTCGACGCACGCTCTCAGAAACTCAGGGTCAAAATTCACGGAATCGTCTCCAGGTACTAATCGGCTATCCACGGACAGTTCGGACAATTGCAGTACTGAACCAGTACTCTTTTCAACGTCGATGATGACGTTCAAAACTCGGTGCTAATGATACATTGCGTGCGCGACGACAGGGGCGTTTGATAAACCAGCGTTTAGGCAGTTGGTTGTAAGTAGATTGAAATCATGACCACTGTTTTCTCATGGCATCATACCGAGAAGCTTATGGTGTCCTGAAGACGAGGAATCTTGCTTGTGGTAATCAAGATAAATATATTACTCGTGAAAAGATTTTTCATTTCAATAATTCTTCAAAGTGCCGCTTCCAATGTCAAAATCGCTGGAATGGAAATGGTGCGGTGGCTATACTGTGGCCGCACGAATTGAATTGAGATCGATCGAGGGGTCATTGTGGACAACGCATTGCTACTGAAATTCCTTTTATTCCTTCCATTGGTGGCAGCGATTGTAATCGCCGTCAATCCATCGAAGGATGACAAAGACGCAAGGGGATTGGCGATATTCGTCAGTTCGGTGATGGTTCTGCTGTCTCTAGTGATTGGCGCCGGACTGGAAGGTCACTACGGCGGCATGCAATTCAGCACCGTGCAGCACTGGATAGCAAGTCCGTTTCCGATCAACTTTCATATCGGTGTCGACGGTCTCAGCATGTCACTTGTCGTGTTGACAACAGTGATTACACTGATGGCGGTGTTAGCCAGCTACTCAATCAAAACACGCGTCAAACTTTACTATGCCAATGTGATGCTGCTTACGTTCTCGCTTCTTGGCGTCTTCGTTTCGCAAGATCTATTGCAGTTCTTTGTGATGTACGAATTCGAACTGATTCCAATGTATTTCTTGATTGCGATCTGGGGCGGACCTCGCCGCGGATATGCCGCGATGAAATTCTTGTTGTACACATTCTTCGGCGGCGTCTTGATGCTCGCCGCTTTGCTCTATACATATACTCAACTCTATGCGATGGATCCTGCCGCCGCGACATTCAACATGACGCAGCTCTCAGCTTCAAGTCACGCGCTGCCAGTTCATGCGCAAGTTATCGCATGTCTTGGTTTCTTCCTCGCGTTCATCATCAAACTGCCATCCGTTCCGTTCCACACGTGGCTGCCTGATGCTCACGTTGAGGCACCAACCCCGATATCAATGATTCTCGCGGGACTGCTTCTGAAGATGGGTTCGTATGGTCTAGTGCGAATCTGCATGGGCTTCTTCCCGGCATTCTTCGCCGAGTACGGACCATGGGTTCTCGCGCTTGGTGCAATCAATATTCTCTGGGGCGCGGTCGCGTGTCTCGTTCAAAAGGATATGAAACGCATCATCGCGTTCTCCAGCGTCTCGCACATGGGCTTCATCTTGCTCGGCATCGGCTCGCTCTCGAATGCCGCCGTCAATGGTGCCATCTTCCAAATGTTGAGCCACGGATTTATTTCCGCGCTTCTTTTCTTTATGGTTGGATGCGTTTACGAACGCTGCCACACCAGATTGCTTCCTGAAATCGGCGGCGGTCTGGCGTTCCAAATGCCGATCTTGTTCTACTTCTGGATGTTTGCCTGCATGGCTAACCTGGGCTTGCCTGCGCTCTCGGGCTTCGTCGGAGAAGTGACGATTTTCTACGGCGCCTACACTTCGCCATTCGCCACATCTTCACTGCACGGCGCCTGGACGCAGGGCTGGATCGTCGCGGCTTGTGTGTCCGTCATACTGACTGCGGGGTACATGCTCTGGCTTCTGAAGCGGCTCTTCTACGGACCAGAACAACCGAAGTGGAAAGGTCATTTATATGACGCCACCATGACCGAAAAATTTGTTGCCACCACATTGTGTGCTCTCACACTTTTGTTCGGAGTCGCGCCTCACCTGCTGACCAACATGTATTCGAAAGTCGGCGATCGGATCACTTCCGAGGTTTTGAATCGTATTCAAATCAGCCAAACTGATACCACTACGAAACCAAATCTCTAAACAACAGTTCTGCATAGCAGCTCACGAGTTTCACGAATATAGAACTGGGAATCTGCCACGAGTGGCATCTGCTCTTTGTTTTAAAAGGAAACTATCGTGAAGACTTTATTGAAACTCTCAATCGTGGTGGCATTAATTTTCACCACGGGTGGTTCCGCGCGTGCGCACCATTTGTCAGGCGTAATTGATTCGAACGGGCGGGAAATCATCCCGTGCAAATTCGGTCAGATTAAGTATCTCGGTCAAGGTTTGTTTTTCGCCGAAGAAGCAAACGACGAGCAGCCGGCAGAACGGTCGTATGTGGGTCGCGTTTTCAACAACGCGGGCAAAGCGCTAACCATCAAGATTCCGAAGGATTTTACGCTATCGAACGTTACGCTCCCTGCAACCAAATCTGATACCGCTGGGTCTTCACCACTAGTAACTCATTGTCCTGATGGAACCGTGCTTGAAATTCACGGCAAGGACGGTTTCGGTCTCTGCGACTTGGATGGAAAGATTCTGCTTGAACCGAAATTCGGTGCCATCGGTGACCTTAGAGATGGCTACGTTTCTGCTTTTTCGCCACCTCATATGTATCAGTTCACTTTGAATTTAAAAACCGGTGAGCGGAAATCAGGACCACGAGAAGCTCACGTGATGGGATTCGGGCCGGACTATGATATCAGACCATTTTCGATATCAGGCGGCGACGGTTATATCTGGGGTTATATGAATAAGGCCGGTGACATAGTCATTCAACCTAAATTCAGACATGCCCAATACTTTACCAAAGAGGGCTTCGCTGTCGTCGAAGTTGGTGAGAAACCGTCTAAAAGCAAAAGGGCTTTTATCGATCGAACAGGAAAAATCGTTTCCCCTGAGTACCACAGTGCGCATTCATTCGAAGACGGGATTGCCTCAGTGACAGACGAGAGTGAGGACGGGTCAATATCGAAAAGAATGCTGATCGATACAACCTTCAAACCGGTCTTATCCGGGAACTTCAGAGGCGCCAAAAAATTATTCGACAACATTTTTGCTGTTTATGAAAATGCAACGGGCCTTAACTATCTGTCCTTTAAAGCAGTCAATAGCAAAGGCGAGTTTCTCTTTAATTTTCCAGGGACGCTGGTGACTTCTCCACACGTACAAGGAAACGAGATTGTCTGCGCCACTCGCGAGGGGGGAAAAGTTGGGGATGAAGAAGTCCGAAAGATCGTGCATCTCGACAATCAGGGCAAGGTGCTGAAAACAGTGAGCGGCACGTTTCCGATGGAAGAATATGGTATCAGCGTGTTATCTGAGAAGGTGCCACCACATGACACCAGATATTCCTTGCTGGGAAAAAACGGTAAAGTGATCAGTCAGGTAAAAAACGGCTACCTTAGACCGGTCGCACCAGATCGCATCGTGAAAACGATGCAAGTTCAACAGTTCCATCCCAATGAATGGATGCACCACCGCTCCGAAGGTTTTTCCAGGGAGGGCAGCTTTCACAATTTTTTGCGAAACTACGATCTGATCGGAATGTCGAAAACCCAAGTAGAAAGTTTGCTTGGAAAACCGGCTAAACCAACAAATAGATATTACCTGTTAACAGGCAATTGCAATCACTCGTGGACTGCAATCGAACTTGAATATGTAGACGACAAGGTCACGCGTTGGAAAGAGGTTCGCGCCCAAGATCCTCAAGGACAGCAGCCATACTGGATCACAACGAATGTGGTATCAGGTCGCCCAGCGAACGGAGCGAATTCTAATATGAATGCTCCAGCGAATCACTTCCGAACAAAAACGTCGGAGGACCGCGTCAAACCTCGTTTTCAAAGTTATTTCCCCGTAGCTCAAAGCGCGAGCGAAACAAAGTAACCAGGATGCAATCGGCAGTCACAGCCGAATTGCCTAAACGGCAAGCAAATCGCTGCTGGTATACAGTCAAATTTTGGGCGCCTGATTGGATTCAAAATCCGAGACCGAAACTAAATAGTTAGTCCGCGACGAAGAAAGTGCGGGGCTCGCTGATGTATCCGGCGGGTTTGCCATCGCCGTTGATGCCGATAATAGCGACCTGGTGCTTACCTTTCTGAGCGAGCGCATCCGCTGGTAGGCGGAAAGTACCAGTAACGTTCGCTAACGGCTGTTTCAAAACAAGTTGTGAATCGTCGGGAAGATTGGTTACTGGAAGATCCGGACAAGCGATGTCTGTTTTTGTCACGACGATGAAGACGGTCTTGGCACCGGGGATTGCGGAGGCGTTGTACGAAACATTTACGCTGTCGCCGCTGTGCACGATTGGTAGAATTTTGTTTTGTAGTGAAGAAAGCGCGCTGTTTTCATTGACCAATTTCTTGGTTTCGTTGAAAGCGTTCTTCGACTCGTAGCTCGATTCCTTGGACTCACTGATTAATTCCAGTGATGGAGCTAATGTAGACGTACTCACGTTCTTCACGGACTTCACTTCTGCCGAATATTGCCCTGGTAAGAATTGAATTCCTATATCGCCGATTGCTCCATTAAGTGCCCAGCTTCTATAGCGTCCGGGCATAAACAACAATCTTCCGTCGCGAACTTCCGCGAAAGGACCTTCACTATAGTCGATCCAACTCTTGGGTTGCCTCTCTGAGCGCCACACAAGACGCGCATTGTGTGCTAATTGCGACAGTTCCAGTGAAGAGCTGATTTCGATTTCCAAAGCACCAACGGCTAACGGATTTATTATGAAGTCTTTGGAAAGCCAAACATTTACAGGAGTAGCTGGGTTAGCAACGGTCCCCGGAATCGTCGGCGGTCGCCTCGCGGCACCGTCCTTTTTCGGCTTCTGTTTTTTCTTTTGAAAACTATCGTCAGGCGGAAACTCAGTCAATTCAACGGTTTGGGAGCCTCCGGGTTTCATCCAATCAACGTAACTGCCGACATCTTTGTCCCAGTGCAAAAACTTGCGGGCTTGGGGGTCACCATATGTGGTGGCTAGCAGATTTGGATAAATATACTCAATCGGACCAGGAATCGGTCTGACTAGAGATACGAACTTCTTGGCGTAGTCACCGTCCGCGACTGGCTTGGTCAGCATGTAATCGAGAAGTTCGGGGCGGCCGATCATGCCCGCACCGGAGTAATCTTGTGGTAGGTCAATCAGTACAACCGACCGACCTTCTGGCGTCGAACGAGCCTCGCTCAACAATTTCTCGTTCGCCGATTGCATTTGCCGACCGGCTTCAATCCAGGGAAACAGGTTGTGTGAGAGACCGAGATACCAACAAATCGTCAACACGATAAGAGAACCAACTCCGACAAAGGTGTTGAACTTCACGATGTTCTTGTAGCCGTCACCTGCGAATTTTCCAATCATCTTGAAAGTGGGAATCAACGTCACCGCGAGCAGCAGACACATCGCAGCGGAGCCCAGGAAGAACAATCTGCTACCGACGAGGTTCGGAAAGATATGCCAGATTTGGAACGTGGGTAGCTCAGCAACAATTAACCAGAGAAAGAGAAACGCCATGACACGAACTCGCGCGATTGGCTGGATGAGACGCGTGATGAGCGAGATCGCAACAACAATCCAGGCGGCGAGAGCGGTTTGTGCGACGTTCAAAGGAAACGGTTGTTCTTCATTTACGCCGAACAAAATTTTGCTGAACGTGGCACCGTCAAAAAAATTGTTTCGAAATGCTCGGAAGAAACTGCGCAAACTCGTGTCGCCATAACCACCGACAACAGTACCAATTAACAGTGTTCGAAGTAGCCCAAAGGCACCGAGAGCGACGAAGAAGCTGCCCACAAAGACAAGTTTTTTCCGAATCGAAATGATTTGCCAGTTTAGTGGCGCGGACAAAAACAACTCAGCCAGAGCAATCACTACAGGCAGTGTCACCGCCATTTCCTTGCAAACTAGTGAAGCCAGAAAGAAGACGAGGGACAGCCCAAAGAAGGCTATGGAGCCGGCTTTGCGAAACTGCAGATAAAGACTCAAAGAAAGCAAGTAAAAGAAAGTGCAATGCACATCGACCCGACCGATGATCCAGGAAACGGACTCAGCGTGAATTGGATACAGTGCAAACAAAATCATCGCACCGGTTCCGGTCAGCAATCGCTGGCGGTGAGGCGCATCAGCAGCCAGCTGATAGGCGAGCAGCCCACAAAGGAAAGTACAGCCGGAGAACATGACTAGATTAGTGACGTGATATCCGACTGGGTTTAAACCGAATAGTAAATTGTCGAACCAAAACGACAGCGAAATACCTGGTCGAAAACTCGTCAGACCGTCGGTTTGCCCAGTCCAATTACCTGCGAAGGTCCGCAGTAGACCAGAGGGGTCGCCATGATTCGCACTGTAGGCATAACCCAGATGCTTAAAATCGTCGAGCAAAAATCCGCTGTTCAAAACACTATGATAGGCACCAAATACAATACCGCAAGCGATCAAGAACGCACCGCCAATCAACAGGGCGTTTTTTCTTGGATTCGATAGATTCTCTTCCACGGCGGATGTGTCAGACTCTTATGGATTCGGCTTCTTGCGTTTCTGCACCGGAGATTTCGGTGTTGGTTTCTTCAGTTTATTTTCGGCAGCATCTTCTGCAGCTTGCTCGGCTTTGTCATCGACAGCTTTCTGTTTGTTGTAATCATCAAGACTCTGCGCTGGAATAATCGGCGTCAATTCCGGCGGCGTTTGCGTATTCAGAATATCTTTGGTCGGCGTCCCTGGCGTCACAACGGTTCCGGATATCGCCTGGCTCACACTGTGGGAGATGCTCTCCAACAACTTCGCCGATGTGTCGTTGTCGAAGTATTTGCCACCAGATGACTTAGCAATGCAATCGAGTTTCGCGCGCGCGGCGTGTGCTCGTTTCATATCTAGACCCAGGATATCGACCTTGAGATTGACACCTCTGGAAGGCAGAGTCTGAACGTATGCGCACGGATCAAAACCGCACGTGTCCTCTCCGTCCGTGATCAAAATAATGGTTTTCTTTCCTACGACTCTCGCCAAATCTCGCTCGGCGGCCTGAGCGATTGCGTAAGTTAGCGGCGTCATGCCCGTCGGATGAATGTCGCGCATCTTGCCAATGATCGTGCGTCGATTGCCCGTTCCAGGAGGCACCAACAGCGCGCTTGCCTGGCATTCGAGGCCTGGAGCAGCAAATTGTCCAAACACTCGCAGCGCGAGGTTAACATCAGAAGGAATTCTTTGAATCGCCTGTTGCAGAACTTTTTTGGCTGCATCCATCTTCTGAACATCTTTGCCATCTCTGCTCAGATCGTCTTTCATGCTCAAAGACGCATCGACCAAAAACAAGATGGTTACCGGTCCGCCGTCGCGCTGGGTGCCACCATGAATAGTGGTGCCGTCTGTACCGCCTTGTAATGTTGTTGAGCCCGTACCGCCCTGTAATGTGGTTGAGCCTGTTCCGCCTTGCAGCATGGTTGAATCGGTTCCACCTTGCAGAGTCGTCGAATCAGTGTTGCCCTGAAGAGGCTGCGCGGACGCGGGAAGCGACGTGGTGCTTAACAGCAACACGAGCGAACTCAAAATAAGGTTTCGTATTTTTTTCAAACGGGGCAGATGGTTCTTGGAGATTTCAACGACTCAGTTAGATTTTAAACTATTGTGGCGCATGCGAACTTCGTATTGCGTCGAAAGAGTTTAGATTGGCGTTCACTTGGATGACTTCAGTGTAGAGCTTCCGGTACATCCGTGCTCGTTTTTAACTGCTTTGGTTTAATGGAATTCAGGTTTGGCGGAAATGACCGCGCCCACCACATGTCTATTCGATATCCGGATGATTTATTTTTCGGCGAAGTTTTCAGCTGGCATTCGTATGCCGCTTCGATTGTTCAGTATCTCGGAGAGGTGATTTGAAGTCGATCGCTAATTTGTTTTATCTTCGAGTGACGAACTTGATTTGTCGTCAGCCGAAGATTCTGACGTGCTGTCCGCTGATGATTTTGATTTGTCATCGTTTGAACTTTTGCTGTCAGTCGCTAAACTTGATTTACTGTCAGCTGACGAACTTGATTTTTCCGTTGAAGTTGTCTTGCTATCAACTGATGAACTCGATTTGTCTTCAGTCGCTGCATTTGTTTTGCTATCGGCTGACGAACTTGTTTTGTCGTCCGTCGCTGAACCAGGTTTGCTATCGGTTGACGAACTTGTTTCGTCGTCCGTCGTTGAATTTAATTTGTCGCTAGCTACTGCTTTGTCTATTGTTGAACCGCTTGCACTGTCAGTTGCAGATGTCGAGCTACCACTTCCGACCTTTGACGTATCCGTATTCAAATTTGATTTATCGGTGGCATCATCGGATTGATCTTTCACCGCGTTCTCGGATCTCAACCCAGAGCTGTCTGGTGGATTGGATGCCGGAGTCGCACTGCTGGAGCCCGTTTCAGTAGAGCTATCAGTCGGGGTGCTGATGCTCGTTTTCGTTGAATCAATTGAGTTCGTCGTCAAATTCTTTTTATCTGTTGAATCTTTTTGTTCAGCTTTCGGAATAGAAACACTACCTTCAACATCTTCTTCATCGTGCACTTGCTTGACCATAATCGCCCTGCGACTGATGGCGACTGGCTTTTCCTCAGGTGTTATGCGACCCCAAACGGTTACATAATAGAGTCCTTCTTTGCCGTCGTTAGTGAGAGCAACTTTTCCGTTGAAGGCATTACCATCAAGTTTCACACCACCCTTAACAGGGACGTCGGATATGGGCTTTCGATCAGTTGGATCGTTGCCGGCCATCATGATTAGCGGTGCCGCTAACGCGACTGGTGGAACGAACATGCCACCAGCTATAGCGGCAAGCATTCCGACGGTTTTCAGCGCGAAGATTGCTTTGGTGTGATCCTTTTCTGATTTTTCTTTATACGCAACGAAGTCCAGTGGCGGGAAGTAGGGCAAAGGCTCGTCGCCGTTTTCTTCCTGTGGTGGCAGTTCGCTTACGCCTTCCCATGCGATGCTAATTCTGTCGAATTGATATGGTGCCTGGACCATCCCAGACACTTCGACCTTGTCGCCGAGGCGCGCCGTCCTAGGCACGGAATTAATTTCTCCACGTGCGGTCAGAATTTCAATGCAGGCGAGTACGCGCGAATCGTCGTTCATCTTTTCCATGGAGAAGCCGAGGTGAGAGGCTTCTGGCGCGAGAAGGGCTTCACGATCGTCTTGTTGAATAAACATTTGTTTGAGAACTTTAGCAACAGCGGCTTTGCATAGTTTCGAAGTACCGAGGTCCGTAAGTGGCACCACCGCCAGGTTTTCGCTAACGGCGTCAACACCGCCAAGCATCGTGTAACGACGATCGGGATTTTCGCCTTTGGAATTATTATGGGAGACTACGTTGCGTTCGACCAGGTCGCGCACGTGTTCTTCAGCCAGTTTTTGAGCCATATGATTGTGGTCTAAACGACCAAGAGCTCGACGGTCGCGTTCGAAATTTATGACTTCGAGAGCGAAAGCGTCCAGCACCGCCTTTGGTGCTTTCTGATAATTCTCATTGTTCGCAATGATTTCTTCGAAGTACTGAAGATCCGCTGCCGATGGTTGGTTTCCAGCGAGTGGATTCTCGACATAGCCGGTTGGTGGCTCGATATTAGCGGGCATGACCACTGGCGGATCGGCTGCGCCCTTACCTAACAAAGTGAGCTTTAACCGTTCGGTTCTATCGAAAAGAGAATCGGTGGCATACGTTGTCGCAAAGACAGCGTTTTCCAGCGCCAGGAGTCGGTCTTCCAGTGACTTTTCCGGTCGTGGAACACCGAAGGTAAGCTGTTCTAATTTGCCGATTTGTGGATAGAGGTCTGCCGTTGATTTGCCGGCAGCAGTCGATGCACCACTCGTGGTGGCGCCGCCTGTTGCGTTCGAATTGCCGGAGACTGCGGAGCCCGAGCTGCTCGGCGTTGCGGAGCCATAGCGAGACGGAGGATTAGAGGCATTTCCAGTCGGATAGCTGGAGTTTCTCGGCGGAGCGACGGGAGGAGAATTTGGTCTGGCGATGCGTTCTTCGTTGTGATTGGAACCGCTGCGCATCGCATCAGCAGCGCTGGATGGTGCGGACTTTCCTGGTCTAGCGATTCGCACAGACGATGAGCTGTCATGGGAGTCGCGGGAATTCTGCGCGGCAGCAGCGGCGCGAGCTTGAGCGGCAGCGCGGTCTTGAGCAGCGGCTCGCTCTTGAGCGGCGGCTCGCTCTTGAGCAGCGGCTCGTTCTTGAGCGGCGGCTCGTTCTTGCGCAGTTGCGCGTGCATGCTCAGAGGGGGTTTGAGAACCGGAGGCGCCCAACCTGTGACCGGCGGCGTTTGTGCCCCCGGAATTCGTACCAGCGGAATTCGTATTTGCGGAGTGCGCACCTGCGGAATGCGTACTCGAGGAATTCGTACTCGAGGAATTCGTACTTCCGGAATGCGTACCTGATTTCACTACACTTGGTGCAACCGGTGGCATATTTGCAGCCGCCTGAGAGGCGCTTAAATCGTCAGTATTCGATGCGCTTCCCTTTGCGGTACTGGCAGCAGCGTTTGCTGCCGAACCCGGACTTCCTGCGCCACGACGCGCTAATGATGCGGCTTTTCGACTATTTGTACTGGCCTGCGCTTGCGCGGTTTTACTCTTAACCACAGCCTTTTTTTGAACGACCTTGGCGACACCCGCGCTAACAGCGGCTTTCGGACGTGCCACGTTTTTTACCTGCGCGGCACTTTTGCTTCCAGCCACGGCAGAAGTTCCAGCCGATCCGGCGCCAACCAAAGTGGCCGACGACGCCACAGGCTTGGAATCCAAAATTGCATGCGCGCGATTCGGCAAAAGTTTTTCAATTTCGCTCTTCGCAGGCGCTTTGGCTGTGCCTGTTTCCGACTGTTTGGGTTTTGTACTCCCAACCTCAGACTGAGCGAGAGCCGGCAAAGGCACTGTGGAGGAAATCAGCAGGAGCCCGGCCAAAAGCGACGATACGACCCGCCTCTGCTTATTGCAAAGGTAAGTCGGCAGGGAAATTCTGGAGCTTTTGCAAAGCTGCACTGAGAGACAACCTCTGACTTTACTTATATATTGTCGAACAAATCGGTGCCGAAAACAAACGACACCCCGAATCTTTACAAGTATGCGGCGAGGCGCCCATGAGCGGGCGGTCGAGTTTACAGACGCTAATCGACTGGAAGTTCTAATCGAGTGAAAGCCCTACTCGACCGGAAGCGGCTCCCACTTGTCGTTTTCAGGTTCGTAATTCATGTCCTTGGATGTTTGCAAATCGTGGTCGGCTTTTTCGATCATTCCGGCGTCCCTGTAGGCTTTGGCTCGGTAGAAGTAAGCTCTGCCGAGGGTCGGAACCAGCGCAATCGATTTGGAAAGGTGGTCGATCGCGTCTTCCAGCTCGCCGACGATCGTTTCGACTTTGCCAAGTTCCATATAAACCGGGGCGGCGTCAACGTTTCCATTTGCCAATTCCAGTGCCTTCTTATACGCTGCTTTGGCTTCTGGAAACTCGGCTTTCTTGACGTGGGCAATGCCGAGCTGCAAGTAAAAGTAGATTAGCTTGCGCGGATCCTTGGTGCCCAACACTTCAATCGCCTTCTTAGCGTCGTCGACGGCTTGCACGTCTCGTCCGAATCGCATGCAGGCGCGGGACCGCATGTAATACCATTGGGCGTTCTCGGGCTTCAGATCGATCGCTCGGTCCCAATCATCGCAAGCCAGATTGAATTCTTCGTGCAAATACTTCGTTCTTGCCTGCTTGTCCCATTGTTCAGCACTGCTCGGAAAGTTCGCCAGATGGCAGGACTGAACGAAAAGCACTGCAGAGCAGGCGGCAACTAAACGGCAAAAGTTTTTGTTAGCCGACAAAACCATCAACTCCTCAGTGAAACAAGCGCGCCCTGCCGTCCCGTTGTGCCCCCTGACTGCCTGTGCGAGTAAAACATGGACGGATTACAGGCTGTGCAAAAATCGGAGACATCTACTTCCTGTATGCCACTTTCCAAGAGTTGAAGCGCGTTAAACGCTTTAATGTCGGGCGCGGGCTGAGTGCCATTCGTGCCAACCAGCCCTTCGGCATCTTTGACGGTTTCGCTCAATTTTTGAGCGACTTCGTCGGACGTCGGATAACAGCAAGGACCGATCGCCGGACCGACGACACCGACCATATTGGCCGGATTGGCGTTCAATTCTTTGACCATGCGCTCAACGCCGTGGCTGACGATGTTTTGCGCCGTGCCGCGCCAACCGGCGTGGAAGATTCCGATTACTTTCGAGAGCTTATCGACGATGATAACCGGCACGCAGTCAGCGAAGTGAAGAAGCAAAGGCGTCTCGCTGCGGTGAGTGACCAAACCGTCAACGCCCTTCAAATCAGGTATTTGCGAACGTTCGTTGACCAGTTCGACGTTTCTCGAATGAACTTGACCGGGCACAACAAGGTCGGAATACTTGATGGATAGCGCGTCGCAGAGCTTAGAGCGGTTAACGTGCGCGTCCTTTCGGAATTCATCACCAGGAATGTTACCGCCCAGATTGAAGTAATCGTAAGGCGCCGGCGTGTTTCCACCCACTCTTGTCGTGAAGGCGTGAGCGACGAAATCCAGTTCCAGTAAGCTCGGAGCGAACACGAGCTGCATACCGTCGATGTTTTCGACTTTCCATTTATTCTTGCGAAGCGCAATTTCAGTTAGTTTCGATTTCAAGTGATCGACAATCCTCCGCAGATATTAATTGCTTGTCCAGTTATACCTTTTGCACGGTCGCAGCACAAATAACCGACCAGACCCGCCACTTCATCGGGTTCGATCAATCGCATCTGCGGCACCGAGAAGCGCGCAATATCGAGCGACTCCTCTGGATTGATGTCGTTGAGCCGGCACCACTGCGGATCGTTAATCTGATGCTGCGCCATATCTGTGTTCACCCAGCCCGGACAGACCGAGTTGACCGTGATACCATGCCGCGCCAATTCGAGCGCCAACGACTGCGTCACGCCATTCAAGCCGAATTTCGACGCCGAATACGCGCTGCCGTAAGCCTCCGCCTTCTGCCCGGATATCGAGGAGATATTTACAATTCGTCCCCAATTTCGCTCGATCATTTGCGGCGCGAATATTTTGGCTAGCAAGTAAGGCGCAGTAAGATTGACTGCTAGTGTGGCTTTCCAGAGTTCATTATCGGCTGGATCGGTTTCGTCCCAACTGTCAGGTTGGTCAAAACGAATATAATCGGTCGAGTAAATTCCCGCGTTGTTGACCAGGATATCCACTCGAAAGTCTTCTGCTTTCAGCCATTTCGACAGTTCAACCACAAAGGTTTCCTGGCGCATGTCGAGAGATTTGTATATCGATTGAGATCCAAAACCATCGATTGCTCTGGCAAGGGTTTGGAGCAGCTCCTCGTTTCGCGCTACCAGAGCCGTTTTGGCTCCACGTGCGGCCAGTTCCAGAGCAATCGCGCGACCGATTCCCCGGCTGGCTCCGGTTACCAGAGCGTTTTTTCCTTCTAAGTCTCGTTCAGTCATAACCTCATTTTCGCACTTAAAACAGACGCGCACACGCCTCGGACGTAAGATTCTAGTCTCTAGTTTATTAACGGCACAATTGGAATTTCCTCTAATCTGTGCGGTCACTCACTCTCTTGACCACTGGTTCAGGGCTCGACTGGTTTGGCTTTATCAAACTCTCAGAAATGCAAACGGGAACATTGCTAGACTCTTTACTGTCTAGAAACCCAGATCCGCATTGCGGGGACGGCTAGATGGAACCTCAACAACTCTAGAGGCTGCCTGCAATACCGTGTGACACACACAAGTCGAGACGTAAGGGAAAAAAACCATGAATTCCAACAGAAGGTTTTCACTCAAGAAAAGCACGGTAGCTAGTGCGCTAGTGCTCAGCCAAATTATTTCGATGACACCGCTGGCGGTGCAAGCTGCGGATGTTAGATTCGCCGGTCAACCAGTCATGTCTAATCTTGCCGGAGCCGGTTCCTTATCGGCTGATGCAAGAGCAGAACAAGCTCAACAAAACCTGGACAACGCGCTTGTCGCAGCCAAAGACAGAACACCAGCCGCCGTCAACATTACCTATGTAAAAGGATTGCCTGTCATCACCCTTGGTGGCTATCAAGTAATCACGGTCGACGCAGCCAGCGCTAAAGCTAACGGTGTCACGCCCGCGGTTCTCGCGCAAAAATGGGCGGACGGCATTCGCAACTCGCTGCGCGACCAGGGCGCCGTTCAAAGCTATGTATCGCAGTTATCCGGTGACTATGCAGCCAACGCACCGGCAGTAGCTTCAGCGCCACCACAACAAAATTACGCCCCCCAGGGCGCGCCGCAAGGGCAGCCTGAGTACTTCGGCAGTCAACAACAACAGCAGCAACAACCGCCACAAGGACAGCAACAATATGGCGCGTCGGCGTCGTACAACTATGCAGCTCCTCAAGGCGGAACGGGCTACACGCCTCCACCTCGCGGATATCGACAGGGTCGAGTAGCGTATGCTCCAGCTGGTTTGGTTATACCTGCCATGCTCAGCACTTCGATCGCCACTCAGGTTGCACGACCTGGTGACATGATTCAAGCAGGCATCAGCCAGGCTGTAATCCTCGGCGATTCGCAAATTCCATCAGGTTCGGTTTTGATCGGTCAGGTCGCCGAAGCCAAGAAAGGCGGCTATCTCGGCATGTCGGGACGTCTTGAGATTCAATTCAACAGATTGAGAACTCCGGACGGAACCGAAACACCAATCGTCGCACACATCGTCGGCGGCATCGGCAAGTACGATGACAAAGACGGCAACGGCGAACTCGTCGGTGAAACCTGGAAAGGCAAAACTGTTCAAGCTGTCGGCAGAGGCGCTGTTGGCGCCGGTGTCGGCGCGGCGCTCGGCACCGCAGTCGGTGCTATCGCCGGCGGCAGAGGCGGCGTAGGTCGCGGTGCTTGGTCTGGTACCGCCATCGGTGGCGGTGTCGGTGTAGCACAAAGTTTGATTCTGCGGAAAGGAAAGGACGTGACCATTCCTTCCGGCACACCACTTCAAATCCAGCTTGACGCTCCGTCGTCGATTGCTGGCGCAGGTCCCGGTCCTTACGTTGGAGCCTACTAAACCTCAAACAATGCATTGGCTGGCTGGCGTTGGCCAATTTAGAGACTCCACTTAGGATAAAAACGAAGACCGAGAGCCCCCACGCTCTCGGTCTTCGTTTTGCTCGACAGTGCTCGTGCCCACGCTCTCGGTTTTTGTTTTGCTCGACAGTGCTCGTGCCCACGCTCTCGGTTTTTGTTTTGCTCGACAGTGCTCGTGTGTTGGCTGGGTCGCAAGCGACAGTTTTTTTGCTTGCTCGGTGCCCCTCAAGCAAGCAAATTTGTTGGGTGGCATATTATATTGTGCCGTTTTTCAGCGATTTTCGGAATTATAATGTGCCGCTTGAAAAGTACCGGTGCAATCGAGCGATACTGCTGCTCATTTGTTTGCGAGAACAAAAATCCGGCGGTCGTTCGTTTGCGAGAACAAAAATCCGGCGGTCGTTTGTTTACGCGAACAAAAATCCGGCGGTCGTTTGTTTGCGAGAACAAAAATCCGGCGGTCGTTCGTTTACGCGAACAAAAATCCGGCGGTCGTTTGTTTGCGAGAACAAAAATCCGGCGGTCGTTTGTTTGCGAGAACAAAAATCCGGCGGTCGTTCGTTTGCGCGAACAAAAATCCGGCGGTCGTTTGTTTGCGCGAACAAAAATCCGGCGGACATAATTGCTCCGCCGGATTCGATGTTTTTTTCCAAAGACGCTTGTGAGCGCTTACTTCTTCTTGGTTTTTGTCTTTGATTTTTCTTTGGTGTCTGTCAGGACTTGACCGCGAACTTTAGCAGCGGAGCCTGGCATGAGAGTGGCTTCGGAACGAGCTTCGCCGGTGAACTCTTCTTTGAGTTCAACAAGGAATTCGTCGCCTGGTTTGACGATTGCTTCTTGTCCTTTGGTGACCGTGTCTTCGATCAACCAGCTGCCGGGAATGCCACTCAGGAAGCCCCATGCGAAGCCTTTGATACGACGGTGACGGACGTTGGTGCCGACTGGTTTCATGAATGCGAACGATGGGTTAGCAGCGCCTATCACTCCAAGAGCTACAGGCATTGCGCCGAAGCTGAATACACCTGCCGGAGCGAGTGCGAAGTTCAAACCGATACGAATCGCTTTGTACTTAAGTTGTTGTCCCCAAGGTCCAGTGATTTCACCGACATCGTTGACTCCGAGTTCACGACCTTCAGCTTTGTTTCTGATGATTCTGGCTTTGCGAGCTGGTCTTGCGTTAAGGGCGATGTGCTCTTTCTTGTCGTTGACGATCTCATCGAAAGTGATACCAAGAACTCCGGAGTTTTTGTACCAGCGTTTTGGTGTAACCATTGAGTGCATAACGGAACGAGCAGGCAGATTATAGTGAATGTGACCTGTGACCATCGCGCCTTTCTTAGCCACGATCCGATCGCCGATCTTCAAATCATATTTCAAACGAGCTTGAAGGCTATCGCCCTTCTTATTGTTTTTGCTATTTAGCTGCGAAGACATCACAACAGGAAACTGTGCACCCGACTTGATCTTAGTTTTGCCTTCATCAGTCGGCAGTTCTTCGTAAGCGATAGTTTCTTCGACTTCGACGGCTTCATCGTTGTCGATAACGATTACTTCGCCAAGAGTTTCACGAACGCCTTGCTCTACGAAACCTTGCTCGAGAAGAGCAACTCCGCCATCCAGACCTTCACCGACGAAACCGCCGATGCCGTCTTTATTACCAGTGGATTCTTTTCTTTCGCTGGTAGCGCCCGTGGTATCAGCTAATTGCTTGCCATCGTTATCCGATTTGGTGGTGTCAACTGTGGTGACAGTCGTTGTCGTTGCGTCGGTCGTGGAAGCCTCCGTCGTTGCTGCGGAGTTCGGTGCAGCTTCAGTTTTTGTTTCAACAACTGTCGTGGTGTCCGTAACCGCCGCCGCAGCGTCGGTAGTTACAGCCTTGCTGGCATCTGTATCAATCGTTTTTGTGGCGACATCATCAGTCTTCGTGGTCGTCGGCTCTTTCGACGTTTCGACTTCGAATAGCGATGTTTGCTTTTCTTCAGTGACGCTTGGAGCCTTCACTTCAGCAGCTTTGGTTTCAGTCGCGTTGATTTCGGTCGCTTTGGTTTCAGTCGCTTTGGTTTCAGTCGCTTTGGTTTCAGCAGCTTTGGTTTCAGCAGCTTTGGTTTCAGTCGCTTTGGTTTCAGTCGCGTTGGTTTCAGCAGCTTTGGTTTCAGTCGCGTTGATTTCAGTCGCGTTGATTTCAGTCGCTGTGGTCTCAGAAGTTTTGGTTTCAGTCGCTGGTGTTGCGGCTGACTCAACAGTCTTCTCTGAAAGCGCTTTGTTCTCAGAACGAATAAATTCGTTTGCTGCACTTTCCCAGCCGCTAGGGGCTTCATCAGCACCCTGGTCAGCATCGCTGCGGGTAGTTGCTGGTGCCACACTGGTCGTTGCAGCCGGATTGGCAGGCAATTCGTCTGCCATCGCAGGCAGTGGCAGGTAGAAACTCGACAGGAGAAACTGCATTGAAAGTAAAAGATTCAAGCAGCTTGTCTTACTAAGCTTGATTTTGGAATTGAACAAACGAGAACGGTGCATGGAAGTTTCCCCTGATGCTTCAACGAACTTTGCCTGACGCGCCGCTTGACTACAACTGGTCGTGGCGAGTAGATATTGTAACCCACATACAACATTACTGGCATCTTGGAAACACGCTTGCAAAGCACGTATTAACGTTGCAGAGCTTTGATTCTCCATAGGCTTGCAAGATATGCGCCGATGAAAATGACAACCCGATCAAACGCTCTCTCCATGCCGGAAATTGCATATCGAGAAGACTTCAAAAATATATCCGAAAGAGCAATTACCATCATGTTCTTTAAAGTAAGTAAAAGCTCCAGCGGCATTTGCCGCTGGAGCTAATTTTTATTTCCTATTCAGTTCGGCAAGCAATCCTTATTTACAAGAACGCTTGCGGCCAATGAAACTACATTCCTGCGCCGAGCAACTGGAAGGCTGCCCATGCTTTCGGATTGCGGTCTGCTGAAAGTGCAAGCAACTGAGCTTTGCGCAGCGATTGTGCGCTGCTCAAGCCGGCTTTCTTGTTCTTATAGAAGTTGCCGATTGCAGCTGTTCTGGTGTCACTAGGTTCGTTCCACAAGCTCATCATCACGTTCTTGGCACCAGCATAGCGCAGACCGCGTCCGAAGACTTGAACTGCTTTGCCGGTCTGGTCAGAACCTGTGATCGATGTGCCGCTGAGTACGACCAGGTCGTTTGGAATCGACAACTGGAACAATCCGACGGCGGTACTATCCTTGGTGACTTCGCCTGGTGCGAATGGGAGCTTCGTGCGAGCTGGATTATCGTCGGTCATCGGGATAGCCGATGAGACGTGCAAGATTTGCTTGTCTTGTGAAACTCTTTGCAGTTCCTCGAGACTGGCCGATTGAGTCGAGAGTGTGGAACATGGCGACGGGTCGATAGCATTAAGAATGTTGGTCGACTCGGTTTGCTCATCAGCACTGCCATTGGCAGCAACCAAAACGCTCAAACCACTGGCGATCGGTGTGGCACCATCGAGAATTGCACCCATCGATGTCGAGAGACTCAACAAATGGTTTTCAACAAAGTACTTGCCATTCTCATCAATCAACGCTGCGAACGGCAAATTGAACAGCACCGAATCCGGTATTATCACGATTTGCTTATCAGGCGTGGATGGAACGAAGTTCATCACGGATGGTGGCAGCAACTGTTTGTACAGAGTTTGCAAAACAAGTTTCTCAGCCGCTTGCGATTCGGTAGTCGGAGCGCCTGCGTTCGTCACTATCGGAGCGATCGAGTTGACCAGCTTTTCTTCGCCGACCGGCAGTACCGTGGCGGAGATTCTACCGATTGGATCGATTGTGAAAGCAACGCTGGATTTCTCGCCGACTAGATATTCGATAACAGTGACTTTCCGTTTACGAACGCCGTTGATGATGTCTTCAACAGTGGTCGGATAAGGTGCCACCATACGGGCGAGAGTTCTATTCTTCGCACCGAGTTCGGAGAAGCGATTCAACCAGCTGCTCCATTCTTTGGTCAAACGATCAGGCGTGGTGGAAGATTCAGCGGCATGCAGGTGAGCTCTCTGATTCAACAAATCGGAGTAGATATCGCGATCTTCTTCACGGACGGCGACGCCTTTTCTGATCCATGTATTGATGATTTGTTCTTCTTTCAATTGCTCGGCAGCGAGAAGCGCTTTCTCAGTCATTTGTTGCGACGCTACCAGAGCGATCAATTGTTGACCGAGACCTCTGCGCGAGCTGACAAAGTGGAATTGTTCAACTGCCGGGAAGTAACCAGCTTGTGGTGAGCGGAAGTGAGACAAGGCATTATCGAGTGCTTCCTTCGCTTTCTCGGTTTCCCGATTAGCGAGTTCGAGCTGAGCGATAACTGTGTAGACTCTCCAGAGCGAGGAGTCATCAGCGAATTTGGTGCCCAGTTCCAAAGCTTGATCGGCGTACTCTTTAGCTTTGACAGGATCAGACAGTCTCAATGAAACTTCAGCAAGTGAAGTCAGCGTGCGCAAGATCACCAGCGGATGTGAACCTTTTACTTTTTGATCGCGTTGATAGATCGGCAAGATTACCTTCAAGTGCGTGGCTGCCTCGCGATACTTGCCGCTCGAAAATTCAGCAGCTGCAATGTTTTGATAAAGCATGTATTGAATTCTTGGTTGTACAGGCTTGATCATGTTTTGCGAGTCGAGAGCGCGCTCAAAAAATGGCACCGCTTTATACGCTTCGCCCTTGTTGGCGACCAGCATGCCGAGTGCGTTTAAACATTCGGTTTGCGCATAATACTTGGAGTTCTTTTCGAAGTAAGGAAGAATCGCTTCAATCATTTTTTGAGCGCGATCGTTTTCACCCATCGCGATCAAAGTGAACGAATATCCCATTAATAGATTAGAACGGGCTTCACGCGGAAGGATTTCATCATTCATCTTGCCTGCCAAACCATAAGCCAAGGCGTAGGTTTGACCAGCTTCAGAATACTCGCCGAGAACATATTGAGCGTTGCCCAACACCGAATATGCACTGACCATAGCGCGATTGTTTTTCGCTTTTTTGGCAATCGCCAGAGCTTTTTCAGCTTCCTCACGAGAGGCAACATAGAACCCGGCTTCGCTCATCAAGCTGGAAAGCTTGCTGCGCATAGTTAATGCAGCAGGCAAATCTTTAGACTCTTCGAGATATCTTGCAGACTCCTGGAAGAAACGAATACCATCAACTACTCTACCGAACTGCAAAAGCAATCCACCGGCAAGCCGCATCAAATCAGCAGCTTCGGCAGGATCTGTATCTGGTTGATCGACCAGATGCTTCATTGCCAACTCGAGTTGCTTGATTGCCCAGAGCGGATTTTCTAAACCGAAATATGCTTGGGCAAGCTGAATACGAGCGCGCCCCAAGTTTTTCTCATCGTTAATACCAGAGAGAACTTCAACAGCATTTTCGCCGAGGAATTTGGCTTTGACCCATTTCCCTTGCGTCAAATAAACTTTGCACATACCGGTGAGAGCGCGTCCCTGACCGGCGGAATATTTCATTTCCAGAGACAAACCATAAGCTTCTTGCCAGCGCAAAAGTGCATCGTTATATCTGGCACTCTTGAAAAAATTGTCGGCATCTCTGTCGAGCCTTTTAACTTTCTCCTCGTTCTCGCCTGTTTGCGGAACTTCGGCATACTTCAATACTTGGTTGATCGGCATGGGGCTGACTTCTTTCATGTCAGCGCGCCCCAGTGTGCTGGCGCCTCTGCTTCCTGCATGGCTTGTCGTGACAGGACGCCTGGTCGCTGCTGGTCTGGCAACCGGCGGTTTAGCTATCGGCTCTTCCATTTGCGAAATCGGTTCTGGCTCGCCCTCAGTTTCCTGCGACATGGCACCGGGGACAGTGCTACTCATCAACAGTGTGGCAGCCAATACAACAACGCTTAGCTTACGGCTATTAATCATGTTTCTCCACTCAATAACTGAATGTTTTAGGATCCGATGAAGTATTCGTCTTGAAATTCGTGAGCCCGTGAGGGCAATTCAATCGCAACTTCAATTGCCCGTCGATGTTCGAACGCTTGAATACTCGCACCAAGCATAGGGCAATCAATAGTCATTTTTCCTGATGTTTTGGCGTCCTTTCAAGATATATGCACAAAATCTAAGGTTGCTAGGAGGGGAACAAATTTGAAAATCCCCACGCTGTCGTGCGTGACGTCAAGTGCGCCGAAGGATTAGAAAAACCCAAGCTATAAAGCTAAGTGACTATTATTTAGAAGGTTTACGTGTAAGATAAACCAAATTTCAGAATCGTTATGCAGAGCAGAACCCAAGCCCTCACCGTCGCCAGAGAAAAAATATTCGACGTAGCCGTCATCGGCGGCGGTATCGTAGGCGCTGGCATTGCGCAAAATGCGGCTTCGCGAGGGCTTTCCGTAATCCTTATAGATAAGGGAGATTTTTCGTCCGGCACGTCGAGCAAAACCACGAAGCTCATCCATGGCGGCTTGCGATATCTCGAACAATTCCAATTTAAGTTGACTAAGGAACTGTGTAGCGAGCGCGCGCTGCTTGAGCAGCTGGCGCCGCACCTGATCAAAGACTTCAATTTTGTTTTGCCAATCGCAAAAGGTAGTGGCATCTTCGGTCTGAAGGCACAGGCTGGATTGGCGCTCTATGATTTGATCGCCTGGAAAAAACGAAACGTAAAAGGTCATCACAGACTAAACTCAAAAGAAGTCGTCGCCGCAGTGCCGTCTATTGCCGGCAACAAAATCTCAGGCGGGTTGCGTTTTCACGATTGCATCACCGATGATGCGCGGCTGGTTCTCGAAGTGCTCAAGTCCGCAGAAAATTTGGGAGCCGTGCTGATCAATTATGTGATCGCGCAAAATTTCGAATTCGAAGGCAACCGCATCAACGCACTCGCCTGTCGAGATCGGGTCAGCGGACAAGAATTCAGAATCACCGCAAAAACCTGCATCAACGCTACCGGGGTCTGGTCTGATGGCTTGATGGGCAAGATCGATCCCGATTGGAAAAACCACGTGAGACCGGCCAAAGGCATACATATAATGTTGCCTAGCTCCGCATTCGATACCAACACGGCATTGTTTTTACCGACCGAAGAAGGTCGATATGTTTTCGTAATTCCGTGGCAGAGAGCACTTCTTGTCGGAACCACTGATACCGCATATGAAGGTTCGCTCGATAATCCGCTGGCGAGCGAAGAGGAAATTCAATATCTACTTAATGTGGTTAACCAATACAGCAGCGAAAATCGCAGACTCCATCGCGCCGACGTAATCGCCTCATGGGCAGGGCTGCGACCGCTGGTTTTGGATGTTGGTAAAAACCAAACCGAGTCCAACACCAGCAACATTTCGCGAGAATACAACCTATTTGAAGGTAAGGGCGGCATCCTTGGTTTAATCGGCGGCAAGCTCACCAACTATAGAATCATCGCCGACGAAGCGGTCACCCGAGTGATTACAAAACTCTCGCACGACCATATCGCTTCTCTGAAGCCATCCTCCACAGATCGAATCATGCTTGGAGGCTGGACCGATAAAGATGACTATCTCACAACCTCCGCTGAAATCTCGGCGCGAGCGCGACGCAGTTCGATCGAACCGGCAACCATCGATCATTTGATTGCCAGCTACGGAAAAGATGCGCTCAAAGTAATCGAACTGGTCGAAGGCGATTCATATCTCAACAAGCGCGTCTGCCCTGACTTTCCGCCGATCATGGCGGAGGTGGTTTACAACGTCAAATTTGAGATGGCATTATGCCTGGAAGATATTTTGTACCGACGCATGCGTCTGGGTATGATTCACCAGGGGCAGTGCCTCGATGCAGCGCCGAAAGTGGCGCGTTGCGTCCAGGCCGTTCTGGGATGGGACGAAAACCGCACAGCCGCAGAACTGAAGGCACTTACCAGTACACTTGAAGAGCATTTAAATTACCAAACCGCTGTCAAAAGTTGAGTAAGATAATCGACGAGGATTGTTCAGAGATGAAAAAACTAAAGGTTCTGGTTCTTGGCCAATTAGACAGAGCTTTAGCCGAAAAACTGAACGCGATAGCGGAAATAGAATATGTAGATCGTGAAGAACGGCTACCAGAGGAGCAGATCAAATCTCTTCTGGCGGACAAAGATGCCGTAATCAGCGAACCGCTTGACACTATATCTAGTGCCGTGATGGATTCTTCTAAACAGTTGCGAGTGATCGCTAATCGGGCGGTTGGTTTCGACAACGTTCACATTCCTGATGCCACGCAGCGCGGAATACTGGTGACCAACACACCCGGCGTACTTGATGCTGCCACGGCCGATCTAGCCATGGCGCTTCTGCTTGCCACCACTCGACGAATCTGCGAAGCCGATCGGTATATTCGCGAAGGTAAATGGACCGGTTTTCAAAACGACCTTATGCTTGGCCCCGATCTCTGGGGCAAAACCATCGGAATCGTCGGCATGGGAAGAATCGGCAAAGCCTTTGCCAAACGGGCAAGAGCGTTTGGTCTAAAGATCATTTACACGCGTTTTTCGCCGAAGGACAAAATCGATAGCCAGCTCTGGGGCGATTATGATGCTGTCCGAGTCGACTTAGATGACCTCTGCAAAAACTCAGATTTCATCAGCATACACTGCCCTTTGAACAGCCAGACCAAAGGTCTGATCGGGCAAGCACAGCTCGATCAGATGAAACCGCAGTGCGTTTTGATCAATACCGCCCGTGGTGCCATCATCGATGAGCAAGCGCTGGTATCGCATTTAGTGAACAAGAAAATCGGAGGCGCCGGTCTCGATGTTTTCGCCGATGAGCCCAACGTGCCGGAAGAGCTGCTCAAGCTAGATAACGTCGTTTTGGTCCCTCACATCGGCTCTGCCTGTTTTGAAACCAGATTTCAAATGGCGGAATCAGCAGTGGATTCCATTCTGTCGGCATTTTCGGGACAGCGCCCCAATCATCTGGTTAATCCGGAAGTTTGGAACGAACGCACGCAAAATGAATTGGCTCAAGTAAAATCAGAAGCCCGCTAAAATGGTCAATCAACAACTATTAAACAAACTCTGGTTCACTCAAGTCTCCGGGCTCATCATGTGGCTCTGCGTGACTCATTTGAATACGCTGTTGGTTTATCTAAGCGACACTCTTCTTTGTTATCAACTCAATGGCGTTGTTTATACCGCTGACTTTTTGCTCTATTACAACGATGCCATAATGGCGTTCCAGTGCCTGCATGAGAAGTTCAACGTCTGGGATCCGCATTTGCAAAACGAGTACATGCAAAAGCTCATCCCGAATATCGAATTGAAGAAGATCTTTTACTCCCAATATCCGCCATATCTAATGGTACTGGTGATGCCGCTTGCGCTCGTTCCATTAAAGACGGCCCTTGGACTGTTTGAACTTCTCGGACTGGCCGGCATCATCTTTAGCGTCTACTCATTATTGGCGACGACGCTAAAAGGAAAGTTCGAGAGATTTTACACATATGTCGCCGTTCTGGCTTCCTATCCCGCTTGGCTCTGTTTTCGTCTTGGTCAAATCGGTTTGATAATTTTCCCGGCGATGATGTGGTACTGGATCGCACTCGACAAAAAATATTGGTTTCGCGCCGGTTTGCTCGGTGGCTTCTGCATGCTAAAGCTACAGTACGCACCAATCTTGTTCATCACAGGAACATTGTTAGGCGGCGTACGTTTTGTCTCCGGCTTCGCGGTCATGGGCATGGTCTACCTGCTCGGCAGTATCGCAGTACTCGGGTTAGATAACGTTTTGCGTTATCCGGAAGCGCTGAAGATGGGCGAACTGAGCGGCGGAATGATTGCCGGAGTTTCGCCTGAAGTACAACAAAACCTGCGCGGTCAGTTGGTAATTTTGCTCGGCAACGACGGGCAGATCGTTCACTTAATCGTTGTCGCTGTTTGGGGCATCGCCACACTCTTCACCGCCTGGCTCTGGTGGCGGTTTAGAACGACATCCGTTCAACTTTCAGAAGAATTGAGACGCCGCAAATTTATGATTCTTGCTTCCGTCACGATGCTGCTTCAATTAGTCACCAGCCCGCACACTCATCGCCAGGATTACTTATTCGTTTGCCTGCCCGCCATATGGCTGATGTACAGCGTGGTTGGACAGTATCCGATTGGCGAAGCGGCCATGCCAGGAATCAAAAACAAGAGTTTGATTTTGATAATCCGTTATATGTTGATCGGATTTCCGATTTTGAGCTGGATATTTTTTACCGCGCCGACAGTGGTCACAACGATTCATGAAAAATTCGGAATCACCATTCCATCGCTGCCGATACAGCCGTTCTTCGTCTGGGCGGTAATCTTTCTGATTACGCTTGCTCTGTTGATTAAGGATGCAAACGAGAGCGAGGCGCCCAACCCGCCTGGTTAGATTCTTGCCTTCAAGTCTCAGCTTCGGGTTCACAGCCAAGTTTTGGCCCCAGGTAATCAGCTGCAGTACTCAGCTTCAGCACTCAGCTTCAGTACTCAGCTGCAGTACTCAGCTTCAGTACTCAGCTTCAGTACTCAGCTTCAGTACTCAGCTGCAGTACTCAGCTGCAGTACTCAGCTTCAGTACTCAGCTTCAATACCTTGCCTAAGTCTCAACCTCAAACCTCAGCTGTAAGTTCTCACAGATTCTCAGGTTCAAGTCCTTAGACTCAAGTGCTCGCTTTAGATATTCGAACCAGCTGTCGAGCCCCTCGCGCCTTCAGGCTCTCGGTCTCAGTTTCGAAGCTTGCGAATTATGTCAGGTATTCATCCATATCAAGTTCAGATTCATCATCCAATAGAATGCTCGGCTTGAATCGCTGCTTCTCACGACGACGAGACTCCGACCTTGTAGCCAGGTCGAGCTTCGGAATCGCTTTGCCCTTGCCCTTTTCGCCACCAGTGGTTTTAACACCGGTTTCGACTTTGGAGGAAGTAGAGCGTCGTTGGTTGTAGACTTCTTGCGCCTCAGCCTGGAGCAAAACGTAATTCTCATATCGCTCACGAGCCACTGGCAGCGGTGCATCAGGGTTGCGCTCAACCGGCATAGGTTCGTCGTCTTCGACGATATTCTCAATCACCTTGCAGTCGGTTTCGACCAGATGCATGCAGTTAGAAAATTTGCAGTCGTTTGAATACGCAGCAATCTCGGGGAACTGCCACATCACATCGGCGGGCATTGGATATTTAATTTCCTGAAGATTGAAACCAGGCGTATCGGCTACCCAGGTCGGCGTTTCGGGGTATCTACCGGACAAAACTTGATACAACTTGCTGTATGTAGTGGTTTGTCGACCCACACCAAAGTCATTGTCCATCACTCCGATTTTGAGCTTAAGCGAAGAGTCGAGTTTATTTAGAATGCTCGATTTACCTACTCCGGAAGGACCTGCAAAAACCGTGATCTTGCCCGCCAGCAGTACCGATAGCTCATCCAAACCGCCCCCTGTTATTGTCGATAAAAGCACGACATTGTAACCGAGTGGTTCATAAATTCCCCGTAAGGTGGAAGATTGCTCCTCATCTATTAAGTCACATTTGTTAAAACACAAGACCGGCTTGGCATCAGGTAATTCAAGCTGAAAGTGAACAATGTAACGGTCGCACCATAGCTGGTTCCACTCAGGTTGGCGTACAGCCTGTACAATTACAACCTGGTCCACATTGGCCAGGGGTGGTCTGGTTAGCAGACTCCAACGATCGCAACAACCAGTAATTGTTGCGGTGCCTTTATCGAAGTCGACATCAACAAGCTCGACCCGATCCCCTGTCAGAATGGATACATGTTCCTTTTTAAGGCGCTTACGCGCCTGACAAAACAGCGATGCCATCGACTGTGTTTCGAACACCAGGTAACCACCTGCGTGACTTCTGAGAACAGTTCCTTGGGCCATAAAAACTAAAACACAACCCCATTTACGACTCACTGTGAAAAAACATGATTGACTTAAGGATACACCAAAGCGGTTTGCAAACCATGAATGGAAACGGAAACTCAGACCTCAGCCACATCCGCAATATCGCCATTATTGCTCACGTCGACCATGGCAAAACGACATTAGTCGATGGATTCTTGCACCAGTCGGGCGTCTTCAGATCGAACCAGGAAGTCGCAGTCTGCGTCATGGATTCCAATGATTTGGAACGTGAGCGCGGCATCACAATTCTTGCCAAAAACACAGCGGTCAATTATAAGGACCATCTGATCAACATTATCGACACCCCGGGACACGCGGACTTCGGCGGCGAAGTCGAACGTATCCTCGGCATGGTGGACAGCGCGATTCTAGTTGTAGATGCGGCTGAAGGACCGATGCCACAGACACGTTTCGTTCTGAGAAAGGCTCTCGAACGCGGTCTTCGTCCAATCGTCGTTATCAACAAAATCGACAGACCAAACATCGATCCGCGTCCTGCAGTCGATAAAGTTTTCGATTTGTTTGTTGAACTCGGAGCCGACCACGATCAGCTCGACTTCCCTTATATCTTCGCTTCCGGCGTCAAAGGCATCGCGACCAAAGATCCTGAAAATGATCCCGGCGAGAATTTGACACCACTTCTCGACATGATCCTCGAGCATTGCCCGAGCCCGAAAGGGAATATCGACAAACCGTTCAAAATGCAGGTCAGCATCCTCGACTACAGCGACTATCTCGGACGAATCGTAATCGGTCGTATTTACGACGGCACGGTCAGACCCAATACTGAACTTGCTGTATTAACGGAAGATGGTCGCAGAATTACTGGAAGAATTTCCAAGCTATTCACATTCATTGGACTGAAACGGATTGAAGCCACCGAAGCCTTTGCCGGCAACATCGTGGCAATCGCAGGCTTTCCTGACGCCAACGTCGGTGACACCATATGCGATGTCTCAGTCACTGAAGAAGTTCCACGTACGCCTGTCGACGAACCAACAATGAAGATGTCTTTCCTCGTGAACGACAGTCCATTCGCCGGTCAGGAAGGCAAATTCGTCACATCGCGCCAATTGCGCTCGCGTCTATTCAAAGAATTAGAAACGAACGTCAGTATGCGCCTTGAAGAAACCGACAGCACCGACACGTTTATCGTAAGCGGTCGAGGCGAGCTTCACCTGGGCATCTTGATTGAAACAATGAGACGCGAAGGTTTCGAATTCCAAGTTTCAAGACCAGAAGTAATCTTGAAAGAAATCAACGGACAAAATTGCGAGCCGTTCGAAAAACTGATCGTCGACGTCCCGGATGAATACACCGGCGCCGTTATGCAAAGTCTCGGACCACGTCGCGGCGAACTGCAAAACATGGCAGTCGAAGGCACAACTGCGCTTCTCGAATTCGTGATTCCAACTCGTGGCTTGATCGGATTCCGCTCAGAATTCTTGCGCATGACGCGCGGCAACGGTGTTATGACTCACGCATTCCTTGAATATCGTCCATACTGCGGTGATATCGTCAGACAAAGAAATGGCGTTCTGATCGGATGGGAAGAAGGAACCGCAACTGCGTATGCCATCCAAATGGCAGAAGACCGCGGAGTATTCTTCATCAACCCTGGTGTCAGAGTTTATGGTGGCATGATTGTCGGCGAACACTCCCGCGCACAAGACCTCAGCATCAACGTTTGCAAAACGAAGAAACTGACCAACATGCGCTCCGCCGGTGGTGAAGTCCTGGTCGCTCTTCAAGCTCCAATCGAAATGAACCTCGAAAAGTGTCTCGAATACATCGAGTCAGACGAGCTTCTAGAAGTTACGCCAACCAGCGTTCGCATGCGGAAGCGTCAACTGAAGAGATAGTCTTCCGTCAGGTTCTTCGCTAACAGAATTTTTTGGTCGGTCGCGCATGCGGCCGACCATTTTTCTATTTTCTAGAGCAACCCTGGTATGAGCTGAAAGCTTCAGTGCCCTTGCAAGTCCTGACAGGAGGAGCTTGCAGCGCTCTCGACTGAAAGAATAGTCGCTGCAATGTAACGAGATGAGTGCTCGTCAACTCCAGCATGAGGGCTTGCCGAAACTCGCACGGTGTCTGTGTTTGCGGTCTCTCAATCGAAACTGCAAGCTTGGATTTGACCATCAGGTCGGCACTGGCAGTTAGAACACATAGCGGTCGCGGGTATAAACCCTACGTCTAGTGAGCTAGAAGGCGTAGCTTTGCAGACATTCATTGAAGCCGAGTTTGAGAATGAAAGGAACGCAACTCATCCCATCCTCTGTAGAGGAAGACTCCCGCGCGATTTCGGTTGAACCGATCGGAACGGGATTAGCACCAACCATGCAAGTGTCGCTGGCGAAGCGCATCATACAACCAGGCACCAACAGGGTTGTCTGTTTAGCGGCTCAAACGACAGTGCCGATGGAAGCCGACGACATCGCCTCGTGCTCCGACCTGGCGCTTCGACTTTCAGACGGAACCAACGTCAAAGTGTCGATGAGTTTCTTCAACGATGTGGCTCTGGGAGCTGGTTTCGATGCAGCATCGCAAACCGCGTTCGAGGGAGCAACCGCCCGAAGAGTTTACGATCCGGATTGGTACGACGCTAATCGAGCGGAGTATCATCGCGAGAAAGAAGGCTCCCTCAAATTATTGTTTGTTTTCGCGGCACTATGCGCGGTGACCCTCGGCAGTTTCGTCTACTTCATTCCGGGCGGAATCGACAGGCTCGCCGCAGAAATCGTGGCGAAGATGCCACCATTGCCTGCACCAATTTTTCCAAAGCAGCAACTGAAAACTGAACCAACAGTCGCTCAAACAAATTCAACGCCAACAAATCTTTCACAGCCCAATAAAAAAGGTAAGCGCTCTTACGGAAATAGAACCGCAAAGGCGCAATCGAACAAATCAACACGCAAAGCAGGCAGAGCATCACAAAATTCGATGCCACGAGTGGCGCGCTCATCGTCATTCGGCTCAGGCTCCGGACTGATTCCGCCACCACCTCCAACGGCGTATGCAATTCCCGTCAGTCAAATGGCTATGTACAACGCGCCACCATATGCGATGCCTAGCATTGTCGGTTTCGCACCAGCGAAAAACATTTCATCAGCACCGAAAAACAAATTCCTCAATCTTGAGATTCCAAAACAAGCAGCACCAAGCGTTCCTGTTTCTGTTCCTGTCACAGCCAAATTACCGCCGTCATCGAGGCCTGCGCTGTCACAGCAAACACAGGCACTCTTTCCTGAACCGGCAAGAGCTTACAGCCATCCACGCCGCTCTTCCACCTCATATTCAGAAAAAGCCGACAATTCATCAGCCACTATGGGCGGTGCTGCCCCAATAACAGCTCCAGTTCCGGGCGATCGTCCGCAGGGCGGACAACAACCGCAATTGGAAAGAATAGAATTGTATTAGTCCAGGGAGCCCTGACATATACAGGGGAAACCCTGAAGCGAACAGATTGCCTTTCCCAGTCACACGCGTGAACCGATCGTCTAACATCAATATAGTGAGCGCAATAAGTGGTGGCAAAGCAGCCACCGATTCAAGAGGCTTCTAGATGAAACTGCCAGGCGATCTACTGACGGGGATGAGACGTAGGGGTCCAAGAGGACTCACGGCTTTATCCTTTTTTATTATGATCACGGCAGGCGTCAGCGGCATCATCTGGGGCACGTGCAAATCCGATAAGGGATGTGCCGAACTCTATTTTAAGAATCACGCAATTGCGTTCTTCGAATGGCTTCGTCCTCCCTGCACGGGATGCGGTCTTGGCTAAACCACCAATTTCGACAACAATGAGGGGCTGCGCATGAAATTGCCGAACAATTTGCTCGATGGGATCAGTGGCAAAAAGAATAATGGGGTGGCGATATTTGCCGTCGTTTTAATGGCGCTTGCCGGCATGGGTGGATTGTTTTGGGGAATGTGCGCGAAGTTCGCTCCGGAAACCATCAAAGGATTAACGCTTCCCGATGCCAACGTCCCTCCACCCGATCGGTTAACCAGATCGGAGCCCTGCCCAGCATGCGGAATGGGCTAACCATCGGGACTGCGGCTCATGACTGAAATTTTCGCGGGCTTGTCGATGATGCCGGAAGATGATTTCAGGGAATCGGTATATCCGGTTTTCGAAGAAGGCATCGTCGATTGGATCGAGTGGTCTTTCGATATGGGATGGGGAGAGCGAGGAGTTCCCAGCTGGCTTGATGGGCTGCTTTCCTTTTATGGTAGTGAAGGACGCCTGAGCGGGCATGGCGTGCAATATTCTGCAATGTCAGACAAGTGGACGACGGTGCAGGATCGTTGGTTGGAAAATTTAAAAATCGAAGTCGCCAGTCGGCAATATGCGCATATCTCGGAACACTTCGGATTTGCACGAGCAGGTGACTATACTTTCGCGGCACCATTTCCGGTACCACTCTGCAAGCGTGCAGTCGAAACTGGTCAGGAAAACCTCCAGCGCATCCATCGAATCACCGGAGGTCCAGTCGGTATTGAAAATTTGGCAATGGCATTTGGAACTCGAGATGTCGAGGATCAGGGTCGTTTCCTGGACTCCCTAGTCGCTCCTATTAATGGATTTCTTGTGCTCGACATACACAACATTCATTGCCAATCAATCAACTTCGGCATTCCGATTTTGGAACTGATTCAATCGTATCCTCTAGAACGAGTGATGGAGATTCACATCTCAGGCGGCTCTTTCAGCGAATCCAAAATGGGTTATACCGATAAATCCATCCGCCGGGACACGCATGATGGACCTGTTCCATCGGAGTTGTTCACGCTATTGCCGGACGTTTTGAAGCTTTGCCCGAACGCAAAGGTGGTTCTATTAGAACGGCTTGGAAACACGTTCTCAAATAAGGCGAGCAAGAAAGAATTCGCGAATGAGTTTCGTGACCTTAAGAAAATCGTCAGTAAAGTGAACGAAAAGCGTGCCATCACAGGCGGTGCAGTTCCATTCGAAGTTCCATTTCAAAGAGAAATGACTAATTGGGTTCGCGAGAATACGGATACAGGTGGTAACGTCGATCCACAATGCCTCGAAGAACTTCAATCTACACTCTTCATGCTCCTTGCAGACAATCGAAAAAACGCCGAATCAATCAAAGATGAGCTAAAGCGTGACAAGAGATTCACGTCAGTCTCCGACTACATCGATTCGATGGAACTTCGCATGCTGGAAGTAGGACAAGAGCTAATTAAAAAGTGGGGCGTTAAAACCGTCAATTAGACTCCGACGGTCACGAGACTGACAAGCGACCATCGATCCGCTCAGCGGCTCTCCGTCGCTTGCTTAGGTCCTCATCCCGGTCTTCAAGACTCCGGCTGGTACGAGGTTCGCACGCTCGGCTCCGTGCACTATCGAATCAAGGTATAGCGGAATCATCTCTTCTGGTTTTCCGTCAGCGAAAACACTACCTCGATGCATTACGATTACACGATTGCAAACTTGTTTGACCATGTTTAAATTGTGCGAAACGAATAAAACTAGATTGGCACTATCAATAAGTTGCAGCATTCTACTAATTGCCTTTTCGACGAAACGCTCATCACCAGTGGAAAAGACTTCATCGATTAACAGAATGTCAGGTCTGATCGCAGTTGCAATCGAAAACGCCAGACGTGCCACCATGCCAGACGAATAATATTTGACGGGCATATCGATAAACTCTTGAAGTTCTGCAAATTCAATAATTTGCGATTCCAATTCTTTTAGTGGTGGCACGGCGCGACCGAGCATAACCCAGTTGATCAAGATGTTTTCGCGACCAGTCAGTTGAATATCGAAGCTGGTACCGAGTTCTATTAGCGGTGTCACGGAGCCTGCGACATTAACGCTGCCTTCGTGAGGCGGGTAGATGCCGCTGATGGTCTTCAGAAGCGTTGATTTGCCGGCGCCGTTTAATCCGATGACACCTACGACTTCGCCGGCATCTATATTCAGATTGACGTTTTTTAGTGCGTTGAAGGTCAGCTCAGTGTGATGATTTCGTTTTGCACTAGTGAACTGAAGAAACCATTCTTTTAGACTCGCAGAACTATTGCCGTACATCGAGAACGTCAAAGTGGTATCACTAAGTTTCACATGTGGTTTCATAGATTACAGGCGATAAACGATATCGCGCTCCCTCCACAAGTAAACAAACGTTCCAACGGAGAGCGCCACCACCGATAGTGCGATTGCGATCGACCATTCTTGCACGGAAGGTAGTCGACCATCGCAGACGAGAGCACGCAATAAATTGAATTGTTGAAAGAATGGATTGAATTGATACCACTCACGGAAGCGCTCAGGCACTGCCGATACCGGGTAGAGGATCGGTGTGAGATAGAAGATTCCGCCCAGTGACACGGCGACGATGTGAGCGATATCTCGAAAGTAAACCGTGCTCACCGCTAGTAGCATAGTGATACCAAGCGTGAAGGCGACAATGGGAACGACCGCAAGTGGCAAAAGTAAACTAGAGAGTTGAAACGGCAGCCCGAGCGCCGCGCCGAGGATAGCCAGCGCAAGAAGACTTAAAACGAAGTTAGTGGCTTCGGTAGCAACATGCACCAGAGGGAAGATCAGTTTTGGTACCGGCAACTTCTTCAAATAAGATTCGGCTTCCACAATCGAACCGCACCCAGAGGTCATCGTCGCACTCATGAACGACCAGGGCAGCAGACCACTGAACACATACAAAGCGAAGTCGCGAGGCTCTTTGTTGAAGAACACCGAAAAGACGACGGTCATGATTGTCATCATCAGCAGCGGGTTTAGTAAGCTCCAGAAAAATCCGAGCACTGAACGCTGATATCGACGCCGTAAATTGTTGATGACGAACGTCGGCACACAGTCTTTGTAACGCCACAGCGAATTGAGCTCTCGCGAGGCTCGCACAGAAAGTGGATCTCGAAAGCCATGCGATAGATATACATCGGTCATCACGGGCTGTGCCATGTGAAACATTGTATCCGCCGCAGAGCACTGATCGCGTTTCAATGAGTGCAATTCAATCTTTCAAGCGCGGCATCCAGCGAGCTTTTCGTTCGGCTGCTAGTTAAGCGAAGTCAGGCCAAAAGTATCGCGCAGGTACGTGAGTTACCGTCCATACAGGCGACCGAATGGATATACATCGGGATCGAGTGCGCGAATCAGAATCAACATTGACTGGTCAAGTCCGATTGTTCTTTTGAGTCGGTCGCTAGATCCGCTGATTGATGATCGATTGATTTGATCCGATTAATCGTTTAGTCCGGCTTGAGGAATTCAAATTCGAATTCAGATTCAGCTGGCTTATCTTCTTTCTTCGGCTTGCGCAGGTCCATGATATACATCAGATAGCTTGCCAGCGAAAGTACGCGCGCGACCTGTTTTGGATCGAGCACTGTATTCGGTGACATGCCTTTGTAGCGACCGAAGAAACCGGCGAGCAAATCGGCGACGCCTTGATTGTCAGTTGCACTGTATTCCGCGTCGAGGAGTGGACCACCTTCTGGATCAAATGCTTTGCGAACCAGTGCGACGCCGGTTTCTTGAATGCTGCCAGAAGTAGCGAGCTTGATTGCGTCTTCTACTTCTTGCACGGCTAAGTTGATTGCTTGACCATATTGCGCGCGCTCGTAAGGCTTCCACGTAGCGTGATAAATCGCCGGGTGAAACTGCGCCGCGATGAAATCACCGCACGGAGGTTCTGGAATTACAACGGCAACCTTATGCAGCCCGAGGAGTCGATCGATGCGTCCTCTGACGATATGTGGAAACTCATCGAGGTCGCGTTGGAAGTCATCCACTTTCAAACTAGGTTCGAAATAAACATTAGCATTGAAGTGCGCAGCGACCGATTCCGAAACGAACCACTCTTTCAACAAATTACTGGTTTCCAGCGTCCAATCCCAGTTTGCCTTTTTGAGCTGCGCCATAATTTCTGGTGTCGTAGCTGGTGCCGCAATTAACTTGCTGCCCTTGTGAATCTGCGCTTCCAATCCTTGCTGCACTCGCTCCTTCGGTATCGAGACAGTGAGCCCGAGAGCGGGAACGGTGGGGAGCTGATTCATAATCCATACCTCGATGTGTCAAGTCGGTTACGTGCTGGGTTACTCGTTCTGATTATCTTATTGATGCCGCTTTGATTTGTACTGAATGTCGCTATCGCTCTGATGATCGTTTCGAACTGAATGGTCGTAATCGTAGTGAATGAATGATCGTTATCGTTCTAACCGATCGCCTAGCGTGTTTTCCTTTTCATCATATCGTCTAATTTATCAAGCGCACCAGCCAGTGAAACACGCTCGAAATAGTTTAAATCGCCATCTGTCGATGTGAACGCCGACTTCGCTCGTTTAATTCTTTCGAGTTCGTCGGTGATATCTTTAGCCTCATTGCTATTCAATTTGCCCGATTTGATGCCGACGCGAATCAGTTGCTCGACATTTTGTTGGCGGCGATCGATGTCGCCCCATGCGAAACTCTGGCCCTTCAGTCGTAAGTCGACTTCCGCGTTTAAGCGGTCAAGATCTTTGACCAGCGATTCGGTTTCCTCTAAATCGTACCCGCCCTGCGAGTGCGCGAAAGCAACTTTTGCTTTTTGGATTCGACCGAGTTCTGTTTTGAGATTGTTAGCGGCATCGGTTGGAATTTTCTTAGAGGCAATTCCTTCAGTGATTCTTCTTGAAGTCTTATCGATTCCCTCATCCAAGCCAGTCCAGGCGCGCTTGCTGCTGGTCAGATTGGTATCGATTGCGGAGTTGAGTTTATCGAGTTCGTTTTTTAACGTCGTTGATTCAGCAAAACTCAATCCATCACCCGAGTATCTGAAACTCAATTCCAATCGCGAGATGTCCTCGAGTTTTTTCGTAAACTGTTCGACTTCCTTCAAATTGATACTGCCTTCTACCACTGCGTTGGCGAGTTTTCTGTCGATGTCTTCTTCCAAACGGGAGATGTTTGGTAGCGTCACATGCGTGTCGCTCATTGCAGATTCAATGCGAACTCCTAAGGTTTCTAAAAAGTATGCCAGGGTAACGGACTCACCGCGGCTGATACCACCATCGGCATTGTAATCACGATCCAAACCTTGAATGCGCGCCAGTTCCTTTCGCAACTCTACAGCTTCGGTCGCTGATAGCTTACCTGCCGTCACTCCGGTAGCAACTCGCATTTGCAGTTCTGTCATGCGACGTCCAAGATCCGTCGTCGCAATTTCTGAATCCTGAAATTCACGTTTAACTGCCGCTTGCAAAGTGCGCAATTCTTGCACAAAATTCAATGCATCCCGGCCGGAGAGTGTCCCGCTGGAACCTCTTGATTCCAGAGATTTTACGCGGCTCAACTCGCTTCTCAGATAGCTTGTCTCTCCATCAGTTAATTTGCCTGATGCGGTGCGTTCGTTGATCTGATCGCCTATCTCAGTTTTCAAATCGGTGGTACTGGCACCAGATGCGGTGTCTTTAATTGCACGTTCAACTTTGGCTTTCAGTTGTTGAAATTCCAGAGCGATCATCAAACGTTCGCGGTCACCGATGGCGACACCTCTTGTTTGTAACGACGTCATCTTGGTGCCGATCAGATTAAACTCGTCGAGAAAACGTTTGCCATCGTCTGGCGTAAGCTTGCCACTAACAAGACCAAAAGAGATTCGTTCGTCGAGGCCAGTCTTCAAAGAATCCAACTGTGGAACTTCAACGGCGCGGTCATGCAGGCTATCCGATAAGCGCTGACCAAGCCGTTCGATCGAAGTTGCTACGGTCAGCGTTTCATCGAGCGGGTAAATGCCCTCTTCATCGGTGCGTTGGTAACCGCTCCATTTGTTTGAGATTCGTTTCCACTCTTCGTTCAAAGTAGTGGCTTCTGTCTCACTTAATCGCCCTTTGGAACGACCGGCGGTGATTCTGTTATTGATCCTTTCAAGCTTTTCATTCACACCAGCCCAGGATTTCGAGGTGTCAGCCAAACGTCGTTCGAGACTGGTGGCAATTTTTTCGAGATTTAATGCCAGCGCTTTTTGTTCTGAACTACTCAAATTGCTTTCGGATTTGGACCAATCCTTTTCCTGACTGTTGAGCTGGGTGAGATGCTCCTTAATTTGATAAGCTTCGGCAAGCGTTAATTTCCCGGACACCAAGCCCCTTGCAGCGCGAGCTTCTACGCGTTCTTTTCTTTTGATAAAATCAGGGGCGGCGGCTGTCGTTGTGATTGAAAACTTGTCGATTGATAAAGAAAGTTTTTCGAGCTCCAATGCCAGTTCCAATGATTCCACACTGGTCAAAGGTCTGCCAAAACGTTTGAGCTTCGCTTCGTGATTAGAGATTCGCTGAAACTCTTGTCGAAGTTCATCAGCCTCTTTCGCATCGATCTTTCCGGATGCGGTACCTTCACCGATGCGCTTTTCCAGGTCGGCCTGGAACTTATCGATGTTCGGCATTTGATACTGCCGATCATGCATCGTCGCTTCCATGCGACTGCTCACCGTATCTAGTGCAAGAGCCAATTTCAACGACTCATTATCACTGACAACGCCATTTGCACCGACCGAATCTTTTCGCAGTTTGACTCTGTTTATTTCGTAAGAAAACTCTGTTGCTTCTTGCTCCGTCAATCGTCTCGACACGTGAGCATCGTTGAGACGCCATTCGATTTCAGTCAGTCGCGAGTCGAGGTCGGCACTAGATACGGTGCGATCGCGCAGCGATTGTTCCAGGCGACGGCTGAGAGTATCGAGTTGAAACACCAGTTTCAAACTCTCCCACGTCGACAAACTGTCGGACGATGCCTTGAAGGTTGATTCGATGTCTGCAATTTTGTCGAGATCATCGAGAAACGTTTGGGACTCAGCGCGCGTCAATCGCCCGGCGTTGACAGCGTCTTTAATCCGCCGCTCAAGCTGCGCCTGCCGCTGATCGATATTGACAATGCCAACGTTTGAGGGCATGAATTTCGAGATGTCAGCACCAGACGCGGGTGCGATCGAAAAGGTTGAAACGGTGACCGAGAAAGCTAACAAGCTTGCGATAGGCGAAACACGTCTCATTTTTTTCTCCCTGATATTTGACAAGTTGACCGCGCAACAGCGCATCAACGGACAATCACTTTGCAACACGGTTTGGCAAAGCAATCCATTTTACTGCACTCGTGGGAGATAAGAGCTGAAATCTCATCTCGCTGGTGAAGTGCCTTGTTTGGTCGGCGTGGCGTAAGAAATCTTGTAAATTGCACCGGCATGATCATCAGAGACTAACATCGAACCATCAGGCATGAGGCAGAGATCGACCGGACGCCCCCAGGGATCAGCATCTCCGAACTGAAATCCATCCATGAAAGTTTCGTATTTTGTAGCTTTTCCATTTTCCAGGGTGACTTGCGAAATCCTGTAACCTATCCGTTTATCACGATTCCACGAGCCATGCTCGGCTATAAAAATGTTTCCTCGATACTTTTCTGGGAAAACATTACCAGTATAAAAGCGCATACCAAGCGACGCTACGTGAGGACCAAGTGGCATCGCCACCGGAGTGAATTTCAAATCCTTAGCTGCCTTGATGCCGAACTCCGGGTCAGGAACGTTGTTTCCGTAACGGAATGGAAAACCAAAATGCATTCCTTTTGCAGGCGCGCAATTGAGTTCGTCGGGTGGAAGATTGTTGCCGAGGTGGTCACGGCCGTTGTCGGTGAACCATAGTTCTTTAGTGGTTGGATGCCAATCGAAACCGACGGTGTTGCGAATTCCTTTTGCGAAAACTTCCAGCGCACTGCCATCAGGCTTCATTCGCAGAACTGTCGCGAAGCGCTCATCATCAGGTCGCACGCAAACATTGCACGGCGCTCCCACTCCGATGTAAAGCAAACCATCCGGACCAAACCGCATGTAGCGGTTGCCGTGCCAATCTAGAGCAGGAAGCTTATCGTTGACAACAGAACTTTTAAACGATTTCAATGGCTGGGCAAGCTGTTTCTCAATGTTATCAAAACGAGTAATCTTCGAAGTCTCGCCGACGAACAACGCGCCATCGCGCACGGCGACACCGTTTGGCAAATGCAACTTGGACGCGACTGTGACGACCTCGTCAACTCGGCCGTCATGATTTCTATCGGGAAGCGCATAAACAGAGCCGTTGCCAGTTGTGCCCACGAACAATGTTCCAGTTTCACTCAAAACCATTTGCCTTGCTTCGGGCACCTTATCGGAGTAAATACTCACTGTAAAGCCAGGCGGTGTCTTGAGTTTCTTGATTTGTGGTTGCGCCGACGATTGCATCGCGCAACTTGCTTGCAACAGCAGAATCACGATAAGAAAAATACCGCGACACGAAATTTGCAGAAATTCCACGACCGACTCCCGATTTGCTCAATGCGGAAAGCATACCTTATGTACTCACATGCGTGAAAGCTGACGGCACGGAAGTGAGCGACTCGGCCTTTCAAGAGGGCGCCTGGCTGGAAAAAACATAGCGGAGATGAATCAGGACTGATACTTTCCCGAGGTGCAAAAATAATCAGCGGACATAGCGCCCCTAAACTGGCGCTATGCCTGCGGATTGTTTTGATTAACACACGTCAGGGCCAATCAATCAGAGACTCAACAGTCTTTTCAAATTAGCGCTGACCATCCCATTGACCTCGATCTCCCTGCCATTCGCTGGCTTGTCTATTTCCTCTAACGTCGTATGAAACACCTGTTCTAATAGTGGTACTGACGCGATCAAGTGATTCTGCGATTTGGCCTACAGAATCTGTTTGAGAGATATTATTTGCAGTCAATGCCTGAATCTCAATTCCGATGCGCTCCAACTCTCTATTTACCTGGCGGGATACGCGTGGATGCAACCTTCCGCTGGCAGTGCGCTCTGCGGCCTTGGTCTGCAGTGACGTTCTTCGATTGATCAGTTCGGTTTTAACGATTCGATCAACTTTAGCACTGAAACGATCAAGATCGCCGATAATTTTGTCAGCTTCAGCTCGCTCTAATCGTCCACCGGACTGGCGGAAAGCGGCTTCAACAGAAGCAATCCAGGCTAAGCTGCGGAGCAACTTTGGACCTTCAATGGTGCTGATGCGGCGCTTAGCGATATACTCGTCTATTCGCACCTTGAGAGCTTGCTGCTTGGTGTCTATAGCAGGATACTGAACGGCAACAGGTCCAGATTTGTCTTTCAGCTCAACGACTATACTGTCCAAACCATTTTTTAGAACATCGAGCTCGGATGAAGTCAGTCTTCCGTCAGCGCGATAGGATGTTTCAAGTTGTTCCAATCTTCGGTAATCAGCCTTCAAATCAACGGCTTCGTCAGACGTCAGACGTCCGTTGGCAGCATTGTCATCGATGCGTCGCAGAACGTTGCTCTGGCGAAGATCGAATTCAGCGCTACCGTTGTCATTTTGCGATCCGTCACCACCGTGCCATCCTCCGCCACCAGGGTAGCCACCATCACGGGTAGTACCATTATTTATCGACGCAGCAATTCTTTGGTCCAAATTGGTTAGGTCAATTGCCAGCGCAATCGTCTCTCCCAGTTGCAAACCATTCGATCGTGCTCGAGCTTCGGAGTCGGCAATGCGATCGACTTCGACTTTTAAGTCTAGATATTCACGCCTTGTGATTCGGTTTGAGTTAACGCCGTCTTGAATTCTTTTGGCCTCGAAAACCTGCTGGCCATCAATACCGGGCCACGCCTGGAAATCTCGAGTCTGTGAAACAATGTTGCGTTTCAAATCATCGATCATGGAATTTAGTCTTACCATCTCACCTGAATCGATAGAACCATCAGCTCTAAATTCACCTCGATCTCTGACAGCATGATCATATTCATCTTTCAATTTTTTTGCTTCTTCGATAGTCAATCGACCGTTGGCCAAATTGGTGGTGATGCGCTGTTTCAAGTCCGCGAGTCTGACTTCTGAGTTATCCGCAATGACGTTGGTTGTCACAGAAGAATTATAAGTACTACTCAACATTTGATTGAGTGAACTTTCGACCTTATTTAATTCGGCGTTTAAACTAGCAATTTCAATCGAACCTAGTTGTCCGCCCCTGGATTGAGAACGATAACTTGCTTCCATCGACTTAACGCGTTCAAGCTGAAGCTTAAGACTTTGACTCTCCGACGAGTTCAGCTGGTTCTGATTGATTGCATCAATAATTCTATTGGTCAGTTGAGATTCCCTTGTGGAAACCGAGTCTGAGTAGGTGACTCCTGATGATGGGGGTGCAAACAGGTCTTTAAACATGTCCGACCACTGATTGGACCACGCCGGTTGAGTCGTTGAAACTAATGTGAGTGAAGTAGCAATCAATGCTGCTTGCAGAAAAGTACGTTTAGTGCCCATAAAAATTCTCCGTTCGATTTTAGATTTGTCGCTTACGACGCATCAGAGTGATTTGTGTTTCCTGAAGTAAATTTGGTTTTTGCAACTTTGCAAGTGACGCCGTTCGGGGAACGATGGCTGGTCGGCAAAGGGTTGACCTGCCTAAGTTCGCGAGTTTTCAACCTCCGGTTCATCTTCAACGTGCAGCGTCTCAAGAAGGTGGAGGTCTCTCTATAGCACGTAGCACATACCTGTCACACAGCTGCCAAAAGTAACAGACACTCATTTATACACGACACCCGGATGCAGCAGAATACAATATCCTGGTTGGATGCGCCACTATAGGCGGTGCTTGGGAAATTACGAAGTAGAGCGTCATTCGAACTTCATTCCATCCATTCTTCATGACTCGAATGCGTCAAAATTTGACGGATGCTAACAGTTTGCAGGCATCGGTTCGAAACGGCAAACCCTCGATATTTCACGACAGACTTGGATTGATCAACAAGGAAGGCATATCTTATATACTTGGGAAAGTTGACAAGACGCATCTGGGCCGCGACAACTGCTGTGAAGAGGGCGCATGGCTCGAAAAACCTTACCCGGCGGTGGTTGGCAAGCCATCCGGTATACACTCAAAAAGGCCTGGCAGGTTGGTCCCTGGAGGTTGTGGAAACGCATGCGTTCGCGCAACGCCTGCAAGACGTGCGCGCTCGGCATGGGCGGCATGAATGGTGGCATGGTTAATGAAGCTGGACATTTCCCCGAGGTTTGCAAGAAGAGTTTGCAAGCGCAAGTCGCCGATATGATTGGCGCACTGCCAGCGGATTATTTTGATAAGCACACGCTGGAAGATTTGAAACAATTGACACCGAAACAAGCCGAGGACGCCGGACGAATAAGTTATCCGGTTATTCTCGAACCCGGTGCCACCAAGTTTAGAACCATATCCTGGAACGACGCGCTCACTCTGATTGCTGAGCGAATGAAAGAAACGCCACCAGATCAAGCGGCATTTTACGCGTCCGGTCGATCGTCCAACGAAGCGGCATTTCTTTTGCATTCATTCGCGCGCGTTTACGGCAGCAATCACACGATGAATTGTTCATACTATTGCCACCAGGCGTCCGGCGTCGGTCTAAAGATGGCGCTGGGAACCGGCACCGCCACAGTCGATCTGGAAGATTTGTCGCACGCGGATTTGGTGTTTTTGATTGGTGCAAACCCCGCCTCCAATCATCCGCGATTGATGACGCAACTTGCAAATTTGCACGCGCGCGGTGGAGAGGTGATTGTAGTCAATCCAATTCGTGAGTCTGGTTTGGAAACGTTTTTCGTGCCATCGCAAGTCAAATCGATGTTGATGGGATCAAAGATCGCAACTCAATATGTACAGCCGAAAGCCGGTGGCGACGTTGCTTTCCTTGTCGGCGTGCTTAAGCAGTTAGACGAGCAGCAGCTGGTTAAAACAGATTTCCTGGCTGCGCATACCGAAGGACAGGAAGACGCCATTCACTACGCGCGTGAAGTGAGCTGGGAACGGATCACCACCGATAGTGGCGTGGACCGTGCCACCATTAGCGCTAGCGCCGAAAAACTTGCAAACGCCAAAGCTGCGATCTTCGCCTGGGCTATGGGGATAACGCACCACAGGTGGGGAGTGGAAAACGTGTTGGCACTCTGCAATCTGGCTCTGGCGACCGGTCATATCGGTCGCAAAGGCGCAGGTGTGATGCCCATCCGCGGTCACTCCAACGTTCAAGGCATCGGTTCGATTGGCTTTGCACCTTCACTACAAGATGGTGTTCGCCAAGCACTGGAAAAAGCATATGGTGGCGTGGTACTACCGACGACACCGGGCTATGACACGTACGAAATGATCGAAGCGGCTGACGAAGAAAACTTACAATTTCTCTTCAACCTTGGTGGCAATCTGTGGGGATCGAATCCTGATCTCGAATTGGCAAAGCGTGCCATGAACAACGTAAAGACGACCGTTTTTCTGTCTACAAAACTCAATCCTGGTCACTTCCACGGACACGGCAAAACAACACTCATTCTGCCCGTCTTCGCGCGAGATGAAGAACCACAATCCACGACGCAAGAATCGATGTTCAACTTCGTGAGACTGTCTGAAGGCGGCACTCCCAACGTGGAAGGCACATTGCGTGCCGAAAGCGACATTATTTGCGATATCGCTGATCGCGTTTTGTCGTCGCACCCGGTTGATTGGCAACGTTTGAAAAACCATAACGAAGTTCGCAAACTAATTAGCGAAATAATACCTGGTTGGGAACAAATCGGCACCATCAACGATACCAAGGGTGAATTCACGATCCCTGGGCGGCTGTATCATTCACCGAAATTCAATACCGCGAACGGGAAGGCGTTGATGCACAAAACTGAGCTCCCTGAGCTCGATGCCGACACCTTGACGCTCATGACGATCCGCTCCGAAGGACAGTTCAACACGGTCGTCTATGAAGAGTACGATCTTTATCGTGGCATACCTCACCGCTTCTGCGTCATGATGGCGGAAGCAGATATCAAGCGACTGAATTTGAAAGACGGTCAACGGGTCACCGTCAGTGGTGAAGCCGGCAGCCTCGATAATATCGAGGTCGTGGCGGGCAACATCAAAGATGGGGTGGTCGCGATGTTCTATCCAGAATCGAATGTTCTGATCAAAGCAAATATAGATCCGCGTTCAAGAACGCCTGCATTCAAGAGCGCCCCCGTGTGGATTAGGCCCATGGGCGCATCCGCGCAGCATACAAAATTACCAGATGAATCGTCGCGGTAAGAGTTCCTTTTCGGGCTCTACGTACTAATGAACTGTTTACATCGCGCAGATTTCATTGGCAGCGGTGCGGTACGCGACATTCACATTGAAGTGAGATTGTCATTGGCCCGAGCCAGCGACGCGCCTTATCGCTGGTTCTGGTCAAGGAAATGGCAGTCTCGCTAAGTTTTAGCAGAATCGGCAATCTTGGAAACGTTCGGGAAACCACAGCGTTATACAATATACAAAACGCATACCTTGAATACATGGAGTAATGATGAGCCAATTAATCGTGATCGGTTATGACAATGAATATCAAGCCGAAGAAGTCAGATTGAAACTAATAAAATTGCAACAGGAATACCTGATCGATTTGGAAGACGCAGTCGTCGCCATCAAAAAGAAAGACGGTAAAGTCAAACTCAACCAAGCAATCGACCTTACCGCAATCGGTATCGTCCAGGGGACGTTCTGGGGAATGTTAGTTGGCCTGATTTTCATGAACCCATTACTCGGTGCCACTATCGGTGGTGCATCCGGAGCAATTAGCGGCGCGATGTCAGATCTCGGAATCAACGATAACTTCATGAAAGAGATCGCAAGCCACTTGCAGCCAGGAACTTCAGCATTGTTTGTTCTCGTAAGAAGCGCAACCCCAGATAAGGTTGCTGCAGAACTTTCGAGCAGCGGTGGTAAAGTGATCCAAACATCACTTTCACACGCTGACGAAGCGAAATTACAGGCCGTGCTTGACCAGGCGAAAGCTGCGTCACTAGAACCTGTTGCTACGCCAACTGTTTAACGTACAAAATTAAATAACGCGGTTCCTAATTCTTCGCAGAACAATCAGTGGAGAATGCCGGGACCGCGTTTTAATTTGTGGTGATCTATTTGTGGTGACTTCTAACGCAACAGAGGTATTCATGTCATCTGATTCGGAAAAACATGCCGCAGCGGAAGCTGCGCTCGCCTATGTCGAAGATGGAATGGTAGTCGGTCTGGGCAGCGGTTCCACATCACTAATTTTCGTCAAACTTCTTGGCGAACGCGTTAAGTCCGGTTTGAAAATCACTGGAGTACCTACCAGTGAAGAAACTGGAAGACTCGCAGAAGAATTAGGCATTCCACTGGTATCACTTCAAGACGGCGTGCAGCCAGATGTAGACATCGACGGCAGTGACGAAGTTGATGTAAATCTATCGCTGATTAAAGGTGGTGGCGGCAAATTGTTGCGCGAAAAAATCGTTGCATTTGCTTCTAAAAAAGTGGTCATCATTGTCGATTCAAAAAAACTTGTTGACAAACTTGGTGCTTTCAAGCTGCCAGTAGAAGTCGTTCCTTTCTCCATCGCTGTTGTCGAGAACGCAATCAAAGACATTGAGGGCAAGCCAGTTTTGCGCAAAGAAAAAGATGGTTCAATTTACATCACCGATGAGAACAACTGGATTCTCGATTGTGATTTTGGTTTGATTGACGATCCGAAAACTCTCGATGAGAAATTATCATCAATACCAGGAATTGTAGAACATGGATTGTTCATCAACCTTGCAGACATTGTGTTGGTTGGCGAGAATCGAACGGTTCGCAAGATCGAGGCTCGTTCGAAATAGTGCTGCGACATCAGCATACAGCAGGGCGTAAGCAAAGTTGGGAAACAGCGGACACCGACATTCGTGAGTTTGTCGAGAGACTAGTTGGCGACGTTAGCGAATTGCTGGAACCGTCAGGATTCGTTGGTGCATATTTACACGGATCTTTGGCTGCGGGATCGTTTTATCGTCCCAAAAGTGATTTGGATATACTCTTCGTTGTTCACGGTTCCATGTCGGTGGAACAGCGTCGAAAGGCTGCACACGCACTATGTAATCTGTCGGACGCGCGACCAATCATTGGTGAAATTGAAACTTCGATAGTGTTGCTCTCGAACACTTTGAATTTTCAGCATCCTCTTCCCTTCGAGTTTCACTATAGCGAGACTCATAAAGAGGCTTTCAGAAACGACACCGCCGACTTCGCAGAGAACAGCAAAGATTTCGACATGGCTGTATACTGCTCGGTCATTCAGAAGCTCGGCATCTGCTTGAACGGCGCGCCAATAGACACGACTTTCGGAGACGTACCTGTTGAATATTATCGCGCTGCCATCGTTGATGATTTAGATTGGATTCTGGAAAACGAAAATATTCTGGAATCGCCGTTCTATGGCGTGCTCAATTGCTGTCGCGTATTGGAACAGCACCAGAATGGTTGGCAAAACTTTTTCACGAAAGACGAAGGCGGCGAATGGGCAATCAAAAATTTGCCTGCCGATTATCACGCAATTATTTCGCAAGCACTGGCGTGTTACCGCTCATCAGAAAATGTTTCCGCTGATGAACGAAGAACAGATGGACACGATTGGGATCGCGCAGCGTTACTATCGCTTCGCGATTACGTTCGGCAGCAAAACATCGGAAGTTAAACACACCCGACAAAGTCCGCTTATTTCGCAGTCTCGTTTTTCTTGATTTGCTTGTCGATATCGCGCATTTCTTTTTTCGTTTTGCTGACTTCTTTTTTCGCTTCAGAATCTAGCTTCTTCGATGCTTTTTCAATGTCCTGCACGTGATTCTGCATCAACTGCGCCGCTCGAGCGATCGCCATGTTGTCGTAGTTCGGTCCTTGCGTGGTTTCCTGCAGCGCAGTGATGTCCTGTGGCAATTGAGCCAATGTGTCAGTCATGATTTTCAGCTCAGCTTTTGCTTCATCAGTAGCGTCATCAGGAAGCACTAAACCAGTGATTTCCGTTTGAGTCATCTTGGTTAAATCAGATATTTGCGACATAAAATAATCAAGGAATTTTTTTCGCGGCGGCAGAAATCCCCCCATACCAATCATCCCACTAGGGCTCGGCATCGCTGGAATAATGATTGGACCGATTACATCCGGCTCGCCGACAACCACCATGTTCTGGCGTTGAACTTCAATGAAAATATCCCACGCGGATCGTTTTAAGTGGTGCAACGTCTTGGATAAGTCGCGAATTCCTGTTCCCAACGCAACGGCTTCACCTTGCACATGACCCTGCAAATCCTTTTGCTGATCGAGCGGTGTTTCGGCCGGTGGTGTCGCGGGCGGGGCAGGAGCGTCAGCTGCCAAGGGCGCATCTGCATAAGCCACACCGGCAAAAGAGATACTTAGAAGCGCTGCCAGGGCAACTGTTCTGCGAATAAATCTCACGTCATGTCCTCCACCAAATGTACTGTTGATTTTAAAACTACTAAGAGGTTTTGTCATTTTCGCTAGCTATATTGTCAACTGGATTAACTAAACCTTGTTCTGAATTATGTTCCGAATGAGTTGGATCTCGTTTCAATCGAGTTGGATCTTGTTCCGAACGAGTTGCGTCTTGTTCTGGAAAAGTCAGGTCTTTCGCAGGTTCAGTTGAGCCTTGCTCCTGATCAGGTGGACCGTTCTGCGAGTCTGACTCTGCATGAGCAGAGCCATGCTTCTGTGGATCAGCTGAACGCGCGCCTTCTCTGATACTTAACGGGTCAGCTTGTGTAGCGTCAACTTTTACCGGTTCTAGTGCAGGGCTATCATATACGATCGTCTCATCGCCAGTTGCGAATTCATTCTTTTCATCGCCGATCAATGTGACGGCGTTAGCATCTGAAGATTGCGATGGAAAGACGCTCTCAGCGTTACGGTCACCAGGAATAAGATTGCCGTCCAGCACGGCTCTGTCGGGTGTGTACGGAAACGGCAGCTCCTCCGGCGGTGTGTTATTAAGTAGTGTTTTGTATACAGAGGTCATCGTCAGGTGCGCAAAAATTTGAGCGGGAACCATGCCTAAAACAAAAAACAATGATGCAATTCCATTGATGAAGACCAGCATAACGCCAAGCAAAAAGAGCTCCCACATCGCACCGGCTGTGATGGCAGCGCTCGCTTTCAGTGCTTGAATTGGACCCAGTTTATGTTCAACGATAAAGTATGGGAAGAACTGAAACATGATACCGAAAATGATGCCAGGCACCACAAACATCAGCAAACCAAAACTCACTACCCATGCGTATATCAGCGCGGCGCAGAGAAAAGCCAAAAACCTGCCGGCAGGTGTCCAAAAATCGTCAGATGAAACTGATTGTCCATTCACCATTCGAATTTGAATGTTGATCAGACCTAATGGCAATATGATCTTCAGAGCAACCGAAAGCAGCAAAAAAATGACCGAGAGAAAGGCGACGCTGGAGTTAAAAGCAAGCGCCATACTGGCCATATCCGGCAGAAACATCAGCAATAGCGAAAGAGAAGCAAGCCGCGCATACGTCCAGAAATTGTCTGACAGCAACTGCCAGCCTGCCGACATCGAGTCATCTAGCGTGAATTTTTCAGTAGCCATTTTGATTCACTCGAGATCGGTCGCTTCTCATTTCGATAATGTTCTTTGATCTTTTGCGCTGGAAGGCAGAACTTGCAAAAGTTCGCCCCAGAGAAAACCTTGCGCAAAGTGAATGCCGAGGTCTTGCAAAATAGGAAGGTCCTCACGACGTTCAACACCTTCTGCCACCACTTCGGCGCCAAGCGATTTAGCAACGTTGGTAAGCCGCTTCAGCAGCCGAACTTTACCCTTATCTTCGGATATACCGGTCACGTAGGTGCGATCGACTTTAACCACATCCGGTTCCAGGAAGATCAAAGTTTCCAGTGAATTTCTACCAAACCCGATATCGTCAATTGCCACAAGAACTCCGGCGGAGCGCAGCTTCTGAACGTGTTCTCGCATGAATGACGGATCACCAATGAATTGTTGTTCGCTGATTTCGACGCAATAAACGCGACCTTTGTCTTTTGGAAAAGCAGCGATTAAAGTTTCAATAGGAGTATCGAGAATGGTGGATGGAAACAGATTGACGTGAACTCTCATGTTCTCAGCGATGTCAGCCGACATCTCGACGCAGAGCCTGAGGCAGTTCATATCGACGTTTGTGAGAATGTTGTTTTCGATGCAACTTCTAAACAGATCGGCGGGATTTTCAAAGGCACCATCCGGTCCACGCGTGAAGATTTCGAAACCGGCTACTTGTTCTGTGGCCAGATCGATGATCGGTTGATACACCGTTCTGAAATTACTGATGTCGAGTAGAGTCTGGATCGTTTCTTCATTGCTAGTATTGATGGAAGCATCGGCACCACCACCTTCTCTAGCCAGTGAGACTTTGTTCTTGCCTGTTTGTTTGCTGCGGCGCAACGCTCCGCGCGTCAGAGAAATAATTTCTTGAACGGACGACACTCCATGCGGAAGCATTGCCACGCCGAGACTGACTGTGACTGGCTCAACTTCCTGCAAGCTGTGCAACGGATGTTCTGAGACAGCGGTGCGAATGCGCTCCGCCACACGCAGCCCGTAAGCGAGCTGTGTATCAGGCAAAATCACGATGAACTCGTCATTACCATCGACGCGCGCGACATGGTCGGATGGTCTCAAAGTTGCAAGCACTCGACGCGCCACATCTTTTAAAATCACGTCTCCGGTCGCCATTCCTAATGACTCGTTTATCCTTTTAAAATTGTCGCAGTTTACCAGGACGGCGATCATATGTCCGCCGGAGCGAGTAATTTTATTTTCCTCGACCGAAATTACTTTCTCCAAACCGCGCAGGTTGAGTACTTCCGTGAGCATGTCCGTGCGCGACAAGCGTTCGAGTTGTTCTTTAGTGGTATTAAGTTCGGTGGTCAGGTTTTTAATCGTGGTGGCACTATCGCTATCGTTTTTTCCACCCATCGTTCTCAGAATGAGAACGCCGGCACCGCCCAACACCATCAGCACAACGATCCATGGATAAGGACCAATCATGTGATTGTATTCGGCAGCCTTATTTTTAACCGCTTCAAACTCGTCTTCCTGCATCCGAACGATTTGTCGGACGACCTCACGAAGTTCTCTGTTCTCGCCGCTTTTGACGACTAGATGATCCGCTTGCGGCTTGCCTTGCTTTTGACGAACCTCAGCTGATTGCTTGAGTTCATCCATCAAGATTCCAACGCGACCTGATAGGTTTCTGTTTTTCTCTCCAAAAACAGAATCGCTTTGACGCATCGAGTTGAGCACCATCATGTGGTGCCGAACACTTTCGGCTGCCCCGTGAAACGCGTCGAGCTGATGTTGGTCGCCAGTGATGATGTACGTGTGATGATTGAGTTCGACGTCTCGCAGCGCTTCTTGAGTAAGCTGCAATTCTTGAAAAATGGAAACTCGCTGCTCAAGCCAAGTTTCGAGGCTCTTACCGAGCGGAAAAATAGCGGGCACACAAAAGACAAACCAGACCCAAACGATCGCCAGAGCGGCTGTGAATGCCAAAACTGTTTTGAAATTAAAGCGACCCATGAGAGAAGCGCTGTCCCGACTTGAAGTTCTGCCCGAGCATCACCGCGCGTGCGGCCTACCACCTAGTATTAGGTACACTCTATCAGTAGCAATCAAACCTGTTCGGGCGGTTATAAGACACACCGGAGGGCTCATCGCAGGATAAGCACAACCACCACTAACGCCGTGATTGCCAGGATGACAGCGATTCTGTAGAGTCCGGGATTGGATCGGCGGAGTTGCCCTGTGATTTCGATTAGCTGATGCGAAAAATGCTTGTAATGCTGGATTAATGTTTCCAGGTCGAAACTCGAGCCGTCTGCCGACTGCGGTTTGGGTTGCGGAATGGTTTTATCCGCCTGAATTTTTCGCAAATCCTGATAACTTTGCCTGGCGCTGCGCGGCTTGTCCGCGTTTGCGCCGGCCGTTTGAATCTCTGAACTAGATGACGAACTCATAGAATCAGATTGCTGCGCATCGGCATGCGAACCTGAAATCGATTGCTCACGACCACTGATGGTAACGGCATGATTTCGCCCGGCACGATTAGCTTGCCCAGGATCGAGAGTTCGTAAATCTTTTACGGTGTCACGCGCATTGGCTACGCGAGCCGCTCTCACGGCTCGTGCTGTCGACGAATCCGAATTCACATCCGGCGCATCGACATATTCCCAGATCGTGTTTAGATAATTGCGAGCTTCTTGTGCTGATTGGAAACGATCTCGCTGATCGCGCTCCAAAAGCTTCGCTACAAAGAGTTCAACAATAGTCGGAACTTCGCGAGACGGATTATAAGCACGCGATCTTTTCGAGTCCGTAAGGAAATCGCTGATTGGTGGCACCTTGCGGTTTAGCCTGTTCATGAGCGTTTCCATTGAAGTTTCACCTAAAAGTGGTGGCACTCCCGTGAGCATCTCATACATAATGCATCCCAGCGAATAAAGATCGCTACGCGCATCGACTTTGAGACCGGTAGCTTGTTCCGGACTCATGTAAGCGGGGCTTCCCATCGCGGAACCAACGGTCGAAAGCGCAACCTGATCTTCGCGACCTAAGAGTTTCGCCAAACCGAAATCAAGCAGTTTGATTACTCGAGGATCGCCATCTTCTTCCAAAACCATGATGTTGCCTGGTTTCAAATCGCGATGCAGAATACTTTTCTTCTGCGCGTGAACAAGTGCGGCGAGAATCTGTTCGATGATATCGAGCTTTTCACGCAGGGACAATTCTTCTTTTTGATCGATGATTTCTTGGAGCGTTCTGCCTTTGAGGTAATCCATCACCATGTAAGGCGCGGTGCCTTCGAAGACGCCAAAATCATATACGGTGATCACATTGATGTGATTGAGACTGCTCGCCGCTTTAGCCTCGCGCTGAAAGCGCATAATCAAATTGGGATCAGTGCTGTTGGTGTGCAAAACTTTAATAGCCACCACTTTATCGAGAATTAGATGGCGGGCTCTGTAAATGACACCCATGCCACCACTGCCGATGCAGTCAAGTAATTCATATTTGTCGGCGAAAACTTGCCCGTTTCGTACCAGCAAATCCGTTCCATCATTGGGACAGTTTCTGGATGCCGATGGGACGTTGATACCGCATTTGGGGCATCTGACTAAATTGGAAAGCGAGGGCTGACTGGTCAGGCTCGAGTCGAACGATTGCGCGCTAAACTCACCTGAGCCGGAAAGATTCGAGGTACCATCGATGGACGGAAATCCCATGATTGCTCTTTTCTAGCGCCGCGTCTCGGGATTGAACTGGTGGCAGTCACGGCTAGGACGACAGACACTAGTAGACAATACCATAGATGATGCAAAATACGAGCCCCATTATCGGACTCAGCCAAAGGCGGCGATGTAGTGGTATCGTCGGCAGTACAAGTGACTTACGCAAATAGCCACGCTCGATATACAAAAAAACAAGAGCAAGACATGCGGAGGTTTTGTCGATGCCGGTGTCGATTGAGATGCAGATGTAGATGTAGATGTAGATGCCGATCTCGATCTCCATGACGGTACCGATACCGATGCCTATCCCGAAGCCAAAGCCGAAGCCGATGCCTATCCCGATGGCACTCGCCCTGATGGATATTTCAAGCCATGACCGCAATAGAAAACGCCGACGAATTGACTTCGTCGGCGTTCAATTTACTTACGCAACAGCTCTAGTAGATATAGAGCATCTCGCGGAATTTAGGCAATGGCCAGAGCGAGTCATCAACCAGTGTTTCAAGCTCGTCCGCTGCATCGCGAACTGCCTGCATAGCTGGTATCACTTCATCCTGGTAGAACTTACACATCGTGTAAGTTTCAGCATCACCATGCCCAGAACTGCCGTTACCGGAATTCATCGGTTGCTCGAGTCTTTCCAGTGCGATCAGCAGTTCGCTGACCTTGTCGGTCAGATCGCGAAGCATGTTCTCTTGAATCGTCAGATTGATACCACTCACGGCGTTCTTGGTTTGAACGATCGTGGCGGCCAATCTGCTTTGGTATTCAAGCGCCGCCGGCAATATCATCGTGCGAGCGATGGATTTGGTGAGCAGCCACTCGATGTTGATTGTTTTGCAGAACTGCGCGACACGAACGTTGTAACGTCCGATCATTTCATCTTCGCTCAACACGTTGTAGTTGCGGAACAGTTCCTTCACATCTTCTTTGATGTACTCAGGAAGTGCTTCAACTGTGTTGTGGTAGTTTGGCAAACCACGCTTAGCAGCCTCTTCATGCCAGTCTTGTGAATAGTTATCACCATTGAATAGAATACGTTGATTCTCTTTCAATGTTTCGCGAACAACTTTTTCAGCTGCGGCGCTGATATCCATGCCACCTTTGGTCAACTTCTCGAGTTCGTTCGACATGTAGTCGAGGGATTCTGCCACCATCGTGTTGAGCGCGGTGTTAGGGAACGCAATCGATTGACTGGAGCCAACAGCGCGGAACTCGAACTTGTTGCCGGTGAAAGCAAACGGTGAGGTTCTGTTTCTGTCGCTGTCATCACGAGGTAGATCAGGAAGAGTCGAAACTCCGAACTGGAGGACAACTTTGCCGTGTGCGCTTTTCATTTCCTTTTGACCGGCGATCAGCGCGTTGACTACTTCGGTGAGTGTGTCACCGAGGTAGATGCTCATGATTGCTGGTGGTGCTTCGTTGGCACCAAGGCGGTGGTCGTTGCCAGCGTGAGCGATCGCTGCGCGGAGAAGACCGGAGTATTTGTTGACTGCGCGAACAACAGCGGTGAGAAGCACCAGGAATTGCGTGTTCTCTAGCGGTGTGGAACCTGGCTCGAGAAGGTTGTTTCCTTCATCGTCTGCCATGGACCAGTTGTTGTGTTTGCCACTACCATTGACACCACTGAATGGCTTCTCGTGGAACAAGCAACGCAGACCATGCTTTTGCGCGGTCTTTCTGAAGACTTCCATGAGCAGCAAGTTGTGGTCGGTTGCGACGTTGCTTTGTTCGAAAACAGGAGCAACTTCGAACTGAGCAGGTGCAACTTCATTGTGACGAGTTTTTACTGGAACGCCGAGCTTGTAAAGTTCAGCTTCAGCATCCATCATGAATGCCAAGACGCGCTCTTTAATGGAACCCCAATAGTGGTCTTCCATTTCTTGTCCTCTAGGAGGACGAGCGCCGAACAATGCGCGACCGCAGTTGATGATGTCCGGACGAGCGAGGTAAAAAGCTTCGTCGATCAAGAAGTATTCTTGCTCAGGACCAACGGTGCTGATGACGCGCTGTACTTGTCTGTTTCCGAGGATGTGCAACAAGCGGACCGCTTCTTTATTGAGCACTTCGAGCGATCGCAAAAGTGGTGTCTTTTTGTCCAACGCATGTCCGCTGTATGAACAGAAGACTGTCGGGATACAAAGAGTTTTACCGTTTGTGCTCTCGATCAAAAACGCTGGACTGGTTGGATCCCAACCCGTATATCCGCGAGCTTCGAAAGTCGATCTGATACCACCGGATGGAAAACTGGATGCGTCAGGTTCGCCCTGAATCAATAGCTTTCCGGAGAATTCCAGAATTGCTCCACCGTCGGCACCGGCTGCTGAGAGGAATGAATCATGCTTCTCAGCAGTCTGCTCCGTCATCGGATGGAACCAATGGGTGAAGTGTGTCGCTCCACGTGCCAGCGCCCAATCCTTCATCGCATTGGCGACGATGTCAGCCATGGCGGGATCGAGTTGTTCACCGTGATCGAGGCAACGCAAAACTGCCTTATAGACATTTTTAGGAAGCAACTTTTTCATCACGTTGCGATTAAAAACGTTTGAACCAAAGACTTCAGATACTGGTGTCACTGTGTAATCAACAGTGCTTCTGACGGGATCTCTAGACTGCACCGTCTGGAGTGCTTCCCGTCGAACCGAACCATGTCCGAATAGACGCCCTCTCATTGTGCTTATCCCGCCTTGTGCATCGATTTTTACTGTCATAAATAGCCGTTCCCTCTCGCGTGTTAGCGCTCTTCCCGCGTACCTTTCATTCAATTTCGAATTGGTATGGCTTCACAGCCAGGCATTCGTTTAAAACTCCATATTTTTCAAAATGCGTTTTTGATTAAATGGTTTTGCATTGTTTTCGATTTTCATCAAATTCCAATGGCTTTCAAAATTACTCGCTTCTTCCGCTGTCCATCGAACTCGGCGTAGAAGATTTGCTCCCACGGTCCCAGATCCAATTTGCCTTCAGTGATTGGAACCATAACTTGATGGTTGATGAGGATGCGCTTCAAATGCGCATCTCCATTATCTTCGCCAGTGTTGTGGTGATGATAATTCGGATTGTTTGGCGCAATTTTTTCGAGCCATTCGTCAATGTCTTTAATCAAGCCGCTCTCGTAATCATTGATGTAGACACCAGCAGTGATGTGCATCGCAGACACGAGGATGAAACCTTCTTTGATACCACTCTCATTGAGAAACTCGCGAACATCCTCTGTAAGGCAGATGTACTCACGCCTTTTTTTAGTGTCGAACACAAGATATTTCGTATGCGATTTCATCGCTTGCGCTGTGGTCACGGTCATACCCCCAAGACATCTACGAAACCGCCAGCGGCACGACTTGCGGTCGTTTGCTGAATTCGTATATGCATTAACGCTACATCCGGCTACCAAGCCGGTTGCGGCTATTCTAATAGATTGGACTCGATGTTCCATTAACTGTCAACGATTCCTGCTTGGCAGCGTTACACAGCCGTAATCAAGCAACCGCAAGGCTTTAGTGAAGCTTGTCAACGAGTGGAAACAAACAAATCGCCCTGCGATTCATCAAGTTTGTGTAAAGACATGGGTTTCAAACGCTTTCTTTAACGTTCGAAATTCAGCAAGCCGATCAAAAAGTTTTACTTAGCGTGAGCAGGAGGCTGATGTTGAGCCATTTTATGCGATTTCGCAGATGTTTCGAGAGACGCATAATGTGGATTGAAGGTTAGTTTTAGGGCGTGAGCACTGCCTTTCGAACCGGATGCCGAATCTTTGGCGCCAACTGCACCGGCATGATGGGCGACCGCGTGTGGTGTTCTAGTGGCGTGCGTAGCAGTGACATGCGTAGCTGCGACATGCGGTCTGGAGACCACGACAGGCGTGCCTTTAGTCGTGATTCCAGATTCCTTCGACCCATCAATATCACTGATAAAGACTCATTTTGGACCACTCTCTTGTGAGGCTTGATAGAAGCCGTATAAAGGCAGCGCTCCGACCGCAACGACCGTTTTGAGCCCCAATTGCTCTCGCAACGGTGATGATGACAGTCGTCATCAGGAAAGAAGATGCCACCGACCAACGCCGCAATAACGTAAAACAAATCCATATTTTTTGATTTTTGCTCTTACTAAAAGGAAACTAAGGCTATGTCTGCTACAGTACCATCCACTTGACAGCCAACATCAAGCCTTAACCTATCGTTAATTAACCCATGCTCGAACACACATCTTCTTAGACAAACGATTCTATCTACATAGAACTGTCCTGGCTGACGAGAACAGTCACGACGACGAGTAGCCCGGACGTCCGGCTGATTCGTCCGACTCTAGTGCATCGCACCTGTGCGGAGCCAGTTGAGCGCGCTCAGGTCTACGTTATGCCCGCGGATGCTCGGTAGCGCAGGAATCTGTTGAATTTGCGGCCACGGCTTTGTGACATCGAGTTTGGTTAGCGTGGAGCGGGCCGTTTTGTAGTCGACAAACTTAGGCAAAGCCGGTTGCCATGCCGCTAGCTCTGGCTGCCACATCGATTCAAGAATAAATGCTGATTTACGTTCTGAGTCCAAAACCAGTGTCTGCAGTTTCGGCGCAAACGCTCTCTCGGTACCGGCTGCGAGTGCAGCGTTGAACTCCCGTCCCTGCCCGACGAAGAACGCAGTCTGATTGCCTCGGGAAATTATGCCGACATCCTGCGTCGCCTTCAGATCGAAGAGTCCCGGGCGCGTGCCTACAGAGCTTTCCGGTCCATGCGTGTGAAACAGAATCCGTCCCGGCTTATCCGGGAAACCTGGATCCAGTGAAGTTGCCTTTCCATAAAGTGGCTTGCTGACTCTTTCTCCGAGAAGATCAATGGATCGACCGGTTTCTACGCCGCGCCAGGGGTGTTTCGCGACAAGCATCTCGCTCAGTTCCAGAGCGTTGACCTTGCCTTCTTGAGACAGAATATTGGCTGGTAGCGGCATTCTTCCAGGACCACGGAAGGCCCACTGCTCACTGACAAACTCCTTAGAAGCTGAAGTAGCATTGGATAGCGGTCGGCCGACATTACGTTCTGACCAACTGCCAATCGCCTTAAACGCCGGCGGCGTGCCGACCATCTTGGTCGCAAGACCACCACCAAGAATCAATCCAGGCGTGCCTTCAATCATCATCGCGCCTTCGCGCCCAATTCCTGAAGCGGCGCGCTCGACCAGCAAACGGCGCTGGAAGTCGGTATTCGCGTGGCTGGCTTCACCAAGGAAATCCAGGGTGCTGCCCGCATATCGAACAGCCTGATAGCCAGCCAATCCAGCGATAACATACGGTCCCGCTTTCGGAAATTTGCTCAACATCGCGGTGGTGCCGAAGCCCACACCTGTTGAAACAACGGCTACGGTGGCGATTTTTCCGGGATTCGCCAAGTCGGCTTGGAGTTCTTCGTAGATTTTGCTCGGCGTCTGGGCAAGCACGTCGCGCGTCGTCACCAGCACGTTTCGCGTGCTGTTGGAATCTCCTTCAAGTCCGAATTCGTTTGGCACCGTTGCTCTACCTGACCCGACGGCCAGATCATATGAAATACAGGACCTTAAGTCATTGGGGAAAGTACGCAGAGCCCAAACGCCGGCAGGGCTGGCGCTGCGGAATCTTCTCCGAAAAATCTTCTCCGACTTCTCTGACGAATCTACCGAGTCGAGTTTCTGGAAACCGGTGAAGCAGCTTTGATGGGAGTCGTCGCCGGTGTCAGAGGTGTCACGTTCGCGGGCGTTTCTGCCTTCACTGGAAGAGCAACTGTCGAGTCACTAAGCCGAGCTAAAGCCGCCTTCGCCTGGTCGTTACTCGGCTCTTTCTCAAGTGCCGTTTTGTATGCTGTTATCGCATCCGCAGTATTTTTGCGGCGCTCCAGAATACTCCCAAGGTGATACCAGAGTTGACCATATTGTGGTGCGCGCTTCAAAGCAGCTCGAAACTCCGATTCGGCAGTGTTGAAATCGCCTTTCGATTCAGCGAGCCAGCCAAGATCCACGTGAAGTGCGGTGGAATCAGGATCGGCTTTAACTGCTTTTGCCATCTCTGAAACTGCCTCTGCTTTTTTACCTTTTTTCGAAAGCAAATATGCAAAATCGGCATGAGCGAACGCATCGTTCGGATCGATCGAAAACGTAGACTGATAGTACTGTTCCGCCAATTTAAAATCGCCCTTGCTGGCATACGCAAACGCAAGAGATCGGTGAATCGCAGGATCGTTCGGAAGATAAGTGCGTGACCACATCAACTCGGAAATCGACTCATCCCATTTGCCTTCGGTGGCCAACTTCAAACCTTCTTTGTAGTGGGCTTGCGACGCCTCGGTTCGCAGCGTAGCTTGCTGCTCTTCCGTCAGGGCAAGCGGTTCCCCGATGCCGAAAACCATACAAAATTCAGCTATAGCCCGCAAGAATTTAGCACGCATAACAGCAACGATGCAGTAGTCGCGATGGGCTATGCGCAGACTCGGCATGTACATAATCGCCGCGCGAAGTTCTAATTCGGCAAGCTCATAGTCCCATTTTTTCATATAGTGCTGCGCGGCATTGTAGTGCTGAACTGCCTCATGCTGCTGAAACAAAGCCATTTGTTGTTTGTTGTAGTTAGCGTACGGATCGGCGTCCACATCTGGCGAACTATATTCGACAGCGCCAATGTTGCTGCCATCAGGAGCGATTCTAGTGATCCCATCAGCACCAACTTTGCCATCATCTTCGCTGGCAGGAGCTTCGGCATTGGTATTGGTATTGGTATTGGTATTGGTATTGGTATTGGTATTGGTATTGGTATTGGTATTGGTATTGGTATTGGCATTAGCATTGGCACTAGCATTGGCACTAGCATTGGCACTAGCATTGGCATTAGCACTAGCATTGGCATTAGCACCAGCATTGGCATTAGCACCAGCATTGGTATCAGCCTTGGATGTTTTGCTGGCACTATCGTTGGCAGCGCCGTTCGTTTTCAGATCGGATTTCGCCGTATTCAAGTTTTTGGAATCGTGCTCTAGATTCTTGTTGCCACCACCTGCGACATTAGATACAGTATCAACGGCAGTTTTAGCACCACTGGCGGCATCGACTTTAGTATCAGTTCCACTTTTTGCCTTGCCACCATTAGCGGCGTCACCCTTAGTACCACCACCCGCCGCACCGTTGGCGACATCGGATTTAGTATTGGCGGTTTGTTGACTGCTGGCACCACCAGCAACACCAGATTTAGCACTGTCTTTTAGTTTAGTCGTAGCTTGACCGGATTTCACAGATGGCGTCGTCGGTCCTTCCGCGCTAACGGGAAAGGAAAACGCAACACCACAGACTGTCGCAAGACTGATGCTTCCTGCTAGGTTTCTCTTTAAAAGGTTCACTAATGTCATTCAAAAACCGCCTGGGCTGCTAATCGTTGTGCCAACACGAATCGTTGGAGTAGTATCCGGCAAATACAATTATGACACTCCTAGCTAATCAGTATTAAGATCAAATTCACTGCGGGATGTTCAGTGTTTACCCCGGAGACGTCGAGACTTTGATGGAAGGCTCTCTACATTAGCCGTGGTGGTTAATTGATATTTGTCGCTTGATGAGTCAGGAGCTCGACTGAAAACATCCGATAAAGTCAGCCCCACCCGCCCATTCGCGCCGCCGAACAATCGAACTGGCAACAGCGTTTCTCATGTGGTCCAAATCGTGCCTACAATCCTCGCTAATTTTCCCGGAAAAATTAGTGCGCCGCCAGTAGGCATCACCAGCGCAACCACCAGATTACTGGGAGGATATCGCAAAAGACGGCGACCAATATCTGATGTTCCCCGACGCTTTTTGAAGTATTTCAACCACGCTTTCAACTCTTCGCGAACCAATCCACAGCTGCTGAAACGCAGTGCCCATGCCTCAATTCACGTTCGGAGAAAGGCATCAAAATGCGCTGCCTCCACACAAAAAATCCCGAGCAAATTTGCCCAATAAAGCTAAACAAAACCTTAAATCAGATAGCAAAAATGTCGAGTCAGACTAAACAGCCACTATCGACATATTGCGTTGATCGGCAAAGGCAGCCATTTCTTTCTCTTCCACGACGAGGGTTTCGTTGGCTGCTACCGCCAACACTCCACCTGGTTTCGGTCCTATCATCGCCTCGAGCGTATTCAAACCAACAGCCGGCGTATCGAAACGCGGGTCCTTATTGGTTTTAGGAACTTTGCAAACCACAACTGGACCACGCGCAAGCGCAACCCCACGACGGATAGCCTCATCAGTGCCCTCGATCGCCTCAATCGCAAGAATCATTCGATCCTTCACGACAATAGTCTGACCGATGCCGAGCCTGGCCGACTCCCTCGCTATCTTAATTCCAAAATCGATATCAGCGTATTCATCCGCTGTAGGTTGGCGTTTAGTCAGCACTCCGATGTTCGGGAAGATATGCTTCAAGAATTCCGATTGGGTCAAAACCCGCACGCCGTTTCGTTCGGCAAGATCTCCGACCGCCGTCTGGATCGTATCATCGGAGAAATCCGCCATTTTGCTCAACTCGCGAATCGCAGTCCAGTCGAGCTTCATAATGGATCGGAGCAATTCAATTTTCTGCAGTTTGCCGATGAACACACATTCTTTGACGCCTTCATTTCTGAGAAGCTTCATTGTTCTGCCGAGCTGACCAGCAAAAATCTCGATAACCTTGATGCAATGAGGAGCGCAGCGCTGCTTCGCCTCTTCGCCGATCGCAAACGCAATCACGTCATAGCCCCGGTCCTTGGCACTTTGCGCCAGGACGGCTGGCAGCTTGCCTCCGCCGGCTATCAGCCCGAGCAGCTTGCGGGTTTGTACAGCTTCGCGTTGTTCGTCGATCACGGAATTGGTCATCTCATACTCGCTTTGTTTCAGCCCCAGAGTCTAGCATGACCTTGGCAGCCAAACCAATGCGCCCGCTTAACGGAAACCGATTATCTCGCAAAAATCTCGACTGCTGGCGGTTGACAAGAAAAGATAAAAATACCGCGAAAACCCTGAACCTTCCCGGGTTTGCTTGACATCAATGCTAAAATGACATTAGACTGGGCTAAGACTCAGCATATTAGTTTCTTTGATTATTGATTATGGCGAACCAACTAAAATTTCCTAACATACCGTGCCCGTCGACCTTTCGGCTCTTGACCTTGGCAGGATTAATCGCAGCGACAATGTCGCAAGCGACCCCGCAAGCCGCGTCGGCACAGACCCTTAAACATTTTTATATGGCCAGGCAGCAGATGCAAATCACTGACGACGCGCCGCTCGTCAATGATCAGCGCACTTTCCAGACCCCGGGTCAGCCTGGACAAAACATGGGCGGAGTACCAAACCGTCCAGTCGGCTTGCCCCGAGCTGGTTTTCAACAATATTACACACCGCCGCGAGCCGGTTTTAACTCCAGCCTGCCCCAGGTTGTGAATGGTGTTCCACCAAAAGAAGCGCCTCCCGTGCCAGTTAAGCAGGGCAAGAAGGCAACAGCCAACAAGTTGAAGGCGACGAAGAAGACTGCAACAACAGCGAAAGCGACGGCACCACCCGTCACCGCAGCAAAGGCGTATTCGCCATACAAAGGTTACAGCCCCACTGCTAATCCAGCTCAACAAACAACGACAGCGAGCGGAAACAACAATATGCAGTCGAAGACTCGCGTCAAGGGCGTGCTGCACTGGGCTCGCGGTCACCAATAACTGGTTATGGCGCGCTCCTGAGACCTTGTGCGGTCGGTAGTGCCCTATGTAAGAAGGTTCGCCTGATTTCTGTTTCAGGCGCAGATAATATCGGACGAGCTTTTGACAACCAATCAAATCAGGCAAATGATGCGCCCGTGCCACGTTAACCGCCGCATTTCATAACTCGTTGCAGAAATAAGGCTAAAGAATCTGCTTGTGGTAAGATTCTTTATTACTGGGACCGAAGTCCTTTATATCTGCCCGTAGCCCAGTTGGATAGAGCGCATGGCTACGAACCATGAGGTCGTACGTTCGAGTCGTACCGGGCAGGCCAATCAAAACCAAGTAACCATCGGAGTTTTCGCCGATGGTTTTTGATTTTAATGGGGTAGGGAAATTGAGGTGGTGGCCCATGGGCGGCCCATTCAAGAGTAAGACTAATTACTCACCGTATTCAAAAGGGGTTTGGTTGTTGGACTCTGAAACGCATGTCAACTCAGTCGACGTTAACGACCACATAAAATGGTTAATAGACGAGATAGCTCATTGCACCGGCGCACTCCACAGACTTCAAAATTCGGAATACTCCACTGATGTTATGTGTGGCTGGTTCGCTCAGTGTGATAACACCTGCCCCTCCTTGACCGCAGAAACAATTCGGCGCCTTGCTATATGCCGCCTGGGATGTTGGTTTGATGTGTACTTGTAATTGAGATCGTTTCTTACTGCTGGCAAGTGGCACCGTCTATAACACCACATCGTCGACAATTAGTCGCCACGGATCTTTAATTGGTTCATTTACAGTGTATGTGGCAACTTTGTCGACATCGCACCATCAATTGTCGACAGTAAGATGCCGACTACGCAGCCGACACGAACCACACGCCGACGCTCTTTATCCTGCGTACCGGTGTCGGCAGAGATTTCAGCAAGTGTCCGGCTCCGGCTGTAATGAACGCGCAATTGAACCGTCAAAAGAAACATTCGTGTAGAAATATTCAAGGACTGCGCTCCTGTCTCTATGCGTCATTTCTTTGGGCGGCGCAATACCACGTTCAGTTAATCTAGTCATAAGATCGATATTTGCGGTCAGTGCCTTATGTTGTCTTTCGGATTCTTCAGCAGTGCTTGACCTGTCGGACCTAACTCGCCTTAGACAGAAGTCGTTTTTCGATATCCACAGAACGTGATCGCCTGCTTTTAAAAGAGAGCCTTTCAAGACATAGCAATTGAGACCATCGAGTGGCTCCTCTGGCAGTACTTCGAGATCAGTCAACAGAAGCAAGTGCTTGCAGTCCGTGCGTAATTCATCCAGGAGCAGCGCTGGGACTATATGAGCGGCACCAGCCGAACAACCGGTTGCGCCAGCTACTGCCATTCCCAAGCTTGGCTGATCCGCGAAGGATGGCTTGTTGTTGTTCAAGCGCATAATATGCTTTTCTCCATTGGACCAAAGCATCGAAAAACGTTCCGACTTGCCTCTTCGTGGGCCGTAATCCTGCCATTCAAATCGAATGTAGTCCGGTCTAACAAACTCTGTTTTGAACTCAATGCGCTCTCTCTTCTGGTTCATGTCATCAAATTCGGCAAGTCCAGAGTCTACGTAGGAGCGACATTGTGAGTATCTTTCGGCTACTCCTTGCAAAATGTCTGTCGGGTCCATAGTTCAGCTCCACATGCTCATCTACCCATCTTATCAGTAAGTGGTGCTATCAGTGACCGTGCTTATCGACAGTACGTCGCACTATGATTTTGATGGGTAATTTGCGATGCAGCCAGATCAAATTGCAAGTCAACTGAGTAATGTGCAATAAGAAACGTAATTCTGCGGTGAAATTGATCTAAAGCCATTGTTCAAGAGTTATGCGCGGCTGGTGTAACCGAATGTGGTGGCGTGTTTACAGAAATGTGCGGCTGTGAATCGACGCGGTTGATAGGATGTGCGGCTGTTAGATCGAGTCATAGTCGCACTTTTGAAGAATGTGCGGCTTGACTTTAGATGGTATGGCAAGGCGCCGTGCCGAGATGTTGCTCCGAGAACACTGCCATCGATAACCTTTCTTGATCTGTTTTCGATAGTGTTTCTTGACCAAGCAAAAAGGGCACAGATGCATTTGTGGAACGCAAAACCTATGCCCTTTTGGAGGATATCCTATGAGTATATCTACCACGTTGCCGTGCGTCGTAACGTTCGCCGGCATCGATTATCATAAAAAATTCTCTGTAGTCACGTTGGGTGACCAGGCGGGTAAAACCGTCACCACCCAGCGACTACCGAATGACGCGCACGCGATAAGGACCTTCTTTAACGACTTCCCAAACATCCAATGTGCCGTAGAGAGCTGTCGGGGATACGAGTGGTTCGTTGATCTCCTGAAAGAGATCGGTCTCACCGTTCACTTGGCCAATCCATACGAAGTTGCCTTGATTGCGCGCAGTCGGTGCAAGACCGATAAGGTGGACAGCAGAATTCTGATGGAGCTCCTCGTGATGGGTTTTCTGCCAGTTTGCTATCAGCCGACAGCAGAAGAGCGTCGATTGCGTGAACGACTCCGCTGGCGGTGTCACCTTGTGCGGAATGCAACGCGAATAAAGTTGCGAATTCATTCGCTGATCGACAAAGAAAATCTTGGACCCAATGTGAGCCGTTCCATGTTTGTTGGTGAGGGCAGAAAGTTGCTGGAACAGACTGAACTGAAAGCACCAGGACGCCAGGAACTCATGAAAAAGCATCTGAAGTTATTGAAACACATTGAAGAGGTTGTAGATGCGGAAGACGCGTGGGTTAAGAAAGCGGTGAAGACAAATAGTGACGCACAACTTTTGAAAACAATACCGGGCGTCGGTGACTTTTCCGCTTTGCTAATACTTGCTGAAGTAGGATCAATTTCCAGATTTAAACGATCGGCGCAACTCGTTAATTTTGCTGGTCTGGTGCCTAGCGTCCGGCAAAGTTCGAATAGCAAATTCACCGGACCGATCACGAAACAGGGTTCGCCGATTTTGCGATGGATACTAGTGCAAGACGCCTGGCGTGCTATTCGAACTTGCCAGCCACTCAGGCACTTTTACATGAACGTAAGTAAGCGTTGCGGTCGGAACGGAGCGATTATCGCAACAGCTCGCAAATTGCTTGAAATTGTTTTTCGTGTTCTCAAAGATCAAACGCCGTTCGATGCTACTCGCATTGGCAAACAGCCGGCGTGATGAAAAGGTCGTGGCAGCCGGGTTAGTTCCTTAGCAGGATTGAACCATTAAAGGTTGTACTTTAGATTGAGCAACCCGGCACCAATAAACCACTGTTGCGTCAACCGAACGCCGATGGAAGCATGTGCAGCCACTTTGGTTAGCACCAAATAGTAAATTAAAGCCACACCATATACGATACCATCAAAAGAGTGGACCTTAACAGGTCCACTCTTCATGGTGCTTTCCATCAATTAAAAACTCCCGTAAACGCCCAGAAATTGTGTATTGACATTTTCGGCGCCTTCATGGAATCCTGCTACTACGTAGCCGGGATGGCTGCGCAGGCGGTAGCTAAATAAATTATACTTTGCCACCCGGAAATGACTCAAGTGCGTTTCGATTTTGAGCTAAACTCATCAGTGATGGATCGTGCGAAGCAAAGAAGACTTCCCACGACTGACAAGTTGTTATATCCTTTGATCATAGAGGACCCAATGAATCAACATCCAGTAGTCGAAAATCTCGCACCTGGCGTGTTTGAAATCGACTTTGTGATGATGATGATGGTGGTCGGAGTTCGCCTACTCGCGCTGAACATGGACCAATTCATGATCCTGCATTACCGCCCCTTGCAAGTCTCATAATTCGTTCGCCGGATGGCGCATTTTGTTTTCCCATCCGCCGCTCAACACGCTAAAAGATCATCATGAAACAAGAAATTCCGAAACAGTATCAACGAATCAGCACAACCCGTAAGGTTAAAGTCGTGAAGATCGGCGACAAGAATAAAGGTGTCTATGACGGTCCTGGCGAAGACGTGATTGTAGACACGCGGCTAGACTATCCCATTGGATACCAGCCGATATTGGATCAACTAAGAGACATCTTCTCATGCGTTTTCATCGCATTGCACCCTTTCGTATTTATTGACGGATTGGATCCGAATAAGACGCAGAAAGGTTCTTTGGACTTAAATCGTTCAGAAATAAACGGCGCGCTCACTCTTGAACGCCTAAGTCAGTTAAGAGAAGAGCATGCTATCGGTCGAGACTTTGACTTTGAAACCTTCGAGCAGTTCGAAAAACTTAACGGTCAGACGAAGAAATGGTCGGACGTTGCTCCAGCGTGTGGCTTGCCTCACTTGAAAGATGTTAGTCGTGCTATTCATAGCGAAACAATTCTCATCAAGCGTGAGCACGAAGATCGAGAAGGAGCCAAACGACTAACTTCATACTGTGAACGTGAAAAACTTTTTTGGCCACTGAGGGGGCGATCTGAGATTTTCTCAAATGTTGTGTTTTAGCATTGCTTAGGCGGCCTCTTCTTGTTTGATACCATCAACAAACTTAATTC
>ENA-ORBV01000242-ORBV01000242.1-microbial-mat-metagenome-genome-assembly--contig:-NODE-242-length-121282-cov-14.753459_pt1 | contig 121282 bp, 109 predicted proteins | sample MGYA00237777_ERZ505514 | MGnify/ENA primary metagenome ERZ505514 (study PRJEB26160, sample SAMN06269048) | microbial mat metagenome | isolation source: Oligotrophic lake microbial mat | place...
CCTGCGCGAGCTGAAGGTCGACGTCGCCTACCCGTTCCTGCTCGAGCTGTACCACGACTACGCGAACGGCGCGCTCAAGCCCGCCGACTTCGCGGCCGCGGTGCGACTGGTGGAGGCGTATGTCTTCCGACGCGCCATCTGCGCCATCCCCACCAACTCGATGAACAAGACCTTCGGCACCTTCGGCAAGGCGCTCAAGAAGGACCGCTACCTCGAGAGCATCCAGGCGCACTTCCTGACACTGCCTTCGTACCGCCGCTTTCCCGGCGACGACGAGTTCCGCCGCGACCTGCACACGCGCGATCTCTACAACTTCCGCAGCCGCAGCTACTGGCTGCGCCGGCTGGAAAATCACGGCCGCAAGGAGCGCGTGGCGGTGGACGAGTACACCATCGAGCACATCCTGCCGCAGAACCCGGAGCTGCCGGCGGCGTGGCGGCAGGCGCTGGGCGACGACTGGCAGCGCGTGCAGCAGCAGTGGCTGCACACGCTCGGCAATCTCACGCTCACCGGCTACAACGCCGAGTACAGCGACCGCGCCTTCGCCGACAAGCGCGACATGAAGGGCGGCTTTGCGGAGAGTCCGCTCAAGCTCAACGCCGGGCTCGGGCAGCTCGATGCGTGGAACGAGGCCGCGATCCAGGCACGCGCTGGGCGGCTGGCGGATCAGGCGATCAAGGTGTGGAGCGCGCCCAGACTCGATATCGCAACGCTCGCCGCCTATCGGCCCGCGAAGGTGGCAACAGCCGGCGGTTACACCATCGAAGATCATCCGTATCTGCTCAGCCCCGGTGTGCGCGAGGTGTTCGAAGCCTTCCGCAAGGCAGTGCTCGCTCTTGACGCTTGCGTCACGGAGGAGTTCATGAAGTGGTATGTGGCGTTCAAGGCCGAAACCAACTTCGTGGACGTAGCGCCGCAGGCCAAGCGGCTACGACTCACCCTCAACATGCCCTTCGCCGAGATAAGCGATCCGCAGGGGCTCTGCAAAGACGTGACGAATGTTGGCAAACAGGGCAACGGCGATGTGGATATCAGTCTCAAGTCCCTCGACGAGCTGCCCTATGTGATGGGCCTCGTGCGCCAATCCTATGAACGCCAGATGGGCGACGGGGGGCAGCCATGATCGCCGAGCTCAAGCCGTATGCGGAGTACAAGGAGTCGGGGCTGCCGTGGCTCGGGCAGGTGCCGGGGCATTGGGAGGCAAGTAGGGTCAAGAACCTTGCTAGGCCGGGATACAAGACCTTCGTTGACGGCGATTGGATTGAGAGCCCATTTATTCGGGAGTCAGGCGTTCGTCTTATCCAAACGGGCAACATCGGGATTGGGCTCTATCGAGAAAAGGGCTTTCGTTACATTGATGAGGCGACATTTCAGTCGTTTGGCTGCACGGACTTTCAAGTCGGCGATGTTCTCATCTGCCGATTAGGCGATCCTGTAGGAAGGGCTTGTCTTGCGCCAAAACTCGGCGTCCGCATGATCACGTCGGTTGACGTCTGCATACTGAAAACACGACATGACGTTGTTCCGGCGTTCGTTGTGTACGTGATGTCTGCGCCACAGTATTTGCATTGGGTTGGCTCGCTCGTTCGGGGTAGTACACGCGACCGGGTAAGTCGCTCAATGTTGGGCGGGTTTATGGTCATCCTCCCTCCGCCCGCCGAGCAGGCGGCGATTGTGCGGTTTCTGGACTGGGCGAACGGGCGGCTGGAGCGGGCGATCCGGGCGAAGCGGAAGGTGATCGCGCTGCTGGGCGAGCAGAAGCAGGCCATCATCCACCGCGCCGTCACCCGCGGCCTCGACCCCTCCGTCCCCCTCAAACCCTCCGGCATCCCCTGGCTCGGGGATATTCCGCAGCATTGGGAGGTGCGGCGCGCGAAGTACCTATTTCGAGAGGTCGATGATCGTTCGGCTAACGGCAGCGAAGAATTGCTGTCCGTGTCCCATCTGACGGGAGTCACGCCACGCAGCCAAAAGAACATCACCATGTTCAAGGCCGCTTCATATGCCGGACACAAGCTCTGTTGCCCTGGCGATCTCGTGATAAACACGATGTGGGCGTGGATGGGTGCGCTTGGCGTCTCGACACACGCCGGCATCATCAGCCCGGCATATGCGGTCTACCGGCCGCGCAAGACTGAGAGCATCGTCGGCGTTTTTATGGACGGCTTGCTTCGCAGTCGGCCGTATGTCTCGAACATCATTTGTCGTTCGACTGGCCTACGGGCATCGCGCCTTCGTCTGTATCCCGAGGAGTTCTTTCGACTGCCAATCATCCATCCACCGGCGGACGAGCAGCAGAGGATAGTTGAATCGATTCAAATAGAGACTGCCGAGTTGAACACCGCCATCTCCCGCCTCGAACGCGATATCGACCTCCTCCGCGAATACCGCACCCGCCTCGTCGCCGATGTCGTCACCGGCAAGCTCGATGTGCGCGAGGCGGCTTTGCGCCTGCCCGATGAAGCACCGCCGGACGCCGACGCCAGCGACGAGGATACGGTGCCATGACCGCAGACCGCAGCGCAGAGTATCTGGCCGGTCTGGCGGTGAGGGCGGGCCTGATCGCGGTAGAGGACACCACGGTCGGCACCCGGGCACGGACTTATCTGCCGTATTGGGCGGCGCCACGCGCCCGTCCGGGGGAGATTGCTTGATGCCGAACCGGCCAGACAGGTGCTTCGGCTCCGGCAGGCTGCCTAAGTGGCTGATTTATAAGGCCGCCAACGTCCAAGAATTGCTTGATGGTTGCTTGATGACCGGGAATCCGGGCAGGCCCAAGGAGGATCGATGAGTACCGATGTCACCGAAAAGGGCCTCGAAACCCTGATCATGCGGCACATGACCGGCAGCGACGGTCTCGCCGCTCAGGCGATCATGGTGGCCGAACGGCCGCTGGCTTACGGCGGAACCGGCTACACCGCCGGCAGCCCCAAGGACTATGACCGAGCGCAGGCACTGGATGTGGTGCAGCTGTTCGCGTTTCTCTCGGTCACCCAGCCGGAGGCATTCAAGAAGCTGGAGATGGCCGAGCCCGGCAACCCCAGGGATATCAATCGGCTCAGGTTCCTGACCCGACTCTCGTCGGAGATCGGCAAGCGCGGCGTCATCGACGTGTTGCGCAAGGGGCTGGCTCACGGCCCGGTGAATTTCGACCTGTTCTACGGTACGCCGTCGCCCGGCAATGAGACGGCGGCGGCGCTGCACGCGCAGAACCGTTTCACCATCACCCGGCAGCTTGCTTACAGCAATGATGAGACGCGCCGCGCGCTTGACCTCGGCCTGTTCATCAACGGCCTGCCGCTGGCCACCTTCGAGCTGAAGAACAGTCTCACCAAGCAGACCGTCGCCGATGCGGTGGAGCAGTACCGCCGGGACCGCGACCCGCGCGAGAAGCTGTTCGATTTCGGCCGCTGCGCCGTGCACTTCGCCGTTGACGACAGTGAGGTGCGGATGTGCACCCATCTCAACGGCAAGGGCTCGTGGTTTCTACCGTTCAACAAGGGCTATCAGGACGGGGCAGGCAATCCGCCCAACCCGAACGGACTGAAAACCGATTATTTGTGGAAGGAGGCTCTTACCCGCGCTGGACTGACTGACATTCTCGAAAACTACGCCCAGATCGTGGAGGAAAAGGACCCGAAAACGGGCAGGAAGAAGCGGGTCCAGGTGTGGCCGCGCTATCACCAGCTCGGCGTGGTGCGAATGGCATTGGCGGATGCGCGCGAGCATGGGGCGGGAAAACGCTATCTGGTCCAGCATTCGGCAGGTAGCGGAAAATCCAATTCGATCGCTTGGCTTGCGCACCAGCTCATCGGACTGCGGGAGGATTCGCACGAGATTTTCGACTCGGTCATCGTGGTGACGGATCGCCGCATCCTCGACGACCAGATTCAAAAAACGATCAAAGGCTTCATGCAGGTGGGCGCGACGGTGGGGCATGCCGAGCGCTCGGGCGATCTGCGCCGCTTCATCCAGGAAGGCAAGAAGATCATCGTCTCCACGGTGCAGAAGTTCCCGTTCATCCTCGACGAAATTGCACTGGATGCGGGCAAACGCTTCGCCATCATCATCGACGAGGCGCATTCCAGCCAGGGCGGTAAAACATCAGCCGCGATGAGCACCGCGCTAGCGGGCTCGACGCCAGACGACGGTGAGGACAAGGATCCGGAAGACGCGATCAACGCGGCGCTGGAAGCTCGCATGGCGGCGCGCAAAATGCTGAGCAACGCGAGCTACTTCGCCTTCACCGCAACGCCCAAGAACAAGACGTTGGAGATGTTCGGCGAGGCCTTGCCGCCAGATGCCGAGGGCAAGGTAAAACACCGGCCCTTTCACAGCTACACCATGAAGCAGGCAGTGGAGGAAGGGTTCATCCTCGACGTGCTGAAGACGTTCACCCCGGTCGACAGTTACTACAAACTGGTGAAGAAGACCGAGGACGACCCCGAATTCGACATCAAGAAGGCGAAGAAAAAGCTGCGTCGCTACGTCGAGAGCCATGACCATGCGATCCGGCTCAAGGCCGAGATCATGGTCGATCATTTTCACGAGCAGGTGCTGGCGGCTGGGAAAATCGGCGGTCAGGCACGAGCGATGGTGGTGACCAGTGGCATCGAGCGCGCGATTCAGTATTTCCAGGCGTTCACGAGTTACCTAGCCGAACGCAAGAGCCCCTATCAGGCCATCGTCGCGTTTTCCGGTGAGCATGAGTTCCGCGGCGCGAAGGTCACAGAGACATCGCTCAATGGCTTTCCGAGCAACGACATCGCCAACAAGATCCAGAACGATCCGTATCGTTTCCTGATCTGCGCCGACAAGTTCCAGACCGGATACGACGAGCCCCTGCTGCACACCATGTACGTGGACAAGGCACTGTCTGGCATCAAAGCCGTGCAGACGCTGTCGCGCCTGAATCGAGCGCATCCGCAGAAGCACGACTGCTTTGTGCTGGATTTCCAGAACAACAGCGAGGGCATCACCTTCGCGTTCCAAGACTATTACCGTGCGACGCTGCTAGCGGATGAGACCGACCCCAACAAGTTGCACGACTTGAAGCTGTCGCTGGATGAGGCGCAGGTGTATTCGGCTGAACAGGTGCAGCGATTCGTGACCCTGTTCTTGGCCGGCGCGGACCGGGACCAGCTCGATCCGATCCTCGATACCTGCGTCGCGGTGTACGTGGCGAACCTCGACGAGGATCAGCAGGTCGCGTTCAAGGGCAAGGCCAAGGTGTTCTGTCGGACATACAGCTTCCTGTCTTCGATCATCCCGTACAGCAACGCCAGTTGGGAGAAGCTATCGATCCTGCTCAATCTGCTGCTGCCGAAACTGCCAGCGCCGAAGGAAGAGGACCTCGCCAAGGGCATCTTGGAAGCCATCGACATGGATAGTTACCGGGTCGAGAAGAATGCGCTGCTGAAGATCGGGCTCGCCGACACAGATGCGGAAATTGAGCCAGTTCCCACCGACGCGAGCGGACGCAAGAGCGAGCCGGAGCTGGACCGCTTAAGCAATATTTTGAACACGTTCAACGAGCAGTTCGGGACCTTGTTCAACGACACCGACCGGGTCGCCAAGCGCATTCGCGACGACATCGCACCCAAAGTTGCGGCCGACGCGGCGTACCAGAACGCCCGTGAAAATACCCCCCACACAGCACGCATGGCGCATGACCTCGCGCTGGCCAAGGTCATGCAGGTGCTGCTGAGGGACGATACGCAGGTCTACAAACAATTTGTCGAGAACAGCTCATTCAAACGCTTCGTCGGCGACATGGTTTACGCGATGACGAACGCTTAGACGACGTCGCGGGCTAGCCCCTAAAAAACCGGTTCACCACCATCCCGTGGGATTCCAGGCAGCGATCTATAACTGTGTCGTAGCAGCGCGAATCCATCGGCACGCCCTTGAACGATTGATCCAGCAACGACGCGCAGAGATTGGCTGTGGCAATCGGGGCTTGCAGTTGTTGCGCGTACGTCGGCAGGAAGTGTTGGCTGCCGTTGGCGATATCGGTCATGAGGGCGGGGCTGAGGATGCCGACGTTGTAGAGCAAGGGAAACGGCAGGATGGCGTGCAGCTCGGTCAAAAAGCGCGTGCTGGCATCCAGCTTGCCCAGCTTCGGCAGGCTGCGGGCCGTTTGCTCGCAGGCGTCGATGAAGAAATCCAGATAGGCATTGCCCTTGACGAATACGCTGATCGAGTTGTTGACCCGATGACTGACGGCGGCATGGCCAGCGTCGTCAGCGTAGGTCCAAACCTCGTGACAGTAGGCAAACTGGCTGCCCACCTCCACCGATAGCCGCTCGGGGGCAAAAATCAGCATATCGGCATCCACCCACACCGTGCGCTCAAAGCCTTCGCTTAGCAGCTCACGTGCCAACTTGAGTCGGGCGAGGTCGGTGATTGGACAGATGTGTGGATGACACTTCTGCTGGAACCACGCCGGCACGTAGTCAAACAAACGGTCATCGATGAAGCGGTACACAAAGCCTTGACTCGCTGCCCACGTTTCTACCGTGTGCATACAGCGCCGAATCCAGTTCGGCACGTTGTGGGTGCGGTAAGACTGAAAAACGACGGTACGCATGCGGCTGAGTGGAGGGCGGCGGGACGGCCGAAGTATGCCGTCCGCCCTGCTCGACATGCCAGCGAGGTTGCACCTTCGCCTTGATGTCCTGAGTCAGTTCACCGCCAGCCGCATGCTGGCGGTCGGCTATTCCTGCGGCGTGGCGACTTCAGGCGCCGCATTGGGATCGCTATTGGCGTCCGCAGGTGTGGCCTCGTCCGAGGTGGCTGCTTTGCGGCTGGCTTTGGCGGCTTGTTTCTTCTTCTTCTCCAGCTCGCGCTGGCGCTTGTCAAACTGGTAGTTGGGCTTTGCCATGGGCATGCTCGTCGAGTAGGTGGAGTGGGAAAGATACTCGGGCCAGCCTGCGCACGCTGTAATTGTTTGCGCGTCGACGTTACGGATGCACATTCAACGCAGTCTGAAACGCTCGATCCGGTGGCCGATGCGGGCGCAGCAACCCCGCCTTATCGCAAACAGGGACCGGTGTTTACCTCAGTGGCTGGGCACCGGAAAGGTCTCTGCTTCGCCAGACTGACGTGCTGGCGCAATCGGTGTTGCTCTCGGCGCGGCGGTCTTGTTGCGGCAGGAATAGGCGGTGAATCGCTGCTCGCCATACAGCGGTACGTCGTCGGCGCGCACGGTGTCGGCCGCCATGCTGAGCGCTTCGTTGCGCGCCATCGTCTCCAGTTCATCCTGAACTTTCAGCGCGTTGCGCTCAATGACGCCGACACTGCTCTTGACCGATACCGTGATACCACCGCGCTTCTCGCAGTAGCTCAGGTCTTCGGCTTCACCGGCAACACGCGTGGCCTGACCCTCAGGTTCGAGCTTTACCCAGGTGCAGGCCGAAAGCGTGCATGCGCCAAGCAGGCCAAGGGCGAGGGCGGCGAACAAACGGCTGTGGGTCATGGTGGCTCCATTGGATGGGGGCAGCAGTGGATGGGGGCGGCAGTTGCGCTCGATTGTGGCGGTCACTGCCCTGCGCTCGGATGAACGCCAGCAGACTTCGTCGCCGTCACCGGCTCGCAACACGCCAGGCCGCCGCTCTGCGCTAAGCTTTGGCGATGAAAATCACCCGGATCGCCACGCCTCTCCTGCTGGTTGCGTTGTGTGCAGCCAGCGCCCTCAACGCGCAGACTCGCGCCTACATCGGTGAGGCACGCTCACTTGCGGGCAAGGCCATTTACGAGGAACACCACCTGGTGCGCTTCGTCGGCGAACAACCCGCCGAGCGCCTGGTGACTTACCGTTGCCCCGACGGGCAAGCCTTCGCGCGTAAACAAGTCGACTACGGCACGCCTCTGTTCGCGCCGACATTTCGGCTGGAAGACCAGCGCTTTGGCTATGTCGAAGGTTTTGCCAAGGGCGAGGCGTTCGTGCAGGCGGGCAAGGCCGCCGCGGAGGAGCGCGAGGCGATTGATGCCGGTGCAAACCTGGTCGTTGATGCCGGCTTTGACGAGTTTGTGCGGCAACACTGGGACGAGCTGCAGGCGGGCAAAAGCGTCGGCCTCGAATTTCTGGTTCCCAGCCGTTTGTCAGCCTACAAATTCAAGCTGCGCAAGATCCGCACGGAGACGATCTTCGATGAACCCGCCAGTATCTTCGAGCTGGCGGTCAGTGGTTTGTTGGGCTGGTTTGCTGACCCGCTGGAAGCGGGCTATCGCGATTCCGACCGCCGGCTGATGCACTTTCAGGGTCTGACCAATATTCGGCAGACGCTGGACAGCAACATCGTCGCCCAGATCCGGTTTCCGCCGACACGGGAAGAGACAAGCCCCGCCGATACCGCATGGGCGACGGCAAGTGCCGAACCGCTGACGTCCTGTTCGTTAGGCGGTTGAGGTAACCCGCGGGCGAACTCATTGCTGCTTGGCTCGCTGCTTGCGGAATGCTGATTACCCAGCAATCGTCGACCGGCGATTCCACCCGGAATGAGCAATGTCACTTGCGATTCGCCTCACCTTGAGTTTTGCCGGTTTGATCCTCGCCTTGGGCTTGGCCACGCTTGTGGGTGTGCGTGCGCTCACCGCGGCTGGTGGAATGGGTAGGCCGCGCCCCATCCATGCAGAAGCTATATCGATAAGTCGAACGGCTGGCGGTCACCGATGCCACCGTGCTGGTAAGTGGCGAGTCGGGTACCGGCAAAGAACTGGTCGCACGCGCCTTGCACAGGCTGTCGCGGCGCAGCGACAAACCCTTGGTAGCGGTCAACTGTGCGGCCATTCCCGAAGGACTGCTGGAAGCCGAATTCTTCGGCAGCGAACGCGGCGCCTTCACCGGCGCCAATGCCGCGCGTGGCGGTCACTTCGAGCAAGCCAGCGGCGGCACCTTGTTTCTGGATGAGATCGGCGAGTTGCCACTGGCCTTGCAACCCAAGCTGTTGCGCGTGCTGCAGGAGGGCCGCCTGATGCGGGTCGCCGGTTCGCGCAAGATCGTGGTGGATGTGCGGCTGTTGGCAGCGACCAACCGCGACCTTGTACGAGAAGTCGCCGAAGGCCGGTTTCGTGAGGACCTGTATTGGCGACGCAATGTCGTCGGCCTCACCTTGCCGCCGCAACGGGCCACAAAGTCATCGTCCTGAAAACGCGTGGCGAAGGAGCCGGCGCTGATGGCGATGTGGAGATCATTACCGAAGGCCTGGTTGGCGCCGAGCTGGTCGGAGCCGATGGCGAAATCGCCGAAGCCCACCTGCAGGAAATGGTAGCCGAGTTGCAATCCCATCATGCTGGCGACGCTGGCGATGGCGAGCGCGTCATCGTCACCCGCCGCATCGTCACCCGCCGCATCGTCAGGGATGGCGATACGCTGGATTGATCCTCGCCGCGCAATCCCCTAGCCCTCGCTGGGCGAGGGGACGAAGGGATGAGTGGATAATCGGCGGATGCACGTCATCCTCTATCAGCCTGAAATTCCGCCCAATACCGGCAACGTCATTCGCCTTTGCGCCAATACTGGTGCGCGCTTGCATCTGATTCGGCCGCTTGGATTCGAGCTCGACAACAGCCGTATGAAGCGTGCCGGGCTGGACTACCACGAGTTCGCCGAACTGCGTGTCCACGACTCGCTGGAAGCCTGTTTGGCCACGTTGACCGCTGCACGGCTGTTCGCCCTTTCCACCCGCGGGCAGACGCGCTTTGATCAACCGGCCTATACCGACAACGATGCCTTCGTGTTTGGCCCAGAAACCCGTGGCCTTCCCGCAGATGTATTGGCCTCGGTGCCCGAGTGCCAACGCCTGCGCTTACCCATGCGCGCCGACAACCGCAGCCTCAACCTATCCAACGCCGTCGCGGTGATGGTGTATGAAGCGTGGCGGCAGTTGGGGTTTGCCGGGAGCGATGGACGGGTGTGAGACGCGCCACACGGTTGCGTTGAATCTGAGCGGCGACTCTTCGGATTGACGGGCGCCGATTGCCCCATCGTTGCTGCTCTCGACCTTGGAGGGACGCGCTCCCGCGCGGCTGCTGTTGACCTTGGAGGACGCGCTCCCGCGCAACTGCTCTTGACCTTGGAGGGACGCGCTCCCGCGCAACTGCTCTTGACCTTGGAGGGACGCGCTCCCGCGCGGCTGCTCTTGACCTTGGAGGGACGCGCTCCCGCGCGGCTGCTGTTGACCTTGGAGGACGCGCTCCCGCGCGGCTGCTGTTGACCTTGGAGGACGCGCTCCCGCGCGGCTGCTGTTGACCTTGGAGGGACGCGCTCCTGCGCGGCTGCTCTGGATGTTGCTTGAAGGATGTTGCTTGAAGCGCAGCGCTGCGGGAGCGGCGCCCTCCGGGAAAGAGACGTCGGGTTATAACGCCCCCGCCTCAGCCACGCGCAAGCAAACGACGATCCGCCTATTGACGACCTTCAAACAAGCCCACTGGATACTCTGCTTTCTGCTCACGCGCCTGCAACATCCGCAGGCCTTCGGCCGGGGTGATGTCTTCGTGCAGCACGCGTTGCACCAGCTCACTGATGGGCAGCTCGATGCCGTGACGGTTGGCGAGGCGCATGACTTCGTCGGCGGTCTGGATCGACTCCACCGCCTGCCCGATTTCGGCGACGGCTTGCGCAATCGACTGGCCGCGGCCAAGGGCCAGTCCCAAGCGACGGTTGCGAGACAGGTCGCCGGTACAGGTCAGCACCAGATCGCCCAAGCCGGCCAAGCCCATCAGGGTTTCGGCTTTGCCGCCGAGCGCAACGTTGAGGCGCAGCATTTCGTTCAAGCCGCGGGTGATTAGGCCAGCGCGTGCATTGAGTCCCAGGTTCATGCCGTCGGCAATGCCTGTGGCCACCGCCAATACGTTTTTCATCGCACCACCAAGCTCGGCACCGATCACATCGCCGCCGGTGTAGGCGCGAAAGGTGGGGCCGTGCAGGACGTCGGCAACTTGCTGGGCGAATGCTGCCGACTCCGAGTGGACGGTGACCGCGGTCGGCAATCCTTGCGTCACTTCACGCGCGAATGAGGGGCCAGTGACCACCGCCAGCGGCACCTCCATGCCCAGCGCGTGTTGGGCGACCTCATGCAGGAACCGGCCCGAGCCCAGCTCAAACCCCTTGGTAGCCCAAGCAAGGCCGACCTCGCTGCGACGGTGCTGGGCGAGCTCGTTGACCACATCAGGAAAGGCGTGACTGGGCACGACCACCAGCAACAAGTCGGCTTGGCTGACGGTGCTGGCCAGATCCGCGCTGTATTTCAATGACGGCGGCAGATCGAGATCGGGCAAGTAACGCAGATTGCGCTTGTGCTCTGCCATCTCGGCCATGTCGTGCGCGCGACGGCCCCACAATGTGGTGGGGTGACCGCTGCGCGCGCACAGCGAAGCCAATGCGGTGCCCCACGAGCCGGCGCCAAGCACGCCGACGGTGGGCTTCGCGAGGGCAGGGTTCACCTGATCGAGTTTCACCAGCTCAGGGCCGGCGCTCATGATTCAGGCGTTGCCGGCTTCCAAGGTTGTCATCGGCATGCTCACCTGGTCGGCACGACGGCGCAATTGCTCGGCATACAGTTGCTCGAAGTTGATCGGCTGCAATAGGTACGGCGGGAAGCCACCGTTCTGCACCATGTCGCTGATCATCTGCCGCGCATACGGGAACAGCGCGTTCGGGCAATAGGTCGACAACACCGCTTCCAGATTGGCTTGGTCAAAGCCAACGATGCCGAAAATGCCGGCCTGCTGCACTTCCACCAGATAGGCGTTCTTTTCCGCCAATGTGCAGGTGAGGGTCAGGCTGAGCACCACTTCGTAGAGGTTCTCGTTGAGGGTGGAAACCTTCTGGCTCAAGTTGAGCTGCAGGTTGGGTTGGCCTTCCTGTTGGAAAATAAGCGGCGCGTTCGGTGCTTCGAACGAAGCGTCTTTCACATAAATCTTCTGCACCACCAACTGTGCGGTGGGCTGTTGTGCGCTGGCGGCGCCGTTTGCAGTTTCGTCGGCCATTTCGGCGTCTCCGTTAGGGTTTATTTAAAGAAGCGGGATTATCCCACGCGTGCGGGAGGTGAGCAGATGGGGGCGCGGCGGCTGGGAGACAAGCTGACTGCAGTGCAGCAGTGGGCAAAAAGGGCAGCTCACTTGCCTTTGGCGAGCGGCAGATCAGCCTGCTGCCAAGCCGAGATGCCGCCGTCCAAGGCGTATACATTTTTGAAGCCTGCTTTGACCAGCCGCTTGGCAGCTTGATCGGATTGCGTGCCGATACGGCAAACGATCGCCACCGGCAGTTCCTTGACCTTGGCCAGGATCTTGTTCTCCGGATCAAATTGGCTTAACGCCACGTGCTTCGAGCCAACGATGTGACCTTTCTCGAAGTCATTGATCGGGCTGACATCGATCACCAGTGCGTCTTCGCGATTAATCAGGCGGGTGAGTTCGGCCGGTGCGATGGCCTTGTAGCCGCGGGTGAAACGGCTGACTTCGTTGGCAATAAGGGCCACGCCGATGCCGAGGAAGGCAATGCTCAAGATCGGGTGGTTGCCAATGAACTGGGATATCTGGTCGAGGTCCACGGCGATTCCGGTGGGTGAGAGGGGTGTTACCAGCGCGGTCGATCAGCGCTGTGGAAGGAGCGCCGGAAGGCGCTAGACGTTAGCTTCAATGGGTAACAGCATCGCGCCTTCCGGCGCTCCCACAAAAACGAACGGCGCTTAGGCTTCGCCCAACGCCTCGCGCACAAACTCCGGCAAGACCATCGCGGCGCGATGAATGTCGGCGCTGTAATAGCGGGTCGCAAACAGTTTCGACTGCGCACCGCGCTCGCGAAAGCCGGACAGGTCTGCGCCCTTGCGCGCCAGCGTGCAGCTCCACCAGCCAGTCGGATAACACGGCTGCGGAAACCCCATGGTGCGGACGGCGGCAAAGCCGGCTTGGCGCATGTGCTGGCGCATCGAACGAATCAACGGCAAGTGTACGAGCGGCGACTCCGACTGCTGCACCAAGATGCCGCCGGGGCGCAGAGCGCGCAGGCAGCTCTGGTAGAAGGCCTCGTTGAACAGGCCCTCGGCCGGCCCGACCGGGTCGGTGGAATCGACGATGACCACGTCCAGCGAGTCATGCGCGGCGTTGCGCATGTAGGCGATACCGTCATCAAACAGCAACTGCGCGCGCGGGTCGCTGTTGCCCTCGCAGAGTTCGGGGAAATACTGCTCGGCCAAGCGGGTGACGCGCTCGTCAATTTCAACCTGTACCGCCGACTCCACCTCGCGATGGCGCAGCACTTCGCGCAAGGTGCCGCAGTCACCGCCGCCGATCACCACCACCCGCTTCGGGTTGCTATGGGTGAACAGCGCCGGGTGCGCCATCATCTCGTGATAGAGAAAATTATCGCGGCTGGTCAGCATGATGCAGCCGTCGATCACCATCAGCTTGCCCCAATCGGTGGTGTTCCAGATCTCCAGCTTCTGGAATGCCGACTGCTCTTCATGCAATTGGCCGGTGACCCGAAAGCCAACCGCTGAGCCTGAGGGCTCGAAGGCTTCGTGGTACCAGGTCGGTGTCGCTGACATGCGGGCTTTCCGGTGCGGACGGGGGCGGCGATTGTACCGGATCGCCGATGACGCATTGGCAGAACGCACACGGCTTGCCACCAGCCGCCGCTACACTACGCGCCCTCTTCCCCTGACTGGACACTGCGCATGAGCGACTGGGACATTGACCGCGCCCGCCAGACCTATTCGATTCCCTACTGGGGTGAGGGTTACTTCGACGTCGATGCCGCCGGCCGCATGCTGGTCAAACCTTCGCGCGCGGCGGGCCCCGCCGTGGTCTTGCCGGAAGTGGTCGATGCGGCGCTGGCGCAAGGGCTCAAACTGCCCTTGCTGCTGCGCTTCTCCGACATTCTGGGTGACCGCCTGCAACGCTTGCAGGCGGCGTTTGCTGACGCAATGCGCGATGCCAACTACAGCGGCGGCTACACCGCGATCTATCCGATCAAGGTCAATCAACATCTGGGCGTGGCTGGCGAGTTGGCCAAACAAGGCGACGCCGAGGGCTTTGGTCTGGAAGCCGGATCAAAGCCCGAACTGATGGCCGTGCTGGCGCTGTCACGGCCGGGCGCGATGGTCATCTGCAATGGCTACAAGGATCGGGAGTATGTGCGGCTGGCACTGATTGGTCGGCGGCTTGGCCTGCGCACCTACATCGTGATCGAGAAAGCGTCTGAGCTGGCCGCTGTCGTTGCGGAGGCGCGTGCGTTGGGAGTGCGCCCCGGCTTGGGTGTGCGCATGCGCCTGGCCTCGCTGGGCACCGGCAAGTGGCAGAACTCGGGCGGCGAGAAAGCCAAGTTCGGCCTGTCGCCACGGCAGTTGCTCGACTTGATCGAGGCGCTGCGCATCGAGGGCATGACCGACTGTCTGGAGTTGCTGCACTTCCATATGGGTTCGCAGATTTCCAACGTGCGCGACTTTGCCGCGGGCATGCGCGAAGCGACCCGCTACTTGGTCGAGGTCAGTCGGTTGGGCTGTCCGATCCGCTACATGGATGTCGGCGGTGGGCTTGGTGTCGACTACGAAGGCACCCGCTCACGCAGCGCCTGCTCGATCAACTACGGGCTCGACCAGTACGCCGCCACCATCGTTGGGCCGCTCGCCGATGCCTGCATTGAGCACGGTTTGACGCCACCACGATTGTTGACCGAGTCGGGCCGCGCCATGACCGCGCATCACGCCGTGCTGGTGGCCAATGTGTCGGAAGTCGAGTGCGCGCCAGCGGGCGCAATTCCGGCCGAAGCCAGCGATGAAGCCAACCCGATTCGCCATTTGCGCGAGATTCACGCCGCGCTGGACTCGCGGCCCGCAGTGGAGCTGTTTCACGAGGCGCAGCACTTTCTGGCCGAGGGCCAGTCGCTGTATGCACTCGGGCAAATCGATCTGAACCAACGCGCGGCCATCGACGATCTGTTCTACGCCATCGCGCAGGGCGTGCGAATACGTTTGAGTGCGAGTGAGAAGAGCCAGCGCAGCACCCTGGATGAACTCAACGAGCGTCTGGTCGACAAGTATTTCGTCAACTTTTCGGTGTTCGAGTCTGTGCCTGACGTGTGGGCGATCGACCAAGTATTTCCGATTGCCCCCATTGCGAGGCTCAACGAGGAGCCGCTGCGTCGCGGCATCATCGCGGATCTCACCTGCGACTCCGACGGCCAGATCGAAACCTATGTCGACAATGGCGAGCTCGACAGCGCCTTGCCCCTGCACGCACCGCGTCACGGTGAGAGTTATCGGATTGGCTTCTTTATGGTCGGTGCCTATCAGGACACGCTGGGCGACATTCACAACCTGTTTGGCGATACCGACGCGTTGAACGTGCGCATCGAGGGCAATGGCTATCGATTGGAGCCGTCGCGGCGTGGCGATACCGCCGATGTGATGCTCGACTACGTCGGCTACGACCTTGCGCAGCTGCGGCATACCTATCAGTCGATGATTGCCGCAGCAGGTTTGGACGCGGATGAGGCAGCACGTTTAGCGGCGGCATTGGAAGCCGGTTTGACCAGTTACACCTACCTCGCGGATGAATCGCAAGCATGAATGACAACGTGAGCACTCTTCGGGTCGGCGTGATCGGACTGGGCGCGATGGGTGAACCGATGGCGCGCCATCTGCATGCACGCGCAATGCTGCGCGTGATTGGCAATCGTACCTTGGCCAAAGCAGAGGCCTTGGCGATTGAACTCGACGTTTTGGCAGCCGCCAGCACCGCCGATTTCGCCAACTGCAATGTGCTGATGCTGTGCGTGAGCGCCGATGCCGATGTGCTGGAGAACGTCAGCGCCTTGGCTGCCGTGCTGAGGCGCGGCAGTGTGGTCGTCGATCACTCCACAGTCGCTCGCGCCACCGCGCAAGCGGCCGCAGCATTGCTTGCAGCACACGGCATTGGCTTCATTGATGCGCCGGTTTCAGGTGGCGTCGAAGGCGCGCGCAATGGTCGACTGTCGATCATGGCGGGTGGCGATGCAGACAGTCTTGAATTTGCGCGGCCGGCGCTGGACGCATATGCCGCGCGCATCACCCTGATGGGCGATGTCGGCGCTGGGCAGTCGACCAAGGCGGTCAATCAGGTGTTGGTGGCCGGCATCAGCCAAGCGGTTTGCGAAGGATTGGCGTTGGGCGAAGCGCTGGGTCTCGACGCCGAGCGCTTGCTGCCGACGCTGGCGGCTGGCGCTGCGGCCAACTGGTTCCTCGACAAACGCGGCGCCACCATGCTGCGCAGTGAATTCACGCCCGGCTTCAAGTGCGCCCATCTGCTGAAGGATCTTCGCATCGTCGATGCAATGGCGACCGCTGCAGGCGTGGCGCATCCGGTGCTGCTGCAATCCTTGGCCGACTATGCCGAACTGGTGGCCCGCGGCCGTGGCGCAGAGGACACCTCGGCGCTGATCACTTTAAAGCGCGAAGGCGGCACACTGCTTTGATTGAGCAACGGTGACCCCACCGGTCTAGCCAGCCGACGCGGAGCGAACCCGGCAACACATGCTGACGCGCCGACGGTTATGCTCAGCCTTCGCCCATCTGCCGCGGCCCGACCATGCCCCGTCCCATTCGATTGATTGTCTGTTCACTGCTGCTGCTGTTGCTCGCCGCCTGTGCCAACAAGCCGAATACGCGACAACAAGCCGAAGCGCTGTATCTCTATGCCGGTGCCATTCGCTGGGGTGACATAGAAGGCGCGCTGGGCTTTGTCGATCCAAAGACGCTGGAAAAGAAGCCGCTCACCGCCGTTGATCGCGCCCGCTACGAACAGGTTCAATTCACAGGCTATCTGGTCAAGAGCAGCGGACCCGTCAGCGAGGATGAACTGATGCAGATTGTTGAAATTCGAGTCATCAATCGGCACACCCAAGTTGAACGCACGATCATTGACCGGCAGCTTTGGCGCTGGGATGAAGAAGCAGATTCGTGGCTGTTGACGTCGGGGTTGCCGGATATTTCCGGGAAGTGATGCTTAGCCACAAACACGGGCTCGCAGCAGGCACAAGTGCAATGTTCAGCGCAACGAAAAACTGACACGAGTTGTTGGGCTAGATCCGGCACGGTATCCGCTCTGAAGCAGCAGAACGAACGGGCCACGGAACGCTTAAACGAACAGCATTCGGGCTGGACTTGGGCTACACCGCATCCCCATCCATCTCCCCGGTGCGGATGCGGATGACCTGCTCCAACGGGGCGACGAAAATCTTGCCGTCGCCGATCTTGCCGGTGTTGGCGGCGTCGGTGATCGCTTCGATGACGCGTTCGACCTGATCGTCGACAACCGCGATCTCGAGTTTGATCTTGGGCAGGAAATCAACCACGTACTCGGCACCACGATACAGCTCGGTGTGGCCTTTCTGGCGCCCAAAACCTTTGACTTCAGTCACCGTAATGCCATTGACGCCGACTTCCGACAGCGCTTCCCGCACGTCGTCGAGCTTGAATGGCTTGATGATGGCGGTGATCATTTTCATCTGAGCAGTGCTCCTGGCGATTGCGCGTGGGTGCTGCCGAGCATAGTCCAGCGCAGCGGCTCTGTTGTCATCGCCGTGTAGGATTTTTCCTACTCGCAAGGCCCAAATCTGCTGACAGCGCAAGTCAGGATGGCCAGATAGGCTTACGTACACCCTTTTTGAGGAACCACCCATGATCGATTTCAAGGCCATTGACGACCTCGCCCAGCGCCTCAGCGACCTGGTTCCGCCGGGATTGCAAGAGGCACGCGGCGATCTGGAGAAGAACTTTCGCGCCGCCCTGCAAGCCGGTTTGGGTCGCCTCGACCTGGTCACTCGCGAGGAGTTTGATGTGCAGCGCGCGGTGTTGCTGCGCACCCGCGAGAAGCTCGATCTGATCGAGCGCATGGTGGTGGATGTTGAAGCACGCCTGCTGGCGGGCTCGCCGATTACCCGCAACTAGACGTCGCCTCGCGTGGCCGGCAGCCGTGGCGCACTGGCGCTGCGGAGGCCGCCCGCTTGTCCGAAGTGCTCCGATCATGTCGCTCGCCATCGTTCACAGCCGCGCCCAATGTGGCGTCGATGCGCCAGCCGTGCAAGTTGAAGTGCACCTGGCTGGCGGCTTGCCGGGCATGTCGATTGTGGGCTTGCCCGAGGCCGCCGTTCGCGAGAGCAAGGACCGCGTGCGTGCGGCCTTGTTATGCGCGCGATTTGAAGTGCCGGCGCGGCGCATCACTGTCAATCTCGCGCCCGCCGATCTGCCCAAGGAAGGCGGGCGCTATGACTTGCCGATTGCGCTGGGCATCCTCGCCGCCAGTGGCCAGTTGCCCACTGCGGCGCTGGCAGGCATCGAATTCATTGGCGAGCTGGCGCTGACCGGCGAGTTGCGCGCCGTGCAAGGCGCGCTGCCAGCGGTGCTCGGCGCGCGTCGTGACAAGCGCAGCAGCGTGGTGCCGCTGGCCAACGGGCACGAAGCAGCGCTGGCCGGCAGCGACGATGTGCGGGTCGCGCGCAGCTTGCTCGAGGTGTGTGCATTTCTGCGTGGCGAGCAAGCGCTTGCAGCACCCGCAGCGCCGCCACAGGCGTGTGCCGGCTCAATGTTCCCGGACCTCGCCGATGTGCGCGGACAGGCGCGGGCGCGGCGCGCTTTGGAGATCGCTGCGGCCGGAGGTCATCACATTCTGATGATTGGCCCTCCGGGCAGCGGCAAGAGCCTGTTAGCGGCGCGTCTGCCCGGTCTGTTGCCGGCGCTCGCAGAAGCCGAGGCACTGGAAGCCGCGGCGGTGCGCTCGATTGCGGGCTTGCCACTCGATCCGGCACGCTGGCGTGATGCGGCGTGGCGTTCTCCGCATCACACCGCCAGCGGCGTGGCCTTGGTCGGTGGTGGATCGCCACCGCGACCCGGCGAAATCTCCTTGGCGCATCACGGGGTCTTGTTTCTCGATGAGCTCCCCGAGTGGGATCGACGCGTGCTGGAAGTGCTGCGCGAGCCGCTCGAATCCGGTCGCATCTGTATCTCGCGCGCCGCTCGCCAAGCCGAATTTCCGGCGCGGTTTCAGCTGGTGGCAGCCATGAATCCCTGTCCTTGCGGCTGGGCCGGCGACCCCTCGGCCCGCTGTCGCTGCAGTGGCGAACAAATCGCTCGCTACAGCGGACGCATCTCCGGTCCTTTGCTGGATCGGATCGACGTCATCGTCGAAGTGCCGCGGGTTGCTCCGGCTGAATTGCGGGCCGAGGCACCGCCTGGCGAGCCTTCTGCAGCGGTCAGAATGCGCGTCGAAGCGGCGCGCTTACGTCAGCAGCAACGTGGCGGAATCATCAATGCGCGGCTGCCACCCAGCGAGTTGGCCCGCCTTGCCGCGCTTGATGTGCCGACCCGCGATCTGCTCGAGCGCGCCATGGAGCGCATGCAGCTGTCCGCCCGCGCTGCGCAACGCATCCTGCGGGTGGCACGCACCATTGCTGATCTCGCCGGAGTTGAACGCATCGAGCGTCCTCACCTCGCCGAGGCCATCGGCTATCGTCGGGGTCTGCAGTGCAAATGAACGAATCATTCAGATAACTTGGGTAACCCTTGCCGCTGAGGCACACTTCGCGCCTCGTTGGTCTGTTTGGAGGGAAGTTTCATGCGCCACTTCGCTTTCGCTTTGATCGCCGTGCTTGCCATCGCGATGGGCTTCGCCGCGCCGGCGACCGCGCAGCTGCCGCCTGATCTCGCCTTGGTCCAGCAGTCTGCGGGGTTCACCAATATCACTGCCATTCGCGCCCCACCCGCTTCAGGCAGCAGACTTTTCGTGCTTGAGCACTCCGGGCGAATCAAAATTCTGCAAGGAGGGGTGACGGCCGCCACACCATTCCTGCGGCTGTGCACCAGCGCGGCGACCGGCTGTTTCGTGCCGCCCGGCGGTTTTACGACTCCTGGCAGCGCGAACGACGAGCGAGGCTTGCTGGGCATGGCCTTCCATCCGCAATACGCCAGCAATCGCCAGTTTTATCTCAACTACTCCAATGGGACTGGTGAAACGGTGATCGCCCGCATGCTGGCGAGCGCCGGCGACCCCAATCTGGCTGACACCACCACCTTTACCCAGTTACTGCTGGTCGATCAGGATTTCAGCAATCACAACGGTGGCGATCTGCATTTTGGCGGTGATGGCTTTCTGTACATCGGCATGGGCGATGGCGGCAGCGCCAACGATCCCTGCGCCCGCAGTCAGACTCTGGAACCTGCCTTGCTATGCAACGGCATGCAGAACGACGGCCAGCCGGGCTGTCCCCTCAATGGCAGTTGTGGTCCGGTCAGCCGTGGAATATCGCGCGCTTTGCTCGGCAAGATGCTGCGCATCGATGTCGATAACACCACGCCCGCCGGCAGCAACCGCCTGTGTGGCGCTGCCGCCAATGGGTCTGCGCCATACGCCATCCCGGCCAACAATCCTTTCGCCAGCACCACCTCCAACTGCGCCGAAGTGTGGGCACTTGGATTGCGCAATCCGTTTCGTTTTTCGTTTGATCGCGACACCAAGGACATGCTGATTGGTGACGTCGGCCAAGGATCGCGTGAAGAAGTGAATTTCGAATCGGCGAGTTCTCTGGGCGGTCGCAATTATGGCTGGCGTTGTCGGGAGGGTACCTTGTCCAACCTCACCAACGCCCCGGTCTGCGATCAGCCGTCGGTGTTTGATGGCCCCATTTTCGAGTACGACCACGGCGGCGGCCGTTGCTCCATCACCGGCGGCTATCGTTACCGCGGCCCCGCTCCTTCGTTGGAGGGCTTGTATTTTTTCGGCGACTTCTGCGAAGGCATCATTCGTGTTGCCACCGAGTCCGGCGGCTCGTGGACCCAGCAAACATGGATGTCCAGCGGCGGCAACATCCGCACCTTTGGCGAGGATGCGATCGGCAATGTCTACGTCGGCACCGCGACGACGGTGTCCTTGATCACCGGCACCTTGCCTAGCAATACCATCTTCATCAATGGATTCGAGTCGCCCTGATGCATCGGCGTCTGGGGCCCGGACTGCGCGCTTGCGGGCACTGACATGATCGCCCGGCTCGACGAACGGTTCTCATGCATCCCGCCAAGGTAGATCGCCAGCGACTGCGCACGCTGACCGACTTGCCAAACATCGGCAAGGCCTGCGCGGCGGATTTGCGCTTGCTCGGAATTCACGAGCCGAGTCAGCTGGCAGGCCTCTGTCCGTTCGCAATGCACGCGCAGCTGTGTGCGTTGACCGGTGTTCGCCACGACCCCTGCGTCATCGATGTGTTCATGTCGATCACCCATTTCATTGACGGCGGCGAGCCACGCAACTGGTGGTCGTTTACCGAGGAACGCAAGCGTCGCTTACAGAAGGTTTGACCTCGGCTGGGCGAGTGCTGGACGCTGCCCGACGCGCTGGTAAAGCGGCAACTGGCTACCATTAGCGTTGCCCTGACTTCCTTCCCGTCATCCACCGAACACCGATGAACTACACCAACCTGCTGCAATCGATCTATGCCGAGCTGAGTCCGCTACGTGGCAGTGGCCAGGTGGCGGACTACATTCCGCCGCTCCAGCGCGTTGATCCCAACCAGTTTGGTATCGCCTTGGTGACCGTGGATGGCGAGCTGCATGTGGCTGGCGATGCCGACACGCGTTTCTCGATTCAGAGTATCTCCAAGGTGTTCGCGCTGACCTTGGCGATGCAGCATGCGCGCGACGATTTGTGGACGCGCATCGGTCGCGAGCCCTCCGGCACGCGCTTCAATTCGCTGGTGCAGCTGGAACATGAGCGAGGCATTCCGCGCAACCCGTTCATCAATGCTGGCGCGCTGGTGGTGACCGACGTCATCCTCGAAGCGCTGGCCGACGCCAAGGGCACCTTTCTCGATCTGCTGCGCGACCTGAGCGACGCCGCCGATGCGGATTTCGATGTCGAGGTCGCCGATGGCGAACGCGACACCGGGTTCACCAACATCGCGATGGCATGGTTCATCAAGAGCTTCGGCAATCTGCATGGCGATCCGCAAGCAGTATTGGATGCCTACTTCCATCACTGCGCGATGGCGCTGTCGTGCAGTGAGCTGGCGCGCGCGGGTCTGTTCCTGGCCAACGGCGGTTGCACGCCTGATGGCACCTGCATGCTCAGCCCGCAACAGACCAAGCGCGTGAATGCCTTGATGATGACTTGCGGCGCTTACGACGCGGTCGGCGACTTCGCGTTTCGGGTCGGGTTGCCCGCCAAGAGTGGCGTCGGCGGCGGCATTCTGGCGGTGTTGCCGCAGCACTTCAGTGTCTGCGTCTGGTCGCCTGGACTCGACGCGACCGGTAACTCTCTGCTCGGTATCCGTACCCTTGAACTGCTGACTTCGCGCACCGGCTTGTCAGTGTTCTAGAACGGTTGGAGATGCCTCAAAACACCCGGCCCGCCCATAGCAAATCCGGCACGCTGCCAGGGTCAGTTGTCAACTGCTCACCTGCTTCGTAAGCTGCGGGTCATCAAACAAGGTCTAGGAGTGCAAGATGAAGATGAAGCTGTTGACGGCCGCGGTGATCGGTCTGCTTTCCTTGTCGGCGCACGCCAATCTGACTGGGCCGAGCGAGCCGTCGTCGCTGGAAGATCGCGCCAATGCCCGCGCCGCAGGCATTACCGACGCACAGCGGTTTCTGGAAGAGATCGATCAGACTCTGACGCTGGCGATGGCCGGCGACTATGGCCGCATGAAGCGCGGTGATATCACACGCATGAACAAGGCGCGCGATGTCATTGCCGATCTGCTCGGAGGGCACGGCACGGCACTGGAGCTGCCACCAGAAGAGCGTATCGATCTGTACAACGCGCAAGAAATGCTGACTGCCGCCATTCGAAATGACGACAAAGACCGCAAGGTATGTAAGCTCGAAGCGGTCACCGGAAGTCGCTTGGCGAAAACGGAATGCATGACTGTGGCTGAGCGCGAAGAGCGCGCCCTGCGTGCTCGCGAAGACACCGAAGAACACGTGCGCACACTTTGCATCCCGGGTGTCGAAGGCAATCGCTGCTGAGATCCGTTGGCAGGCGACCGCACTAAGGCGCAAAAGTCGCGGGACACTGCGCCTGCTCTGGCCGAAATGAGTTGTCCCGAAGTCCCTCACACTACTCGAGAAAAGAAAACGGCCGGGGCGCTATGCCCGGCCGTTTTGTTTGTGGCGTTGCTGCGCTGAGCCGCTACCGAATCAGGCGGCCGTCTTTTCCTCGTGAAACTGCTCCTCCTCGGTCGAGCCTTTCAGCGCGGTGGTCGAAGACTTGCCGCCTTGAATCGTCTGGGTGACCGCGTCGAAGTAACCGGTGCCGACTTCGCGCTGATGCTTGACCGCGGTGAAGCCGCGATCAGCGGCAGCGAATTCGGCTTCCTGCAATTCGACGAAAGCGCTCATCTGCCGGCGGGCGTAACCATGCGCCAGGTTGAACATGCCGTAGTTCAGCGAGTGGAAGCCAGCCAGGGTGATGAACTGGAACTTGTAGCCGTAGGTCGCAATTTCCTTCTGGAACTTGGCGATCGTGGCGTCGTCGAGGTTCTTCTTCCAGTTGAAGCTGGGCGAGCAGTTGTAGGCCAGCATCTTGCCGGGGAACTTGGCGTGGATGGCTTCGGCAAACTTGAGAGCGAACTCGAGATCGGGTTTGCCGGTTTCGCACCACACCAAGTCGGCGTAGGGCGCATAGGCGAGACCGCGCGAGATCGCTTGGTCGAGGCCATTGTTGGTCTTGTAGAAGCCTTCCATCGTCCGCTCGCCGGTACAAAAGCCGATGTCGTTGGGATCGATATCGGAGGTCAACAAATCCGCCGCTTCGGCATCGGTGCGGGCGACGATCAGGGTCGGCACGCCCATGACATCGGCAGCCAGACGCGCGGCGACCAGCTTCTCCACTGCCTCGCGGGTCGGTACCAACACCTTGCCACCCATGTGGCCGCACTTCTTCACCGAGGCCAGCTGGTCTTCAAAATGGACCCCGGCGGCACCCGCTTCGATCATGCCCTTCATCAGCTCAAACGCATTCAACACGCCACCAAAGCCGGCTTCGGCGTCAGCCACGATCGGCTGCAGGAAGTCGATGTCGCCAGTGCCTTCGCTGGTCTGGATCTGATCGGCCCGGAGCAGGGTGTTGTTGATCCGCTTGACGACCGCCGGCACCGAGTCGGCCGGGTACAGCGACTGGTCGGGATACATCTGGCTACCGAGGTTGGCGTCGGCGGCGACCTGCCAGCCGGACAGGTAGATCGCCTTCAGCCCGGCCTTGACCTGCTGCATCGCCTGGTTGCCGGTGAGCGCGCCGAGCGCGTTGACGAAGGGCTCGCTGTGCAGCGATTTCCACAACTTCTCGGCACCGATCCGGGCCAGCGAATGCTCGATATGCACCGAGCCACGCAAACGCACCACATCGGCCGCCTTGTAGCCACGGATGATGCCTTTCCAACGCGGGTTGTTATCCCAGTCCAGTTGCAGTTGTTCGGCGGTTGGCAGTGAGTTTTTCATGGTGGGGCCTTCGTTCGGTGAGGGTGCTTTGCTCCCCTCTCCCATCGGGGTGAGGGGCGATTTCGAGTCGCACAGCGGCGAGCCTGCGAACGCCAATACGCCTGCATGCGTATTGGCTGGGGTGAGGGTGAGGGTGAGGGTACGGGTCTTGCGTGGAGCTGATCGGTGGAGTGGCCGGAAGGGGCTACGAGGCGGGTCGTACCCTCACCGCAACCCCTCTCCCAAGGGGAGAGGGGCTCTAAAGCGGGAGAGGGGCTAGCAGTTGCACATCAGGCCAGTCGTTCGTAAGCGGGCAGGGTGATGAAATCGGCCAACTCCTTGGCGAGGGTCAGCTCGCCGAGCATCGTTACCGCCTCCGGGATACGCGCTTGACCCGGCAGGCCAGACTCCGGCAGGCGTTCGGCAACGCCAGACAGCGCGAGATCAAAGAGCGGGAAGTCAATCACGGTGCCGTCGTCGAGGGCGAGTCCACCGACATGCAGCCATTGCCAAAGCTGAACGCGCGAGATCTCCGCTGTCGCCGCGTCCTCCATCAGGTGTTGGATCGGCACGCAGCCCAAGCCATCCAGCCAAGCGGCGAGGTAGCGCACGCAGACGTCGATGTTATTGAGAAAGCCGGTCCTGCTGATCGTGCCGCTGGCAGGCGAGATCAGCGCATCCCGATTGGCGACGACGTCGAGCCGAGGCTTGCTGGCAACCTGATTGGCCGCCGGCATGTGTTCATCAAAGATCGATTGTGCGATCGGAATCAACGCCGGATGTGCCACCCAAGTGCCGTCGTGCCCAGCGGTCGCTTCGCGCAGCTTGTCGGCGCGTACACGGGTCATCGCGGCTTCGTTGGCGACCGCATCGTTGCTGATCGGAATCTGCGCCGCCATGCCGCCCATCGCGTGCGCGCCACGTCGATGACAGGTGCGGATCAGCAGTTCCGAATAGGCCTTCAGGAAGGTCACCGTCATCGGCACCTGCCCGCGCTCGGGCAGCACGCGGTCGGCATGACGGCGGAAGGTCTTGATGTAGGAAAAGATGTAGTCCCAGCGCCCGCAGTTGAGGCCGACGATGCGCCCGCGCAGGGCGTGCAGGATCTCGTCCATCTCGAACGCCGCCGGCAGCGTCTCGATCAGCACGGTGACTTTCATGGTGCCGATAGGCAGGCCGAGGCGAACCTCGATAAAGGTCATCGCCTCGTCCCACAGCGCGGCCTCTTCCATCGCCTGCAGCTTGGGCAGATAGAAGTAGGGGCCGAGATCCCGACTGTGCAGGGCGCGACCGTTGTGCAAGGCAAACAAGGCGAGGTCGAACAGGCTGGCCGAAGATCGTTGGCCGTCGACCAGCACATGCTTTTCATCAAGGTGCCAGCCGCGCGGGCGCACCAGCAGAACGGTGCGGGCGTCGGCCTTCAGCGCGTAGTGCTTGCCGGCTTCATTGGTCATGGAAATGTCACCCGCGACGGCATCGCGCAGGTTGATCTGACCCTCGATCAGGTTGGGCCAAGTCGGGCTGGTTGAATCCTCGAAATCCGCCATGAACATCTTCGCGTCGGAATTGAGCGCGTTGATGATCATCTTGCGATCAACCGGCCCGGTGATCTCTACGCGACGGTCCTGCAGCGCGGCAGGCACCGGCGCAACACGCCACTCGCCTTCGCGAATGGCGCGAGTATCGGCGCGGAAATCAGGCAGTTCGCCAGCGTCGAAGCGCTGCTGCCGCGCCTGACGAGCGGCGAGCAGACCCAGCCTGATGGGATTGAAGCGCCGCTGCAGCTCGGCCAACAGATCCAGCGCAGCCGGCGTGAGAATCTCATCCACGCCATCGGTTGGCGCAGCTTCGATGCTGATTCCGCTCGCTTGCTTCATCACTGCCGCCATGGACGATCTCCGCTGCACTGCAACATTCGGTCGTTGACCATAGTCCTGTGCTCGACTATCGCAAAGACAAATGTTTCAATGGTTATGATTAGTTTTGTTAATAGTTATTGAAAATCAGAAGGCTGCGAAAAGATCTGTGGTCGATACGCGGGCTTTTGGCGGGGCGTACCCTCACCCCAACCCCTCTCCCGAAAGGAGAGGGGCTTAACTGCCTCACCCCCGGCTCTAAAAACCCCCAATGCCCTCTCGCCCCCACTACTACAAAGGCAACCGCATCAAGCAGCTGCGTGCGTTTTGTCACGCGGCGCGGTTGGGCTCGGTGACGCGGGCGGCGGAGGCATTGTTCTTGAGCCAGCCAGCGGTCAGCCTGCAACTGGGCGCGCTGGAACGCGAACTGAAAGTGCGCCTGTTCGACCGCATCGGTCGACGCCTGAGCATGACCCGCGAGGGCCAAGCGCTGTATGAGCTGGCGCGGCCCTTGGTTGATGGCATCGATGGCATTGAGGGCGAATTTCGCGGGCGTCTGAAGGGCATGGACGCGGGTGAACTCAACATTGCGGCGGGCTCTTCGACGATTCTGTACTTGCTGCCGCCGCTGGTGGCCGCGTTTCGCGAAGCCTATCCGCAGGTGCAACTGAAACTGCACAACGTCACCGGCGTCGATGGTCTTGCTCGCATTCGCTCGGATGAAGTCGACCTCGCCGTTGGCTCGATGCTCGATGTACCCAATGACATCGACTACGCCGCTACCCACAGTTTTGATCCGATGCTGATCACCCCGCTCGAGCATCCATTGGCCAAACGCTCGGCGCTGGCGCTCATCGACATCTCGCCCTACGGCCTGATCCTGCCGCCGAAGCGGCTCACCACCTACCGCTTGGTCGACCTGGTATTCCAGCAACGGCGCGTGCCTTACACCGTGGCCTTGGAGATCGGCGGCTGGGAAGTCATCAAACAATACGTGGCGATGGGGCTGGGAATTTCCATCGTCACCGGCATCTGCCTGACCGAAGCCGACCGCAGCGTGCTTGCCATCCGCAACCTGCGAGAGTTTTTCCCTCCACGCAGCTACGGCATCGTCATCCGTAAAGGCAAATACCTGAGCCCGCATGCACGCGCGTTTGTCGATCTCGTCAAACCCGAGCTGTTCACGCGTCGCGACTACTTTGAGGGCGGGGCGTCGGAGCGCTGACTCGATCTTCGGAAAAAACCTGCTGGCACGCTATCCACGTGCCAGCAGGCCGAGTCTTGAGTCCGCGCCACGCTGGCGTCGACATGGGAAGCCGACGAAAGCACCTCGGGGGAGAGGGCAACACTGACTCAGACACGCTGTAACGGGGCCCACATTAGACCTAGGCGATGGCCGCTTCGGTGCGTCAGCGCACACACCTCGGCGGCCACGTCGGGAACACGTTCAGCCTAGGCGGGCAAACGAAAACAGCTTGCTCAACGGATGTGCTCGGCGCTCGATTTGTGCGCGGAGAAGGCCGGCCCCGAGCATGCTGTAGGTGATGCCATTGCCTCCATAGGCGAGCGCGAAGAGCACCCGCGGGCCGTATTGCGGATGCCTACCAAACAGTGGCAGGCCGTCACTGGTTTCGGCAAAAGTGCCGGCCCAAGCGAATGCTGGATGCGCCTGCAGATGCGGAAACAAGCGCTCGACCTTACGCTGCAGGACGACGGCTTTGCGGTCGACCATGCGGTCGCGACGAGCAGGAATATCGCGGTCATCGTCCTCGCCTCCAACCAGCAAACGGCCATCGCCGGTGGTACGCAAGTACAGATACGGTCGTGCGGACTCCCACACCAAGGTCTGTGCCAACCAACCCAGGTCAGCACGATCAACCGGATCGCTCATGTAGGCATAGCTGCTGCGATTCTGCGCGACACGCTGGCGCAACCAGCGCTGCGCTTCATAGCCGTTGGCGAGTACCGCATGCTTGGCCTGTATGCAATGGCCGTCGGCAGTGGCGAGTTGGACAGATCGCGGGGTCGCGGTAATCGATTTGACCTGGGTCCGGTCAAACACACGCGTGCCCTGCCGTTGCATACGTCTGAGCAAACGAGAGGCGAGTCGATACGGATCCACGCGCGCTGCCACCGAACTGATGATGGCCGCAGGCGCTGTCACACCGAACTCCGCCTTCAGCGCGCTGCGCGGCAGCCATCGGACCGGAAATCCGTGCGCCTCGCGCCACCCAAATTCAGCGGCCAAGCGTGGGTGATCCGCGCGATTGCTGGCGTAGTACAAGCTGTCGCAGATCGCGAAATCGACGTCACCGACGGCGTGCGCCACCTCGCCAAGTTCACTGATGGCGGTAAGACAGGATTGATAGGAAAGCAAGGCCGCCGCCGTGCCGTAGCGTTTCTCAAGATCGATTGCGTGAGTGTCGATTTCGTATTGCAGCAGTGCCGTGCTGGCGGCGGTACTGCCCCAGCCGACATCACGCTGGTCGAGCACGACCACTTCATGCCCGTGGCTGGCCAGTTCATCGGCGATCAGGGCGCCGGTGATGCCCGCACCCACGACGACTACATCACAGCGCAGATCGGCGTCCAGCTTGGGGAAGGCGTACATCAGGCCATTTTTGATCGCCCAGTATGGGTAGCCGCTTTTGAGGTCCATCGGCGGCTCCTAGCGATTTTGTCTTTGCACAATGGCGCGTCGCAGTGGTCCGAATAGCGGGAATCGGCGTCGACCTCGCCAAGGAGGTCGACCCGAAACCTGATCGCGCATCGGTTGAGCGACGCGCAACTACCTCAACGCGGGTTTAACGGTAGACGTTCTGCCCTTGGCCGGCTTTCCACTCGCGCTCAAAGTACTCGGCGTCGTCCGCCGAGCGCGGCTTCACCGCCATCAGGATGCCACCTTGATCGATGCCGTTCTGGTAAAGCTTGGCCCGGTCTTCTGGAAGATTCCAACCCACCAAGGCGCCGACCAGGCCGCCGGTCAATCCACCCGCGCCTGCGCCTGCAAGAGCGGCGGCAATCGGGCCTGCAATCACTAGGCCGAGACCCGGAACAGCCAGTGAGGTGCCCACCGCAGCGACGGCGGCAACGATGGCCCCCAAGGTGCCGCCAATGGCTCCGCCAACGCCCGCGCCCTCGGCAGCTTTGTTGCCCAACTCGGTGTCGACATTGTCAGAGTTGGCGAAATGCGCCTTCCGAGTCTTGTCTGACATGACCAGGTTCACATCGTCCTTATCGTAGCCGCGGCTGGTGATCGCGCCGTAGGCGCGCTCGGCGCTGGTGCGGTCGGAAAACAAGCCGGTCACCATGTTGGGATGGCTGCTGCCGGAAACGTGATCGGAAGTTTCGGTGACGACGGGATGATGTTCTGCGTGTGCTGAATTCATGCTGCTCTCCAAATGACTTGCGCCCGCGGATTGCGGGTGCGGCAAGGTCGTTGTGAATGAGCGATTCTGGAGATGGCGTGTATCGGCAGTCGGTGCGTTGTCGCACGGTGCGGGCTGCCGCCCCAAACACTGTGCCAAGTTCAGCTGGCAATCGAGCCCGCTCTTTTCATGACTGCGCAAGCTCTGGCTTTCGCATGCACCGCGAATGCATCACGCAGCGAAGGCGCAGTTGTGGCAACTACACGCCGCGATGCTTGCCCATGTGGGGCGCATAAATCGTGCGCAGGCGGGCTAAGTCAGCGTCGACGTCGTCGGTCAGTTCGACTAACGGGCCGAGGCCAACGGTGCGATCAGGATAGTGAAACCAAGCGCACAAGACGGGCACGTCGGCGCGGCGGGCGATGTGCCAGAAGCCGGTTTTCCAGCGGGTAACGTGACGCCGAGTGCCTTCGGGGGCGAGCGCAAACCACATTTGCTCGCGGCTGCGCATGCGTCCGGCGATCTGTGCAGCGACGCCGCCCGGTGCCTTGCGATCAATCGGGATGCCGCCGAGCCAGCGCAACAGCCAACCCACGGGGCCGACAAAAACTTCGCGTTTGGCCATGAAAACCAGGTCGATGCCCAACGCCAGCTTCACCGCCAGCCCCCAGATCGCATCCCAGGCTGAAGAGTGCGGCGCGGCGATAATGACCAGTCGGGGCAAGTCTGGAAACTCGCCGACGACTCGCCAGCCGCCGATCCACAGGACGGCGCGACCCAATGCACGCGCGAAGGCACCTTTTTTTTTCGGTGCTTGCGCTGGCAAGCTGGGCAACGGCGGCGGTGCGTCCTTAACTGAGCCCAAGGTCGAGCTCATGGATCGGCGTCGGGAAAGCGCCCAGCACGCTGACGTTTAACGGTGGCGCGCTCGCGTTTGCTGCTTAGGCGGCGCTCTTTTGATGCCCTTGATGGTTTGGTCGCCACTCGCGGCTTGGGTGGCTTAAGCACCGCCAACAACAAGGCCAGCAAGCGCTCTCGCGCATCCTGGCGGTTACGGTCCTGGGTGCGATAGCGCTGCGCGAGCAACACCACCACGCCCTCTGCGGTAATTCGCCGATCCCGTCGGGCCAACAAGCGCGCGCGCAAAGGCTCGGGCAAGGATGGCGATTGCGCGGCGTCAAAACGCAACTCGACTGCGGTCGAAACTTTGTTCACGTTCTGCCCGCCCGGACCACTGGAACGCACGAAACGCTCGACCAGTTCGTCGTCGGGAATGGCGATGGAAGGGGTGATACGCAACATGGCGGCGGGTTGAGCGATTACTGGACGCGAAGTCTAGCGCTGTGGGGTGTCTGCCGCTGCGTCAACGTTCGGCAAGTCCCAAGCGAATAGTCCCATCGCCTTCGCGAACTCACCCTCGGGGGGCGCTTCCACGCTAACCGTGGCACCGCTTTCCGGATGTGGAAACTGCAGGCACCATGCGTGCAACAGCATGCGGTGCACGCCACGCATGCGGAACATGCGGTTGCGCAGGCCATCACCATGGCTGGTGTCGCCGATCAAGTGATGGTCGACGTGCTTCAAGTGGCGACGAATCTGGCGGAACCGCCCGCTGAGCGGGCGTGCCCGCAGCAGCGAAAATCGCGAGGTCTCAAAGCCACCGGCCGCCTCGGGCAACTCGCCTTTCGCCAGCACGCTGAACTCGGTAGTCGCGGGTTTCTTCAGCGGCTTGCCGGGGCCGCCGTCCAGCGGATAATCGACTGCAAAGTCAGCCGCTGGCCAGCCGCGACAGACCAACAGATAGTCCTTCTGAAAAGCGTGCGCCATCAGCGATTTACCCAGCGCGCTGGCGGCCTCACGATCAAATGCCAACAGCAGACAACCGCTGGTGGCGCGATCCAGCCGATGCACCAGGAAGATCGGCTTGCCGAATTGCTCACGTAGTTGGGCGGCGGCAAAATCGGTTTCGCCGCGCGCCAGTTTACTGTCATGAACCATCAAGCCGGCAGGCTTGGCGACTACCGCAAAACGCGAGTCCTGCAAAACGACGTCCATCTCAAGCGGCGGCGATGGCGGCGTAACGCGCGGCCTCGGTCGGCATGCCGAGTTGGGTGTAGGTCGCTGCTAGACGCGCAGCGACATCGCGGGTGCGTTTGTGTTGCGCGCCCATGCTCTTTTCCAGGATCGGAAATGCCGCCTCCAATAGCGGTCTTGCCTGCGCTGCTTTGCCGGCTTTGTTCAAGCTGTCGCCATAGTTGCTGCGAAAAATAGCGACGTACGCGTGATCGGCGGGAAGCGCGGCGAGGGCAGCCTTCAACAGGATGTCGAACTGGCTTAGCGCCTCTTCAAACTGACCCTTGCGAGTAAGCAACATGGCAAGGTTGTTGCGGGTCGCCAGCAGCTCCGAGTCAATCGATTCGCCGGCTTCAAGGCGGGCATTCTGCAGCGCCAGAATGCGTCGATGCAGAGCCTCGGCTTCATCCAGTTGGCCAAGATCTTCGAGCAGATACGCCAGCGAGTTCTGCGCCATCTGCGTGCGCGGATGCTCAGGCCCGAACACCCGCTCGGTGACTTCGGCGGCTTGCCGAATCAGTGGCTCGGCTTCATCGCGACGTTGCTGTTGGATCAGCAGGTTGGCGAGGTTCTGAGTGGTGGCCAGGGTCGACAAATGCTCTGGCCCCAGCACCCGTTGGCGCGCCTTGAGCACGCTGCGGAACTCGGCCTCGGCTTCCTCGTCGCGACCTTGCAGTTGGATGGCCGCAGCCAGATTGTTGCGGGTGTACAGGGTCTGCGGATGATCCTCGCCGTAGCGCGCCGCGCGGATGACGCGCAATTCGCGCAGCATCGCTTCGGACTCGGCAAAATCGGTGGTGGTGCGCAACGCGCTGGCCAGCAGGTGACGCGCCGAGATCCCAATTTCCGGGTTGAGTTGCGGATTGGCATCGCTGGTTGCTTTCACCTCGCGGAATGCTTTCAGCGCTTCGTCATTGCGCCCCAAACCGAGTAGGGCGCGGCCCCGCTCCATGGCGACATGCTGACGCATCTCCTTGAAGGCGGGTCGCTGGCCGATCACCTTGAGTATCGCCTCGGCCTCGACGAGACCTTCTTCGTTGCGGCCGGCATCCAGCCACGTGGCGAGACGGCCGAGACGCATCTCGATGGCGACCTCGTCGATCCCTTGGCTGGTGAGCGCGTAGGCCTCGTCATAGAGCTTCTCGGCGCGGTCCAGTTCTCCAATGCTGCGATAGGTGGTCGCCAAGGTGCCCTTGATTTGTGCCTGCACTGCAGGCTGCTGGCTGAGCGTGGCAGAAGCGCTGTCGGCCGCTCCATCGAGTGCTTGGCGCAGGGTCAACTGGTTGCCAAGGCTGCGTTCGGGATCGGCGCTGGTGAGCATGTCGATCAGGAAGCGCGACACCGCTTCGTTGGATTCGGCGCGCGCCACGGCCTCTCGCCGCGCTTGCGCTTCGGCAATCGCAAAATGCAGGGAAACGGCGACTGCGGCCAGCAGGCTGAGCAGGACCATTGCTGCTGCCACTGTCGCGATCTTGTGGCGGCGAAAGAACTTGCCAGTGAGATACGCCGCGGTCGCCGGCCGCGCCAGAATCGGGCGATCGTCGAGGTAGCGCTCAATGTCGTCAGCAAAGTCGCCGGCACTTTGATAGCGGCGGTTGCGATCCGTCTCCAGCGCCTTCATGACTAGGGTATGCACATCGCCAGCGAGGTCTGGCCGACGCTTGGACAAGGCGCGCGGCGGCTGTTCGGAGACGATCCGCGCGGCCTCAATCAACGAGGTGTTCTGCAGGGCGTGCGGATACTCGCCGCACAGCAGCTCGTACAGAATCACGCCCAACGCGTACACGTCGCTGCGCTGATCGACCCGACGCGTGTCGCCACCGATCTGCTCCGGGCTCATGTAACTCAAGGTGCCAACCAACTCTCCGATTTGAGTCAGCCGCTGCGGGTCGCCCGCATCGCCCAACGCCAAGGCGATACCGAAATCGAGCACTCGCGGCTGACCATCCGCACCCACCAAGACATTGCCTGGCTTCAGATCGCGATGAACCACGCCGCGCACATGGGCGTGATGCACGGCACGCGCTACCTGCGCTAGCAATCGCAGGCGCGTGCGGTCACTGGCTTCGCTGCGCTGGCAGTACTCGCGCAGGCTGGTGCCATCCACGTATTCCATCGCCAGATAGGGAATCCGAGCCGTCGCAGTCGGATGCTCCCCGGCATCAAATATGCGTGCGATGCCCGGATGTTCAAGCTGACCCAGAAACTCCGCTTCACGACGAAAGCGCTCGCTCAACTCCGACGAGAAGTGGCCGCTGCGCATCAGTTTCAAGGCGACCAGGCGCCGCGGTCGCTGCTGCTCAGCCAAGTACACCGTGCCCATGCCGCCTTCGCCCAGCAGGCGCAATGGCACATACGGGCCAATCTGTTCGGGCAGCGAATGGGCGGGCGCTACCGGGACTTCGCTTAGTCCGTCGGTGGCCGGCGCACTGATCTGCGTTTCCAGTTCGTCAGCGCCGGCGTGCTCGGGCGGCGCATCAGTGGGGCGTGGTTGCTCTGGCAGGTCGGGTTGCACTGGGGGTGTTCCGCGGAAAGACGATCATGAGACGGCAGAGGTGCTTTATGTGAGAGCGGCGGAACCCGCGATTGGCCCGCGACATGGCAAGTTGTTTCGCGGCTTCCGCCGCTCCCACAAGCGACTCGGCTTTACAACCGACACCCGCTAGAAATGCGGCTTGTCCGGCGCGTCATTAAAGCGGGTAATCGACTCATTGATGATGCGCTTGGCGGCGGCGGCATCACCCCAGCCGTTGAGCTTCACCCATTTGCCCTTCTCCAGATCCTTGTAGTGCTCGAAGAAGTGGCCGATGCGCTCCAACCAATGGCTGGAAACCTGCGCAATGTCATGGATGTGCGCGTAGCCGGCGAACACCGAATCGACCGGCACGGCGAGAATTTTCTCATCGCCACCGGCTTCATCGACCATGTTCAATACCCCGACCGGGCGACAGCGAATCACCGCGCCTGGAATCAGCGGCAACGGCAGGATCACCAACACGTCGACCGGATCGCCATCGCCACACAGCGAATGCGGCACGTAACCGTAGTTGCACGGATAGCGCATCGGCGTCGACAGAATGCGGTCAACGAAGATCGCACCGGTGGCCTTGTCGACCTCGTATTTGACCGGCTCGGCGTCCTTGGGAATTTCGATGACGACATTGATTTCGTCCGGCACCGCACGGCCCGAAGGCACCAAATCCAAACCCATGATTCACTCCTTATGGATCAAGCAAAGTTGATCGAGCAAAGTTGGCGGACCCGTCGCTCCGCGCTAGCAGCCTGTCGGACTTAGGTGGTCGAGGCGATAGTCGCCTGCGTGAGGACAGATTTTCGACGATTTGCAGGCCCATAGCAGCGCTAGGGGCCAAGAATCGGCGGAAATATGGACCGCGCAGGCGGATTTGCAGCCCGGCCGACCTAAGTCCGACAGACTGCTAAGCGAAAAGCATACGCGAGGCACTTCGAGCCGACACTCGGATGCCGACTGTGAGCCCCGCGAACTCAGCCCCGCGAACTCAGCCAGCGTTGCAAATGCCCGGCCACTTCCGCACTGCTGAGCAAATCGAAATGGTCGTGCGCATACACCGTGGCGCGATTCGAGGTTGGTACCCGCAATGCGCGCAGTGGATCAGGGTGCAGACCCAGCGCACTATCGATTGGCACCAGACCATCGCCCGACGGCCGCTTGCCGGTGTCGTCGGCGGCTTGTTTGCTGGCAGCCAGCAGATACACGGCGAGGTGGTCCGGCAGCATCGCGACGGTCGCGGCATCCTGCTCATCGTCGATCACCCGGCCGTGTCGCAAGTCCTGGATGCCGGCGCTGCGAATCATCCCCAAGCGCGCAAATGGCGCGCTGTAAGGACTGAACCCGAGCAGCATGTCGACCTTGTTGCCGGCGCGCTCCAACGGTGAGCCGAGATGCGGTGCACCGAGGCAGATAAGGGTCTTGAGCTTGCGCAACCAACCGTGACTAGCCATGCCGCCGTAGTGAATCGCACTGCGCGCCACCAGCCCGCCCATGCTGTGACCGAGCAAGACGATTTCATCCACGGGCTGCGGCCATTGAGCAAGCAAGGCATCAATTGCGGCGGCCAATTGACGGCCATTGGTTGCGACCTTCAGTCCCGAGTTGTAGCGCAGATAGATCGGCGTGTAGCCAAGCGCTGCCAAGGCCGCGCCATGATCGTGACCCGCGCGCGACCATTGGCGGTCATTCATGCACAGGCCGTGCACCATCAGCAGCAGTTTGCTGGGTGATGCGGTGGCGGTGGGGGCGACCGAATCGCTGTCTGCCGAGTTCGAATCCGTCGATGCCAATGTGGCTTCAACACTCGATGAGCGGTCTGCAGCATGCAGCCGCAAGGCGCGTCCATCGCGTCGCCAGCTCATCGCAATCGCCAACGAATTGCTGCTCGCATGCAGGTAATCGCCGAGCACGCCATTCAATGCCGACAACGCCGCCTCGCGCGCCACCGGTGGCAGCGATTGCCGATCCAGTAGCGGCGCCAAGCGACTCAAGGACGCGTCCAGCCCCACACCGACAGCACGCGTTATCCCGCGCACGCTGCGATACACCAAACCGCTGATCCCGGTCGTCGGCCCAATCCGCGCCTTACCGACGGGCGGCGCCAGCGTCGAGATGGTTCGATGCATGTCCTCGACGATGTCCGTCACCCCATTGACTGCATCGATGACAAGCTTGCTGGCACCGTGCAGGTCACGACCTAGGCCGCTGGCTGAATCGACAGGCTGCTTGATGGGGTTCTCCTGGGCAGCGATGAAAATTCAAGTGCTCAAGCACGCCAGTTCAGTGCGAGTCAGTTCGGTCGTGCTGGTCTTTGTAGCAGATCATGCCTACCGGCGGCTCGGCATCTCGACAGGGAATCGCAAAACACCGCAATGGCTGGCCCGGACTTTTCTGGGCCCGACCTTTCCACGAATGCGCGCGATCATCGCGCGCATTCGTGGAAAGGTCGGGCTGGGTGTGTCATCAAGATTGTCTGGATTCGGCGCAGCAGAACTTGGGTCGCGGGGCAATTCCAGCCCCAACCCCGAACTCCGCTGAGCTGCATATCGGTTAGCTATTCCAATCAGATACTTGCGAGCACGCAAGCATCAGATATGATTTGAATAAAAAATACGTGTAAGTATATTTAAATGAAATCACTGCCTGCTGCGCCTCCGCTCGAGGACCTGTTCCTGCAACCACAGGACCGTTTCCGTCAGGTCGTCCAGGCATCCAATGAAATCTCAGACGAGGCCTATCTGCACTGGCAAAAGTTGCGTCACCTTGCGCCGCCGGAAGGGTTGAGCGCTCTCGATTGGTGGTGGGCATTAAAATTCAAACGCGCCAGCGGCCGCTTGGCCTTCCCAGAACTGCGGGCCACGAATCGAGGGATGCTGACGGTGTCGAGACATGCGCGCATCGACGCCGCGCAGGCTCGGATGGACCGACTGCTCGCCGGCCGCATGGCGATGCCTGAGGCCGCCGTCAATGCGACTACCCGCGACCAGTTTGTCACCAGCTCGCTGATGGAGGAAGCCATCCATTCCAGCCTGTTCGAGGGTGCGGTGAGTACGCGTGAGGCGGCCAAAGATTTGCTGCGGACAGAGCGCCAGCCCATCAACCGCGATGAGCGAATGATCCTCAACAATTACCAAGCCATGATGCGGCTGCGAGAAATGGCGGAAGCACCGCTTTCGTTGGAAACGATACTTGAGCTCCACCGCATCATCACCGACGGCACCTTGGACGACCACAACGATGCGGGTCGGTTCCAGCAACCGGGTGATCGGCGAGTCCACATTGTTGACAACCGCCTCAATCGCATCGTCTATTCACCGCCGCCCGCCGAGCAATTGCCCGAGCGGATGCAGCGACTGATCGACTTTGCCAATGCCGACGACCTCGTTGGTGACCGTTTTATCCACCCGCTGCTGCGATCAATCCTGCTGCACTTTCAACTGGCATACGACCATCCCTTTGCCGACGGCAATGGCCGCACGGCGCGTGCCCTGTTCTATTGGTCGATGCTGCGGCGCGGCTACTGGCTGGCCGAGTTCTTTTCGATCTCACGCCTGCTCTATCAACATCGCCACCCCTACGAGCTGGCGTACCAGCAGGTTGAGAGCGACGCACAGGATGGCACCTATTTCGTGCTGCAACAGCTGGACGTGCTTGATCGTGCCGTCACCGACTTGTTCGATTACGTCGAGCGTAAGCATCGAGCGCAGGGGGCGTTGCGCAGGCTTTTGCGTGGTCGAGGCGATCTCAACCATCGGCAGTTGGCACTGCTCGATCATGCGCTACGCAATCCTGACCAGGCCTACACCCATGCGTCGCACGCCAACTCGCATCGCATCACAATCATGACCGCACGTAGCGATCTGCTGGGGCTGGTCAAGCAGGGCTGGTTGCAGCGAGCACGTGCGCGCAAGCAGGTGACCTATCATCCTGTCGACGCGCTGGCAGCCAAGCTCAGCAGGTAGTTCGCTGACCGAGCAAGCGCTACTGCTTCTTCACATACTCCGACTTCAGCATGTAAGTACCGGCGTCCACATCGTGGTCGCCCTCGACCAAGCGGATGTTCTTGAAGCGGGTGCCGACCTTGAGCACACCGGCACCGCCCTTGAGCTTGAGATCCTTGATCAGGGTGACGCTGTCGCCGTCGTTCAGCACATTGCCGTTCGCATCGCGAACGACGCGGGCGTCGCTGACTTCTTCAGGGGTCGAGTCGGCGGCGCTCCATTCGAAGCCGCAATCGGCGCAGATGGTCAGCGCACCGTCGGGATAGGTATTGCCTTGGCCGCACTGCGGGCAATCGATGGGATCAGTCATGGTCAGCGTCATTGGAATTCGGATTGGTCGAAAAGAAAAACCCCGCCGAAGCGGGGTTTCTTTTGCGACAAGTGGAGCGTCTCAGATCGCCAGCAACGGCACCATCAGCAGGGCCACGATATTGATGATCTTGATCAGCGGATTGATCGCCGGGCCGGCGGTGTCCTTGTACGGATCGCCAACGGTGTCGCCGGTGACGGCGGCCTTGTGGGCTTCCGAACCCTTGCCGCCGTGGTGGCCGTCTTCGATGTACTTCTTGGCGTTATCCCAGGCACCGCCGCCGGTGGTCATCGAGATGGCGACGAACAGGCCGGTGACGATGGTGCCGATCAACAAGCCACCTAAGGCCTGCGGTCCCAGCAACAGGCCGACCAGCACCGGCACGGCGATTGGCAACAAGGACGGCAGCATCATTTCCTTGATCGCCGACTTGGTCAGCAGGTCGACCGCCTTGTCGTACTCCGGCTTGGCGGTGCCTTCCATGATGCCTTTGATTTCGCGGAACTGGCGGCGCACTTCCACCACCACGCTGCCAGCCGCACGGCCGACCGCTTCCATCGCCATCGCGCCAAACAGGTACGGAATCAGGCCGCCGATCAACAGGCCGATGATGACCAGGTGGTTCGACAGGTCAAAACGCATGGCTTCATACGCCACACCCGCCGCGGCCGCTTTGGCCGCACCGATGGCGTCGATCTTGTGGGTGAAGTCGGCAAACAGGACCAGCGCGGCGAGACCCGCCGAGCCGATCGCATAGCCCTTGGTAACTGCCTTGGTGGTGTTGCCGACCGCGTCCAGCGGATCGGTGACCGCACGCACTTCGGGTGGCAGTTCGCTCATCTCGGCAATGCCACCGGCGTTATCGGTGATCGGGCCATACGCGTCGAGCGCGACGATCATGCCGGCCATGCTCAGCATCGAGGTTGCCGCGATGGCGATGCCGTACAGACCCGAGAAGTAAAAGCAGCCCCAGATCGCAGCGCAGACTAGGATCACGGGAGCGGCGGTCGACTTCATCGAGATGCCGAGGCCGGCGATGATGTTGGTGCCGTGGCCGGTGGTGCTGGCGCGGGCAACATCCTGCACGGGCTTGTACTGGGTGCCGGTGTAGTACTCGGTGACCCACACCAGCAAGCCGGTCAGGACCAGGCCGATCAGGGCACAGTAGTACAGGCCCATCGCGCCGGCGCCCATCATTGAGGTGGTGATCGGATAGAAGAACACCGCCGCCAACACCGCTGACACGATCACGCCTTTGTACAGCGCGCCCATGATCGAGCCGCTCTTGCCAATCTTGACGAACCAGGTGCCGATGATCGAGGCGATGATCGACACGCCGCCCAACACCAGCGGGAACATCACCCCGTTCGGGCCGACCTCGGTCACCATCAGGCCGCCGAGCAGCATGGTGGCGATCACGGTCACCGCATAGGTTTCGAACAGGTCAGCCGCCATGCCGGCGCAGTCGCCCACGTTGTCACCGACGTTGTCAGCGATCACCGCCGGGTTGCGCGGGTCATCTTCTGGAATGCCCGCTTCCACCTTGCCGACCAGGTCAGCACCGACATCCGCGCCCTTGGTGAAGATACCGCCACCCAGCCGCGCAAAGATCGAGATCAAGGACGAGCCGAAGGCCAGCCCAATCAGCGCGTGCAGGGCTTGATCCTGCGGCATGCCCATTTTCAACAGGATGCCGAAGTAACCTGCCACGCCGAGCAGGCCAAGGCCCACCACCAGCATGCCGGTGATCGCGCCACCCTTGAACGCCACCGCAAGTGCTTTTGCCACGCCGTGACGTGCGGCTTCAGCGGTACGCACGTTGGCGCGCACCGAGATATTCATGCCGATGTAGCCGGCCGCACCCGAGAGCACCGCACCGATCACAAAGCCAATCGCCGAGTACCAATCCAAGGCGAACCCCAGCACCACGAACAACACCAGGCCAACCACCGCGATAGTGCTGTATTGCCGATTCAGATAGGCACGCGCGCCCTGCTGGATGGCGCCCGCGATTTCCTGCATGCGTGCATTGCCGGCGGGCTGAACCAGCACCCAGCGGATCGAAATGACGCCATAAACGAGGGCAAGGACAGCGCCCGCAAGCGCTATCGCCAGTCCGTATTGCTCGAACATGAAACCTCCAAGAGTGAGTGAACGGATGCTTAAGGGGCAAAAGGGCGCGAAGTATAGCTAATGACGGCGACGTGATGCGGAGGACCGCTTGCATGCCGGACTCCAGCGGCCTTGTCCGCCACCGACTTAGTCGGCGGCGTTGGCTGTCGCTATGCTGTTGTGAAGGCCCTGCGCCGGAGCGGTGGGTGAACGGCCGGCGCGTACCCGGATGGAAGGTAACGGTCGTCCGACTTGATCGAGGTCAAGGACGAGTGGTCTACCGGCACATAGGCTGCGCAGCATGATCGCCCCACCTCCTTTTGACGCCGAACTGCTGCGCCGCTACGACCGGCCAGGTCCGCGCTACACCTCGTATCCGACCGCGCCGCAGTTTCACTCGGGCTTTGCTGAAGCAGCATTCCGGCAAGCTGCCAACGTGAGCAACGACGACCCGATACCGCGCCGCCTGTCGCTTTACGTGCACGTGCCGTTCTGCTTCAGCCCGTGCTTTTATTGCGGCTGCAATCGGGTGATTACCCGCGACTCCGCGCGCGCTGAACCGTATCTTGCCCGGCTGCAGCGCGAGGCTTCGATGCTCGGCCCACAGTTTGATCGCGATCGCGAGGTGATGCAGCTGCATCTGGGTGGCGGAACCCCCAACTTCTTGACCCCCGGCCAGATCGGCGAGTTGCTCGACGCGCTTAGCTGCCACTTTCATTTCAGCACCAGCCCGGCTCGCGATTTTTCCATCGAGATCGATCCGCGCTGTGTCAACCAGGGTGATATCGAAGCGCTCGCGTTCATGGGGTTCAACCGCGCCAGCCTCGGCGTGCAGGACTTCGACCCCGTCGTGCAGCAGGCGGTGAACCGACTCCAAAGCGTCGAGCAAACCCAGGACGTCATCGACGCCTGCCGCAAGAACGGCTTCCGCTCGGTGAACGTGGACTTGATCTACGGCCTGCCGCGGCAGACCCCGGAAGGGTTCGGCAAGACGCTCGATACCGTCATTGGCAGCCGCCCTGACCGCCTCGCGATATACAGCTATGCGCACATGCCGCAGCTGTTCCGACCCCAGCAGCGGATCAACGAGTCCGAGCTGCCCAGCGCCGAAGACAAGCTGGGCCTGCTGCAGCTGGCTATCGAGAAGCTGTCGGCCGCCGGCTACCAATACATCGGCATGGACCACTTCGCACTGCCGGGTGACGACCTGTCGAAAGCGCAGGAAGCCGGCCACCTGCATCGCAACTTCATGGGCTACACCACCCACGCCGATTGCGACCTGATCGGCCTGGGTGTGAGCTCGATCAGCCACGTCGGCGACACCTACAGCCAGAATCCGCGCGACCTGCCCTCTTGGGAACTCGCCATCGACGAGGGCCGCCTGCCGACCTGGCGCGGCATGTCGCTGGATGCCGATGACCTGCTGCGTGCCGAGCTGATCCAGCAACTCATGTGCCACAGCGAAGTGGACTTCGCCACCCTGGAACAGCGCCACGAGATCGAGTTCGAAGCATATTTCCGTGACGACCTCGACCGCCTGAAAGCGCTGGAGGCCGACGGCCTGATCGAGCGCCTGCCGCGCTCGCTGCGCGTGACAGCGCGCGGTCGCCTGTTGCTACGTATTATCGCGGCATGTTTCGACCGCTATCTTCAGCAACCTCACGCCGAGCCAACGCGCTTTTCAAAGGTCATCTGAGCCGTCAGGCAAGGTGTGCCCCGTGATCGCCAGCTCGCGCCGTCGACCGCTGCGGTCGCCAGTGGCAGCCGACGACGGTGACCAGCTGCGCTTTTGCAGCACCTGTGCGTTCTCCGATGCCTGCCTGTCGCAGGGTTATGACAAATCCGAGCTGAAGGAATTGCATGTGCTGGTCGAGCACATCGGACCGTTTCATGAAGGCGAGCACATCTTCCGCGAGGGCGACGACTTCAACGTGATCGCTGCGGTGCGCGCTGGCACCGTGAAGACCTACGTGCTTGACGCCGCCGGCCACCAGCAGGTGCTGGGTTTCCACCTGCCTGGCGAGATCATTGGCTTGAGTGCCATCAGCCAGTCGCGATTCCCGTGCAGCGCGGTGGCTTTGGACACGGTGATGTTGTGCCGATTCTCCTTCCCCAAGATGGCGATGCTGGCGACCCGCTTGCCGGGCCTGCAGGCGCAGCTGTTTCGCCTGCTCAGCGAGGACATTGGCAAGGCTTCGTTGCTGGCGGGCGATTTCAGCGCCGATGAGCGCATGGCGGCTTTTCTGGTGGCCATGTCTCGACGTTACGCGCGCCGCGGCTTCTCAGCCACGCGGCTGCACCTGACCATGACCCGCACCGACATCGGCAATTATCTGCGGCTGGCACCAGAAACGGTCAGCCGCGTGCTCAAACGCCTGCAGGGCGAAGGACTGATACGCGTGGATCGCCGCGAACTTGAGCTGATCAACCCCGTCGCCATCGAGGTTCTCGCCAAGGCGGTGTTGAGAAACTGAGCCGGGCTTGATCTGAATCAGGGTCGCGCGGGCGCTCGGCCAACAGCATGACGCCATCTGCAATCGGAGCGTTGTCATGAGCAGCACACGCAAACTATGGATCGCACTCGCGGTCTTGCTCGTCGTTTCATTTTCCGTGCTGCTGTGGGTTGGCGGCGAAATCCACCGGGAGATGCCACCGGTCCCTGAGCAAGTCGTTTCCCACTCCGGCCAAGTGGTGTTTACGCGCGCTGACATCGAGACCGGCCGCCAAGTGTGGCAGTCTATCGGCGGCCACCAACTGGGTTCGATCTGGGGCCACGGCAGTTACGTAGCGCCTGACTGGACAGCCGATTGGCTGCACCGTGAAGCCGTTGACGTACTGGACCAATGGTCCCGCCGTGACCACGCCTCGCCTTCCTTCGCTGCGCTCGATCCTGCCACCCGCGCGGCACTGTCTGTGCGCTTGCAGCAGGAGATGCGCCCGAACACCTACGACGCCGCATCCGGCAACGTCAGCATCAGCGACGACCGCGCCATCGCCATCGCCAACGTCTCGGCGCATTACCAAAGCCTGTTCAGCAACGACCCGGCGACGGCAACATTGCGCGAGAACTATGCGATGAAGAACAACACCGTGCCGGATGCCGAGCATCGCCGTGCGATGACGGCGTTTTACTGGTGGAGCGCATGGTCGGCGGTCACCCAACGCCCGGGCAAGGCCATCACCTACACCAACAATTGGCCACATGAGCCGCTGGTCGGCAACACCCCGCCCTCCAATCTGTTTATGTGGTCAGTCTTCAGCGTGCTATTCCTGATCGCTGGTATTGCCCTGCTGGGCTGGCATTACGCGGTCACCCACAGCCGCGGGGAGCCGCCGCTGACCTTGCCGGCCAGCGATCCGTTGGCCTCGGTAGTGGTGACGCCATCGATGAAAGCGACTGCCAAGTACTTCTGGATTGTGATGGCGTTGTTCCTGGTGCAGATCCTGCTGGGCGCAATCACTGCGCACTATCAAGTCGAGGGTCAGCAAGCCTACGGGTTTGCACTCGCCGACTACCTGCCTTACTCGTTGACGCGAACGTGGCACACCCAGCTGGCGGTGTTGTGGATCGCCACGGCGTGGCTGGGTATGGGCCTTTATATCGGGCCAGCTATCTCCGGCCACGAGCCCAAGTTTCAGGCGCTGGGAGTGCACGTGCTTTGGCTGTGCTTGATCATCATTGTGGTCGGCTCGTTCGTCGGCCAGTGGTTTGCGGTGATGCAGAAGCTGGGGCTTGCACACAACTTCTGGTGGGGCCACCAAGGCTGGGAATACGTCGACATGGGCCGCTTCTGGCAGTGGTTTCTGTTCCTCGGCCTGGGCATCTGGCTGACTTTAGTAGGGCGTTGCCTGGTGCCGGCTATTCGCAAGGGCGGCGAATCCAAGTCGATCACCACGCTGCTGTTTCTGTCCACCATCGCCATCGGTCTGTTTTATGGCGCTGGGCTGATGTGGGGCGAACACACGCACCTGTCGATGGTTGAGTACTGGCGTTGGTGGGTGGTGCATTTGTGGGTGGAGGGCTTCTTCGAAGTATTCGCCACCGCGGTCATCGCCTTCCTGTTTACCAAACTGGGGCTCATCCGCGTCAGCACGGGAACACTCGCTACGCTGTTCGCGACCATCGTATTCATGGCCGGCGGCGTATTGGGCACGCTGCATCATCTTTACTTCACTGGCACGCCGGTGGCGGTGATCGCCTTGGGCGCTTCGTTCTCGGCGCTGGAAGTGGTGCCCTTGGCCTACGTCGGGTTTGAGGCATGGCACACCTTCAAGCTTGGCCACGCCACGCCCTGGATGCAGCGCTACAAGTGGCCGATTCTGTTCTTCGTGGCCGTGGCGTTCTGGAATCTGGTGGGTGCTGGCTTGTTCGGTTTTCTGATCAATCCGCCGCTGCCGCTTTACTACATGCAAGGGCTGAACCTGACACCGCTGCATGGTCACACCGCGCTGTTTGGCGTGTACGGCATGCTCGGCATCGGCCTGATGCTGTTCTGCCTGCGTGGCTTGAAGCCCGCCGCGATCTGGCCGGACGCGCCGCTGCGCACAGCGTTCTGGGCGCTCAATATCGGTCTGGTCGCGATGGCGCTGCTCACATTGCTGCCGATCGGCATCCTGCAACTCAATGCCGCGATCAACACGGGCTACTGGTACGCGCGCTCAGCCGACTTCATGCAGCAGCCCTTGATCGAGATGCTGGTGTGGATGCGGGTTCCCGGCGACACCATTTTCAGTGTCGGTGCGCTGTCGCTGGCGTGGTTTGTGGCAAGGCTGTGGATCGCTCCGTACAAATCGGTGGCCACGGTCGAAGCAGCGCCAGAAGGTGCGCGCGAAACCTTGGTTTGATTGCAACTCGCTGAGCAACGCAAAGGCCGCGAAAGTGGCCTTTGCTTTTGCAGGACTTTTAAAGGCACGGGATCAAGTTGATGACGTAGGCGCGCAGATCCTCCTGCGCGACGCCAAGGTCTTCCTTGCCAGCTGATCTGGGTCAGGGCGACGCAAGCCAATACGCGCCAGCATGTCGCGATGGACAACCCAGTAGCGCAACGCGCATCCCTGCTCACCACCATCGCCGCCGCGCCGCATCGGCTGCTGTTTTTCATCGGTGCCTTCAACGTGCTCGCGGCCATGGCGTGGTGGACTGCCTGGCTGGGCGGCTGGATGCCGGCACCGTCGGTGCCCGCCGGCTGGATGCATGGCTTCATCATGCAGTACCAAGTGCTGCCGGCCTTCATCTTCGGCTTCCTGTTGACCGTGTTTCCGCGCTGGATGGGGCAGACCGAGGCCAGTCGCTGGCACTACCTGCCCGTGGGCTTGGGCCTGCTGCTGGGACAGGTACTCACGCTTGCCGGGCTGGCCTCGGGTTCGATGATGTTGCTGCACGTGGGTGTGCTGAACACACTGGCCGGCTGGATCGCCGCGATGCTGGTGTTGGCTGGTTGGCTCTGGCGTGACCGCACCAGCAACTGGCACGCGATATCGTGCTTCGCGGCGCTCTTGATGGGGCTGATCGGGCTGCTGGCTTTCGTCGTATTCATGCACACAGGTAATCCGCGGCTGGCGTTTGCAATGCTCAAGTTCGGCAGCTTTGGGCTGCTCGTTCCGATCTACGCCACCGTGGCGCACCGCATGTTTCCGTTTTTCGCTGGCAACGTGGTGCCGGGCTACACGCCGTGGCGGCCGCTGGCTTGGCTCGCCGCGCTGTGGCCGCTGTGTTTGATCCATCTGGCGTTGGAGTTGTTGCACCTGCACCACTGGCTGTGGCTGGTGGACGCGCCACTGCTGGCTCTCACCAGCTATGCATTGTGGCGCTGGTGGCCGCGTGGCTCGATGCCGCCGCTGCTGCGGGTGCTGTTTGTTGGATTCGCTTGGCTGCCGATCGCGATGGCGCTGTATCTCGTGCAGAGCGCCTGGTTTGCCGCCACCGGCGAGTTCGCCCTGGGCCGCGCGCCGGTGCACGCGCTGTCGGTGGGCTTTTTCGGCAGCCTGCTGGTGGCGATGGTGACCCGGGTGACCATGGGCCACTCCGGGCGACCGCTGGAACTGGGGCGAATCCCCGCGCTGACCTTCATCGGCATGCAGGTGTTGGCGGTGCTGCGGGTGGGAGCCGAGCTCATGCCCAACCCTTCGCCTTGGATGCTGGCGGCAAGCTTCGGCTGGCTGGCGGTGTTCACGCCTTGGGTGCTGCGCTCGCTGTGGATCTACGCCACACCGCGCGTGGATGGAAAGCCCGGCTGAGCCAAGGCGATGATCGAGTTCTATTTGCAGATCAAGGCGGTGCACGTGGCCATGGTGATCAGCAGTGGCCTGTTGTTTGCGCTGCGCGGCGCGGCGGTGCTGGCCGGCGCGCGCTGGGCGATGGCCGCGCCACTGCGCTATCTCAGCTACAGCATCGACACCGTATTGCTGACGGCGGCGATGATGCTGCTCACTGTGCTCAAGCTCAATCCGTTGCTGGTGCCTTGGCTTTCGATGAAGCTGGCGCTGTTGCTGGTGTATGTCGTGCTGGGCAGCTTGGCCCTGAAACGGGCGCGCAGTCGCCGCGCGCGGGCGATCTACTTTGTGGCGGCGTTGGCGACGTTCACCTTTATGTACTTCGTCGCCCGCGAGCACCACCCGCTCGGAGTGTTACACCGCCTGGCGGCTTGATCGAACGCTCAGTAACTCCACTCGACTTGCAGCCAAGCCTTGGTGGGATCGCGGGCGAAACCGTCGCTCTGGTAGTCCGCGAGCTTCAGCAAGCCCATCAGTCCGCCGGGCAGCGGAAAGCCGAGGGAGTCGTCCCACTCGGATCCGTAGCGGTCGCCGCCGCGGTCGGCGCGGTAGTCCTGCCAGGCGATGGTCCAAGAGAGCTTTTCCTGTAGCCGGCCACTGCCGAATTTGCCGGTGGCCAGCGCGTAGCGATCCTCCAGCCCGTCCACCGGCGTGCTGGCAAACGTGTCGGCCCAGCCATTGAACGCATGCAGCCTGACCAGCGGCGTCTGCAAGGCACTTGCGCCGTCACCGATTGCGGCCCGGAGTTTTAGGTGTCTGCTCGCGCGCATGCCCGGTTTCACCCGCGTCCGGCACACACTCTCGTTCGTCGATGCTTCGTACACGAATGTCATGGATGTCCACGTTCGCTGACGTTCGCTGCCCAGCACTTGGCTTGTTCAACAATCGGATCAGATCGCGGCTGCGCGCGATCTATAGACGTTGGACCCGGCCCGGAGCAAAGCAACTCTTGCCGAACACAATTAACGCATATACAGTAATTCGCGCATGAGCCACGATCCCGTCAAGCGTCGCAAGAACCTGCGAAAGCACAACGTAGATTTGGCGGGCTGCATGGATGCGTTTGATGGTCCGATGTTAACGCGCGAGGACGACCGCGAAGATTACGGTGAGCTACGGTTGGTGAGCCTGGGATGGGCGCATGGCCGGATAGTGGTGCTGGTGTGGACCGACCGCGAGGACGGCCCCAGATTGATTTCTTGCCGAGACGCCGAACCCTATGAACGAGAAGCGTACTACCGCACGTACCCGAAAGGCTGACGTGCCCTATGACCCAAAGAATGAAGCAGCCACCCTGAAATATTGGGAAGCTGCCACCGCTCACGAGGGAGTGGAGGAACTGCGTGCGAAGCGCGGACGACCAATGAAAGTAGCCGGGGAGCGAAAAGAACAGATTGCGCTGCGCGTGGATGCAGAAGTATTGGAGTGGTACCGCGCTCAAGGCACTGGCTGGCAGACTCGAATGAATGCGGTCTTGAAGGCTTTCCGGGATGCGAAGCTATAGCTACCGGGCCCAACGCCGAGTTAAGCCGCTGCTGCGCGGCAGCACATCAATGAACATTGAAGCCTCTCCCAGCAGTCGGCTTGAACACTTAGTTGAACGAAGCCGCTACGCGGCAGTTTGATCCACCTTCGTCTCGCGCACCTCGGTGGTGCGTCCGCCACTGGCGGTTCCTTTGGAGACGAGGCTACGCATGTGAACACTCCCGATCAATCCGATTCGGCGCGATTCCACTTTGAGATGCAAAGGGGCGCTGCGGCGCCATCGCCTGTGCGCCATCGCCTGTGCGCCATCGCCTGTGGACACCCATGCAAGTCGCCGCAAGGCCACACCCTAAGCGTTCGCCTCGAAATCCAAGGTCGCCCCTTTGGATTTCGACCTACCTGGCTCGACGCAAGTCCGCAATTGTTATGACACCTGCGGCAGACTGACCTCGGTCGAGGCCCACAACGGCCCTGATCTGCGCCGCTGCAGTCTCGACTACCACGCTAACAGCTGGTCGCGCACCCTCATCGAGGCGGAGCAACGCTGCAGCTTGCTCTCCCACGATGTGATCGGTCGCCTCGGCCAGACCACCCGCTCGGAGTTCTACACCGCCTGGCTGCTTAGGCGAATGCTTAGTAGCTCCACTCGACTTGCAGCCAGGCCTTGGTCGTATCGCGGGCGAAGCCGTTGCTCTGGTAGTCCGCGAGCTTCAGCAAGCCCATCAGCCCGCCGGGCAACGGAAAGCCGAGGGACGCGTCCCACTCGGATCCGTAGCGGTCGCCGCCGCGGTCGGCGCGGTAGTCGTGCCAGGCGATGGTCCAAATTAACTTGTCCTGCAAGCCACCGCTGCCGGTCTTGCCGGTCGCCAGCAGGTAGCGGTCTTCGAGGCCATTGACTGGCGTGGTGGTGAACTTGTCGGCCCAGCCGTTAAAGGCGTGCAGGGTAGCCAACGGCGTCTGCAACGCACTGCCGCCGTCGCTGCCGAGGTGTTCCCATCCGATTTTTCCGGTGACGCGGCCTTGCGTCAGCGCCCCCTCGGCGAGCCAGTAGCCAACGTCGATGTCACGTGGATTGGCTGCGTAGTCCTGTTGGCGGGCAGCTTCCAGCGTCCAACTCAGGGTGGATGATCGCAAGGCGCTGCTGCCGATCCAACGCAGGCCGAACGTCTGCGTTGAAGCGGTCACGACATCGCGGTCTTCCAGCAGATAGGCGTACCCGATCAACGTGCCCAGTGGCAGTGTCCAGGATCCGTTGGCCAGATGCCCGCTCAGGTCGCGCTCACGCGCTAGCGGATCAATTGCCTCGTCGCCAGCGACGCGGTGCACGCGATCAAGGTAGTAGTAGCGCAGGTTCAACGCATCAGACGGTTTGGTATCGAGCGCCAGCGCATCGAAGGTCTGCTCGTTCTGGCGCCAGCCGACGTTGCCGACGAAACGCTGGTTGTCCAACACGATGCGCTGGCGACCGAGCGTGGCGCCTGCGACCTCACCGCGCCAGCTGACCCACGCTTGATTGAGCTCCAGTGCGCGTGCGTCAGCTACTGCCGGGAAGGCTGTCTCCGCATTGGCACCGGAGTTGAATCGATCATTCAATTCGGCCACGCCCTCGCCCTCTGCGCCCACCGAGAAGCCGGATGCAAACTTGCGGCTCCAGCCCAGGCGCAGACGCAGGGTTTCTGCCGAGGCACGTCGCGCGAAGGCGTCGTCTTGCACGGATTCGTGGCGATAGCGCAGGTTGGCGGTCCACGTGCTGGGATCATGCTGAGCCGCCAACGCGCCTTGGCAGGCGCAACACGCCAGCAGCATGGCACTCGATTGAGTCCGTTTCATCGTTATTGCTCGCCGCAACCCAGATCGGGCCGGCCACTATCTTGGCTGGGATCGGTCTGGGCGACCCTGAGCCAGATCAAGCAAAGCGAACGCATCCAGACGCGCATCCAACCGGCTGGGTGCGCTGGCGCACATTGCCGCGCCGAGATCAGGCGTAGCTTGATCTAGATCATCGAAGGCGCTGAGAAAAAACGTCACGCTGGTTTCGGGCTCACCCTTGGGTCCTTGTCTGGAGACCGATCCATGAATCGTCAGTTGCTCACACTCGCCATTGCGGCGTCGCTCACGCTCACCGCATGCGGTCGCGATACCTCCAATTCCAGCGCGGCCGCGGCCGTGCCTGCGGCGGCGGCGGCAGCTGCCGAAAGTGATACTGGCGGTTCAGCCAAAGGCGACTTCGGCCCGCCGCAAGGTGAACCCATCGATGCCATTCTGACCAGCCCGCCGCTGGTGCCGCCGGCCACTGGTCGCACGGCACCGGCCAAGGTCATCGTCAACCTTGAGGTCAAAGAAGTGGACATGGAAATGTCCGAGGGCGTCACTTACACCTTTTGGACATTCGGCGGCACCGTTCCCGGCAGCTTCATCCGCGTGCGCCAAGGCGACACCGTTGAGTTCCACCTCAACAATCATCCCGACTCAAAGATGCCGCACAACATCGATCTGCACGGCGTCACCGGTCCCGGTGGCGGTGCGGCGTCGAGCTTCACGGCGCCGGGCCACAGCTCGCAGTTCACCTTCAAGGCGCTAAACGCTGGCCTTTACGTGTACCACTGCGCCACCGCGCCGGTGGGCATGCACGTTGCCAATGGCATGTACGGCCTGATCCTGATCGAGCCACCGGAGGGGCTGCCGGCGGTGGACAAGGAGTTTTACGTCATGCAGGGCGACTTCTACACCACCACCAAATACCGCGAGAAAGGTCACGCGCCGTTCGATATGCAGCGCGCCATCGACGAAAACCCGACATACGTGCTGTTCAATGGCTCAGAGGGCGCGCTCACTGGTGATAACGCACTGAAGGCCAAGGTTGGCGAAAGCGTGCGCATGTATGTGGGCAACGGCGGCCCGAACCTGATCTCGAGCTTTCACGTCATCGGCGAGATCTTTGACAAGGTCTGGTTCGAAGGCGGCACCCGGTTCCAGGAGAACGTGCAGACCACCCTCATCCCCGCCGGTGGTGCCGCGATCACCGAGTTCCGTACCGAGGTCCCGGGCAGTTATGTGGTGGTTGACCACTCGCTGTTTCGCGCCTTCAACAAGGGCGCGCTGGCGATCATGAAAGTCGAGGGCGAAGCGAACTTGGAAATCTACTCGGGCAAGGAGGTCGATTCGACCTACTTGGGCGACAAGGCGGCCAGCATGGCACCGGTAGCCAGCGCTGCGGCGGCCGCGAAGGCCGGCACGCTCACGGTTGAGGACCAAGCAAGGGCGGGCGAGGCGCTGTTCGCCGGCACCTGTTCCACCTGCCACCAGACCGACGGCAAGGGCATGGCGGGCGTGTTTCCGCCGCTGGCAAAGTCGGACTATCTGGGCAAGGGCAACGCTGAGCTTATCAAGGTGGTGCTCAACGGCCTGAGCGGCCCGGTCACGGTCAATGGCCAGGACTACAACTCGGTGATGCCGCCCATGAGCCAACTCACCGATGACGAAGTGGCCAACATCCTGACTTACGTCAAGACCAGCTGGGACAACGGCGGCGGCAACGTGACCACCGCCGAGGTGACCGCGGTCCGCGCCGGCACCGCGCGCGCGGAAGGCGCAGCGCACTAAAGATGGGACGCACGCTGACACTGCTGCTTTGCTTGGCCCCCGCGCTGGCGGGGGCAGGGGCGGACCCGGGTTGGGTGCAGCTGCCTGGCGGCGAGTTTCGTTCGGTGCTTCGCTACGAAGACATCAGCGGACCGCTACAGATCGCGCCATTCGAACTGCAGCGCCGGCCGGTCACCAACGCTGAGTTTCTGGCATTTGTGAAGCAGCATCCGCAGTGGCAGCGCGGCCGAGTGCCGACCGTGTTCGCGGAGTCTCGCTACCTCGAACTGTGGAACGGGCCGCTGGAGGCAGGACCCGAGGCCAGCGCAGACCAGCCAGTTGTGCAGGTAAGTTGGTTCGCCGCCCAAGCTTACTGTGAAGCCTATGGTGCACGGTTGCCCACCTGGTCGGAGTGGGAATACGCGGCAGCGGCCGATGACACCCGCAGTGACGCGCGCAGCGATCCGGCCTGGCGTGAACGCATCCTCGCCTGGTATTCGGTTCCCTCGGGTAGCGCACTGGCGGAGGTGGGGCGCTTGCCGGCGGATGTGCATGGCGTGCAGGACCTGCACGGCCTGGTCTGGGAGTGGGTGGAGGACTATTCGGCGATGCTGATCTCCGGCGATAACCGCGAGCAAGGCGATCCCGATCAGTTGCGGTTCTGCGGTGCCGGTGCCCTATCGATGGATGATCGCGAGAACTACGCCGTGCTCATGCGGGTGGCGATGTTGTCGGCGCTGGAAGGCCACGACACCACGCGCAATCTCGGCTTTCGCTGCGCGCGCGCACCTCGGCCACTGCTCGGAGACAACCCATGATTGCGTTCGTGTGGCGCCTGGTAGCCGCCGCGATGCTCGCTGTGCCGGTCGTCGGTCTGGCCAGCGAGGCGTTGCCTTCAGACTCGATCTATCTCCTTGATGAGGGCTTCAGTGACCAGAGTGGCCACGCCTTCACCCTCGCTGATCGCCGCGGCCAAGTGCAGTTGGTGGCGATGTTCTACACCTCCTGCCGTTACGTTTGCCCGTTGATCGTCGACAGCGCGAAGGGCGTGGAGCACGCGTTGTCAGCGGCGGAGCGTGCTCAGTTGGGCGTTCTGCTGATCAGCCTCGACCCGCTGCGTGACGACACCGCGGCGCTCGCCTCAGTCGCAAGCAAGCGCAAGCTCGACCCGCTGCGTTGGACGCTAGCGCGCACCAGCGAAGTCGCCAGTGTGCGCAAGGTCGCGGCTTTGCTCGGCGTGCGCTACCGAGCCTTGGCCGACGGCGAGTTCAACCACACCAGCGCGCTGGTTCTGCTTGACGTTGAAGGCAGGGTAATCGCGCGCAGCGAGCGGCTGGGTGCAGTACCAGACCCGGCGTTTCTGCAATCGGTGAAGGCCACGCTCGCCGAAGGCGGCAAGGCGGCTGACAGATAAACCCATGCATCGGGCGAGATGCGGCGACGGCGGGGTGGAGCGTGCGCTCCCACGTTGGATTGGCAACGCCGGTGCTTCGACCAGCATTTGACCTCGGTCAATTCGTCCCAGCGACTGAAGCTGGACAATCGCGATCAAGCAACCAGGGGCGCCCCGATGACGCTGGACAACAAAGTAGAGACCTACAACGACAAGGTCGTGCTGCAGTTCGCAGTGATGACTGTCGTTTGGGGCGTCGTCGGCATGCTGGTGGGCGTGTTCATCGCCGCCCAGCTGTATTGGCCGTCGCTGAACTTCGACACCGCTTGGCTGAGCTTTGGCCGACTGCGGCCTTTGCATACCAACGCTGTCATCTTTGCTTTCGGCGGCTGCGCGTTGATGTCCACCAGCTTCTACGTGGTGCAACGCACCTGCCACGTGCGGCTGTTCTCGGACGGCTTGGCCGCTTTCGTATTCTGGGGCTGGCAACTGGTGATCGTGGCGGCTGCGATCTCGCTGCCAATGGGCTTCACCCAGGGCAAGGAGTATGCCGAACTGGCCTGGCCCATCGACATTCTGATCGCCCTGGTCTGGGTCACTTATGGTGTGGTTTTCTTCGGCACCATCGTCAAGCGTCGGGTTCGACACATCTTCGTCGCCAACTGGTTCTACGGCGCTTTCATCATCACCGTGGCCCTGCTGCATATCGTCAACTCGCTGGCGGTCCCGGCCGGGCTGATGCACAGCTACCCGATCTACTCCGGCGCGGTGGATGCGATGGTGCAGTGGTGGTATGGCCACAACGCGGTGGGCTTTTTTCTGACCGCCGGCTTTCTGGGGATGATGTATTACTTCGTGCCGCGCCGCGCCAACCGGCCGATCTATTCCTACCGGCTGTCCATCGTCCACTTCTGGGCGCTGATCGCCATCTACATGTGGGCCGGCCCGCACCACCTGCACTACACCGCCTTGCCGGACTGGGTGCAGAGCGTGGGCATGGTGTTCTCGCTGATCCTGCTGGCGCCCTCGTGGGGCGGCGCGATCAATGGGGTGATGACGCTCTCGGGCGCCTGGCACATGCTGCGCACCGACCCGATCATCAAGTTCATGATCGTCGCCATCTCGTTCTACATGATGAGCACGTTCGAGGGGCCGATGATGTCGATCAAGACGGTCAACGCGCTCAGCCACTACACCGACTGGACCATCGGCCACGTGCACTCAGGTGCGCTGGGCTGGGTGGCGATGATCTCCATCGGTGCGATCTACATGGTGATCCCGCGCTGTCTGGGCCTGAAAGACATGGCCTCGATGAAGCTGATCGACCTGCACTTCTGGGTGCACACGATCGGCGTGGTGCTTTACGCCGCCTCGATGTGGGTCGCCGGCATCGGCCAAGGCCTGATGGCCCGCGCCAGTAACGCCGACGGCACGCTGACCTACGCCTTCGCCGAGATCGTCAAGTTCAACTACCCGTATTACCTCATCCGCTTCCTCGGTGGCGTGCTGGTGATCGTCGGCATGCTGCTGATGGTGATCAACGTGGTGCGCACCTTCCAACAAGCCAAAGGCTTGGTGGATACGCCGGTGCTGATCCCAGCGGCCACTGCCGTCAGCCACGCCTGAGGGAGTGGCCCGCATGCTTCATGAATCTCACGCGCGTTCACTTGTCTCTTGTCCGCACAAGTCATTTTCCGCAGTCGGCCGTATGACCCGATACGGCGCTCCTTCGGAAAATACCTTGTGCGAACAACATCCTGCGCGATCATCGCGCGAATTCATGAAGCATGCGAGCCAACCATGAGCCACGAGAAAATCGAAACCAACATCGGCTGGATGGCGCTGCTGATCGCCGTCGTCATCTCCTTTGGCGGCTTGGCCGAGATCGTCCCGCTGATGTACCAGGCGGAAACCGTGCAGCCGCTGCCGGGCGTCAAGCCCTACCCGCCGCTGCAACTTGCCGGCCGCGACATCTACATCCGCGAGGGTTGCTACAACTGCCATTCGCAGATGGTTCGCACGCTGCGCCATGAGACCGAGCGCTATGGCCACTACTCGCTGGCCGGCGAGTCGGTCTACGACCGCCCGTTCCAGTGGGGCAGCAAGCGCACCGGGCCGGACCTCGCGCGCATCGGCGGCCGTTATTCCGACGACTGGCATCGCGTACACCTGATCAACCCGCGAGATGTGGTGCCGGTCTCCAACATGCCCGGCTATCCGTGGTTGGCCGAGAACGCCGTGGACGCAGCGGCAGTGACCCGCAACATGCGCGCGCTGCGCAGCATCGGCGACCCCTACACAGACGAAGAGGTCGCCGGCGCTGCCGCCGCTGTGACCGGCAAGTCCGAACTCGACGCGCTCATCGCCTACCTGCAGGCGCTGGGCAAGCACGCACCGAAGGGGTAAGGGCATGATCACCGGCATTGCCACCGTCATCCTGCTGCTCGCCTTTGTTGGCGGCGTGGCTTGGGCCTACAGCAAGAACCGCAAGCCCGAGTTCGATGCCGCCGCCCGCATTCCGCTCGAAGACACGAGCGAGATCAGCCCTGGTTCGATCAAATCTGGTTCGATCAACCCTGGTTCGATCAACCCTGGTTCGATCAACCCCAGTGAGATCAGCCCATGACCACTGGCTGGTCTGCCTATGTCGTCTCTCTGATTGTGCTCAATCTGGTCGCCACGACCTGGCTGCTGTGGTGGACGGCACGCAAGCGCAAGTCCGACGGCAAGACATCCGAGACCACCGGCCATGTCTGGGATGGCGATATCACCGAATACAACAAGCCGCTGCCCAAGTGGTGGATCAATCTTTTCTATCTCACCATCTTCTACTCGGTGGGGTACTTGATCTGGTATCCGGGCCTGGGCAATTTCGCCGGCACTTCGGGCTGGACTTCGGCCAAGGAGCACGACGCCGACAAGGCCACGGCCGACGCGAAACTGGCTGCAGCCTTTGGCCGCTTCGACGGCATGCCGATTGACCAGATCGCCAAGGACGGCGAAGCGCTGGCCTTTGGTTCGCGCCTGTTCGCTAACCACTGCGCCATGTGTCACGGCTCGGATGCACGCGGCGGCAAGGGTTTCCCCAATCTCACCGACGGCGACTGGCTATGGGGCGGCTCACCGGAGCAGATCCTGACCACGATCCTGCAAGGCCGGCAAGCGGCAATGCCGGCGCTGGCTGCGGTGGTCGGCGGCGAGGTGGGCGTCACCGAGGTCGTCACCTACGTGCAGAGCCTGTCGGGCACGAAGACCGACCCAGCGCTCGCCGCCGCTGGGCAAACACGTTTTGCGGTGTGTGCCGCTTGTCACGGCGCTGACGGCAAGGGCAATGTCGCCTTGGGTGCGCCCAATCTCAGCGACGACATCTGGCTGTACGGCAAGGACTTCGCCAGCATGCGAATCGGCGTGATCAACGGCCGCAATGGGATGATGCCAGCCCACTTGCCGATCATCGGCGAAACCCGCACCCGCATCGCTGCTGCTTATGTCTGGTCGCTGTCGCACGCTGTCGCCGATGACGATGACGGTGGCGGTGGCGGTGGCGATGAAAATGACGATGACAATGCGCAGGAAGACAACGGCGACGTTGCTGATGAAAACGACGCCGACCCCAAGTCATGAGGGTTGCAGCCGAGCGCAGGTTTGATCACCCGCCACGCCCACTGGCGCAGCGGTTGGGTGCGATTTTGTGGCCAAGCTTTTTCGCGGCCGGGGTGGCGACGATGGTGTTCTTCGCCTTTGTTGACCCGCTGCTGCTGCGCGACCTGACCTTCGCCGAACTCGAGATCAGCCGCGGCGAGGGCTACACCTTCGGCTTCTTCATGTTCTGGGCCTGCACCGCCAGCAGCAGCCTGTTCACCTGGATCCTGCTGCGACCAGCCAGTCGATTCAACACGCCTTTGGCGAAGGACTGACCCCGCGTGGCTGGCTCGATTCCGGTTCATCTCGTCGATCCCGCCGACCCCATTGATGAGGTGGGGCTGTACGTCTCTGAGCGAAAGATCTACCCGCGCGAGCAGGACGGTCGCTTCCAGCGCCTGCGCAAAGCCGCAGTCATTTGGCTGCTCGGCATGTACTACGGCTTCGCCTGGCTGCAGTGGGACGACCGCCAAGCGGTGCTGTTCGACCTGCCCGCGCGCAAGTTCTACGTTTTCGGACTGAGCTTTTGGCCGCAGGACTTCTTCTATCTCGCCGTGCTGCTGATCATGGCCGGGCTTTCTCTATTCTTCTTCACCGCCCTGGCCGGGCGTATCTGGTGTGGCTACGCCTGCCCACAGACGGTGTGGACCGAAGTCTTCATCTGGATGGAGCGCTGGACCGAAGGCGACCGCAACAAGCGGATGAAGCTCGACGCCGCCCCGTGGAGTCGCGACAAGATCGTGCGCAAAGGCAGTAAGCACGCGCTTTGGCTGCTGTTTGCGCTGTGGACAGGCTTCACCTTCGTTGGCTACTTCACCCCGATCCGCGATCTCGCCGCCCGTTTGTCACCGTTTGAATGGGGTGGCTGGGAGGTTTTCTGGGTGCTGTTCTACTCACTGGCCACGTGGGGCAATGCCGGCGTGCTGCGGGAGCAAGTGTGCAAGTACATGTGCCCGTATGCGCGCTTCCAGAGTGCGATGTTCGACCGCGACACGCTGATCGTCGCCTATGACCCGATGCGCGGCGAGCCGCGTGGCTCGCGCAAGAAGGGTCAACTCGGCAGCGTGTTGCAACGCGCGCGCGGCCTGCTCGGCATGGACGTGGCCATCAGCGCCGTGGTGTATGCCGCGCAGCACCGCACCGCGGCCGACCTGAAGGCCGGTGCGCGCGCCACCACTGGGCTGGTGGTCGACGCGCAGACGCACTTGCCGCCACCGCCTGTCGTCAGCGCGCCCGAGGATCTGGGCGACTGCATCGACTGCACCATCTGTGTGCAGGTATGTCCGACCGGCATCGACATCCGCAATGGCCTGCAGTACGAGTGCATTGCCTGCGGTGCGTGCGTGGATGCCTGCGACTCGGTAATGGACAAGATGGGCTACCCGCGCGGCCTGATCCGCAACACCACCCAAAACGCACTGGATGGCAAACCCTCGCGCATCCTGCGACCGCGAGTGATCGTCTATGGTCTGCTGTTGCTGACCTTGCTGATTGGATTCGCTTATGGAATCGCCACCCGCACGCCGCTGCTGGTGGACGCCATGCGCGACCGCAACGCGCTGTATCGGGTGGCCGCCGACGGCAGCATCGAGAACGCCTATATGTTGCGCATCATCAATAAAGACATGCAGGCGCAAGTGTTCAGCATCCGCGTGGAAGGCGCAGCGGGCATCAGCTTGATCGAATCCGGCGCTACCCATCCCGCCGCTGCCGAAGAAGTGCTGACCGTAGGCGTGACCCTCACCGCGCCAGCCGATGTCGCCAAGGGGCGCATGGACGTGAACTTCGTGGTGAGCAACCAGGACGGCAGCCTGGAAGTCAAAGAGGAGACGCGGTTTTTCGGACCGCCCTGATGAAGCAGGAAACACCCGCTGGACAGTGGCGCCGCAACCCGGTGGCCTGGCTGATGATCGCTATCCCCGCCGCCACGGTGGTGGCTGGATTCTGGACCCTTTGGCTAGCCGCCAGCGAGAGTGGCGTGGACACCAATCCCGACCTTGTGCGCAGAACCGCACAGGTGCAAGTGACCTCGCTAGCGCCAGATGAAGCCGCGTCGCGATTGGGGCTCAGTGGCCGCTTGTGGGCTGACGGCGACGCCGTGCTGGTCGCCGTGCTGCCATCGGCCGGCCCGCTTGCGCCGCAGCTGCAACTGGTCCATCCGATCGAAAGCAGTCTGGATCGCGATCTGCCGCTGACGCCGGATCCACGCGGCTGGCGCGCCACCGGGCCGTTGACCAGCAAGCAAGCTTGGCACGTGCGCCTGATCGCCGCCGACGGCAGCTGGCGACTGGTTGGACGCTATCGTCCGGGCATGACCGAGGTGCTACTGGAGCCTGCGGTTTCCATTCCATGAATGCGCTGATAAGAGCCGGCAGATGTCAGCCGGCCGTTATGAGCCGGCCGCCATGAACGGGCCGGTGAATGCGCTCTGCTTCCACTGTGGTGAAGTGCTGCCTGCCACTCCGCCGCTGGTCGACATCGACGGACAAGCACGCGCCGTCTGCTGCCATGGCTGCGGCGCAGCCGCACAATGGATACGCGCTGCGGGACTCGGCGACTACTATCGCCTGCGCGCCGCCGATGGTGCGCGTGTGGATCCCGACGCAGGCGACTTTCTCACTTGGGATCGCGCCGACGTGCAAGCCGGCCACGTGATTCACAGCGCCGCCGGCAACGAGATCACGGTCGTGGTCGAGGGTATGCGCTGCGCAGCATGCGCTTGGCTGATCGACCGCGCGTTGCTGCGCGAGGCCGGTGTTGTGGAGGTGACTGCCAACGCCATCACCGGCCGCGTGCGCCTGAATTGGGATCCGGCACGCACGCCACTTTCGCGCCTGTTGGTGCGGCTGGCGGCGCTGGGCTTTCGGCCGCATCTGGCACAAGGCGAGGCCGCCGAGCGCGAGCGTCGCCGCGAACGCAACCAGATGATCGCGCGACTGGGCGTGGCGGCATTGGGTGCCACCCAGGCGATGATGTTTGCCGAAGCGCTGTACCTCGACACCGCCGGCGAGATGGCGCTGCCCACGCGCGACTTTTTCCGCTGGATCACCTTCCTGGTTGCGACGCCGGTGGTGTTCTTTTCCGGCTGGCCATTCATTGCCGGCATGGCCGTTGAGCTGCGCCAGCGTCGACCAGGCATGGACACGCTGGTGGCCACATCGGTGCTGCTGGCCTACTTCGCCAGCTTGCTGGAAACGCTGCGCGGTGGCGTGCACGTATGGTTCGACGCGGCGGTGATGTTCGTGCTGTTTCTTCTCGCCGCACGCTTTCTGGAACAGATGGCGCGACGTCAGGCCAGCGCGCGTTTGGACACCTTGGCGCGCGCCCAGCCGGCGCTGGCGTGGCGGATCAACGACAGCGGCCGCGAACAGGTGCCCGTGGCCGCGCTGGTGGTAGGTGACCGGGTTGAGGTGGGTGCCGGCGAAGTGGTGTCGGCCGATGGCGAGCTGCTGGAAGCGCCAGCATCGTTGGACGAATCACTGCTGACCGGCGAATCCGAGCCGGTGGCCAAACAACCCGGCGACCCGCTCTATGCCGGCAGCATCTGCCGTGAATCAGCTGCGCGCCTGCAGGTGTTGCGCATCGGCAGCGACACCCGCCTGTCGCAACTCACGCGCGCGGTTGCACGCGCGCAAGCGCAGCGGCCGCGGGTCGCACGGCTTGCCGATGCCGTGGCTACGCGCTTCGTCTCCGCGCTGTTTGTCTTGGCCGCACTGGTGTTCATCGCGTGGTGGCAGATTGAACCCAGCCGCGCGTTCGAAGTGGCGCTTTCGGTGCTGGTCGTGAGTTGTCCGTGTGCGCTGTCGCTGGCGGTTCCGGCGGCGCTTGCGACCGCGCACGGCACGCTGGCGCGCATGGGCGTGCTGGCCCTCGGTGCCGATGCACTGGAATCACTGGCCAAGGTGGATACCGTGCTGCTCGACAAGACCGGCACGCTGACGCTGGGCCGGCCGCAGTTGGTTGATGCAACGGCCGTTACCGGCGGCGATGTCGAGCGCTGGCTACAGATCGCGTCAGCCCTGGAGCGAGGCGCGGGGCACCCGATAGCCGCCGCCTTCGCGCGAATCGACACCACGGCGGCTCAGTCGGTTCGCGCCTTTCCGGGTCAGGGCGTCGCGGGCGACGTGGACGGTCTCGCCTATTACCTCGGTCGAGCGGGTTTCGCTTTTGCCGGTACCGACGATGGCGCGCTTTGGTTGGGCGACGGCCAGCAGGCGTTTGCCCGCTTCAGCATCGCCGACCCGCTGCGGCCGGATGCCGCGGCGGCGATTGCCTCGCTGCGCTCGTTGGGAATCTCGCCACGCATCCTCAGCGGCGATGGCGCGGAGGCGGTGCGCTCGGTGGCCCTCGCGGTGGGAGTTGACGTCTTTCAGTCACGGCAGTCGCCGGAGGACAAGCTCGACGCCGTGCGCACGCTGCAAGCCGCTGGTCACCGCGTGCTGATGTTGGGCGACGGCATCAACGATGCGCCGGTACTGGCAGGCGCGGACGTGTCGATGGCAATGGCCGACGGCGCGCCGCTGGCGCAGCGGTCTGCCGACCTGGTGCTGACTGGTTCGTCGCTGCGGCGGGTGCCGCAAGCGGTCGCGCTGGCGCGGCGCAGCCAGCGCATCATCAAGCAGAATCTGGCCTGGGCACTGGCCTACAATCTGCTGGCCCTGCCATTCGCGGCGATGGGTTGGGTCAACCCGGGTCTGGCGGCGTTGGGGATGGCGGCCTCTTCACTGATGGTCACGGCCAATGCGCTGCGTCTGGGTCGTCTCCAAAGTGATTACCAATGAACATCCTGCTGGCTCTGATCCCGATCTCGCTGCTGTTGTTGTTGCTTGCCATCGGCGCCTTTTTGTGGGCGGTCAAGCGTGGCCAGTTCGACGATCTCGACACGCCTTCGCTCGACATCCTCGGCGACGATGAGCGGCCGTTGCCGCCGCCTGAAAAGATCGGCCCTGAAAAGATCGGCCCTGAAAAGATCTGCCCTGAAAACGACAAGCCCGATTGATGCCTCTGGATCTGCTCACCTTGAGCGCGGCGCTGCTCACTGGCCTGCTGGGCAGCCTGCACTGCATCGCCATGTGCGGTGGCATCGCCACCGGTCTATCGGCGGCGGCGGCGCGCCCCGGCTTGGGTTCGGCCTTCGCGCTCAATGGCGGCCGCGTGCTGGGTTACACCTTGGCGGGCACAATCGTTGGCGCCTTCGGCGGCGGATTACTGACGTTGTCGCGTTCGGACAGTCTGGCCAGCGCGCTGCGGTTGGCCATGGGCGCGGTACTGGTGCTGGCCGCCATTCGCATCATGTGGCCGGCGCGATTGGGTTTCGTGACCCGCGCTGCCGGCGGTTTTTGGCGTTTGATTCGGCCGCTGCAAGCCCGCCTGGTGCCGACCTCGGGAGCACTCCGGCCATGGGTACTGGGGTTGTTCTGGGGCTGGCTGCCGTGCGGTCTCTCGACCACGCTGCTGGCGGCGGCGTGGCTGGAGGCAAGCGCGCTGCACGGCGGTCTGCTGATGTTGGCGTTTGGCCTCGGCACGATGGCGACGATGGTGCCGCTGACCTTCAGCGGAGCGCGACTGGCAGGGCTGCTGCAGCGCCGCCGTTGGCGCGCGGCCGGTGCCAGTCTGATCGCGCTGGCCGGCGCAGTGACCATGGCCGGCCCGTGGCTTGCGGGCCAACCCGCCATCCACGCGGTGCTGACAGCGCTGGGCTGTCGCTCGGTTTAACGCCTTGTTGCTGCCGGCGGGCTGACCGCCGGCTTGCTCGAGCTGTGCACCATCGCCTCAAGGCGGGCCGCGTCAAGAATATTCACTTGCCGACCGCGCACCGAAATCATTCCGTCGTCCTGCATTTTGGTCAGCGTGCGGCTGACCGTCTCAATCACCATGCCGAGAAAACTGGCGATGTCTTCGCGGCTCATCGGCAGCATGAACATTGCAGCAGGGCGCCCGAGCAAGCGGTAGCGTTCGGACAGCCCGTGCAGGAACTGCGCCAGACGCTCGCCGGCCTGCCGCCGCCCCAGCATCTCCATGTGGCTCTGGTCGCGATTGATGCCCTGACCAATGATTCGCAACAACTGGTGCTGCAGACCTGGCACCTGCGTGCAGATGGATTCCAGCTGCCCCAGCGGAACCTCACACACGGTGGCGCGGGTCAGCGCCTGCGCGTCGCAGGCGTGGAAGCCGCTGCCCAGCGCGTCCAAGCCCATCAACTCACCCGGCAAGTGGAAGCCAATGACCTGGCTCTCGCCATCCTCGTTGGTCGCGACCGTCTTGAAGGCACCTTCGCGCGCCACAAACAGCGAACCCAACGGCTGACCGGATCGAAACAGGCTTTCGCCGGTCGCCAGTGGGCGTCGGTTGCGGACGATTTCGTCCAGCCGCTGCAGATCGCCACTGTCAATGCCTGCCGGAAGGCAGAGCACTTGCAATGAGCACTGACCACAGCTGCGCCGCAGCCGATCCAGACTGACGCTCTCAGTGTTCACGTGCAAAGCAAACGCCGCCTCAAACACGTGTAACGTGGTTCATCGTGCCGCTGATCACGCCGCCGACGCAGGCTCATTCAGGCGTCCTGTATCCGATACTCCGGCAGCTTCTTCGCCACCGCCACATTCTTCAGCGTCACGTAAGCCGGCAAACCGTCCTTGCCATAGGGCGGGGCGTCTTCGCCGCGTATCAGCGGCTCGAAATAGCGGCGCGCAGCGGCGGTAATGCCGTAGCCATCGCGGCGGATGAAACCCTTCGGCAATACTTTCTCGTGATTGGCGACTTTCGATAGCGGCGCCGATTCGATGCGCCAGCGGTAAGGCGCGTCAGCCAAACGCTTGATGATCGGCATCACTGCGTTTTGTCCCGCCAAGGCATATTCCACCGCCGCCTTGCCGACGGCATAGGCTTGTTCGACATCGGTTTTGGAGGCCAGATGACGCGCCGAGCGCTGCAAGTAGTCGGGCACTGCCCAATGGAACTTGTAGCCCAGGCGCTCCTTGATGCGTTGCGCGATCGTTGGGCCGACGCCGCCCAATTGCGAGTGACCAAAGGCGTCAACGCTGCCGGCTTCGGCGACAAAACGACCATCCGGCCAGCGCAGACCTTCCGACACCACGACGGTGCACCAGCCCACGCGCTCGACCGTGGCCTTGACCTTGGCCAAAAACTCTTCTTCGTCGAAACGTTTCTCGGGGAACAGGATCAGATGCGGCGCTTCGTCGGGTCCGCGTTGCGCCATGCCGGCGGCGGCGGCGATCCAGCCGGCGTGGCGACCCATCACTTCCATCACGAAGACTTTGGTTGACGATTCGGCCATCGAAGCCACATCCAGGCTCGCTTCCAGCACCGACACCGCAGTGTATTTGGCGACCGAGCCAAAGCCGGGACAGCAATCGGTGATGGCAAGATCGTTGTCGACCGTTTTCGGCACGCCGATACAGGCCAGGGGATAACCCAGTTCGCGGCTGATCTGCGACAACTTGTTGGCGGTGTCGGAAGAGTCGTTGCCGCCGTTGTAGAGAAAGTAGCGGATATCGTGCGCGCGGAACACGTCGATCAGGCGTTCGTACTGGGCGCGGTTGTCCGTGAACGATTTCAGCTTGAAGCGGCAGGACCCAAAAGCCCCGCCGGGGGTGTGCCGCAAACCGGCAATCGCGGCAGCCGACTCTTTGCGGGTGTCGATCAATTCTTCTCGCAAGGCACCGATGATGCCGTTCCTGGCGGCCAGCACGCGCAGCTTGCTGCGTCGCGCGGTTTCGATGACGCCCGCCGCCGTGGCGTTGATGACGGCGGTGACCCCGCCGGATTGTGCATACAAAAGAGTGCCTTGGCCCACCTGAATCCCCTTTATTATTGCGCGCTGCGATGCGGTTTGACTTGCCCCATGCCAGCAGTTAGCGTGTCTGTTCAATGCGCTGCGGAGTCGCCGACGAGTTTAAGGTCTCGCGCGTGCCTCAGGTAGCGCGCTAACCATTGGGACATGAACGAGCATGCGACTGGTACTACTGGGGGCGCCCGGCTCGGGCAAGGGCACGCAGGCAGCTAAGCTGAAAGAAGCGCTGGCGCTGCCGCATATCTCCACCGGCGATCTGCTGCGCGCTGCGGTGGCTGCGGGCACACCGCTTGGCTTGCAGGCAAAGGCGGTGATGGAGCGCGGCGAGCTGGTGTCCGATGACATCGTGCTCGGCATGCTCGAAGTCCGGCTGCGCATGGCAGACACGGGCAATGGCTTCATCCTTGACGGCTACCCGCGCAACCTGGCGCAAGCCAATGCGCTGGATGCGCTGCTGGAGCGGTTGGGCCAGCCGGTCGATATCGCCGTGCAACTGGACGTCGACACCGAATTGCTGATCCAACGCATCGCCGGTCGCGCGCAAGCCGAAGGCCGCGCCGATGACAGCCCGGATGCGGTGCGTAATCGGCTGCGCGTTTACTCCGATCAAACCGCCCCGGTCATCGACTATTACCGGGCCAGCAACCGGCTGGTCTGCGTATTCGGTGTTGGTGCAATGGAAGAGGTGCTGGCGCGCGTGCTGGCTGCAATTCGTTCGCAGACAGCGGGCGCCAACCTGGCGGCGGTTTCCTGAGCGCAACGCCGCGGCACAACAATCCACCGAGCTGTGCTGTCGAGCGTCTGCGATGACACCGATCATTGGCCAACTGCTTGAGCTTTGCCTGTTGCGTCGAGCGCCGCAGGATCTGCCGCACTCTCCAGAGTTGGCGCGTGGCTTGATCATGGCCGGTGTCGGTATCGACCTGCTCTACACCACGCTGATCGATTTCCCGCAGGCGATCCCTCGCATCATTCTGTCGCTGTGTCTGTTGCTCGGCATGCCGTGGCTGCTGCTGGGCCTGCGCGACAAGCGTGCGCGCTACGTACAGACGCTGACTGCCCTTGCCGGCGCAGGCTTGCTGCTGTCGGCAGTGTCGCTGCCGCTGGCGCTGTTTTTCGCTGACTTGCCTGTGTTTGTGCCAGGCTCCAAGCCAACGCCTGAACAAGCCATGTTCAGCCTGATCACCCTCACCATGCTGAGTTGGAAGCTGGTGATCAGCGGCCACATTTTTCGCCACGCGCTGGATTGGCCGCGCTTGCCGGCGATGCTGCTGGTGTTCGGGCTGTTTCTGTTGGAACTTGGTCTTGACAGCGTGTTGATCGGCGCTCCGCGCTAACCATGAAGGTCCACGTCCTTGGCATCTGCGGCACCTTCATGGGCGGCTTGGCCGCGTTGGCGCGTGAGTTAGGTGATGAAGTAGCCGGCAGCGATACGGCGGTTTACCCGCCAATGAGCACGCAGTTGCAGGCGCTGGGGATCGAACTCTGCAGCGGATACGCAGCCGCGAACATCGCCACGGATGTACAGCAAGTGGTGATCGGCAATGCCCTGTCCCGCAGCAATCCCGCGGTTGAACACGTGCTTGATGCAGGTTTGAACTACACCTCCGGCGCGCAATGGCTTGCCGAACGGGTGTTGCCGGGTCGCAAGGTGTTGGCGGTAGCGGGCACCCACGGCAAGACCACTACCAGCGCCCTGCTCGCGCACATTATTGATGCCTGCGGCGGCGCTCCGGGCTTTCTAATTGGCGGCGTGCCGGGCAATTTTCCGGTCTCGGCTCGGCTTGGCAGCGGGCAGACTTTTGTGCTTGAAGCCGATGAATACGACACTGCGTTTTTCGACAAGCGCAGCAAGTTTGTTCACTACCGGCCGCGCATTGCCATTCTCAATAATCTTGAGTTCGATCACGCCGATATTTTTGCCGATCTGGCGGCGATCAAGACCCAGTTCCATCACTTGATTCGCACCGTGCCAAGCGCTGGTCGCCTGATCGTCAACGGCGAAGACGCGGCGCTGGCCGAGGTGTTGGCCATGGGCTGTTGGACGCCGGTGGAGCGTTTTGCGATCGGTCCCTGCGTGGATCCCAAGGTCGTGCCGCAATGGCAGGCTCAGCTCATCCATGCCGATGGTTCAGCGTTTCGCCTGTTGCGACATGGCGATGTGGTTGGCGAGGTGGGTTGGTCGATGCTCGGTCGGCACAGCGTCATGAATGCGTTGGCCGCCGTGGCAGCCGCCCATGCCGCCGGATTCGAGGTCCGCGCTGCACTCGCTGCATTGACGGATTTTCGCGGCCCCAAGCGACGCATGGAGTTGCTCGGCGAGCACGCTGGCATACGGGTGTTTGATGACTTTGCCCATCACCCCACCGCCATTCAAACCACGCTGGCCGGTTTGCGCGCAGGCGGTCGCCGACGGGTGGTGGTGGCACTGGAGCCGCGCAGCAATTCGATGCGTTTGGGTGCGCATTCCGCGCAGCTCGCGCCGTCGATGGCGGATGCGGACCTAGTCGTCATGCTGCGTCGCGCCGAGTTGCCATGGGATGCCAGCGCCGTGGTCGCCGCCTTGCAAGGTGAAGGCGTCGCCGTTGCCACGGTGGATGCGTTGCTAGCCGAACTGGAAGCGCGCGTGCGCAGCGGCGATGACGTCGTTTTCATGTCAAATGGAGGATTTGAGGGTGCGCCCGCGCGCTTTGCGGCCATGGTGGCTGCGCGCGACTGATGTGCGCTCCGGGCTAGAGCGAGGCTTTCCAAATGAAGGCAAATGAACTGCCATTGTTTCCACTGCACACGGTGCTGTTTCCCGGCGGCGAGCTGCAGCTGCGCATTTTTGAAACGCGCTATCTCGATATGGTCCGAATGTGCACCCGCGAGCAGCGGCCATTCGGCGTGTGCCTGTTCCTGGATGCCGACGAGGATGTTTTACCGGCGCGTCCAGCCGCTTTGGGCACTGCCGCCAGCATCATCGATTTCAACACCTTGCCCGACGGCATGCTCGGCATCCGTTGCGAGGGCGGTCAGCGTTTCCACGTCGAGCGCACCAAGGTTCGTGATAACGGTCTGATCGTCGCTGAAGTCGAATTTATCGACGACGACGCGGAAGCCTCGGTCCGCCCCGAGCACGCCCTGCTGGTGCAACTGCTGGAGCACATACTCGCCCAAGTGGGCGGCCCCCACGCCAAAGCGCCACGTGCCTGCTTCGATCAAGCGCACTGGGTGAGCTGCCGGCTTGCCGAGTTGCTGCCCTTTGACACCGCCGCCCAACAACGGCTGCTGCAGTGCCACGATCCACATGCGCGTATGCAACGCGTGGTGGATGAACTGCCGGGATTGGACAGGGATGGCGGTTAGCCGGGCTCGATTGCACTGATCGTTCTGCCGCCGGAGCGGGCTCAGCGCGCTGCCACACTTCGCGGCCGCAAGTGTCCGCTCAGACGGGTCAATCCCACGCTAATCGGAACAATAGACTCAGTCCTGAATGGCACTTGCTTAAGCGCAAACGCCAAACAATCGTCATTTCGGCGAAGGGCGGAATCCAGCACTTCCGGCCGGCAACAAAGCGTAAACAGCACTGGATCCCGGCTTTTGCCGGGATGACGAGGCTTAAGTAAGTGCCATTCGACTCAGTCCTCACATGCCGGCGTGCCGTCCACCCGCGTCAATCGCAGAATTACCTCTGACCCACTCGTCCAGCCCGGTTCACGCGCAGACCATGCCGCGCGGCCGCGGTTGCAAGTATCAAAGTTTAGGGTGAGTTCGCCCCAGTCGATGCGCTGCACGTCGGCCGCTCGGAAAGCAGGTCCGAAACGCGCACCACGGGTGCGCTGCATCGCGAAGGTAACGCGGCCGAAGACTGGATCAAACACACCCGTACCAATCAACCACGCCGGCTTGCCCTGCGGATCAAAGGTGTACCAACCCACCACCGCGCGGCGGTCACTGCCAATTTGCAGCAGCCAACCATCGCCCGCGCCGGAGGCGCGAAACCAGCTGCCGGCATAGCTGCTGCTGGGCTCGGGCAAAGGCGGGATACCCACTTCGGTGCACAGTGGATAAGTGACTGCGTTTTGCGTGAGTTGAGCCAGCACGCGCTCGCCGCTGCCATAGGCGCTGGAACCTTGAAAGCGCAGCCGTAGCTGGCCGGCTGGCAAGGACTGACCCGGCGCGGGCGGTAACTCGCAACCACCAAAAGCCAGAGTCAGCTCGCCGAAGCGCAGGGTTTGAATATCGGCCGGATCGAAATCGGCAAAGCGAGCACCACGGTATTCGAATGCTTCCGCAACGTGGATGCCATCCTCAGTGACGCGACCCAATCCTACGATCCAACGTTGCTCGCCGTCGCCACCGACCGGCGGGTAGGTGTACCAACTGACCACGGCGTCGCGGCCACCGTTGATGATCTCGATCAACAGGCCTTCGCCGTCGAACTGCGGATCAAACCAACTGCCACTGTGACGAGGCGAAATCGGCCGAGGCTCAAGCTGGCGCGGTCGAATGCGTTGATCCAATGAGGAGAGTGTGATGCTCGGATCAAAGCCACAGCGATCACCGCTGAGGCCGCGTCGATCCAAGCAATTGGCGCGCAGGCTGGCGGCGTCCGGTTGCGGTCCACCGTCGATCCAATTGCGCAAGGATTCGAACCCCGCCAGCAGTTCAGATTTGGAGAAATCACAATGCGCAGGTTGAGTTTGGCGGATCAAGGCAATGCTCAACTGTTCGCGCGGTATCCGCAGGTCACTGAGCACTTCGACGTGCTCCGGTATCACCAGCTCATCGCGATCAGTGGGCAGTACGAGCACCTTTGCTTTGCCGATGGGTCCGCGCAGGTTGGAAGATGCGCGCATTTTTGCGGCGGCGATGGGATCGCCGGTCACCCGCCGCACGCGGGCATTGATGGCCGGGTCGCCATAGTTGACGAAGCGATTGTCGAACCCATTGAAACCGGCCAGTTTGTCTGGCCCTTGAATCAGATCGGCCAACGGATAGATGGCGTAGGCGATGTTGGTCAGCAGAAAATCGTCGCTGGTTATGCGCAGCAGGGACTTCAATTGCGCGCGCCTTTGCAGCTGCGCTGACGTGTCAAAAATGCTGGGCTGAAAGAAGCCCATGCACTGGCGAATGCGATTGGCGATTGGCAGCACGCTCTCCAGCGTGGCGCCGTCGGGGATGTCACTCAGATCAGGCGGAATTGCTGAATAATCGAGCACCCACGGCAATGCGGCACTGCCCTCTGGCAAGGGATTGGACTCGCAAACGGCGTCAAACAGCAGCCGCGTATCGACCGCAAAATCCCAGCTGCGCGCGCCCGCCAGCGGCGGACACAAGGCCAGCACTGCGGCGACTTGTTCACCGGCAGCGCTGTAGTCCTCAGCGGTTTTCATGCTGACCAAGCCGCCGAGCGAGCCGCCGAACAGGATGATTTCGCCGGGGTTACCCGCGCGCCGACGAAACTCGGCTAGCAAGGCGCGCTGTTCACGCTCCATGTCGAACATTGCCCAGCCGCGACTGCTGTAACTGGCCGCTGCGAGCGCGTAGCCACGACCCATAAAGTAGCCGCGCGTTTCTGCATTGGGGGCGGTCTCGACTTGCACATCCTGACTCGGGAAACGCATCGAAAAGCCGTGGCTGTAAACGATCAGCCTGCCGCCGGGCTGCCAGCCGTCAGGGACGTCGATGGCGTAACGGCCAGTGGCGCCGGGCAAGTCGCCCTCAAAACGTTGCGCAGCAGCGACTGGCAATGCGATTAAAGCCAGGATGAACAATAAGCAACGGGAAATAGGCATACGGCTAGGGTAGCTGGGCGACGCGTCTACCACCTGAATCGAATCGTTCTCTCACTCGAACCTGCGGCATTGGGATTTGCCGCAGCACAGGCTGCTAGGCTGCGGTTCGTCGGCATGACGGGACGGCGACACGTTGATCAAAGGTTGGCTAGGCAGGGCATTGTCGGGATTGCTACCGGAGGCGTGTCTGGCCTGCGCCGAGGCAAGTACCTGCGGGCCGCTGTGTGCGGAGTGTCGTGCCGCATTGCCTTGGAATCGCTGTGCCTGCCCGCGTTGCGCGCTGCCGCTGCCAGCCGCTGCACCGATGTGCGGTCGCTGCGTGCGCCGAGCGCCGCCGCAATCACAGGGCGTTGCACCGCTGCGCTATGCCGAACCGGTCGACCGCTTGGTCACCCAACTCAAGTTTGCACAGCAGTTGGCAGCCGGTCGCGCTTTGGTTGAATTGATGCAGCAGCATGAAGGCATCTCAGCGCTACTGGCAGGGGTGACTTTGGCGGTACCGATCCCACTGCATCGCACGCGATTGCGCGAGCGTGGCTACAACCAGGCGCTGGAACTGTTGCGACCGCTAGTAGCGAAAACAGCGATCCCGCTGACACTGACCGCCCTGATTCGGCACCGCCCGACGCTCGCGCAGACCGGACTGGATGCACCCAGTCGCCGGCGCAACCTGCGGCGTGCATTCAATGCCGATCCGCTGCAAGTGAAAGATCACTGCGTATTGCTGATGGACGACGTCATCACCACCGGCACCACGGTCGCCGAGGCCGCGCGTACCCTCTTGCAAGCCGGTGCCCGCGAAGTACGCGTGCTGGCCGCAGCGCGGGTGGCGCGCGGCTGACCGTGTGCGGAAGCGCGACGAGCAAGCTCAGCGCCACGCATAGCCCAAGGCAATACCGAAGAACACCAGCATGCCCACCCAATGATTGTTGCGAAAGGCGGCGAAACAGCCCTCGCGGGAGCGCGTGCGCGCCAGCCAGAACTGCCATCCAATCAACCCAGCCACCGCGCCCAAGGCGATGAAGTAGATTGAAGCCAGTTCCGCGCGCAATCCGAGCAAACCCAGTGCGACCAACACGCTGCTGTACAGCACCGCTTGCATCACGAGGTCCAGTTCAGCAAACAGAATGGCGGTCGAGCGCGCGCCCATGCGGATGTCGTCATCGCGATCCACCATCGCGTACCAGGTGTCGTAGGCCGTCGCCCACAGCACCGTGGCGACAAACGCCAGCCAGGCCAATTCCGGCACCGCGCCTTGCACCGCGGCAAACGCCATCGGAATTGCCCAGCCGAACGCAATGCCCAAGTACACCTGCGGAAACCAGGTGTAGCGCTTCAGATACGGGTAGCTGGCGGCCAACAGCACGCCGACCACGCTGAGCTGCACGGTCAACCAGTTACACAGCAAGACCAGAGCGAACGCGATCGCACACAGGACCACGAACAGCAGCAGGGCCTCGCGCGCACCCACTTCACCGCTTGCCAGCGGCCGCGCACGGGTGCGCTCGACATGTGGATCCAGCCAGCGGTCAGCGAAGTCATTGATGATGCAACCGGCCGCGCGCATCAGCCAGACGCCCGCCGTAAAGATGAGCAGAATCGAGAGCGGCGGCAGCCCTTCCGCAGCCAGCCACAGGCCCCACCAGGTCGGCCACAACAGCAGCATCCAACCAATCGGACGGTCGCCACGCACGAGTCGCCAATACGCGTCTGCACGCGCCCACGCGGCTGGCGGGAGCAGCGCCCGGATGCGTTGCTGCAGATGCGTATTCAAGCGTGGGCGAGGATGATCCATCAGGCGAGGTTAGCGGGCGGAGGGTGCTGCCGTCATCCCTTAGGTTGGGCGAAACGCCTCGCTTGGAAATTGCGCGCCGCAACCAGAGTTTGGAATTGCTGCACGCCGTCGAAGCGACTCCTCATTCCGGCGCGCGCCGGAGTGCGCCAATCCTAAGGCCGTCGCAAGTAGCCGCGCGAGGCCAACAATCCCAGCAATACAGCTAATGCCAACCAGAGCGGCAGATGCTCGCCCAAGGGAATTGCGATGGGCGGTGCTGCCGCCGGCGGCGGACTCGGCCCGGGCGGGCCCAAGCTGGCCAAGGTCTGACTTTGCTGGCGCTGTTGCACCTGGATTTCCACCGGCATGCCGCCCGGTGTCTGGGTCCAGCCCTTGGTGACGGCAAGCGCCCGCCATGCACGGCGGTACAGCAGGCGCACGTCCATCGTCACCACCGCGCTCTCCGGCGTTCCCGGCGGCACCGCGAAACGATACTGGCTGATGTCGATGGCAGCGGACGGGATCAAGGTGTCGGTCGCGCTCTCCGCATCGATGAACAGCACCGGCGAAACCACCGCACCGCTGCCGTTGATGCGCCCCGCTAACAGTTTGGCGTAACCGCGTCCGGGGCGACCGGCGACATCACCCGCTTGCACGCCAGGCACGTCATCGCTGCCCCAGAACGGTATGGTCGGGCCGCCAGTCTGCTGCAGCCGCACGCCGCCAATCCTCGCTTCGACATGCAAGACGGCGTTGCGAATCGAAATGCCGCTGGGAAACGCGTGGCCTGCGCGATTCTCTACTTCCGCATCGACCCGCAGCGTCTGACCCTCACGAGCCAGGACGGTACGCAGATCGATGTTGGCGCTCAGCGTCTCGGCCGTGGCCCCGACAAAGGCGTGGCTGTGACGCTGGCTGGCGGGGCGCTCTGGCCCGCCACTGCCGATGCTGCCGGTGTCGCCACGCGAAGGCATGTGGCAGTCCTGACAGGAACGAAACTCGGGGCCAGGAATCGCGTAAGGAGACGCCAACCATTCGGAGTAGGTGGCCTGACCCGGCGCGCCGGTGGTCGGATTTTTGTACTCGTGGCAGCTGGCGCAGAACTGCGATTCCTTGAACTGCGGTTGATACACGTTCTGCATCGGAATGCGATCAGTGTCGGGCAGTGCGCCGAACACGTGAAACGAGGTTTGCGCGTCCGCTTGCGGAAAACGATAGGTGGCATTGCCGAGGTGATGCAGCGCATCGACGTTGTCGTTGACGTGACTGATTTGATGGCAGGCAAGACACGTCACCCCATCGCGACCAGCGGGCGTCACTACGTCATCAAAATTCAGCTCACCGGGCGTGAACACGTCCTCCAGCGGGGCGTGACAGGTGGCGCAGAGGCCGCTGTTGTCTGCCGCATGAGTGTCGCGAAACACATAGCCAGCGGCACCGCCGGGACTGCCATCGCCGGAATACAGGTCGCGCACCCAAAAATTATTGGCCGCGCCCGCGTGACGTGCGCCGGTCCATTCCTGGTAATACTGAAAGTGGCAGCCGATGCACGACTGATTGGCCGCCGGCGGCTGATAGTCCGGGTTGTCAGCCGCGGGCAAGCGCGAGAGCCTGATCTCGATGTTGGTCAGGCCATCGAATACTTGCTGGGTATCGGTGAAGTAGGCGTTGGCGGCGGCGGGATCAAAGTCAACCGCAGCCGCAATCTCAAACACACCTGGTTTGGCCAGCGGCAGCACAAAGCTGCCGTCGGCCGCCGTGCGCACCGGCGCGATATCGGGCCTCGCCCTGACGCTGACCAGCGCGCCCGCGAGCGGGGCGCTGTTGATGTCGTCAACAATGCGACCGGAGACATCGGCCAGAGCCGAGCCTGCAGACAGACTCGTCAGCAGGACGAGCAGCCCCGCGAGAAGTACGCGCGTGGGGCTGCCGAACATCACTCAAAGCGCCTCGAAACCATTCTTCATGATTCCGTTACTGAAACCGGCGGGGCCGACGATGTTGAGCGAATGGCTCACGATTGCTCCTCCTGGCGCATAGAACTGGCGTAGTTCAACGGTTAGCAGCTGATTGCCTGGCGGCGAGTTGCTGACAAAACTGAAGCGATACAACTTGCCCCAGTCGAGCGTGTTCGTTTCCGGTGCCATCCACTCGATGGACAGGTCGCTCGGATTGACTTGCCAGTTGTTGCCCAGATTGGTGTCGGTGTCAGCGAAGTGAGCATCCGCCGGGAAAAATTTGTTGGTACTGGGTAGCAGGTTGATACGGAATTGCTCAAACCCTTTGGCCGCAGACACTTGGAAGTTGGGCTGCGTGCCTGAGGTGGGCGATGCGGCGAAGTCAAAATTGTTGACCACGTAGTCGTAGCGATAACAGGTGCCCAAGAAGCCTGATTCAACCGGACACGTTGCCAGCGTCTTCACCTTGACCGCCAAGCGCGCGCGCCCGAGGTCGGTCAGCAGTTCGACATTGCGGGTCGGATTGGCAATCGGGTCGACCCACGCATTGATAACGGGAGCGCGAGCGAAGGTTCCTTGCGAGCCAGGCGTCCATCCACCACCGCCGGGTGCCGGCACGATCGTTCGGCGGCCCATCGTGTTGTAGATATTGACGTCGTCTTGCACGACGTACCACGTCTCCGAGAAAAACGTTGATCCCGGCACCAGCATTTGCGACTCGCGAACAATCATCCGACTGCCGTAATCGCCATTCGGATTCAGGTTGGTGTTGGAGCCGACGCAGCCGGGGTCAAACACTGAGCCACAGCGGCCCCACATACCCCGAGCAGGGAGAAGCTCGACGCGCGGGCCGAGATCGGTGGGGTCATCGTTGTTGCCGGTACCATAAGTGTCACCGCAGCCGAGCCCAAGAATATGCCCGTTGCCGGTGAACGCTCCTGCGGTGCATCCCGAATTGGTCGTCAACCACGCATGCTTGAGCCCGGACGCACCAATCTGCTCTAGCTGGTCGTCGACGATCCGGTACAGGTTCCAGATCAAATACGGGTGTTGGTCGGCATTCGGATAGGGATACCCATACGGATTGGTGCCTCCGGTGAATTTCTCGTACCAGGGAACATCGGCAGTGCGGTCGGTATTGGAGTTGCGCAGCGTGGCGCTGGGGGTGAAAACTACTTCACCATCGTCGGTGCCCGCGCCATCACAGCCGTTGACGCCGGTGCTGCGCCGACAGCGGCTGAACGACATCGAATAATTTTCCATGGTGACGTCGGCTTCATAGATTCCGCCGTTCGGATGCGGCGTACCGTGGAATTTTGGGACGTTGCCCTTGGGTCTGGCATTAGTTTCTCGGCTGCGATGCTGCACCTGCGCATCAAACTGCAGCTCGCCGATATAGGCGTCGGCAAGCGCGTCAGAACCGACGCGCTTGGCCAAACGCGGCATTGCCCGCAAGTCGGAAGTAGCCACGTGGAAGCCGCGGCCTTCGCGGACGAACTCGTACATCAAGTGCGTAACGTAGACCCAAGCTTGGCCGTCAGCACCGATCAGTTCCAAATGCATCGGGTTGTCGGAGCTGGGACGAATCACCGCATTCCGCAAGTCGAGCGCACTGCCATCTGCCAACCGCAACACAAACCCACCGCGCACTTGCAGTTTGCCGCCCACGAAACGGTCGAAGCCGCCATCGGGCGCATTGAAACTCAAGCCTTCACTGACCAGAAGTGGAAAGATGGCGTAAGCCGGATTGCGGGAATCCTTGACCGCCGCAGTGCTTTCAACAGTGACGCCGAACAAATCGAGAAAGCTGTCGTTAAAACGAAGACGAAGGTCACCGCCATCGACTCGCCAGATCTGCGGCTCCAACTCGGCTGCGCGCAAATCAAAAGGCGCAACGTGATCGGGCGTTGCCGCCATGCTCATGCCGGCCGCCGCCAAGCCAATCGCGACGGCTAGCCGCTGCAAGGTGTTCTTCATTCGCACTTCCTCCAAAGCGTGATTCGAGCGCCGCACGCCTATCGGTGGTGCGGACCAAACCGCAGATCATACCCCTAGACCGTTAGCCGACTGTCAACGGGTAGCGTTCAGGTTCGCTACTCTGCGGTCGCTATCGACAGGACACCGTTCAGCTAACAGCACCCGATCCGGTGCGCGGGAGGCAGAAAACTAGCCGCTAGTTGCGCAAACGCATCGCATCCACGTCGGGCAATTCGAACTCGAAATCGGGGAGCAGGTAATCGGGCAACTCTTCCGAGCAGTCGATCAACTGGCAGCGTCGATACTGCAGAAAGGCCTCCCGCATCAGCAGGTACTCATCGCCACCACCGCGCAGGAACGCGTCGGCGGACAAGCCGCGGGCACGCGCGCTAACGCCGTACAACAAGCTGTATTCGGCACCGTACTCGTCGGCAAAACGGGTGATTGGACTGACCGTGGTGTTGATGCCTTTGCCGACACCATCGCGGATGGTGGCCGGCCCAAACAGCGGCAGCATCACGTAGCGGGAGCGCTTCCAGCCCCAGCGATACAGGGTTTGACCGAAGTCTTGATCGTAGGCAGGAATTCCGGCTTCTGTGGCCGGATCAAAAATGCCAGCCACGCCCAGTGTCGAGTTCAGCACGAAACGCCCCAGCGAGCCGGCAAACTTCACCGGATGACCTTGCAGAAGCAGGTTCAGCGAAGTGATCGGCTGCTGCAAATTGGTGAAGAAGTTGCCGACCCCGCGCTGCGCGAGTTTAGGTGTGACGCGCGAATAGACCACCGCCGCCGGACGCAGAATGATGCGATCAATGGTGGAATTGAATTTGAATATGGGTCGGTTGAGGCGTTCCCACGGATCGATTTCTGCCCCCGTGCCATGCAACGCATCAAGGGGCTCACCTGCAGGCGGCGGCACTGCATCCGCTTCGAATCCCATGGCGGGCAGTCGGGCGATGGCGTCGGCTGGCTCAGCGACTTGGGGCTTAGCGCCTGCGGGCACTGCCGAGATGGGCTGCTGAGTGGTTGGGTCAACGTTGCTGTCGCTGGGCTGTTGAGCCTGCGAATTCGCTGACAACGCAAGCGATGCGCAAAGGATCACGGAGGGTATGAGGTAGCGCATAGCCATTAGTTTCCGTCAGCGTCGACGCGATGAGCAAGGCCAATCTGGGCAAACCTGGGCGGTGCATTGATCACCAACGGGCGCGCGCCAGTCGCTTGCGCGGCCGCTTGCAGGCAACGCACAAGAGCGACACCTGAAGAATCCAACGCAGTCACGCCGGCCAAGTCAATCTGCGCGATGCCACTCACACGGTCACGCAGTGACGGCCACAGGGCCGCCACGCTGGAGACATCCAGCGCCCCCGTCAGCGCCAGCGTGGTGTGACTATTGGTTGCACTATTCGCCGGCACTGAGCGAGCCCTCGGCCAGCCGCTTGGTCACCGCCTCTAGGCTTTCAGTGCGCAACAAGGCGTCAAACTGAGTGCGATAGGTCTGCACATAGGAAACGCCTTCGATGATCACGTCGAACGCCTTCCAGCCATTGCCGGTGTCGCGAAACAGGTAGTCGATGGGCACCGGCGCGCCGCCCGGTCGCATGATCTCGGAATTGACCCGCATCAACTTGCCGTCACGCAGAGGCGTTTCGGAACGAATCCGTACATCCAAGGCGCCGGTGACTTCCAGCATTGCAGCGCCGTAGCGCTGCAACAGGTTATTGGTCAGTGCGCTGGCGAAAGCCGCGATTTGCGCATCACTGGCGCTACGCGAATGCCGTGCCAGCACCAACCGCGCTGAATAGTCCCGGTCGAAAATGGTGTCGAGCTCGGCAAGCACGAAAGCATTGAGCTTGCTCTTGTCAGCGCGAAACTCCTCACGGTTGGCGACCAGTGTGTCGACCACGGCTTTGGAACGCGTCAGTACGATCTGACTGGGTGATTTCACCGCCGTTGGTGCGGCGACGGCAGGCGTTTGTGCAGCCGCCGTGCTCACCAGCAAAGTCAGAAGCAAGACACTCAAAAAACGAATACTCATATCGAACACTCCAAATCAAAAGCAGACAACAGGATCTTCTTTCCGAGATCGCTGAACAAAGGGGTAATTGAGAACGAAATCAGGGCGTCGCGGGTGCGGCTTTGTCGCCCTCGGCATTGCCGAACATGTATTTGCCGATCAACTGCTCAAGCACCACCGCTGATTGGGTCAGCATGATCTCGTCGCCATCCTTGAGCGACTCCGGATCGCCACCCGGCGTCAGACCCACGTAACGCTCGCCTAGCAGCCCCGAAGTGAAGATGCCGGCCGAGGTGTCCATCGGCAGCTCGCCGGCGTTGGCAGACAATCGCAAGGTAGCCACTGCCTCGTAACGCTCTGGGTCGAGCACCAGGGTCGCCACCTCGCCGACTCTTACCCCGGCAATCTTGACGGGTGCGCGAGCCTTCAACTCGCCAGTGTTGGCAAACCGAGCCACCACTTCGTACGTGCCGCCACCCACTCGATCGGCGGAGTTGGTCGATGCAAAGGCCAATACAAAGGCGCACACAAAGCCCATCACGATGAAAGCGCCAACGGTAAGTTCGAGTTTGAATTTCATGGTTTAAGTGTCGGGATTCGGGATTCGGGATTCGGGATTCGGGATTCGGGATTCGATAGAGCAGCGTAAGGCAAATTGGAGGCTTGCAACTTTGAAAGCTGGGTCGCAGAGCAGGGCTTTGGTCAGAGCGGCACGCTCGGAATTGCAGGCTGCTACGAATCCCGAATCCCGGTTCAATAAAGCAACGCCGTCAGCAAAAAATCCAAAAACAGAACCATCAACGAGCCTTGCACCACCGCTTGCGTGGTGGCGACCGAGGTACCTTCGATGGTCGGTTCGCTGTGAAAGCCGACGTGCACCGCGAGCAAGCTGGATACGACGCCGAAAAATGCGGCCTTGGTGAAGCACTGGCCGAAGTCCTGCACCAGATCCACCGAGCTGCGCAGCGAGCCCCAAAAGAAGCCGCTGTCGATATGCAGTACCCACACCGCTTGCAAATAAGCGCCGAAAATTGCGAACGCACAGAACACGGCGGTGAGCAGCGGCACGCTGATGACCCCGGCGACAAAGCGCGGCGCCACCACTTTGCCCACCGGATCAATCGCCATCATCGACAGCGCCATGATCTGATCGGTCGCGCGCATCAGACCCAACTCCGCTGCTATCGACGAGCCGGCCCGGCCGCAGAACAGAATCGCGGCCAGCACGGGCCCGAGTTCGCGATACAAGGGAATGCCGACCGCTGTTCCCAAGGCGCTGCCAGCACCGATGGTTTCCAGCGCGCGATAGCCCTGCAATGAAATGACCAGACCGACGAACAATCCGCCGACTGCAATGATCGGTAACGAGCGCGCGCCTACCGAATAAATCTGCCGAGCGATATCAGCCAATTGCTCGCGGCTGAAACGCAGTGACAGCAGGATGCGGACCAGAAACAGGCCAATCTGGCCTATCGATTGGATGCTCTCACGCATGTGCGACCGCCTTGCTTTGGTGGCGGTAGTCAAAGCCGATCGGACCGTCCGGTTCGCCATCCAAGAACTGCCGCAACAGCGGGTCGGCCGTGCGGGTGAGCTCAGCGGGCGTGCCATCAAAAGCAATGCCCTGATTGGCGATTACGACGGCGCGATCAGCGTGCGGCAACGTCTCCAACACGTGATGGGTAACCACGATGCTGGTCAAGCCAAGCGTGTCATTCAGACGACGAATCAAGTCCAGAATCACGCCGCAGGCAATCGGATCGAGCCCGGTCAACGGCTCGTCATACAGCATCAGCGGCGGATCCAGCACCAACGCTCGGGCCAAAGCCACGCGCCGCGCCATGCCGCCTGACAACTCCTGCGGCAACAAGTCGCCGGCCTCACCCAAGCCGACCGCGTTGAGCTTCATCCAGACCAACTCGCGCAGGATTGGCTCAGGCAGGTTGGTGTGGGTCCGCAGTGGCAGGGCGACGTTCTCAAACGCGGTCAAGTCGGTCAGCAAGCCGTTGCCTTGCAGCAGCACGCCCATCTTGCGACGCAGCGCAAACAGTGAGCGCACGCTTGGCTGCGGCATCGCTTCATCGAGCACCTGCAGCCTGCCTGCGGACGGTGCCAACTCGCCAGCGATGGCAAACAGCAAGGTCGACTTGCCAGCGCCGCTTGGACCGAGCACGGCGGTCACCGATCCCTGTCGAAAATCGACCGAGGCGTCGCTCAATATGGTGCGATGTCCGCGCTTCAAAGTGACGCGCTCAAAGCGCACGGCGACAGATTCGGTCATTGCTGATCGTTGAATGAAATAACAGGGGGCGCACGTACCCTGCGGGGTGCAGGGTGAAGCATGCCTGAAAGTGGCTGCCCGATTTTCGTGTGGCGCTGCTCATAAGCGCTTGGCGCGGGGCTGCGATGGCTGACAAACACTCGCCCTTGTGGCCGGCGTGGGGAATCCCCAGCTTTGTTGGATGCAAATACCTGTCCCTGCAGACGCGGTCGATCCGCTGGAGCACGCGGCGCGCGAGCGGGCACGCGTGCGCCGCGCCGCGCTGGCGAGCTTTGCCCTGGTCGCCTTGTTATGGTGGATCAAGATGATTGAGGTGTGGCTGGATCAGTCGCTGGCCGGCCTGGGGCTGCGTCCGGGTGATGCACTGGGTCTGGTTGGCATTCTCACCGCGCCATTGCTGCATGGCTCGCCCGCCCATCTGATTTCCAATACCTTGCCATTGCTGGTGTTGGGCACCTTGGCCTTGGCGGTGTATCCGCGCAGTGCGCTGCGGGCGGTGGCATTGATCTGGTTGCTTTCCGGCCTCGGCACCTGGCTATTTGGGCGGCCTTCGCTGCACATCGGCGCCAGCGGCTTGGCGCATGGATTGATGTTTTACCTGTTCGTGCAAGGTTTGCTGCGGCGTGACCGACCCGCCGTCGCAACATCGATGATTGCCTTCTTCATGTATGGCGGTATGTTGCTCAGCGTGTTGCCGGGCGACCCGTCGATCTCGTGGGAAGCGCATTTGTTTGGTGCCATCTCTGGCGTACTGGCGTCGATCCTCTGGCATGCTCGCGATCCCGCCGTGCTGCGCAAGCGCTACAGCTGGGAAGATGAAGACGACAGCATCTCGCCATTGGAAGATGGCTTGGCGGCACAGGATCGCTCGGTGTTGGAGCTGGATCGGCCGCGCGATGTGCCCGTGCTTTGGCAACGTGACGCGGCGACGTCGGAGGCCGACGGTCGCACCAATGTAGTGGCGTTTAGGCCGCGGCCATCAGCTGGGTCGCCGCCGCCGAATTTGGATTGAGTTGGCGTTCCAATGCGTTTTCTTTCTGACACTGCGCAGTTGCTGCAGGAGTTTTTTGGGGTGCCGCACCCGCGCCGCCGCTGGTGCACTTTGCAATCCACCCAATAGCAGCCGCGCAGGACCGCGGCCCTCCTTTTTTGGGCGTCACGCTCTGCGAAGGGCGCTGCTCCTGCGGCGCCGCCTTTGCACTTTGCAGTCGGCCCGACAACAGCCGCATGGGAGCGCCGCAAAACAACCCGCCACCCTTTGCATTATGCTGCCGTATCGGCAGGGGGTCTGCCGGCTTACCGGGATCAACTTATGCGTGTCGCCCACCTTAGTTATTCGGAGGCGCTAGCGCGCCGCCGTGCGTCGCAGATCGCCAGCGGTTTGCTGTTGTTCGTGCTCACTACGGTGGCGGGCCTTGCCGCTCCTGGGGTGAAAACCGCAGGCGGCGAACTTCAGTTTGCAGAAAGTATCGATGCCACGGAGATCAAGGGCGTTGCGCCATTTTTGAATGCGGGCGAGAACAGACCTTCAGCAGCAGGGCCGGTCGCCGCGTCGCTGACGCCGCTGTTCAATCTGGATCCCCGCCTGCCGCGTGAAGTCGAGCCGAATGCAACGCCGGCGACAGCGAACGCGTTGACGTTGAGCGCAGGCGGTTTCACCCGCATCAGCGGCAATGTGTTTGCCAACGGCGATGTCGATTACTTCAGCTTCACTGGCACCGCCGGCGACCGCATCTATGCCGCAGTGATGACCAGCGCCAGCGCCAATGCCAATGCCAATGCCAATATCGACAGTCAGCTGCGCTTGTTTGCCAGCGACGGCACCACTCTAGTTGAGTTTGACGATGATGACGGTTCGTTCGGCGGCTTTAGCTCGAGCATTGCTGGTGCCACGTTGACGGCCACTGGCATCTATTATTTCCAAGTCAATCATTTCAGCGCCACCAATCAACTTCGCCCCTATGACCTCTACGTGCAGCGCCGCACCGGCACACCGACCGCCGAAGTAGAGCCCAATGACACTCCCGCCACTGCCAATGTACTGGCTGGCGGTTGGGCGCGTGGCGCACGTGACCCCGCGCTTGCCGCCGAGCAAGACTGGTTCAGCTTTACCGCCAATGCCGGCGACACCGTGTTTTTGAGCCTGGACCTCGACCCCGAGCGCGACAACGTGCAGTGGAACGGTCGCCTTGGCATCGGCCTGTTTGGCGATGTCGACAACCAGATTCTTACCGCCAACGACGTCAGCACCGGCTCCGTCGCCAATCCGCTGTCAGAAGCCATGTTCATCACCGTGAAAAACACGGGCACCTATTTCGCGTTTGTGGATTCGTCCACCGCCGCAACGGGTGGCCCAACCGCGACCTACAACCTGAGCGTCAGCGTGCTGCCTTCGCCGAACGCGGGCTGCACCACCTACACCAGCACTGATGTGCCGCTGGTGATTCCGGCTGGCCCAGGCAACCTCGTCTCGACCCTCACCATTCCTGGCAATCCGCGTATCGCTGATCTCAATGTGAGCGTGCAACTCAACCACACGCGCATGGCTGACTTGGATGTGTCGCTGATTTCGCCGAGCGGCAATAACGTCGGTCTGTTTACTGATATCGGCAACGGGACTCCAGGACCGACCGCGCAAGCGCAGATGGACACGACGTTCGATGACGAAGCCGGTATTACGCCGCTGTTTACTGTTTTGCGCGGAGTGAACTATCGGCCCGAATTTGCCTACCAGCTGAATTGGTTTGATGGCCAGAACGCTGGCGGTGTTTGGACGCTGGACATTCGCGATGACCTCGCCGCCGAAGCTGGCAACCTCACCGGTTGGAGCATGACGGTTTGCGAAGCGCCGCCACCGCCCTCCTGCGCGGTTGGTCAAGTCGCCACCACCGTTTATAGCAATGACTTCGAAGCCAATAACGGTGGCTTTACCAGCAGCGGAACGCTGAACGAGTGGGAATACGGTCTACCCACCTTGGCCCCGATCAACTCCTGCAACAGCGGCAGCAATTGCTGGAAGACCGATCTTGACGGCGTCTACGAGTTCAGCAGCAACCAGACTCTGCTTTCACCCAATATCAACCTCGCCGGGTTGTCAGCACCGGTGGTGATCCGTTGGGCGCAGAAGTATCAATTGGAAGCCGCCCAGTTCGATCCCTACAACGTCACCGCCCAGCAAGTGGGCGGGGCAACACCGACCCGCCTGTTTGAGTGGCTGGGCGCGACCATGACCAACATCGTCGGCAACCCGGCGGTCACCATCAACGAGTCCGCCGGCTGGGGCCTATTCAGCGCGCGAGCAGATAACCTGGCCGGCTTCAACTCCGAGCTGGTGTTCAATCTGGTGGGCGACGTCTCGGGCAGTTTCGCCGGCGTCGGCATTGATGACGTCAGCGTCACCGCCTGCCGCAACCTGTCGGCCGATCTGTCGATCACCAAGACCAACGGCACCGCGAGCTCAGTGCCCGGCGGCAGCAGCGTCTACACCATTACCGCCAGCAATGCGGCGGGTGGCGATACGGTGACTGGTGCAACCGTGGCCGACACCTTCCCGGCAAGCTTGACCTGCACCTGGACCTGCGCAGGTGCCGGCGGCGGATCCTGCACGACGGCGAATGGGTCCGGCAACATCAATGCGACCGTTAATCTGCCGGCCCTCGGCTCGGCCACGTTCACCGCGACCTGTGCGATTGCCGGTTCGGCGACGGGCACGCTGATCAACACCGCTTCGGTATCGAGCAGCGTTACCGACCCGACTCCGGGCAACAACAGCGCGACCGACACCGACACCTTGGTGGCATCCGCCAATCTGATAGCAGCGCTTACCGATACACCGGACCCGGTCACCGCAGGTGCCAATCTGACCTACAACGCCAGCATCACTAATGCCGGCCCCAGCGACGCGCAAACGGTCACTGCGGGTCTGCCTCTACCAGCGGGCACCACCTTCGTCTCGGCCACGCCTAGCGGTACCGGCACCTGCACCAATCCCGGCGTCGGCGTGAATGGCGCGGTCAACTGCACTTGGGCAGGTGCGAGCAACACCAGCACGCCGCGTACGGTAAGCGTCGTAGCCGCGGTCGGCATTGCCACGATGGGTCCGCTTTCAGCCACCTTGACTGCCGGTTCTGCCACCACCGATCCAACACCCGGCAACAACACCGCCAGCGCCACCACTGCGGTCGCACCGCCGAGTGCGGATCTCAGCCTCACTCTGAGTGACAACCCGGATCCAGTGACCGCCGGCACTACCCTCACTTACACCGCGACGACAACCAACAACGGCCCTGGCATCGCCCAGAACGTTGCAATCACTGTGCAGTTGCAGGTTGGATCGACGGCAGCCACGCCCACACCCAGCAGCGGCGGCACCTGCAACGTGATTGACGTGGGCGGCCAGATGACCGTTAACTGCACCTGGGCCGGGCCGACCGCCAACGGGGCGGTCAGAAGCGTGCTGGTGACAGCAGCAGTGCCAGCCTCAGCCACTGCAGGCAACCTGGTCGCCAATGCCAGCACCACGGCGACAACGATGGATGGCACTCCGGGCAACAATACGGCCACAGCCAACACCGCGGTCACCACATCGGCCGATCTGGTGTTGACCTTTGCTGCCTCGCCCGCGCAAGCCACACCGGGCCTTGCCATCACCTACGCCGCCAGCGTGACCAACAGTGGGCCCAGTGACGCGCAGAACGTGCAACTCAGTGTGGTGCTTGGTCCTGGCGTGCAGTTCAGCAGCGCGACGCCGAGTGCTGGCGGCACCTGCAGCGCACCGAGCTTTGGCGCCAACGGCACAGTCACCTGCACCTGGAACGGTGCAACTGCGGTCGCTGTCATTCGCAGCGTCAGCGTCGTTGCCTATAGCTACATACGCGGCAACGCATCGGCGAACGCAACTGCAAGTTCCGCGACCAGCGACCCGACGCCTGCCAACACCGCCAGCGGCAGCGTGATCAATGGCACCGTTGGTGCCCCCAACGCTATCTTGATCCCGGCAACGGATCACGCCGTGCTTGCGCTGATGGCGATGCTGCTTGGCCTGCTCGGCTTTGCCGCCGTGCGTCGCCGGCTGTAAGCGTTAAGCCAAAAGGAGCCGGGCGGAGCAATCCGCCCGGCTTTTTTCAACGTTGGCCGCTGATCTTCGCTCGCCTGTCGGCGCGCTTGTGGGAGCAGCCAGTTGCCGTCAGCGACGTGAGTGGCTGAGGAAAAATCGCATCATTTCCCGGCTGGCATCCGGACCGGCTGCATCGGTATGTGAGCCTCGCGCGTCGCCGCCGGACCACGCATGCCCTCCGCCATGAATCGTCCACTGCTCAATCGTGCAGCCAGTTGCGCCTGTTCCGTAGCAACGGCGTGTGTATTCGCGCCCGTCTCGACCGCCCTGGGTACTCTGCAAACTGCCGGCATGCGCCGCCACCGCACTATCGGCATTAGCGCTTACTACCGTGGTGTCGCGGTCGCCGTGGAAAGTGATCAGCGGCATCGAAGACCGCGAAGTCGCGTCTGCCTTCATTAACGGCACTCGACCCTGCATGGCTCCCAAGGCGGACACCATGTCGTGCGCCGCACCCGCCACTAGCCCCGAGTGCATGCCGACCGCTGCAAACAGCTGCGGAAATTCGCGTGCAAGAATGCTCGCCATGGCTGCGCCCGCCGACATACCAGCGATGTACACACGTTCGGGATCAACGTTGCCGCGACCGACAAGCTCGCGGACTAGTGCAGCCAGCTCGGCGGGTTCTCCCGCGTTACGCTTTTGATCGCCAGTCCGAAACCAGTTCCAGCAGCGATTCGGATTGTCGGACTTGGTCTGCATCGGATAAACGACCATGACCCCGTGTTGCCGGGCAACATCGTTCATGCGAGTGCCGAGGGCGAAGTCCTCCGGCGCTTGCGTGCAGCCGTGCAACATCATCAGTAACGGGCGGGGTTGCTCGTCTGCGGCTGGCGGAGTAAACAACCAATAGCGGCGGCGTCCCCACTGGGTTTGGTGGGTGAAAGCTTTGAAGGTGCCGTTGGCATTTGCTGCCTCGCCTTGTGATCCTTCACTGGCAGTGTCTGTGTCTGTGTCTACGGTTGGCTGCTGGGGAACCGTTTCAGCCGATTCATGCATCCACGACGGCGTGCGCATCGTCGCCCCAGCGCCGTCTTTGGGCAGCAGGCCGGCTTGTCGCAGCGCTTGGTTGATCGTCTCGGCGACGGAAGCGGACTGGCTGCTGGATTGCCCAGCCGCCGCGCGTTCGCGCAGCCTCTTGAGCAACTGCAGCTTGTCCAAAGGCAAAGCGACACGTGGCAGCAGGCGAAAGCGCATATGCAGCTGTGTCCTGTTGGAGGGGAGTAAGAGGGCGGGGCCAAGGCTGGCTTTAAGTGAGACCGCTTGAGGCGAAGTGACGGATGCAGCTTCGCCAAATCCGTACGAGTTTCGCGCCAGGTTTGCTGCATTGCAGCATGATTCGTGCCAATCGCCGATTCCGCGCAGCGTCAAGGACTGCGCGCAGTGACCCGCCCTTTTGCACGATCAGCCGCCAGGACAATAGGGCGATTCGCACGCATGCATTGGCACAGCTACGCAAGCAAAGCGCTCCCCGCTGTCAACGGCTAAGCTGCGCTGGTAGCGAAGGGAGCAAGTCATGAAACAAAGCCAGCGCGTCGAACATCAACTGACCGATAAGGGCTACGTGCCGGTGTACACCACGGCGGTGGTTGAGCAGCCGTGGGACACCTATACCGCCACCGATCACCAGGTCTGGGGTGAGTTGTTTCGACGGCAGCGGAAGTTGTTGGTCGGACGTGCCTGCTCGGCTTTCTTGCAGGCGCAAGAAATCATGCAAATGTCGGATGCGGCCATTCCGCGCTTCAGTGATTTGAATGCCTTGCTGAGCAAGACCACCGGTTGGCAGATCATCGGCGTGCAAGGCTTGTTGCCGGAACTCGACTTCTTTGATCACTTGGCCAACCGTCGTTTTCCGGTGACGTGGTGGATTCGTCGTCCCGAGCAAATGGACTATCTGGCCGAACCCGACCTGTTCCACGACCTGTTCGGTCACGCGCCGCTGCTGATGAATCCGGTCTTCGCCGACTACATGGCCGCATATGGTCGCGGCGGCGTCAAGGCGCATGGCGTCGGCAGCGAGGCGCTGGTCAATCTCACACGGCTGTATTGGTACACAGTGGAATTCGGCCTGATTCGCGAAGCCGAAGGCTTGCGCATCTATGGCGCTGGCATCCTCAGCAGCAAGAGCGAGTCGATCCATTGCCTTGAGGGCGCAGCGCCGAATCGCATCGGCTTCGACCTGCTGCGCATCATGCGCACCCGCTATCGCATTGATACGTTCCAGAAAACCTACTTCGTGATCGATGACTTCGAGCAGTTGTTCGACGCCACTCGCCCGGATTTTCGCCCCTATTACGCGGAGCTGGCAGAGCAAGGCTCGATCCCGGCGGGTGAGGTATTGGAGGTAGACAAGGTCTATCAGCGGGGCAGTGGCGAAGGCTGGCTGACCGACGGCGACGTCTGATAGGCCGCCAACTGATGCGCAAACTGTAGGCGGGTCGAGAGCCGCCCTACGCCGTTAGGTGCCGCTCATGCCTCTGCCAGCGCGCGGGCGACGGTCGCTGGCGGCTTTGCTTTCGCCCCACCGTATTTCCGATTCAACCAGATACCGGCAGCGAGCGCGCCTAACAGCGGCCCAAACCACGCCAGATTCTGCTGGATCATCGGGTCCACGCCGGGCAACGCATTTCTGAGGCCGATGGCGAGAAAGGCGATGTGGGTGGCGACGCCATTGCCAATCATCGCGCCGTAGTGTTCACGCAACCACCAATTGGGCGTGGAAGGAGCACGCCGACGAGACATGGCCGAGGTGATCAAACCCACCACGCCGATGCTGCCAAAGATGGCGAACAAGGGTTGTCCGATGGCGACGCCAATCACCATCAGCGCGATGCCGCTGGCCGCAGTGATCGTTGCCAGACTCCAGAACATGGGCCCGAAGTAGCGCTTGTAATCGCGACGATCACGAACCGAGCGCCACGAGTTCCAGCAGCTGTTGCTGACCAGCACCAAGAGGTAGGTCAAAAAGACCGCACTTAGCTGGTCGCCGCGCTCAAGCATGGCAAACACCAAGGGCACGCCGCTGATGATGATTCCGAGCATGGCCAGCAAATACACCTGACCCATACGCCGATGCAGTGCTGTGCCCTTCTTCATCAACCCATTGACCCAGAAAGTGATCAAAGCCACCACACCAGCGGCGATATGGAAGGTGGCGGCGACTTGGTAGGCGGTCATGGCGATGGCTCGTTGGGAGACGTTGCCAGTCTGCGCAGTGACTGGCTGCTACAAAGGTGCCAACGGTCATCGAAAGTGGGTGCCGGAAGTCATCTGTTGTGGTTGCAGGCTTGCGGCGCGCGCGTCCCCGCGCTCAAGCTGCGGCCTATGTCGCCTTCGTTCCGCCAACTTCTTCTCGAATTGTTCTCACCGCTTTCGCTGGCGGCCTATGCGGCATGGCTGGCGGTATGGTTGAGCGTAACCGGCGCGGCAGCTGTCGACCCGCTGCTGGACGCGCTGGTGCAGGCCGGCGCGCTTGCCTTCCTAGCATTGTTCGTGATCACCAGCGTTTGGGGTGATCGATTCTCGCTGAGGGTGTTTGCCGCGTTTGCTTTGAGCCTGGCCGGACTCGGCTTGCTGCTGTGCGCACTGGCTCCGCAAAGCGCCGCACCGATCCTGCTGGTGCTGGCTGCGCCGATGCTCGCTGCCCGCCTGAATGGTGTGCCGCTGTGGGTCGCGCTTGCGACCATCAACCTCGGCTTGGCGGCCATCATGTTCGGCTTGTGGCCAGGGCAGTTGCGTTGGCTGCTGGTGTCGTGGACGGCCTATGCCAGTTTTCAGTTGTTCGCCACCCTGGTGATGCAATCAAGCAAACGCGCCGAGGCGATGAGCGAGCAGTTGCGCGCCGTCAATGCCGATCTGATCGCCACTCGCTCACTGTTGGAGGCCAGCGCGCGCGACGCCGAACGGTTGCGCCTGTCGCGCGAGCTGCACGACGTCGCCGGCCACGCGCTCACCGCGCTCAAACTCAATCTTGGGGTGATGGCACGCGACTCCCGGCAACCTGATGCTGAGCGTGTTGCACTTTGCGCAGGCTTGGCTGACGACTTGTTGCAGAACCTGCGTGGCGTGGTGAGGCAGATGCGCGCGCATGAAGGCATCGACTTAGGCTCGGCCATCGAGCAGTTGGCGGCGCCGTTTCCCAAACCCAGCATCCACCTCGACATCGCCAGCGATGCGCGCGTATTCGCGATTGAAGGTGCCGAAGCCTTGTTGCGGACGGTGCAGGAAGGTCTGACCAATTCCGCCCGTCACGCCATGGCCAGTCACCTCTGGCTGAGCCTGCATCGCGACGGTGAGCAGTTGCGCTTGCAGATCCGCGATGACGGCCGCGGTGCGCAGCCTTTGCGACTCGGCAGCGGCCTGCGCGGCATGCGTGAGCGCTTGCTTGAACTTGGCGGCGAGCTACAGATTGATCATGGCGAAGAGGGTGGCGTGCGGCTGCTCGCCACTCTGCCGATAGGAAACGCATGAGCGTATTGCGACTCGCGCTAGCCGACGACCAGGCGCTGGTGCGCTCTGGCTTGCGCGCGCTGCTAAGCAGCTTTCCCAATCTGTCGGTGGTGATCGAAGTCAACGACGGCCAAGCACTGTTGCAGGCCTTGCTCGAGACGCCCGTCGACGTCATTCTCAGCGACATCCGCATGCCCGGACTGGACGGCATCGGCATGCTCCAACGCCTGCGTGCCATTGCAGACGCCACACCGGTGATCCTGCTTACGACGTTTGATGAAGACGACCTCGCCCTGCGTGCCGCCGCCGCTGGCGCACAGGGCTTCTTGCTCAAGGATGCATCGCCTGAAGACCTGCACGAGGCCATCCTGCAGGTCGCCGCCGGTGCCACCTTGCTCGCGCCGGTCGCCACCGACCCGGTGCGCGCCCGCTTCACCTATCGCGACCAGGCACCGCCCAGCGACACATTCTCTGAGCGCGAAGTCGGCATCCTGCGTCTGCTCGCTGGCGGTTATTCCAACAAGGAAATTGCCCGCACCGTGCATCTGTCCGAAGGCACCGTCAAGAACTACGTCAGCGAAATTCTCGACAAACTCGGCACCCGCGACCGCACCCGCGCCGTGCTGAAAGCGATCACGCTGCGAATCATTTGAAAGCAGGTCGAGCACCAGTCTCCTGTGGAGGGCAATCTTTTGTGGAAGGCAATCTTCTGTGGGGAGCACTCACCTGTGGGAGCAGCGGAAGCCGCGATGCTCTTAACCTGCAAACAGCCAAAAGCATCGCGGCTTCCGCCACTCCCGCAACGGCTTTACGGATGGGTCCCGTTGTAGCGCGATGCCCCGCTCTGAGAGGGCGCCGCTCCGGCGGCGCTGCCCTTCGACCAACACCCAGAGCAGCCGCGCAGGAACGCGTCCCTGCAAGGTGTCCCTCCAACATCAACAGCCACCGCGCCGACGACCCTGTTGCATGTCACGGACTTCCCGCAACGCCTCTCGCTTACCATCAAGACCCAACGTCCAGCTGCCGGCCCTGCTGCCATGACCAACCCCGAACAACCCACCAGCACTGGCGCCATGCCCTTGCCGCGACAAACCACTCCCACCTGGGAAATCGAATTGCTGATTTCCGGCGCCACGGTGTTCGGCCTGATGCAGTTGCCCGCGATGGTGGAAGCCGGGCTGGTCATCGTCATCAACCGCACCGCCACCGATATCGCCAGCCTGCTGGTACCGATGTGGATCTACATCCAATCGGCGCTGATAATTTTGATCGGCACCTTCGTCCTGCATCTGTGCCTGCGCGCCTATTGGGTGGCCTTGGTCGGGCTCAACTCGGTGAGCCCCGGCGGCGTCAATTGGGCGTCGTTCAAGAAAGCCGGGCCGTATCAATTGGAAACCAGTCGCCGTGGTCGCGAGGACATGCCCGCGATTATTGAAGCCGCCGACAATCGCGCCAGCCGCTTGTTTGGCGTCGGTGTTGGCCTCGCAATGGCGCTGTTCATTCCGATGGTGCTGGTCTCTGTCGCGATCGGGTTTTCCCTGCTGTTTCGCTTGCTGCCCAACTCAAGCGAGCTGCCCGAGATGATCGCCTTCATTGGCCTGTTTACGGTTTCATTTCTGCCTTGGGTGATCGCGATCACGCTGGACAGCAAGTACGGCGCGCAGTGGACAGCCAACACCCGCCGCGGTCGCATGCTGCGCAGCATGCTGGGTTTTTACGCGCGGATGGGTTTTGGCCGTGCCAGCAACCTGCCGATGGCGCTCTACACCACCCACACCGTGGGCCATCGCGGCAACTTGATCATCGCCGCCGCCAGCACCGTCATCATGGTCGCTGTATCGACCCAGATCATCAGCCACATCACCGACTGGTCGCCCAGCGATATCCATGGCCTGCCCAAGTTTTCGCCAGACGCCCAAGACGTGGTTTTCCCACGCCACTACGCTAGCCTAAGCGCGCGTGAACCCAACTTGCGACCAGTGCCCTACATTCCGCAGCCGCATGTGCGTGGCGACTACCTCAAATTGTTTGTGCCGTATCGCGTCGAACCGCACAACCGCGCGCTCGCCAAACACTGCCCACCGCCCACCGAGTCGCAACGCCCCGCCCGCGCCGCCCTCGACTGTTTCGCCAACCTGCATGACGTCCGCATCGACGGTATCAAAGTTCCGGATCTGCACTTTGATGGCTCCGAGGACGCCATCAGCAGCTCGCGCGGCATGCTCGCCATGATCCCCGTCCACACCCTCGCCCGCGGCCGCCACGAACTGACCCTGCTGCCCATGCCGCGCGAATCCGACCCGCCCCGCGATGCCATCAGTCCCGAACCGGCCGAGCCCCTGCCGGCGTATCGGATTCCGTTTTGGCGGTGAGGAAGGCTGAAGCCAAGTCGCCAGCACCAGCAGCCACTGAATCCAAACCCATGCCCAACCCTGACTTCATCGCCGTCTATCCCGATGCGCTCAATGCGGATGCGTGTGCTGCTTTGGTTCGGCGCTTTGAGGCCAGCGGTCAGTCGGTTCCGGGGGTGGTCGGTGGTGGGGTGATGCCGGAGTTGAAAGACAGTCGAGACATCACGATCAATCTGGTGGCGGGCTGGGAGGATGCGGTGGCGCAGCTCAACGTGGCGGTGTTTTCAAGGCTGTTGGATTACGTGCGGACGTATCCGTATGCACTGATCGCACCGCTGATGGTGGAGCATCAGCCAGCAGGCAGTTCGACGCGGCAGCGCTTGCGTGAGAGTGACGTGGCGCAGATGGACGATGCGCAGTTGGGGCAGGTGTTGATGGCCGTATTGCGGCCTGGGCTTATCAACGTGCAGCGCTATACGGCGAATCGCGGTGGCTATCCGTATTGGCACTGCGAGCTGTATCCGAAGGATCCCAATTGCGAGCCGCTGCATCGGCATTTGTTGTGGACAATTTATCTGAACGATAATTTTGCCGAGGGCGAGACCGAGTTCCTGTATCAGGACCGCAAGATCGTGCCGCGCACTGGCAGCTTGTTGATCGCGCCGACGGCGTTCACGCACACCCATCGCGGCAACATGCCCAAGGCCGGCGACAAATACATTGCCACCAGTTGGGTGCTGTTTCAGCGTGCTGAGGTGTTGTTCGGGACGTGAGGGGTTGCCACACGTTTGCGCCTGTCCTCGACGTTGCCTCATGCCTGCCTATACTCGGCCGCATGAGTAGCTCATCCGCCAATCACCGATGACGTGGCCCGCTTTGCCCGAGCCGTTGGGTGTGGCGATGTCGATCGCTTGGCTGCTTTACATCCTCGCGCTGAGCGTGTGGATCGTGCTGCAAAAGCGCCCACCGCTTTCGACCCTGGCGTGGATTCTTTCGCTGGCGGCGCTGCCGGTGCTGGGCTTTCTGATCTATTTCTATCTCGGCCCGCAGAAGATCAGGCGGCAGCGGATGCGCCGGCAGCGGATGCGCTCGTTGCAGAGCTCCCACGCGCCAAACAACGAGAATAGCCCACAATCGGACCTGCCCTGGCGCAACCAATTACTGGGGCGATTGATGCGCGCGACCACGGGTATGCCGGTGTCGACCGCGACGGCAGTTGAGCTGCTGATTGGCGGCGAGGCCACGTTTCTGGCCTTGCATTCGGCGATCAACGCGGCGCAGATGCACGTGCATGTGGCGGTTTACACGTTTCACCCGGATCGGGTCGGCTTGCCGATGCTGGAGGCACTGACCGCCGCGGCCAAGCGTGGGGTCAGGGTGCGTTTGCTGGTGGATTCGGTGGGCTCGCCGAAACTGCGTCGACGCCACCATCGTGCGCTGCGCAATGCCGGTGGTGAGGTTGAGGTGTTTCATCCGTTTCGGTTGGCGACCCTGAAGCCGCTGCTCAACCTGCGATTGCATCGCAAGATCGTGGTGGTTGACGGTGCCATTGGTTTTACCGGCGGCGTCAACATTACCGAAGACGAAAACGAACGGCTCAATCACCACGCCTTCCACGATCTGCATCTGCGCATCGATGGGCAGGTGGTGGGTTGGTTGCAGACACTGTTTGCTGAAGACTGGGCCTATGCCAGCAAGCGACCATTGGCCGATAGCGAGCTGTATCCGTCGCTGCCGGCTGGCAGCATCGCGGCGCAGATTGTGGGTAGCGGACCAGAAGGGTTGTGGGAGCCAATCCATCGTCTGCATTTACAGGCGATTGCCGACGCGCGCGAGCGGGTCTGGTTGGCGACGCCCTATTTTGTGCCTGGCGAAGCTGCCCTGTTTGCGTTGTCGAATGCTGCGCTACGCGGTGTGGATGTGCGGGTGACGGTGCCGCAGCGCACTGATTCGATGGTGGTGACGTTTGCTGCACGCTCGTACTTTGATGAGCTGACGGAAGCCGGGGTGCGTATCTACGAGTATCAGCCGCGCATGCTGCACTGCAAGACCCTGCTAGTGGATGACGATTGCGCAGTGATTGGCAGCGCCAATTTTGACCAGCGCAGCTTTCGTTTGAACTTTGAAGTGTGCGCGGTGCTTTACGACGCGGGCATCGCCAACCAGCTCGCGGAGGAATTCGAACGCGGCTACAGCCGCGCCAAACGGGTGGCTAGGCCCCGCTCGGTCGACCCGCTGCGCCGCTTGGCGGAAGCCTTCGCTCGACTGCTCTCGCCGCTGCTTTAGCGTCGGCTAGACTGCGGTCGCTTGCCCTTGTCAGGAGAAACCGATGCCTTGGCTCTTTTTTGCTCTCGCCCTAGGCGCGATTCTGGTCGCCTTCAAAACATTCTCGATTGGCTTGGCCGCGGTTTGCTTGCTGGCGGCATTGGGATTGAGTATCGCTGGTGCGCTCAATTTGGCCTCGGCGCGCATCTCCGATCAATCGCAGAATCCCGCGCGCATGTTGGACTCGAAAGCGCTTGAAGCAATTCGCAAGCGCGCGGCAGCTGACAAAGCAGCGGCAGCCGCGGCTGCGTCCAATGCCAGTGACGCAATCGACGCGGGTGAGCCACAGATGAAGGGCGCGGAACCGGATCCGCGCTGAGCCTGTTTAAGGTTCGAATTCGGGTCAATCCTGTTTTTCGTAGCTTGGATGCAGCACAGCGCAGCGCAGCCGAATCCGGGGCAACTGGAGCGGCAACTCCCGGATCGCGCTGCGCTGCATCCGGGTTACATTCGCCGGGTTCAGCTTCGCCGCGCATTTAATGCCGATTGGATAGATGCGGAAATCATGTGTTTGCCGAATTGCGCAGATTGGCAAACATTCGCAACGACCAAGGTCGCTTGGCGAGCACCAGGCTGACGCCCACCCGCGACTTGGCCGGCAGCGACGCGTCCTGTGCCATCAGCCGATCAAATTCCTCGGCCACTTCGAGCAGGCGTTGATCAATCAGAGTCGCTGAGCTCGGCGCCAGCATGCCGCTCAGCAGTAATAACCGGTCAAGCGGGCCTGCAAAGGCTGAGCGGAAGTACTCCGGCAACAACTGCCGCTGAAAATACTGTTGCATCGGGCCTTCCTGACGCCAACGAAAGTTGCGCGCGGTCAGCGGCCGGGTGCGATTGCCCGGCAGCAACTCGATGATGCCAAGGCGGTCCAAGCGGGCCAACAGCAGGGTCCACTCGACCGCTGTCCAACGGTATCGCTCCAGCACTTCGGCCTGCTGCCAGCGGTTGAGCGCCAGGTACAGCGCAAGCAACAGGTTGGGATCTGCCACCAACGCTTGTTCTTGCTGAATATCGAGCTCGGCCAGCGGATCGCGCTTGCGCTGCGCTTCTGCACTGAGCTCGCTCAAGCCGATATCCAGCACTCGACAGATCGAATCTAAACGCTGCAGGCTGACGGCCTGACGAGAAAACATGCGTTTGACGGTTGCTTCACTGATGGAGAGTCGGCGAGCCAACTCGGCATAAGTCACGCCATTGGCTTTCAATAGGCGCTTGAGGGCGCCAATCAGTTCGGTGGCCAAAGCCATGGGTCTAGGCGCTCGGTATTTTTACGGGCAAGTGCACTGTAATTCGTCGACGTTTCTTGTGGTGTTGCAGGGTGGTGATCAAGCTCGACTCTACTTGCGGAGTGATCTCATCTGGCGACCAACGCACACATTTAAGCGCGATGCCGCCCTAACTCCGACAGGCTGCCAGGAGCCGCCATTCAGGCGTCGACTCCGACTCGATTTCTACCGCTGTTCTTGGCCCGGTAGAGAGCCGCGTCAGCGCGTTGCAGGATGGCGTTTGGGCCGCTGCCGGTCTCCTGAGGCACTTCTGCGGCGACGCCCAAACTGATCGTTGTATGGATCAGCGTTTGCTCCACATCCAGCCTAATCGCTTCGGCACGCTCGGCGGCGGCAGCGCAGGTGACTCCAGGCAGCACCATTACGAATTCTTCGCCACCATAGCGCGCCAAAAGTTCACGCACCGGGCGCGCGTGTCGTCTTAGCACGGCGGCGACTTGCACCAGATGCTGGTCACCGGCCAAATGGCCGTAACGGTCGTTGAAGCGCTTGAAGTGATCGACGTCGATCATCACTACCGCCAGTGGTTGTTGCAGTTCGCGACAACGATCCCACTCGCGCTTCAATGCTTGCTCAAGCGCGCGGCGATTGGCGATACCGGTTAGCTCATCTTCCGTCGCTAACTCGGCCAGTTTTGCGTTGGCGGTTTCCAACTCCGCAGTGCGCTCTGCAATCCGCATTTCCAGCGCTTGATTGATCAGCACGTAGCGACGATCACGCCAGCGCAAACCCAGCATAGCCACGCCGATCAATGCGAGGAAGGCGAGCAAAGCCGCCCCCGCCTGCGCGAGCGGCTGCTGCCACCATTGCGGCAGGACTTCGAAGCGATACAACAATGACTTGGCAACGCGGCCGCTCGGCGTGCGCCCTTCCACTTCAAGCTGGTACTTGCCTGGGCCGGGAACACGCAGACTCAGCGCAGGCGAAACTACCGGTCCCCACGCACTGAACTCATCAAACATGCCGAGGATCCGCAGCCTGAACTGCGCCGCCGGTTCAGTGGTGGGCAGATTAAAGTCGAACTGGACCATCGAGCCCGCCGGAAAGGAGGCTGCGGCATCGTTGGCCGCGAGCGGCTGGCTGACATTTTCTCCATCGCCGACGCGCAACGATATGCTGCGCATACGCACGGCAAGCGCGGGCAGCGCGGGCTCTGGCTGGTTGGGATCGTATTGGAGTAACCCGTCCCAAGAGCCAAGCCTGACCAGTCCATCCTCATCCAAGCGGAGACTGGCATAGCCGCCAGCGAGAGCGCTGCCGCTCAACATGGGCAACCACTCATTGCTTCCGGCAGGTCGATGCAGCAAGCGGTTGTTGCTGTAAGCAAACGCGCCAACCGCGGTTTCGCTGATGCTCATCTCCGAGGGATCGGCTAAGAGGCTAAACGGCTGCATGCTCACCTGCTCAAATCGACCGTTGATAAAATGCTGTACGCGCTCACCGGAGACGACGTAAATCTGCTCGTCCAAACCAACCACGAAGCTGCCGAAGTCGGGGTTTACCTGGAGGCCCTCAGCGACGCCGAAAACCTGCCGTTGCAGCACGTCCCCGTCTGCATCAATCTGCAGTCGCAGTGGGCCACCGCGGGAATCACCCAGCCATAGGAAACCGTCGACCGACTCCTCGATTCCAGAAATAGAAAGCTCACCAAGTGGAATGCTGCCTTGTTGCGTCCAACGACCGTCGCGTGTTTCCAGAATGTCGAGCGCGCCCGTGGCCGGCGCGTAGACGCGCTGCGGGAACTTTCGCGAACGCAACAAAGTACTGGGTGCATCACTTTGAATCAGCGGCGTGGGCGCCAAGGCGGGGTCGCTCATCACCATGACGCCGACCCGATCTGCAATCAGCAAGCCAGCTGGATCCACTTCCAAGGCACTGGCTTCCAGCGTGGTCGTGACCGCAGGCTGCAGCTGCCCGGTACCGTCGTTTGGTCGCGCGCGCAACACGCCAACCGACGTCGCGATGTAGAGATCGCCTTTGTAGTGGGCGGTATCGTACGCTTGGCCAATCAGCCCCAGCTCAGCCGGATACACGCTCCAGGCCGAAGGAAACCGTAGTCGCAGGAGATCTCCCTCGGTGGCGGCCCATAGGCCGCCTTCGGCGTCCAGACTGAGCTCGAAGATGGTGTTGGGGGAAATGCTGTGTGCAGTCAACAGACGCAGCTCAGATGAGTAATGCAGCAATTCACCTGAGTAGGTTCCGAACGCAAAGCTGCCGTCCTTGAGTTTGACTCCGGCATACGGCGGGTACTCGGCGAACCGATGTCCATCGGTGTTTGGCAGCAGCTGCAGACCCTCTCCATCCATGCGATAGAAACCCAGTTCGCCAACCGCCAGAATGCCGCCATCGGTGTCGAACACGTGGTAGAGCGCGCTGTCTGCAAAGGGTTCTCCACCGCTGACAGCCGCGAACCCTGCTGTTTCAAGCTTGGCTAGCCCGAGGCCCTGCACCCGCGCAAACACACCTGACTTGGTGCAAAAGGGACCACGTACATCGGCGTTGATCGGCCAGTTGGCGCGCTTGCCGTCGTTGCCACGGAAGGCCAGCACGGTGTCGCTATAGACGTACATGCCTTCGGCAGTGGAACAGATAACCCAAATTTGGCCAACAGCTGGGGAGTCGGGTGTGGCCTTTAATTCAGAGGTTAAATCAACGAACTTGAGGGCGCCCGTGGTGTCTACTTCAGCGCGACCAAATCGATCATATCCGCCTACATAGACGTGCCCGTCTGCTCCCAAGCCCAGTGCGCGCACGCTGATTCGCCCGGGAAGGTCGAGGCGATCCCAGTGGCTGCCATCAAACCTCAGTAGCCCGCGCTCGTTGCCCACAAAGAGCAGGCCATCAGGCGCCTGCAGGACTGCAACGCTGGTTGCGCTAGCGTGGTGGTCACGCGAGGTGAAACGCTGCAGCAAGGGCAAGCCTTGCAGCAACTCGGCGTGGACCAAGTTTGGCAACAGCAAAAGTAGCGCTAGCGCCAGTTCCTTCATTTCACCATTCTGCGACAAATCTGGCGTCTTGCTTCGGGTTGGTCATCACATCGTGACCGCTCGACGACTCGACGTCGGAGCGTCGCTGGGCAGTTGAGACAGTGCTGTCGTTTGCAGCCAGACTTTCCTGCGCTTGGCGGCTCGGCTACGCTGCCGACATGACCGTACTAAGTGTCAACCTCAACAAGATCGCTGTATTGCGCAACTCACGTGGCGGCTCCGAACCCGACCCGGTAGCCGCGGCCCGTGTTTGCATCAGCGCGGGGTGTGGTGGCATTACCGTGCATCCCAGGCCGGATGGTCGGCATATTCAACATGCCGATGTCGTGGCGTTGCGGCGGCTTTGCCAGGACCAGGTCGAATTCAACATCGAGGGTAACCCCTTCGCACCGCCACGAGATGGCTATCTGGGCTTGATCGAACTGGTACGTCTGACTCGGCCCGAGCAATGCACCTTGGTGCCGGATGGGGACGGCCAACTGACGTCAGACCATGGGTTCGAGGTTGAGAACGAAGCGCATCGGCTGGAGCCATTGATTGCTCAACTGAGGGTGTTGGGTTGCCGGGTGAGCATATTCATGGATCCCGGTGCAGCAGGAATGGATCGGCTCAAGCAACTCGGCGCAGACCGGATTGAGCTCTACACCGGCCCTTATGCACACGCGCACGCCGAAGGAATGGCAGCAATTGCGTTGCATGCTTGCTCGGGCTCCGCTGTGGCTGCACAACGTGCTGGATTAGGAGTCAACGCGGGTCATGACCTGAGTCAATCGAACCTGGGCGACTTCCTCTCCGCGCTGCCCGGCGTACTCGAGGTATCGATCGGCCATGCGCTGATCGCGGAATCGCTGTATGCCGGTTTGGAGGCAACGGTGAGTCAATATCTCGGAATTATTGCGTCGGCGGACTCGGCTAGGTGATCCTTCGCTGACTTTTTGTCGCTGTCTTTGATTGAATACTCAAGCGTGCGATTGGCCGCGAGCGGGATGCCAGCGGTCACCTGGGCCTATGTCCGGACGAGTTTGCTTCAGCTGGTCGGAGAGTTCACGACGCTTTGCACTTGGCACTCACCACCGCGCATCTATCGCGTGATGTCGCGAGGTCGGTGACCGGCGGCGGCCTAGCTCGCAAGTGGACCGCCGCAGTGGTGGCTTTGAAGCGTCGAGTTGGCTCACCCAGTTTCTGGGGCCGGAAATGGATGTGCCGCCCGAAGGCGGCACATGGTGACTTTTCAGCTTGCGTAACAGCGACTACAGCGTGTCGACAAAACCAATCTTGGCCACGCCCACATTCTTCGCCGTGGCTAATACTTCGGCGAGTACTTGGTACTCCGCGTCCGGGCTCGCTTCGATCTCCAGCATAGGCTGATCTTCGGCGATTTTCCCGATGGTCTCGATCTGCAACGAAGGCTCGAGAGCGGCTTTGGGAAGCGGTAGGTTATCCCAGTAAAGCGCACCGCCTGCGTCAATTCTCAGGCGAATTGGCTTGGGTGGTTCCTTCGGATTTTCGGGTTGGTTCCGACTGGGTTGCGGCAAGTCAATCTGCACTTCGAACGACAGCAGCGGCGCGGTCACCATGAAGATAATCAGCAACACCAACAGCACGTCGATGAGGGGCACGACATTCATATCACACTTGGGACCGGCGGAGGAGGCTGCACTAAAGGCCATGGCTCTTTCCTACTTTTTGTCGGGGTGGGTAATGAAACCCACCTTGGCGATGCCGACCAGCTTCGCTGTCCGGACGACTTCGGCCAACACCCGGTACTTGGTGTCTTTGTCACCGCGAATATTGACCTGCGGCTGCGGCTTCTGCTGCGCTTCAACCGCGAGGCGCGACTCGAGGATCTGCATAGTGACGGGTTCGTCGTTCCAGAAGATCTTGCCGTTGGTCTTGACCGCTAGCGTGATCGGCTCACCGTCAAACTTCTCGGTGGAATTGAGAGTGGCCTCAGGCAACTCAACCTTGACCTTGTGCGACATCAGTGGCGTGGTGACCATGAAAATGATCAGCATGACCAGCATGACGTCGACCAAGGGGACGACATTGGGCTCAGTAAAGCCCTCTCCGCCTTCGTTAGCGCTGAATGCCATTCCTAATCTCCCCGAAGTCTGCTTCGATCAGCGCTTGCTTGGTGCGTCGCCGACGCGCGCGCCAGTGGCGAAGAAGTCGTGCAGATCGTGCGCAAAGGTGTCGAACTTGGCATTGGTATTGCGGTTCTGACGGCTGAACGCGTTGTACGCGACGACCGCTGGGATGGCCACAGCCAGACCGAGGGCGGTCATGATCAGGGCTTCACCGACCGGTCCGGCGACCGCTTCGATACCGGCGTTACCGCTGGCACCGATACCCAGCAGGGCGTTGTAGATGCCCCAGACCGTACCCAGCAAGCCTACGAACGGAGCGGTCGAGCCGACCGTCGCGAGCAGGGTCAGGCCGTCTTCCAGCTTGGCACTCTCGCGTGTCACGGCTTGCCGCAGTGCGCGATCAATGAACTCCGAGCGATTGAGTGCCTCAACCAGTCGGCTACCTTCATGCTTCTGGTGGTGGGCGGCCGCTTGCGCGCAGTCCAAGGCGATCTTGGAGAACGGTTCGGCGGGCGGCTGCTCTTCCATCAGACGGATGGCATCGGCCGCATTGGTGGTTTCCCAGAAACCACCGACCACGCGCTCGGCGCGGGTGCGGATCATCACGTTCTTAAGCGTGTTGATGACGGTGAAATACCAAGCGGCGATCGAGAAGAGCACCAAGGTCACCAACACCATCCAACCGACCGCGTCGAGATGGTAGATCAAATGGGAGAAACCCATTTGCTTGAACGCAGCAGCGTCAGAAACGGCGCTGCCAATGGCCGGCAAGCCGGACGGGTCGAGTGGAGTTGCGGAGTCTTGGAGCATAACGCTTACCCTTTTGCTTAGGCGTCGGAGAGTTTGAACGAGATTGGCACAAGCACCCAGCCTTGGATTGGCTTACCGTCCTTCAGGGCCGGGTTGAACAACCACTTTTGCACGGCGTCGATAGCTGCGCGATCCAGCAGGCGAGAACGACTGGAGCGTTCGACCTCGATCTGCACCGGCCTGCCGTCGAGACCCACCAACACGCGAAGGACGACTTCTCCTTCTTCGCGTCGACGAATCGCCTGCGGCGGGTAACGCGGCTGCCGAATCTTGTTGTACGACTGATCTTGCGTTGGCAGATAGTCTTGAGCCGGCTGCGGCGGCGCCGGTGGTGCCGGCGGGGGCGCTGCAACTGACATCGGCGTTGGATCATCGATGATGACTGGCGGCGGCGCGTCTTGCGGCGGCGGCGGTACCTTCGGTCGCTCGATTTCCTTCGGCGGCGGACGCTTCGGAGGATCGGGCGGCGGCGGTGGCGGTGGTGGTGGTGGTGGCGGCGGCTCGATGAAGGTGACCTCGACGATCTCCGCTTCTTCTTCGCCAGTGGACGGAGCCCCGACGGGCGCCATCAGCACCATGAACCCGGCAACATGCAGGGCGAACGCAAACGCCAAGCCCGTGACCCGTCCCCAGTGGAACTTGTCTGGCGTGTCGTAGCGATTGTTGGTCGATTCCGTCATGCGCACCAGCAGTATTAATTAAGGCGAGGTCGGGATAGCACGCTTGCCATGACGGCAGGCGTATCAACGTATAAAACAGGAGGTCTAGCTTAACTCAAGCAACCCGAGCTGCACACGCCCGAGCAAACAAAAAATCTGTCATCTGCTGCTTTGAAGCAAGCCTTCATCTGCTTGCTTTTTTGTTTCGGGAAATTTCGCCGCTTCTTTGTACGCAGCGCTGGCGGCCGCCTTGTTATTCAACCCAAGTTCCGAGCGCGCGATGGTGAGCCAGGCTTCGCCTGGTTTCTTCAGACCCTTGGCCAGTGCGGCTTGTGCAGCGGCCTTGGACTCAGCAAACCGTTCTTCATTGGAAAGCACGCGCGCGAGATTGAGCCCCGCTTCGCCATCGCTCGCCAGCGGCGCGGCTTTCTGATAAGCCACAATCGCTTCATCGAACTTGTCGGTGAAATAGTAGGCTTGGGCCAGCGCGGTGTAGACCTCAGCGGACTCCTTCAACAGGCCCTTGGTCAGGCCCTCGTTGATCACACCGATGGCCTCGGCTTCCTTGCCGTCCATGTTGAGATACATGCTGTAGAGCTGACGATAGTCACGCTCTTCGGAGAACTGGCCCTTCGCACGCAATGCTTCCAGGGTGGCGCTGGCTTTGTCGAACTGTTCGCCTTGGGCGTAGATGGAAGCGAGATTCATCGCCGCGCGCTTGTCGTCGGGATTTCGCGCCAACAGGGACTCGGCGACGCGGGCTGCTTCTTCCGGCTTCTCTTGGTCGAAGTACGCAGCCATCAATAACTGTTGCCAGGAATCTTCTGGTTTGTCGCTGGTCTCGACGGCCTGCTTCAATGCATCGGCTGCCTCGGCAAAACGATCCAACCGATACAACGCGTTGCCCTTCAGTGCGAGATATTCCGGCTTCACCGACTTGGTCTCGCTCAGGAAGCGTTCCAGCAACGTCAGCGCCTCGGTATAGCGCTCTTCGCCCATCTCGATCTGCACCACCTGCAGCATCAATTGGTAGTGGGTGTCGTTACTCAGCGCATCGGCTGCAATGGCCTTCTCCAGGTACCCCAAAGCAGCCGCAAGGTCGTCGAGTTGCAAGGCGCCGTAGGCGGCGTTCTGGTAGCCAATTGCAACGTCGCTCGGTTTGGCTTTGGGGTCAGTGGCGAGAACCACAGAGGCGTCGATCAGCTCCTGGAATTTGTCCTCAGCGGAGAACTTGGCGAGCGCTTGAACTTGTTTGTTGTAACGCGCTTGGATCTTGGGAGCCCGGTCTTCGCGGGTGGCAAGCGGAAACAGCGGCTCAGGCTTCTCTTCTGCTGCCGGTCGGCGCGCGGCCTGCGCCGGCTCAAGCATGCTCGGCGCAATCAGCAAGGCGCTTGCGAGCAAGAGCAACATTTGTAGGAAACGGGTTGAAATTGTCATCTGATGTCCTTGCACAGCGGGGCGCGTGATCGCTGCCATTTGATTTGCGTCCGCTGGAAAGCCGGCCGGGGGCGGGAGTCTAGGGCTTTTTAGAGTGAATACTCAAGGGCGCTGATTGTCCCGAGTCGATTGCAGTGCATCCGTCAGGCAGCGCAGCGTTTCCAAGTTGGTCTCGCCGTCAGGTCGGCAGTGCACGTGTCGGCGGTCGGATTACAGCGTTGGAAACTCGGTGCGGGCGTACGCCACCCGTTCGGCGGGGTCTTTGGACAAGCTGCCGGACTTTTTCAGTTGTTCGACTTTGCGTAAACGATGCTCCAGACCGTTTCCATTGGCGATCTGGATTGCCAAGCCGGGTCTTGCATTAAGCTCCAGAATCATCGGCCCCTTGATGTGGTCGAGGACAAAATCAACGCCTACATAACCGAGCTCAGAAAGCTCATAGCAGCGGGAAGCCATGTCCAGCAGATCAGCCCACTTGGGAATCTCCAAGCCGACAATGCTGCGTTCGGTATCGGGATGCTCGTGAACGATCTCATTGCCCCAGACGCCGCGGCGAGTGAGACCGGTTGGGATGTCGATGCCGACGCCAATCGCGCCTTGATGCAGGTTTGCCTTGCCGTCTGACATGCGTGTTGGCAGTCGCACCATGGCCATCACCGGATAGCCGAGGAACACGATGATGCGTACGTCCGGCACACCTTTGTAGCTGACTTGATCAAATACCGGGTCGAACTGGACGCAGTATTCGACCAACAAGTGATCGGGGTGGCCGCCCAGAGAAAACAGTCCCGAGAGTGCGTTGGAAAGGTGGTGCTCGAATTCGCCGCGCCCCATCAAATGGCCATTGGAACGACGGTACCTGTCACCGCGGCGGCCCGAGATCACCAGGATGCCGTCACCGCCCGAGCCGTGCGCAGGCTTGACTACAAACTGCTCGTAGGGAGCCAGCTTGGCGTGCAGCTCGGCGATTTCATGCTCCTCGCGCACCAAGGCATACAGCTCAGGCACGGGTAAGCCCGCCTTGATCGCCAATTGCTTGGTGATCCACTTGTCGTCGACCCGCGGATAGAACTTGCGCTGGTTGTGCACAAGCACGTAGTCAGCGTTTCGCTGACCTATTCCGATCAGGCCGATCTTGCGCAAATTGCGGGCAATGGTGAAAGGATTGAGCATGCGAATCAGCGATCCACCGGGCGGCTTGTTTGCCCATCGTCGCTCGCTGCCGGGGTCGTTGCGGCTGCGGAAGCGCCGTCGGCCACGATCGGCACCGGTAGGCTGCTGCCCGCAGCCGCCTCGCGAGCCAACGCTCGAAAGCGGAACAACTCGGTCAAGCGATAACCCGAATATCGACCCAGCAACAAAATGAGCGCCAGCAGGATGAGCAACACCTCGGGGAATACAAACACGATGTGTTCCAGCCGATCCCAACTCATCACCACACTGGCAAGCGCTGCCACCAGCAACGTACCGACGCCTTCTTTGATGGCGTGGCCGGCACCGCGTTCTTCCCAAGCAATCGACATGCGCTCGATGGTCATCGCCATGATGACCATGGGAAACAGCGCTACCGATAGCCCAACTTCAATATTGAGCTGATTGGACAATACCGATACCAGCGCCATCAGCAGCACCACGATGGTCAGCACCGCGGCCAATCGCGGCACCAGCAGCAGGCGCAACCGCTCGAGATAAAAGCGAACCAGCAAGCCCGCCCCGACAACCAGAGCGAACAGGGCGATGCCGGCGACCACGCCGGTGTCCCGAAACGCCAACGCCACCAGCACTGGCATGAAGGTTCCGTACGTCTTGACGCCAACCAGATTGCGCAGCAACAGCATCATGAAAGCGCCGATTGGCACCATCAGTAGCACCCGGTAGACCTGCTGGCTTTGCAGCGGCAGACTGAGCAACGAATAGCGCACCAGGTTGGCGTCCTGGACTTCCAGTCGGCGTTCCGCGATGGCCATGGCATCGGCCAGATTCCGACTGACGGAAAAGGTGACGGTCGCCCGTGGAGTTTCGTCAACGACAATTGAGGGCGAACGGCTGGCGGTCCACAAGAACAGATTTTCAGGCCAGCCCTCGGCCGCCGTACGCAGATCAATCGTTAGCCACTCGGTACCGTTGTGCACCTGCAACCACGGCAGCAACTCGGCTTGGCCCTGAGTCTCGCCTAGTTCAAAACCATGCACCACGTGAGCTGGAATATTGCGAGTGGCCAGCAAAGCAGCGATGAACTGCGCCCGGTCCTCCGCGGTTGGCAAGGTCTCTTGCAGCAGAGCTACTTCTTCTCCGACAGGCTTGGCATTGAATTGCCGCACCAGTTCGCGGGCGAAAGTGCCGATATCCGCCGAGCCAGAACGCACCTCTTCCAACAGCACCTGCGCCGCACTTGCGTACGGTTCTTCCAGCACAGGCGGCTCTCCCACCTTGGCTTTCTCTGCAAATGTGGGTGCCCCGGTGCTGCGAACCACGGTAGCTCGGTAGTAGAGGGCCTGCACGCCCGTGGCGCGACGAATCGCCCATTGAACTTCTCGGTTGCCGCGCCGGGTCTCCTCCAGCCTCGAGTAGTTGCGGGCAACGAAGCGTTCGTCGAGAAGCGAGAAACCGGGCGTCGCCGTCGCCGAAGGCAACTGCAGAGTGACCGTGTTGGGTCCACGGCGGGGCTGGTACTCGACCCGCGCCTGCACGGTCCAAACGTCGACCTCGGACACTGCTTCCAGCGGGAATTGCAGCACTTTCCATTTGTAAAAAATGGCCGACGCGCCACCCAAAGCGAGCAGCAAAGCGAGCACGACAAGATGGGTTTTCTTCATAGACGGCGGCGTTTCCGCGGCTCCCCTTCCGCGCGCGACGAAACGTCGCGAATGGTCAAAGTATAGCGATTCGTCGTTGCGCACAGTGGCCACAGAAGAGCGCCGTTGAGACGCGCTGACAACGGCCACGATGAGAGTGGAACAACACGAGCACAGCGATCAACACCCTCGCCCAATCGGCGAGTCAGCGCCGATTGGGCGACGCCTGCGGCGGAATTTATACGTCGAGGTTGGCGACTTTGAGCGCGTTGTTCTCGATGAACTCCCGGCGGGGTTCAACCACATCGCCCATCAGGGTCGAGAAGATCTCATCGGCCGCAACCGCATCTTCGATTCGCACCTTCAGCATGCGGCGGGTCTCCGGATTGACCGTCGTTTCCCACAATTGCTCTGGATTCATTTCGCCCAAGCCTTTGAAGCGCTGAATGGTGCGTCCTCGTTTGGCCTCCTCCATCAGCCAGGCGTGGGCCTGCTCGAAGCGACCGACGGTTTGACTACGGCCTCCACGCTCGATGCGGGCACCGGGCTGGATCAGGTCGGCAATACGTGTGGCCGCTTCTTGAATCGGTCGCCACTCGCTGGCCGCAAACAAGGTGGCGGGCAATGTCTGATTGGAGGTCAGACCGTGATGCTGACGCTCGATGACCAGCCCGCCGGGATTCTCCTCGCTGCTGGCTTGCGCATGCACGCGGTAGCGCGGCGCGCCCAATCCGGCGGCGCGAAGCTTCTGCTCCAGCCGCGCCACCCACGGCGAAAGCGCGTCGATGTCGTTGAATTGGGCCGGCGTCAGCGGCGGCAGGTCGATCAGTGCCTCCAGTACGCGGGTATCGAAGCGATGGCCCAAGCGGCGTACGGCGTCTCCGGCCGCACTGAACTCGTTCATCAGCGCTTCGAGCGCGGGACCACTGATTGGTGGAGTCTCAGGCGCGTAGTGAAGCGCTGCACCATCCACCGCATGATTGATCAAGTATGCGCTAAGTGCTTGATCGTCCTTGATATATTGCTCATTCTTGCCCTGTTTTATCTTGTACAGAGGGGGCAGACCAATGTAGATGTGGCCGCGCTCGATGAGCTCTGGCATCTGCCGGTAAAAAAACGTCAACAACAAGGTGCGGATATGTGAACCGTCGACGTCGGCGTCGGTCATGATGATGATGCGGTGGTAGCGCAGCTTGTCCGGGTTGTACTCATCTTTGCCTATGCCACAGCCAAGCGCCGTGATCAAGGTACCCACTTCTGCAGACGCCAACATGCGGTCGAAGCGAGCGCGCTCGACGTTCAAGATCTTGCCCTTCAACGGCAGGATGGCTTGGGTCTTGCGGTTGCGCCCTTGCTTGGCTGAGCCGCCGGCCGAGTCACCCTCGACAATGAACAGCTCGGACAGCGCAGGATCCTTTTCTTGGCAATCAGCCAACTTGCCGGGTAGACCGGCGATATCCAAGGCTCCTTTGCGACGCGTCATCTCACGCGCTTTGCGCGCGGCTTCGCGCGCGCGCGCTGCATCGACCACCTTGCCGGTGATGGCACGCGCCTCCACGGGATGCTCTTGCAGAAACTCTTCCAGCTTGCGGCTGACGATGCTCTCCACCGCTGGCTTGACTTCCGAGCTGACCAGTTTCTCTTTGGTCTGCGAGGAGAAGCTCGGATCAGGCACTTTGACCGAAAGCACAGCAATCATGCCCTCGCGCATGTCGTCGCCAGCCATCGTCACTTTTGCCTGCTTGAGCAAGCCCGATTTCTCGATATAGCCACCCAGGGTGCGAGTCAGTGCCGCCCGAAATCCAGCGAGATGGGTGCCACCGTCTTTTTGTGGGATGTTGTTGGTGAAACAAAACATTGTTTCCTGGTAAGAATCTGTCCATTGCAAGGCGACGTCAACGCTGATTCCGTTCGGTTCTTGACCCTGCAACGAGATCACCGAGGCATGCAGAGGAGTTTTCAGCGCCGCCAAATGCTCGACAAACGAACCAATACCGCCCTCGTAAGCGAACAAGTCGGTTTTGCCTTCACCGCGCTCATCCACCAGCTCGATGCGCACGCCGGAGTTTAGAAAACTCAGTTCCCGAAGGCGCTTGGCTAGGATGTCGTAGTGAAACTCGGTGTCGGTGAAGATCGCGACCGCTGGTCGAAACAGAATCCGGCTACCGCGCTTGCTGGAGGGAGCGACCACGCGCAAGGGATACACCGGCTCACCCAGAGCGTATTCCTGCTCGTGGTGAAAGCCATCGCGCCAGATATCCAAACGCAGGTGTTCGGAAAGTGCATTGACGACCGACACGCCGACACCATGCAAGCCACCCGAGACTTTGTAGCTGTTGTCGTCAAACTTTCCGCCGGCATGCAGCACGGTCATGATGACTTCGGCCGCCGAGCGCCCCTCTTCTTTGTGAATATCCACCGGGATACCACGGCCGTTATCAGTCACGCTGACCGAGCCATCGATGTGGATGACGACGTGAATCTGGTCGCAGTAGCCGGCCAGGGCTTCATCAACCGCGTTGTCAACAACCTCGAACACCATGTGATGCAGACCGGTACCGTCGTGTACATCGCCGATGTACATGCCGGGGCGTTTGCGGACCGCGTCGAGTCCTCGCAGGACGGTGATTCGGCTGGAGTCGTACAGCGGCGCTTCGTCTTGCGTATCAGTCATGAACAAAGTGGCCTGAAGCGATCGTCAGGCGACCGCAGAGTAGATGGAGGGAGTAAGCGATTATACCGCTCGACGGATGCAGCCCTGTTCCACGTGGAACGTGGTGACGGCATCGGGGTGTTCAGCAAGGCCCGTAGGCGCAGATGTTCCCGTGATCCACACCTGTGCTCCGCATTCTGCCACCGCGGTAATCGCATGACGTTGGTGCGCCTGATCCAACTCCGAGCCGAGGTCGTCAAGTGCGATGATCGGCCAGTGCCCACATGTCCCGGCAAAATGATCCGCTTGCGCGACAACACAGATTAGCGCGGTCAGTTTTTCTTGCCCGCGGGAGAACGAGTCACGCTGCGGGAGTTCCGGATAGGTCAACTCCCAGTTACATCGATGCGGACCGACACGGGTGTGGCCGGTCGCCATATCCCGATCACGGGATTGCGCCAACACCTGACCCAACGACTCCCTGTCACTTCGCCATCCGGCCAAGTACGTGAATTCCGGTGCGCCAGCTTCGGGCATCAGCTTCGCTGCTGCTGCGCGGAAATAGGGAACAAGGCTCGCTGAGTATTTTTGTCGCAGCATGTGCAATTGCTCACCTGAATCGGCGATTTCCGCGTCCCAGGCATCTAACGCTTTGCGACCTTGCCCCGACTTCAGTAGAGCGTTGCGTTGTTTGAGAGCGCGTTGGAAACGACGCCAAACGTCGGTGAACGTCGGTTCCACGTGAAACAAACCCCAATCGAGGAACCGTCGACGCTGTTCAGACGGCCCGGCAATCAGGGCATGCGACCCAGGCTCAAAACAGACAACCGGGCAAAAGCGCAGCAGTTCGCCCAAGGTCGCCACTGAGTCACCATCAACACGCGCTTGCCAACTCCGCGTGCTGCAGGCCAATCCCAAGCGATGCCTTACGGTGTCGGCTGCTGACTGGACTTCCGCAAAAATGGAGAAGTCAGAGGCACCTCGCCGAATCAACACCTCCCGCGAAGGCGAACGAAACGACTTACCGTAGGCAAGCACGTGCAGGGACTCAAGCACACTGGTCTTGCCTGAGCCATTGGGACCAACCAGCAGGTTGATTGCCGGGCCAGGTTCTATCTCGACCGACTCGATGATCCGTAAACGCTCGACCCGCAGTCGCTTAACACGCACCCTGGGTCTCGCTTGCCGGTTATAGGCGCAATGGCATCACCACGTTGCGGCAGCGCTCATCGGCAGATTCGCGTACCAACGCTGATGAGTTGGAATCACGCAGTTGGATAACGATGCTTTCACCGCGCAGCGAGGACAGTGCCTCCAGCAGGTAGGTAACATTGAAGCCGATCCCCAGTCCCTGCACCGAAGTTTGCGCCTCGACTTCCTCGACCGCCTCCTCGTTCTCAGGATTGTGCGCAACGATGCGCAACTGCCCGGGTTCCACTTCCAATTTGACACCACGGAACTTCTCGTTTGACAGGATCGCCGCACGCTGCAAGGCAGCGCGCAACACCTCTCGATCTACCGTGACCAACTTGTCCGCGCCGATCGGGATAACCGCTTCGTAATCTGGAAACTTGCCGTCAATAAGTTTGGAGGTAAATGTAAGATCGCTGCGCCGTACTCGCACATGACTGCGGCCGATCTCCAGCTCCACCTCAGTCTCGCCGCCTTCCAGCAAGCGCTGCAACTCCAGCACGCCCTTGCGCGGCAGGATGATCTGCTTACGTGTCTGCGCCGCACCAGGCAAGGTCGCTTCGCAAAGCGCTAGCCGGTGGCCGTCGGTGGCCACGCAGCGCAGGCTGTTCTCACGCAGATCAAACAACAGACCGTTCAAGTAGAAGCGCACGTCCTGCTGCGCCATCGCAAACGCGGTGCGTTCAATCAACTCCTTCAAAACGCCTTCACCCACCCGCACTCGCTCAACCAGTTCCACGTCTTCGATCGAAGGAAACTCGTTCGCCGGCAAGGTAGCCAAAGTAAACCGGCTGCGTCCGGCACTGACCACTACCTTGTCAGCACTGCCCACCAACTGCACCCGGCTGCCGTCAGGTAGCGCTCGGACAATGTCAAACAGTTTGCGCGCGGGCACGGTAATTTCGCCATTGAGGCTGTCTTCAACCGCAGCGCTTGCAACCATCTCAACTTCGAGGTCGGTGCCCGTCAGTGACAGTCGCCCGTCAGCAACCACCACCAGCAGGTTCGCCAGTACCGGCAAAGTCTGCCGTCGTTCCACCACATTGACGACGTGCTGCAGCGGTCGCAGCAGGGCTTCTCGTTGCAGGCTGAATCGCATCCCGGGTCCCCGTTGGCAGGCTCGAAGCTAGCTTCAAGCAGTTAGTAAATATCAAAAGATGGTGGTGGTGGTGTCGCGGTAAATCCGGGAAAACCCGGCAAAGCACTTGAATTAAAAGACTAATTTAGAGCGGAAACGTTGTTGGCGAGTTTCTGCTCAGCAGTGTACTTCTTGTGGATAACTCGCGCCGTCACGGGCTGTCATCAGCTTATCCACAGGATTTCCACATTGAGGCTTTGATCAAGCTGTTTCCCTGCATCAATTGCCCTATTCGGTAAGTTTGCGAACCAACTTGTCCCAGTCTTCCCGCAGCTTTCCGTCGGTTTCCATCAGCAGACGCATTTGACGGCACGCGTGCAACACCGTGGTGTGGTCACGACCACCAAAAGCATCACCGATTTCGGGCAGGCTGTGCTCGGTCAGTTCCTTGGTCAACGCCATCGCCGTTTGCCTCGGTCGGGCGAGCGACCGCGTGCGTCGCTTCGACAAAAGCTCCTTGATCTGCAGCCCGTAGTAGTCTGCCACGGTCTTTTGGATGTTAGGGATGCTGATCGCCAGCTGCTGCGCGCGCAGCAAGTCACGCAAGGTCTCTTGGGCGAACTCCACACTGATTGCGCGACCCATGAAGTTGGCGCGAGCCGCCAGCGTATTCAAGGCGCCCTCGAGGTCGCGCACGTTGGAGCGCATGCGTTTGGCAATCAGGAAAGCGACGTCGTCGGGCAAGTCGACTCCGCGCTCGCGGGCCTTGGTAAGCAAAATGGCTGCGCGGGTCTCAAAATCTGGTGGCTCAATGGCCACCGACAGGCCCCACCCCAGTCGGGACTTGAGTCGAGGTTCGAGATTCTCGACTTCCTTGGGGTAGCGGTCGCAAGTCAAAATGATCTGCTGCTTGCCGTCGAACAGCGCGTTGAAAGTGTGGAAAAACTCTTCCTGGGTGCGGTCTTTGCCAGCAAAAAACTGAATGTCGTCAATCAACAACGCATCCACTTGTTGAAACTGGCGCTTGAATTGATCCATCGATTTCTCGGCCAACGCCTTCATCATGCCAGCGAAGAATTGCTCTGAGCGCAAGTACAACACGCGCGTTGCCGGGTTCTGCAAACGCATCGCATTGCCTGCCGCGTGCATCAGATGGGTTTTGCCTAGACCAGTTCCTCCGTACAACAACAGCGGGTTATAGGCCCGGCCCGGACTCGCCGCAACCTGCATCGCGGCGGCGCGACCCAGTTGGTTGGACTTGCCCTCGACAAAGGTATCGAAGCGATAGGCGGGTTCTAGGTTGCTGGAGGGCTCGCCCAAGCCACGGCTGGACAACGCGGGCGCGCGCTTGCTGGCGGTCACTTCGGCGCGAGCAAAGCTACCCACCTCCAGCCGCACCAGCAGACCGCTATCGGCTGCGTAATGGCGAGCCAACTCGGCGATGCGCGGCAAATAGCGTTCGCGAACTGTGTGAATGACGAAGGCGTTGGGGGCCAGCACGACGAGCCCGCCATCGCGCATCTCTGCCTGTAATGGTTTTAACCAAGTCATGAACTCGTCGACGGCCAGTTCGCCCTGGAGTCGCTCGAGGCAGGAAATCCAAACGCTCATCAGGGGCAGTCTGCGGCAAGTCGGAAGACGCCATCGCGGCGCTCGGCGCGCATGGCGATGGGCCGGAGGATGGGTGGCTGGTGAGTCTACGCCCGGCGTCACGAGGATGCCAAGCGACCACTAATTGACGGCGATATTCAAGGCAGGCTATTCTCGGCAGTCTTTTCCGCCAAAACTCATCGACGGTTGCCGCCATGAAGCGCACTTTCCAACCCAGTAATCTCAAACGCGCTCGCACCCACGGGTTTCGCGCACGCATGGCCACCGCTGATGGCCGCAAGATTCTTAATGCTCGTCGCGCCAAAGGCCGTAAGCGTCTGATCCCTTAGCAGGGCTGGGGTGGATCGGACCGCATTTCGCGGTCACATCCACCCACCGCCCATTCTGATATTCGGTTCACTGATATCCGGTTCAGTTGCACGCCAACCGCGCGTGCAGCTCGCGGGTTATGACTACGCCGGCTGCCATGACTCCGCGCGACAACGAACCCCGCAGCAAGGCCTTTCCGCGCGAGCGCAGAGTCCTCGCGAGCGCCGATTTCAATCGCAGTTTTGCAGCCAGCAAGCGCTTTCCCTGCCGCTACTTCCGCGTCCATTGGTGTCCCTCGACCACTGAGGCGAGGCTGGGCTTGGCAGTATCTCGCAAGGTGTCCAAGCGAGCAGTTGACCGCAATCGGATCAAGCGCTTGGCCCGCGAGAGTTTTCGGCTCCACTGCGCGGACTTGCCTTGCGGCGATGCGGTGCTGGTCGCCTTTCGCGACGCCGTGGCGGCGGACAATCAAACGCTAAATGACGAACTGAACCGAGTTTGGCGCAAGATCGCAGCGTTGCCGGCGTCACATACCCAAGGCACAATCAGTCCGCCTGCTGCTGGCCCAGGTCAGCCATGTGAGCCCGCCTCACCTGCCACCCTTCCCTCCCGCGACGTCGAGCGCTTGCCGCTCGATGCGCCGTCGACTCCGAGCGCATGAATCAGACACGAACGTTTCTTCTATTTGCGTGGGCGCTGGTTGGCTTCCTCATTTGGCAAGCCTGGCAGGTGGATTACCACTCCCCGACTAGCAGTCAGCCAGCGACGAGTCAGCCAGCCATCGAGTCTGTGGATGCTGAATTGCCCGCGTTTTCGGACGACGCCAGCCTGCCCGCAGCGGAGGCAGCCGCGCCAATAGCTGGCGACCCAAGCGGCGTTGGAACGGAGCTTACAGACAGCATTGAAGCTGCGGTAAGGCTTGAACCGGTAGTTGTGACTACCGATGTGCTGCGGCTCACGATCGATCCGCGTGGTGCCAGCATCATTCGCGCCGAGCTATTGAATTATCCGCAAACCACGCAGCGTGGCGCGCCCTCGGTCGAGCTGTTCAGTCAAGAGGCGGGGCACGATTTTTCGGCCCAGGCGGGCTGGGTCAGCAACAACGGTCCCTCGCCCAGTCACCAACAGATTTTTCGCAGCGACGCGCAAGCCTATAGGCTTGAAAACGGTTCAGGGCGCATCGAAGTGCCGTTTCGTTGGCGCGATGCCTCCGGATTCGAGCTTACCAAGACCTTTGTTTTTGAGCGTTCAAGCTACGTCATCGACATGCAGGAGACGCTGCAGAACGGCAGCGGACAAGCCTGGCGCGGCTATGCCTATCGACAAATGCTGCGCCAGCCACCAGCGAGCAAAGGCGGAGGGATGACCAATCCGGAAGCCTACAGCTTCGTTGGCGCGGCTTGGTTTTCGCCTGGCGAGAAATTCAACAAGCTCAAGTTTGATGATATCGAACCTGCGAAACCGCTAGACGTTGCCGGCCAAGGCGGCTGGGTGGCGATGTTGCAGCACTATTTTTTCGCTGCCTGGATTCCTGACCCGGCCGAGGCCAGCCGCTTCAGCACGGCGGTGGTTCGCGGCCGCTATCTGATTCGCGCATCCGCCCCAACGATCGAAATTGCGAGTGGTGCCAGCCAGCAAGCACATACTCGACTGTATGTGGGTCCCAAGCTGCAGGAACACCTGGCCGGCGTCGCTCCCGGCCTCGAGCGGACCATCGACTACGGCATTTTGACCCTGCTGGCCGAGCCACTTTTCTGGCTGCTGTCGTTCTTCCATAGCCTCACTGGCAACTGGGGCTGGGCGATCATCCTGCTGGTGTTGGTCATTAAAGCGGCGTTCTTCAAGCTGTCGGAGGCGCAGTACAAGAGCTTCGCCAAGATGCGCGCCGTGCAGCCGCGCATCGAATCGCTGAAGGAGCGCTACGGCGAAGACAAGCAAAAATTCAACATGGCGATGATGGAGCTGTACAAGAAGGAAAAGATCAACCCGATGGGCGGCTGTCTGCCGATTCTGGTGCAGATCCCCGTATTCATTTCCTTGTATTGGGTGTTGTTGGAATCGGTGGAGCTGCGCCACGCGCCGTGGATCCTGTGGATCACCAATCTGTCGGCACCGGACCCATTCTTCGTACTGCCGGTGCTCAACCTGTTGACCATGTGGTTTACCCAGAAACTGTCACCCTCGCCGGGTATGGACCCGATGCAGAAGAAGATCATGACCTACATGCCACTGGTGTTTGGCGTGATGTTTGCGTTCTTCCCGGCAGGGCTGGTGCTCTATTGGACGGTCAACGGCGGATTGGGATTGCTGCAACAGTGGTTCATCAACAAGCGCCACGGTGGACCGGCACCGGCCAAGGTGTAAGCGCGCCCCAGCCGTTGTGGCCGGGGTAGCGCGGTGCGAGTTCGCGGCGCTGCCCCTGACTCTGGCGCCATGACCGACACCATTGCCGCCATCGCCACTGCGGCCGGTGCCGGCGGGATCGGCGTGCTGCGAATCAGCGGACCGATGGCCGAGGGGATTGCAGAAACCTTGCTCCGTCGCCCCCCAAAGGCCCGGTACGCGCACTACGCTCGCTTTCAGGATGCAGACGGAAGCCTGATCGATCACGGCCTGCTGGTGTTCTTTCCCGCACCACGCTCCTACACCGGCGAACACGTGCTGGAGTTGCAAGTGCACGGCAGTGCGCCCGTGTTGGCCACGCTATTGCAACGGGTCTGCGCGCTTGGCTCGCGCATCGCCCGCCCCGGCGAGTTCACTGAACGCGCGTTTCTCAATGGCAAGCTCGATCTCGCACAGGCCGAAGCCGTTGCGGATCTGATTGCGGCTGGATCGCAAGCGGCAGCGCGTGCGGCCTTGCGTTCCCTTGCCGGCGAGTTCTCCAAGCGCGTCGAAACACTGCGCCAAGGCCTGCTGAGTTTGCGCGTGCACGTTGAGGCGGCGATCGATTTTCCAGAGGAAGAAATCGATTTTCTCGGCGACGGTCAGATCGCCGCCGCACTTGCCTCGCTGCGTGCCGAGCACCTTGATCTACTCACCGAATCACAGCGCGGTCAGCGCCTGCGTGACGGTTTGCACGTGGTCATTGTCGGCCCACCCAATGCGGGCAAGAGTTCGTTGCTGAACGCGCTGACAGGCAGCGATCGCGCGATCGTTACAGCCGTCGCGGGTACCACCCGTGATCTTCTGCATGAAACCCTGCAGATCGATGGCGTCGAGCTGTCCTTGGTCGACACCGCCGGGTTGCGCCAGCACAGCGACGATCCGATCGAACGCGAGGGCATGCGCCGCGCGCATGCCGAGAGCCGAGGCGCCGACCTGCTGCTGGCCGTGGTTGAAGATGGAGACGGCAATGCTGCCCTTGAGCTGCAGCAAGCCCTTGCTGAAGGCGTCTTGGGTAAAGACGCGGCCATCGTTTGGGTGCACAACAAGATCGATCAAAGTGACAGTCAGCCACACCGAGAGGACAGCAGCGACGGCGTTCATCTGTGGCTCTCCGCGACGCGTGGCGACGGGCTGGCCGCGCTGCGCGAACTATTGAAGGTCGCCGCCACGGGCGACAGCGCAACAGGTGCCTTCAGTGCCCGCGCACGCCACGTCGCTGCCTTGCTCCACGTGGGTGAACAACTCGAACTGGCCGATCAGCAATTGCAGGTGGGGGCCGGCGAACTGGTGGCAGCCGAACTGCGCTGCGCGCATGAAACGCTGGGCCAGATCACCGGCGACGTGCGCAGTGACGACCTGCTTGGCGAGATTTTTTCGAGCTTTTGCGTCGGAAAGTAGACTGCCGTCCGCAGGCATCCGTGGAAGTCCTCTGACGACCGGGGCACGCAGCAGAATCAACAAGATAGGTTCCTCGCTCATCTTTTGCGACCGAGGACATCCGGTTACTTTGGGCCCACCAACAGGCCCACTAGGACGCAGTGGGCCCAACCATTCACCTTCCGTGGGCCCAAGAGCATGAAAAACCGCACCGACCTGTACTTCCGCAAGGCAACGCCGCGCGATGTCCGCTACGAGGTCCCTGACCGTGACGGTCTGGTTCTGGAAGTTCATCCCAGCGGCAGAAAGACCTGGCGCTACCGATATCGACTGAACGGTAAGCGGGAGAAAGTGACCTTGGGTCCCTATCCGACGGTTACGTTGGAAGAGGCCCGCGATTTGCGTCGCGAAGCTGAAAAGCTAGTGGTTGCATGCAAGAGTCCAGCTGCGGCGAAGAAAGAGCAGCGTCAATCAAACTCAAATTCCGCGCATCCAGAGTTCGAGACGGTAGCGCAGCTGGCGGCATACTGGATCAAGACCCAGCTCACGCCAGTCAACAAGAATGTGCGGCAGGACACGACATACGTCGAGAGGGACATTCTTCCCGTAATTGGAAACCGTGCACCGCACAGCGTCACTCCGAGGGACATCTGGATGTGCGTTGAACCGGTGCGGATGAAAGGGCATGGTCAGGCCGCCCGGAGAGTGCTGAGCGTACTGAAGCGAATTTTCGAATGTGGCAGAGGCACCGGTGTCGTTCAGAGCAATCCCGCCACGGTCATGCGACCGACGCAGGTCGCCCCGTCGATTCCACGCTCCCGAACTCTGTCTGATCAGGAGATTCGGCAGTTGGATACCGCGCTGGAATCATCGCGCCTAGCGACGCCGATGCGTTGCGCTCTTCGATTCCTGCTGCTTGTCCCGGCCCGCAAGGGCGAGCTTGTGCATGCGCGTTGGGACGATGTCGATATGGATGCGGGCACCTGGACCATACCGGAGAGCAACTCAAAGACACGAAAGGCTCTGGTGCAAAAGCTCCCGCCCCAAGCGATCTCCTTACTGCGCGATCTTCACATGATGGCCAGCGGATCGGGATGGGTGCTCCCATCGCCGAAGGGTCGAGGCAAAAAGCACCTTTCCCTGTCAGCGATCAACAAGTCACTCACAACCGTCAAGGAAATGCCAGGCGGCATGGTGATCCACGATCTGCGCCGCACAGTCCGAACCGGACTCCGTGAGCTGGACGTGGCGGACGCAGACGCCGAACTTTGCTTGAACCACCGCAAGAGTGGGGTCGCAGGTGTGTACGACTGTGCGGAGCGTCTCGAAGCGCGCTACCTCGCCCTCTGCAAATGGGCCGACCACGTCGATCATGCACTCGGTCGAACCAATGTCACTCCGATTCGGCTGCCCAGCAAGAAGCGCTCTGCTGGGGGGCGTTCTGCGGCTTAGCGCCGTAGAACGCCCAACTTCGCGGGTGTTCGAAGTTGGGCTCAATGCCTACGCAGCAACGAGGCTGCATAACGGCTATTTTGATCTTGAATGTGTTGGTTGCCCTCATTGCGTTGAAACTTCTGATCGAGCTTTTCGCGATCCTGCGGTCCGCAGGTGGCGAGGGCGGCAGCTACCCGACGCCAGCAGATGATGAGTGCTCCGAACCGTGGGTCGGTCTGCGTGAACAGGAATTTCCGATCGAAACCGGCAATCTGCCAACTGAGGAATACTCCAGCGCTGCTGGATCACGCAGTTCACTTGGAGACTTTCGAGATCCTGTTGACGAGTTCAGAAGCGGGGACGACGCAATCGACGAAGCGATTCGAGACGACGGCGACTGGTAAATCGGCAACGCCTGGCCAGAAACAGCGCTAACGGACACAGCCTTCGAAAGCATCTAATCTCTCTTGATCGGTGGTCGACCATGGGGCGAATGTGCAGCGGTTTGAGGGACTAGGCGGCGAGACCCTGCCAGACACGAAGCTGCCGGGCTGGTTGCTGATTGAGCACGTGCTGCAACGATTCCGCGACGTGTGGGTTCTGATCCAGACGTATCCCTACTTGGCGGTGGATACCGCGCGGCTGGAAGCGCGCTGCCTCGAAGTTGGTGAGTTCCCGGTTTTCGCCAACGGTCGGTTGATGCAGAACATACGGCCCGATGAAGGCGGCAGCCGGCTGCTCAATGCGTTTATGGGCGGTGGCGTCGATGCTGGAATGTCGCCGGCTGCTGGGGCATTGGTCGAGGGCATGGCAAATCCGCGCGCTCAGTGGATGATGTATTTCAACGATCCGTTCTACATCGGGATGCATCCATTCGCCGCGCTCGGCACCCAATACATTTACATTGACTCAAACGGCATTTATCAGCGTGCCATTGCTGAACTGGTGACCGTCGGTGGATGCAGCAGACCGCGTTCGGTTCATGTCGATTTCGATCCGCTGGCGGATATGTTGCGCACGTTTCATGAGAAGTACATTAACGGGCCGCGCGATGTACCAGCTGATATGGGGCGACTGGAAGGTCTGATCGACGCAATGTTTGTCGAGAACGCGAAGATTCACGCAGCCGCCTCCCAACATCATCTTCAGCGCGCGCCGCTAGAACAGCCGTTCGATCACGCTGCACCCACGTTGACTCGCTACGGTCGACTTGTTCACGACGCTGCTCGCCAACCGCGAATCGAACTGTCGTTCTCGTTGCTGCACTATGAGAAGGCCGTGCAGGAGTTTCACGAGCTCAAATCAGCCGCTGCGAAAGCCGACACCGAACGCGCATTCCTTCACGGAGTCTATTGCGTGGTTGCAGTTGCGGCCTGTGCCGAGGCCATCGGCAACCGGCTCGTGTTCCAACAGACGGGGAGTCATCCTGATCATCGCGACAGACGCACGCCGCTGCTGAAAATCAACGACGCCGCTGATGCGCTGGCAACGATCATCGGTGCCACATTTTCGCCCTTGGCCGCAGGGACGCCACCCTACGATGTGCTGAACAGAGTGCGCGAATTGCGCAACGCGTTTATGCATGCGAAGGAGCGCGATGAGGAAATTGATCCTGTGGCTCTCACTTCGATAGTGTTCACTGCAGTAAACGAAAGCTGCTGCCGCGACTACCTGCTGAACCTGCGTTTGGGCGTCGCTCACGTCTACGATCAGCTCGCACCGACATACTCAGCGCCCATCATGACTCGCGAGAACGCGAAATGGTTGGGGGACTTGGAGGTGCCCTGATTGGGAACAAGGCTTGCAGTTCCAAAGCGCCGCGAGTCGGCGGTCGGATTTCAAGCGCCGGCGTTTCCAAGTTCGGACGAGGCGTGACGCGGCATCAAGTTTCCTCACAACGAGAAACCGGTGCCTTGAGCAAGTCTAGCGGGAGCGCTTGCCAGCGCCGACAAACTCGAACCAAGGGCTCGCTGTTGCCAGCCCCTTCAACACAACACTCCCAGCGCGGTCTTCGAGCCACGGCCGGTCGCCAATCATTCGCCGTTCGTGCGCAAGCCAGCGGCCTTCTGCTTCGACAGACATTTGCAATAGAAGCTGGCCAACGGTTGGCAATAGAGGTGTTTGCCTGGCAGCGGCCAGACAACGACCCAGCGCGAAAGCGGACCGGACGCCACCAATTGCCGCCAATGCGCCAAGCGACTGTAGATGGCTGCCCCAAACCGCGTAAATCTGGCGAACTCTTCAATCCCACGCTGACAGCCACGGTTTGACCGACCC
>ENA-ORBV01000243-ORBV01000243.1-microbial-mat-metagenome-genome-assembly--contig:-NODE-243-length-120495-cov-9.834651_pt1 | contig 120495 bp, 124 predicted proteins | sample MGYA00237777_ERZ505514 | MGnify/ENA primary metagenome ERZ505514 (study PRJEB26160, sample SAMN06269048) | microbial mat metagenome | isolation source: Oligotrophic lake microbial mat | place...
CGGGAGTATCGGGCGGGGAGTTGACGGGGCTACGAGCTGATGTGTATGCCGCCATCAAGGCCCTCATTGCCCGGCCACCGGCAAAGCGGCGACCGATAGGTCTTACGATCGACCTGGAGCTGGCGTGATCTGCTTGCCAGGCATCAGAAGTGAGCAGCGAGCCCCAACTCCTCGGCAGCGGCATGGAGCCGCCGATCCCGCGTAAGCAGAACTTCGTTCGCGACACTCGCGGACGCCAGCAGGTGCACATCGATCCAGCCGAGCCCACGCCCGGCCAACCGGTGCTCATGAACAAAGGTCATGACATCCGAGTGCCGGACCACGGTGAGCATGGGCAAGGCTTCCATGGACTCTAGCACCGCGACGCGCTGCGTCAGGTTCCCACAGGCTACCTCCCCCACTACGAACGGGTGCACGGAGACCCGCGCCTGCTCCAGTAGTTCAATGAGTACTGGATCGCCACCACGCAGGTGATCAACCCAGACCGCCGTATCGACCAGCACTATAGATCCTGTTATCTACTCTTATCCACTCTGGGCAGGCCGCCGCCGGCGGGTGGCCCCGAGCTTCTTTTGGGTGCCACCCAGCGCCACCAGGCGTCGTGCACTTTCCCGGGCGATCACAGCCTCAAGCCCCGCGTTAAGAAGCGCGGCTTGTTCTTGGAGGCCGGTCAGTAACTTCGCCTTCTCGAGCAAGGACTTATTGATCTGCGGCGCGTTGGGCATGTGCATGACTATGGCTCCTGGGATGGCGGTACACAAGCTGCCGCTCCATAGAGGAAGCATGCCACGGCCCTGCAGTCGGTCTACTCGAGAAACTCACTTGATGTTACGGTTTTGCGGCGCCCGCTCCAGGCGTCGTCCACCGTGCAATGAAGCTTGGCACCTCGAACACCACTCGGGTGCTGCGGTCCTGGCACCTTCCTGAGTTGCGCTAAGCCGCCGCGATTGTTTCCACGGTGGACGGCAACCGGTCGAGAACCAACTGATTGAGATTCACGCGCTGACTGGCGTGATCGATGTCGATGCCGACGAGGTGCCCGTCTGCGTCGAAATCGAGAACCACGCCGTCCGCCACCTCGTCGCTGTCGACGCTGGGGCGATCCGCCAGATCGATGTAGAGCGAATCAGTTGCCGCGTCGTAGTGGAGTTTCATGGGGTGAACCTTCGGTCGGGGAACGCGTTGTGCACGGTGACTCTATCGGCAAGCGTGATCACCCTCAAGTAACGACCGCCCAGTTCAGGGACCAAACCCCAGAATCGGTACCGCCCGTCAGGCTGGTGCTCGACCCGGAAGGGTTGCCGCAGCACCGCTGCGCACCACTCTTTCCTGAGATAGGGGCGTTTTCGCAGGACATCCTTCTCGAAGTAGTCCGTACATCTGCAGGCAGCCATCCCGCGGAACTCTGCCGTCGGCAGGTAGGTGGGTCACGCCGCATTTCAGGTAACTATGCGGAGTAATTGGCTCCTGCAAAGTTCTGGCTGAACCCGGCGGAAGTCTCTCAGCATCAACGTCCCGAATGACAAGGCCAGGGCTGTGGTTGATGCCATGGAGCGGGACATGGGCACCACGATCGCAACCAAGACCGACCTCCAGCTTTCACAAGGAACTGGAACTCCTGTCCACCACCATGACCGTCCGGCTAGGTCCCATGCTGGTGCTTGGGTTCAGCGTAATGATCGCGGCGGCCCGGGACTAACGGGCGGCAGCCAGGCTACCTGGCCGTGTCCTGCTCGCCCAGTACCTCAACCTTGATCATGACGGTATTGACCTCCGAGAGACTGCTCCGCGAGACGCCACCGAGACCGCGGCTGTCGGCATCGGTGCTCTGGTTGATGCTACCGAGCGGAATCCACTCGCCAATGGGCCCGGACACCTGCGTACTGATTGATTGAGTTTGAATCGTCGGAGCGTCGTAGTCTCTGCGGCGATCGCCCTGTGGAGCACCCGAAACTCCGGTGCCCTGACTACGTTTCTGACCCGCCAGCTTGTCGTTCCGCTGGTCTATGTCGAGAATGACTCGACCAGCAACCACCCGCGCGATGACCTTCACCCCTTGATTGACGGGGTAGTACTCCCGGCTCGTCACGCGCTGGCCATTGGCCAGCGTATAGCTGCTGGTGACCGGCGTGGTCACCCCAATACTGATCTGCGCCGGCATACCTTCGAGGGCGCGGACCTGTTGCTCCCCGTTGCTGGATTCACGACTGGTGGTGTCTTCAACGCCGATGCGCAGTCCGTCGCCATTGCTGGCGGTGCCGTTGCCTGTACCGATACGCACATTTTCATTGCCGACACTGCCATCAACAGCAACGCCCCGATTCCTGGCTGTCGAGCTACCGGGCGTCCGCACGGTTATCAGCAACTCCCTGGGCTGTCGATCAATCACGTCGAGGAGCTTGCGGACCTTGGCGAGTTCTTCGTCAGTGACATTGAGCACCAACTGGCTGTTGAATTCGGCCGCCGTGCTGCCGCTGCCCAAGAGCGGTTGAATGACAGGAAGCACCTGGGATGGCAGCTGATGCTTCAATGCGATCGTGGTGAGCGTGCGGTCGCCGGCATTGGCGCTGGCGGCTACCAGGATGCCCGCCAACACTGCACCGGCCGCTAACAGACTCAGGGTACGCATGATCTTGCCCACCATCCTACACACAATGGCACCACCTTATACTTCCTGAGCAAACCTCCCCCACCCAACCCCCAAGGCACCCCATGCAGTACACCAAACTCGGCCGCACCGGCCTCTCCGTCTCCCGCCTGGTGCTCGGCACCATGAACTTCGGTGAGTACACCAAAGAGCCGGATGCCCATGGGATCCTGGACCGCGCCCTCGAGCACGGCATCAACGTCGTCGACACGGCCAACATGTACGGTGGGGCTGCGGGGCCCGGGATTACGGAAGAGATCATTGGCCGCTGGTTTGCTAATGGCGAGGGCCGGCGCGAGCGCACAGTGCTCGCCACCAAGCTCTACAGCTCCATGAAGGGCTTTGGCCGCACCGACAACTGGCCCAACACCACACTGCTTTCAGCCCTGAACATCCGCCAGGCCTGCGACGCGTCGCTCACGCGGCTCAAGACTGACCACATCGACCTCTACCAGATGCACCACATCGACCGGGAAACACCCTTCGACGAGATCTGGGAGGCCTTCGCGGTTCTCCGGCAGCAGGGCAAGGTCACCTACTTCGGGTCGTCGAACTTCGCGGGCTGGCATCTCGCCCAGGCCCAGGAGTCTGCCCGCAGGCACGGGATGCTCGGCCTCGTGTCCGAGCAGTCGCTGTACAACCTGCGGCGCCGGACGGTGGAACTGGAAGTACTGCCGGCCGCGCGGGCCTATGGCATCGGACTGATTCCCTGGTCGCCCCTGTCCGGCGGGCTACTCGGCGGTGTCCTGCGCAAGGCCCGGGAAGGGCGCAGCGCAGGCCCCATGACGACCCGGGGGCTGGAGCAGAACCGGGCGACGATTCAGCAGTGGGAGGATCTGTGCACGGAACTCGGCGAGCACCCGGCCGACGTCGCCCTCGCCTGGCTGCTGCACCAGCCGGGCGTGACCGCGCCGATCATCGGGCCCCGCACCGTGGCCCAGCTCGACGGGTCGCTGCGCGCGATGGAAATCAAGCTGGGCGCAGATTTTCTTGCGCGGCTCGACCAGGTCTTTCCCGGCCCGGGCGGGCCGGCGCCGGAGGCCTACTCCTGGTAAAGGCCACCAACAGCAGGCCACCGTCCGCAGGCCACCGTAAGCAGAGACGCCCCACCGGCGCGCCTAGCCGAACACAACCCTCCCCGCCCGCAGCGCCAGGCCGGCCAGCACCACCGACCCGAGCGCGAAGACGGCAAACCGCCAGAGTATGACGTTGACGGTGGCCTGAATCAGGCTGTGGATCACCCGGAGCCCGACGTAGGCCCAGGCCAGGTTCACGCTCAGCGGGTCCGCCGCACCAAGCACCGCCAGCGTGAGCGCGACGGCGTAGAACAGCACCGGCTGCTCCAGCAGATGATTGTAGTTGTCGGCCTTCCAGCGCACGTCCGGCGGCAACTGGGCGTTGAAGGCTTCCTTGGTCTGGGTCGGCGGCATCGCCACGCGGAGGCGCCGGATCGCGGGGATGCGCGTCGCATAGAGCCAGACCCACATGACCAAGGTCCAGAGCACCAGTGCCATGACCGGCTGAAGGATGGAGTTGGCAGGCAGTGCGCCCGGGGTCACTTGCGGGGCCGCAGAAAAAACTCGTGGGGTACACCCCGCAGGGACATGCTGACGTAAAGGAGCGCCATGTGCTCCGTGTAGCGCGCGGTGCGCAGCGGGCCAACGTCCACTGGCTCAAGGCCGACGATCTTTACCAGCTCCGCGGGTCAGCCATTACCGCCCAGTTCATCGTGTTGAACGCCTTCACCACCACTGCACCCGGTGCCCAGGCCTGCAGGCGCTCGGCCGCGGAGTCCGTCACTGGCAGCTCGATCTCGCGCCCGTCGCGTACGTCCAGCGGATTGTTAGCGTCAATGATGACTTTGCCGGTGAGCGGACCAAGACTCCTGACGGACAACTCGGCCGCTTCCCAGGGCACGGCAAAGAGCAGCAGCCTGCAGGCCTGGGCGGCCTTCTCCGGCGTCGTCGCGCGGGCGTTGGCCCCCGACTTCCTGACGATCTCCTGCACTCGCTCTGCCTCGGGTGTGCGGGAGCCGTAGACGACCGGATAGCCCGCCGCGCCCCAGCGCTGGCCCAGCGTCCCGCCCACACTGCCGGGGCCGACAATTGCGATGCACTCGGGCGTGGCAGCGGCCGTCTCGGGCCCTGACAAGGCGCCAACCAGCATGAGGGTGGGAATCAGGCGCCGCATGTGAACCCTTCCTGCGTGCGAACGAAGCGCGTCGGAGGAAGTATAGGCCGAGGTAAGGCCACTCCCGGTAACCCGGCACGACTCCCGGCTGACCGCAAGGACACTGGACTCTCCGCACCCTCATCAACGACGAGAGGGTGCGGACTAATTGCTCAAAGCTCTGCTTGGTAGCCCTTCCCCTGGGCAGAGGCCGGGCTCGTCCTGTCCTCCGTTGCAGCAGCTCTTAACGCAGCACCCAGGTCGGGCCCGAGTTCGACAATCTCTGCGGCGAGGGTCACAGTGACGCAGCGCCGGGCCCGCTGGCGTTCCGCGTAGCCGCGGGCCTGCGCCAGTCCGCAGACGGCGCCAGCGGCAACCTCCAGGCGGCTGTAGAGCGCCCCTACTCCGTCAGCGGACCGGAGATTCAGGTCTGCCACGGGCACGCTGTAAGTCATCCCGGTCGGTACTCAGTGCCAGTTCCATCTCACACCTCGACATTGGGGGACTGAGACCCCTGTTGCACGAGTCGTGCCAGCCAACCTGCCGCGCGATCCCCAAGTCTGGCGCCGTTGCCGCCAGAACGGCCGCACCAAAGCCGGGCGACTCATGCCAGGCACAGCGCCGATCGGGTGCGCCGGAGCCCTGCCGATCACGGCGATGCGAGAACTTCAGCCATCGGCCGTTTCCTCAGGCGCAGGGCAATGCCGCCAATCACCACGGTAACCACAGCGAGCACGCCGAAAGACGCCTGATAACCCCGGGTGCCGCCCCCCGCAGAGGTGGCCACGGCCCCGACAACCGCGGCACCACTGAGCTGCCCCACGGCCAGGAAGATGTTCAGCAGGCCCTGGGTGGACGCGCGGTCTTCAGCCCTGGCCTCTTCGAGCACGATGTAGCGGAGAGGTGCACCCAGCAGCGCGGCAACACCGACGCCGACAAGCATGCCGCCGCCAATGAATGTGACGTAGGTGATTCCTGCCAGGGCGTAAACCAGCAGGCCGACGAGCACTATCCCCAGCGAGACCTGGATAACCCGCGTTGGCCCCAGCGCATCGACGACCTTCCCCGCCAGAACCGAGACAATCATCATCACAAACACCCCGGGCAGCATCAGCCACGCCGCAGTACTCTCGGTAATACCCAGGGCGGCTACGCCCAGCGCAGGAAAAAACACCTGGGCACATTCCACGGCGCCCAGCCCGGCAGCGATCAGCATCACCAACTGTATCTGCCGGGCAGCGAAGAATGACGGCCTGATGATCGGGTCAGCGGCGGCTTTTTCGATGCGCCAGAAGAGTGGCAAGAGGACAATCCCGCCAAGCAGGAACGGCCACACCTGCAGGCTCGTCAGGCTGGCCACCAAATCGGCCGTATCAAGATTGGTAACGCCCACGGCGATGCCGAACAGCAGGGCCGTCAGCACCAGGCCACCGGGCCAGTCAAACGGCAGCAACTGCCCGCTGCCGCCGGAGGGCAACAGCCGCCAGGCCGCGACCAGCAAACCGAAGGCAATCGGCAGATTGATCATGAACAGCCACTGCCAGGAATAGCGCAGCAGGATCCCGCCGAGCACCGGCCCGAGCAGAAACGCCAGGCCGAACACCGCGCCGATCAGGCCCAGAGCACTGCCCTGCTTTTCCTTGGGGAACGTGTCGCCGATGACCGCCGCTGCCACGGGAAAAATGCCACTGGCGCCCAGGCCCTGCACGGTCCGGCCGACCAGGAGGGTTGCATAGTTGTCCGCCAGAACGAGCATGAGCGAGCCCAGGCCGAACCCGGCCACGCAGGCCAGATAAACGTTGCGGCGGCCGTATTTGTCCGACGCCTTGGCAAACAAGGGCGTGCCGATCAACTGCGCGAGCACATACACGTTGAAGAGCCAGGACAGATCCCGGTTATCCAGACCGAAGTCAGATTGAATCGCGGGCAGCGCAGGCCCGATGATGGCGAGGTCCAGGGCGCCCATGAGCACGCCCACGAACAGCACCGCCATGAGCGCTTTTTGACTGATCTGGGCCATCCGGGCGCGACTCTAGCAGAGACGAGTTGGCCGCTCGTAGCGCGAGCTCAGCGCAACAGGCGGGTTCACTTCACTTTCCAGTCCTGGCGGGGCACCATTCGAGCGCATGAGAATTCGCCCATTCTTCCCGGCCTGCGCCGCCCTGCTACTGGTCGCCACCCAGACCGCATCGGTCGCGGCCCCGGCGGGCGACCGGGATGACTGGCAGCACTACGGCGGCGGCCCCGGCGGATCTCACTATTCATCCCTCACCCAGATCAACCGGGGGAACGTGGGGACCCTGCAACTCGCCTGGAGCTATCGCACCGGGGACATTGAGCGCCACCCGGAGCATCGCCCGCTGGCGGCCCTGAACGTGACTCCCATCCTGGTGCCGAAGGCGGCCGGAGAGTCGCTGGTGCTGTGCTCGGCCATGAATCGCGTCATCGCGCTGGACCCCGTGACCGGAAAGGAGCGCTGGGTCTACGACCCGCAGATCGTGCTGGGGCCTAAGGGCAACAAGTTCCTGTGCCGGGGCGTGGCCTACTGGGAGGACACGGCCGCGACCACCAGCGCGACCTGCAAGCACCGCATCTTCACCGGCACGAATGACCTGCGTCTGATCGCCCTGGACGCCGTGACGGGCCGCCCGTGCGCGGACTTCGGGGCCGGGGGTACGGTGGACGTCCGGCCGGACATCTACGCCGACGCACCGAACCTCAAGGCCGGCGATGTCCAGTTCTCCGCGCCCCCGGTGACGGTGGGTGATCTCGTGGTGATCGGCGGATCGGACAACACCAAGTTCTGGCGCGCCGACAGCCCCCGCGGCGAGGTCCGCGCCTTCAATGCCCGCACGGGCGCCCTCCGCTGGAAGTTCGATCCTCTTCCCCACGACGCCGCGGATCCTGGTTTGCTGGGCTGGACCAGAGAAGCGCTGGCCCAGACCGGCGGTGGCAATGTCTGGAGCATGATGTCCGTGGATCCCGTCCGCGGCCTGCTGTTCCTGCCCACCGCCACGGCCGCGCCGAACAACTTCGGCGGCCACCGGCCCGGGGACAACCGCTACGCCAACTCGGTGGTGGCGCTCCGCGCCGCGGACGGCAGCGTGGCCTGGCACTTCCAGGTCGTGCACCACGACGTGTGGGACCTGGACCTGCCGGCGCAGCCTATCCTGGTGGACCTGGAGCGGGACGGCCGCCAGGTGCCGGTGGTCATCCAGCTCACCAAGCAGGGCCTGATCTTCGTCCTCAACCGGGAAACGGGCGTGCCGGTATTCCCGGTGGAGGAACGGCCCGTGCCTACCGATGGCGTGCCGGGCGAGGTGCTGTCGCCCACGCAGCCGTTCCCCGTGCGCCCCGCGCCCGTCGGCGCTACGCAGTACACGGTTGACGACGCCTGGGGCTTCACGGCGTTCGACCGCGCCGCCTGCCGCCGGAAGCTGGCGTCCTTCGAGCGCGCCGGGCTTTACGAACCGCCGAGCCTCGGCGGCACGCTGCTCATCGCCTCGGCCAACAACTGGGGTGGCGCCGCCTGGGATCCCGAGCGGTCGCTGCTGGTGCTGCCGGTCACCCAGGCTCCCATCTACTTGCGCCTGAAGCGCACGGCCGACGTCACGCCGGAGGAACTCAACCAGCCGCGCCTCGGGCCCATCGGTCCACCCACGCCCATGGCCGGGACGCCCTACGCGTTCCAGTTCGGCCCGGTGCTGTCGCCGCTGTTCTCCCCCTGCACACCGCCGCCCTGGGGCGAGCTGCTGGCGATCGACCTGAAGGGCGACACGCACACAGCCTGGCGCTTCACGCTCGGCACGCTGGACAAGCTGATGCCCGTGCCCCTGCCACTGCCCTTCGGCACGCCGCTGTCCGGTGGCCCGACGATCACGGCCGGCGGGCTGGTCTTCATCGGCGCGAGCGCGGACGAGAAGTTCCGCGCCTTCGACGTCGAGACAGGCGCCCGGCTCTGGGAGGTGGCCACGCCGGCGTCCGCCCTGGCGACGCCGATGACCTACGAGGTGGACGGCCGCCAGTTCGTCGTGGTTGCCGCCGGGGGCCACATCGTCACGGGCTTCCGTAACGTGTCCGACTACGTCGTGGCCTACGCGCTGCCGCGCTGATGGGCTGACGGCGGGCTGTCAGTCCACGCGTTCCGCCGGCGCGCGCGCTCGCCACGCCCGCAGCAGCGACGGCAGCGTGAACAGGAACCACGCGCCTTCCAGCAGCACGAATCCCCACTGCTGGGCGCGGTACGCGTCGATGGCCAGCAGTAGTGCGCCAACCACATTGGCGAGGTTATAGGCGAGGCTGCTCACGTTGAGCCGGCCAGACTGGGCCAGTGCGTAGGAGGCAAGCAGCAGGAAGGCGCCGAGGAATTGTGGCCACTGGGTCATCGGGTTTTACTCATGGTTACTGCTCTTTTACCACCAACGCTCGCTGCATAGAGGCCCGCGGGCACCGTCGTGTCATCCGCGTCTGTCACCAGCAGCACTTCCCGGCCGCGACTTCCGGGGCGCACCGCGATGCCCTCCACCTTCCGGGTTGGCCGGAGCTTACGCACCCAGGTCAACTCACCGTCCGCCCGGATCACGCCTATGGCTGCCGCGACACACGGTCCATCCGCATAGCTGTCATCCGCGCTTTCAGCCACGGCAGCGAAGACGATGCCCCCAGCGGCTGACGCCGCCCCGTCGGTAAATCCCAGCGGCACGCCGTCGGCCTTGCCCAGATCGTAGTGGCGCACCTTGCAGGGCATGGTACTGACGGTATCGGCCCGGGCGAGCGCGCGCGTCACGGCAGGCAGATTCAGCCAGACCAGCGCACTCCCGCCCTCCCGCGGCGGACCGCGGTTCAGCAAGCACAGGTTTCGACCGAGAACTACCGCGCCCTCCACGTTCAGCTCACCGAGTTCTCGCTTGAGGCCTGCGTACAGGTCTGTCAGGTCGATCACCCGCGGCGGACCCTTGACCAGCCCGGCCCGGTCCAGCGGCACCAGGACTCCGCGACAGCGATTGGGCCGGGAGCCCGAGCCCAGGGCTAGCAGCGCGCCGTGGGGACAACCGGTGAAGCCGGGCAGCCGGGTCAGCACTTCGAAGTCAGCCTTCCGTGCCTTGCGCTTCTTCGGGGCGGTCGGGAGCGTGCCCGGGAGCAGGCGGAGCAGCGTACCCGGCGCAGCGCCCGTCGCCGGAAAGACGCCCAGATGCACCTCGTCGTCCGCGATGACGTACAGCCACTTGCCGACCACCACCAGGCCACTTGCAGCACTGATGAAGAGGGGCTGGCCGCGAGCACTGGCGTGCTTGATACGCAGCGTGCGCAGGCGCTTCAGGTGCAGTGTCACCCTACCGGGATCAATTCTGGGTTTGGCGACATGGTCACTGACGCTGGCTACCTGCGACCCTGTCATGGTGCGGGGCTGCTCCCGGTGCCCTCAAAGTGCTCCAGCCGGACATGCTTATCGGCATAAATGGCGCCCATCTCACCGAGGACATCCATCAGTTCGAGGTTGTCGAGGGTGAATCCCCGACGACTCACCAACTTGGCTGCTTCCAGATCCGCATCCACAACATTTCGGTCATAACGACTGTAGAGGAAAGTCGCCCGAGGATTGTCCCGGATCATGTCGCCCAGCTCGCTATCGAGCGGCGCACCGTGTCGGCACTCCCCATGCTGGCGGCAGAGAAGATCCTGGATCCAACCTGCGGAACTGATCAATGCCGCTGGCACGGCCATCGCCTGCCCCAGAACATTCTCCTCGAGCCTGGCCCCACGCCCGGACTTCATCCGACCCGTGCCGATGGAAACCAGGCTCATCCGTTTCTTCCCATCCGGCCACTCCAGACGATACTCCGGCAGCGTCGCCATGGTGTAGAGCAGATAGGCGGGGTTGTTGAAAGGAGTCACCCCGCCGTCTTCGAAGGCAAACGTCTGCTTGCTCCTGGCCGCACTTTTGTGGTCCGTAATCTCGATTACTTCGGGCGGAAAAAATGTCGGTGCCGCGGTGCTGGCCCGCACGATCTGCCAGAGTGGCAGATCGAGATTGCAGCCCGGTTGTGTCCGGTCGTTGAAGAGCGCCCGGGGGTTGTTTGACATCGGCCAGGGCGATCCGGTCGAGGCATTGCGCGTCACCACCAGAAGGAGGGTCCGCAATTTCGAGGTGCCAAGGGTGGCGGGGGAACCATCGTTCTCGGCGAAGAACTTCTGCAGGAAATCAGAAATTGGCTGACCGGCAAAACGGTTCTTATGCATGCTCCCGAACCCAGCCTTGGTGAACATCACCCGGGCATTTTCCCGATAGAGCCGCACCACTTCATCCACGGGCAGGCCCCAGGACAAAAAGGTCGCGATTATTGCCCCGGTACTGGTGCCACCGATGTAGTGAAAATGATCGGCCAGGACCATTTCCGGCCGGTCATGTTCCTTGCGCAGCAAGACCTCGATCCGGCGAGCGATCTCCAGCGCGAACAGCCCGCGGATGCCGCCGCCGTCGAAGGATAACAACCGGGCGCGAGGGAGCGGTGGGGCAGCGAGATTCAAGATTCTGATCCTACGTGGCGAAACTGGCTGCAAGTAGCCCGGCAGAGCTGTCGTGACGCCTCAGGATTGAGCTCACCGGCGGCTGGCGCGGGAGCGACTTCACGTCAAGCCGCCTTCTTCTCCTTCTCCTCCACCGCCTGCTCGCCGCCGAGCACGCCGGTGAGTTCAGCCAGCAGCTGCTTCAGCTCGCCCGTCATCAGCGCAAAGTCGATGTCGAACTGCTCGTGGGGATTCTCACCCTTGCCGTTGTCGTCCTGGTACACGTCGAGGAACTGCACCCGCTTCACGTGGGCATTCTGGTGGAGCAGGAACGAGATCCGGCCGTTCCAGGTGAGACCGAGGCGCGTGGGCGTCTTGCCCGAGGTGAGATGGCCGCGAATCTCGCCAGTCTCCAGGGGATGGCGCACGTAGCGGATCGTGGCGCCGCCGCCGTCGATGGCCTGCAGGTCCAGGTCTTCACCGAGCATGAAGCGCCCGGGCGCGTCGCCGTGGGTCAGCCAGGCCGCCATGCAGCCAGAGGGCGAGTGCTGGGTGGTAAAGGGCTGCACGGGAAGCGTGTCGAGCGCGTCCCGCAGGGTCTCGAGCAGTTCCTCGGCGCGGCTCGCGCTGGCCGTGTTTACCGCCAGCCAGCCCGCGGCGAGGTCGAGCCACGCGAAGGTGGTCCGGCGCCGGGTCAGCGCCCGGGCCCGCAACTCGTCGCCCACCCGCGCCTTCAGTTCCCGCATCTGCCGCCGGCCAACGGGGTGGCCCTGCTGCTGTTCCAGTTCCACCGCCCGCTCCTTCGCGACCTGATTGACGATGGAGGCTGGCAATAGCTTCTGGTTGACCCCCAGACAAAACAGGTGCTGGTGGCCCTGGGTCGATCCATGGGCCGATCCCTGGGTGTAGAGCAGGCGTTGCTCGTAGCCACAGGCCACGAAGCCCCGGGTCTGCAGGTCAAAGCTGCCGCAGGGCTGCAGCGGCCGGCTCTCGAGGGCTTCTTCGAGCCGGGCGGCAGCGAGGGCAAAACCGGGCGGCAGGCGATACAGGATCAGGTTCTTGAATAACACGGGTGCGGGTCGGGTGATTGGGGGCGGCAGTATACCGGTCAGCTCAACGCCACAGACGCCGGGCGAGCCGGATCTCGCCGGTGGCCGGACAGCGAAACTCGGCCAGCACGTCACTCTGGGGCTCCCAGTCCCAGGCCGCAAACGGCACCGGACTGGAACGGCCCCAGGCCACCGCGACGGTCCGGGACTGGGCCTCCAGCAGGTAGAGGCGCACCGTCTTGCGGCGGATGTCCCAGTCGGCTCGCACCGCATCGAGTCCAGAAACCTCAGCAATGGCAAGCAACCGCCACGCCCCCTGCTCGGGGGTGTCGAGGAGCCAGCACTCGCGAATGCCCGGGTGGCGGGCGTGCAGTAACGCCAGATAACGGTGCAGCTCCGGCGCCAGCTGGGGTTCCGTATCTGCCCGCCATAGCGGTTGGCCCGCGCCGCGCCACCAGTGGGTCGGCGGCAGGCCGCTGGCGGCGACGTAGCCAAACAGCGCGATGAGAGAGAGGTAAAGGATGGCCTGCGCGACCCGGCGGATGAAGGCCGGGGTATCTATAACCTGGCCCGGGACGCCTCGAAGCAGAAGGACGATAGCCAGGACCGCTGCCGCCACGACGACCGCGGCCAGCAGGCGCACCCAGACCGGTATGACCCGCAAGGCAGGCGGCGAACTCACGGCTGGCAGCCCTCCCCGACCACGCCTCTACTCCCCGGGCCCGCCCCTAGTAGTGGGGCGGAATCTCGCTGCGCGGGCCACCAGCGGCCTCGGCGGACGATTCCAGCGCTTCAATCTGGCTCGCCAGAGCCTCGTTTCGCAGCAGCGTCCGGTCGAGCTGCTGCTGCTGGCGATACACGACATCGCTCAGCTCCTGGACAGCCCGCTCCAGGTGCGAGCACTTGATTTCGAGAACTTCGAGCCGGGTGTTGTCGATCATTTGCTAAGGTAGAGGACTGGATGGCGGACAAAGATACTCGCACAGCCTTTGTCCCGTCATCCGCATTGCTTGAATCAGCATCCCACCCGCATCGGAGAGCACCTATGAACCGCCTGCGTAAACTGGCTGACTACGGCCAAAGCTACTGGATGGATGACCTCTCCCGCGACCTTCTCCGCAGCGGGGACCTTCCGCGCCGGATTCGGGAGGAAGGGCTGCGGGGCATCACCTCCAACCCGGCGATCTTCAGCCAGGCCATCGGCGGCAGCACGGCCTACGACGAGCAGATCGGCCGCAGTGCGCGCGCCGGCAGGTCGGCCCTGCAGATCTACGAAGAACTCACCTGCCAGGACATCCGGGACGCCTGCGATGCGCTGCTACCGGTGTACCGGGACACGGATGGCCTGGACGGCTATGTCAGCCTGGAAGTGTCGCCACTGCTGGCCCGGGACACTGCAGGCTCCATTGCGGAGGGCGCTCATCTGGCGAAGCTCGTGGACAAGCCCAACCTGATGATCAAGATTCCCGGCACCGCTGAGGGCCTGCCAGCCGTCGAGGAACTGCTGTATCGGGGGATCAGCGTCAACGTCACCCTGCTCTTCAGCGTCGAGGTGTACCAGGCGGTGGCCGAAGCCTGGCTCAAGGCGATGGAACGTCGGCTCGCCGCCGGTCAGCCTCTGAACAACGTGTCCTCCGTCGCCAGCTTCTTCGTGAGCCGCATCGATACCCTCGTGGATCAGTTGCTCGCGCACCGGATCCGTCCGGATGGCACGTCGGCGCTGACGCCACACCCGGAGTCGTTACAGGGCAAAGTGGCGGTCGCCAACGCCAAGCTGGCCTACGCCGCCTTCCGCCGGATGGCGGGGAGCGAGCGGTGGCAGGCCGTGGCCGCAGCGGGCGCCAGACCCCAGCGCCTCCTCTGGGCCAGCACCGGCAACAAGAACCCGGCCTACAGCGACGTGGGCTATGTGGAACCGCTGATCGGCGCCCACACGGTCAACACCATGCCAGCATCAACAGCCGCGGCCTTTGCAGACCACGGCAAGCCGGGGAAGAACCTCTCCCGGGCCGTACCTGTAGCCCGTAAGTCTTTGAAAGATCTAAAGGCCCTGGGCATCGACCTGAAGCGGGTGACCTGGCAGCTGGAGAATGAGGGCATCCAGAAGTTCATCGAGCCCTTCGAGAAGCTGATTGGGAACATCGAGGCCAAACGCAAGGCCCTGGCGGGCTAGGGGCGCCGCGCCGTGGCTGGAGCGGGGCGCCGGCAGTCCGGCCGCTGGACGCGTTTGGTTGACCTCGGGTCGGTTATGGCCTAACGTCGGCTCGCAATTGGCGTTTTTGGCCTGCCTTGGACTTAAGAAGACTCCCATCCGGGATATTCCACGACTGATGCTTTCCAACTATTCCATGTTGTCCGGATCCGCAATCCCCTGTCGAATCAAGAAGTGATCAGGCAGGGTCGCGCTGACCGGTTGTTTTATTTTTTTATTGCTTAAGGAAGATTTACTAAAATGGCTACAGGTACTGTCAAGTGGTTTAACGCCCAGAAGGGCTTTGGGTTCATCCAGCCGTCCGACGGCTCGAAGGACGTTTTTGTGCACGTGACTGCCGTTCAGGCGGCAGGGCTCGCGACCCTCAATGAGGGCCAGAGCGTGACTTTCGAAGTCACCAACGAGCGTGGCAAGCCGGCCGCAGCGAATCTGCGGGCGTCCTAAGGTCGTTTCTCGCTGAGCGGTTTCGCTCACGAGACTTCGATCCATCGATTAAAGGCCCCGGCTGGTCCGGGGCCTTTTTTTTGCCCCCGCAAAAGGTACCGGACCTTAGTTGTTTGGTTTCTTTAGTTGTTCTCGGTCACTAGCGAGACTGCGGGCTGGTCTCCCGCCGACAGGTTCTCCGGAGCGCCAGGCTTCAGCACGCCCAGCAACGCCGCCAGCAGCAACGCCAGCCAGATTGCCACCGAGTAGGGGCGACTCCGCGCCAGGCTCACGCGCATGGCCTCATCCTGAACCGGTGTTGGCCCCGTCGTGGCGAGTGCCGCCAGCGCCTCACGGAGCGGGGCCAACCGGGTCCGCAGCAGGTAGCCAAACAGCAGCACCAGCGCAAACAGCAGGAGTTTGGCGCCCACATAGGGCGCGAGCACCAGACGCCCGGTCACGGTGGAGTACGCCACCGACAGGGGCACCGCAATGATCAGCAACCACCGGAGCCAGGTCTCGAACCGCTCGGCGGTGGCGCCAAAGGGCGTGCCGTCCCGGATGACCGCGGCCAGCACGAGGGTCAGCCAGACCGGTCCGAGAAGGACGATGCCGGCCATCTGCCACCAGGGGTGCGCCAGTCCGACATACTCGGACAGAAGGCCCCCCACCGTGAGCATCAGGCTGATCGCAGCCCGGGGAATCACATCGACCATGGCCATCATCCGTCCGGCCACCACCCGCTGCTCTGCAGAAGCGCCGGCCTCCACCACCTTGCGGCTCCACGCGTAGACCGCCACGTCGGGTCCCAGCCAGAACACGAAGAGGAAGATGTGCAGAAACCGGAGCAGCTCGTAGCTCGTCACGCCGTCGTGCATGGTGGGCTCCGGGTCAGGTCGCAGGCTGGGGGCAGGCGATAAGGGCGGTTAGAGTCTTCCGGCAAAGAGGTTAACATGCGCCCTTTCTCACTGAGCATCCTTAAGGAAACCCAGCGTGGCTGAACACGAAGTGATGTGGATCGGGCGCCGCCCCGCGGCCATGGCACCGGTGGAGCACCCGGCTACCAGCGAAGCGTTTGCTGAGGCCGTCACCGCCGCCTGTGCCGCCTGCGGCGCTGACGTGGAGGACTACGTGGCCGCTGCGGGCGCCTATGGCAGCTGGCTGCTGCGCTTTGCGCGGGAGGGCCAGCGCCAGCGCGTCGTGTGGAATGGCAAGGACGGCCGACTGGTGCTGGAACAGGCCACCTCAGGCGTGGCCTGGAATGAACTGGCCAGCAGCGCCATCAGCGAACGGGATCAGGAGCACTTTGTCGCGGGGGTGCAGGCCCTCATGGGAACACCGTCGCATGCCGCGCCAACCTGACCCGCTCGCGACGGAATCAATTGCCCCGGAACAGATCGGTGGGCATGTGCACGGCCCCGACTGCCATCACGAACCCGTCGTGGAACCCTTCCGGCGCGACACGCCCAAGCTCGGGCGCAACGACCCCTGCTTCTGCGGCAGTGCCAGGAAGTTCAAGAAGTGCCACGGCGCGACCCTGTAGGAGCGCCTCGTAGGAGCGCCTTCAGGCGCGATCAACAATAGAATCGCGCCTGAAGGCGCTCCTACGAGGCGCTCCTACGAGGCGCTCCTACGAGGCGCTCCTACGAGGCGCTCCTACGGCGTCGCCAGGCGACCAGCGGCGCCAGGAGGCCCAGCGACCAGAGATCCATGGCGCTGCCGCCCGGCAAGGGCTTCTCCACCACCGTCGTGCTCGTGAATGTGTCGCTGTAACCACCGACGGTCAGCACCGTGTCGGTGAGCGTCGCGAGGCTCGCTGCGGCAACCTGCCGGACGCAAAGCGTCTGACCATTGGCAACGAGGCCGTTACTGCCCGTCCAGGGCCCGTTGCAGTTGAGCTGATACTGGCCGTTCTGGCTGATCTCAACCTTGCTGGGCGCGGTGATGCCCGTGATCGTAAGCGGGTCGGCATAGACGGTGTCGTTCAGCCGGACACCGACCTGATCAGTAAAGAAGAACTCATCGGGTACGGTTTCTCCGGTCGTTACGGTAAAGGTCGCAGACTTCTGATTGCCGGTCTGGTTGCCACCGATGGTGACGGTGACCACCTCGCTCGTGGAGTCCGTTGCCGCGGACAGGACGATCAGGCAAAGGGTGTCGCCCGGCTTGGCGACATCGCCGTCCTGACCGTCGTAAGTCCCGGTGCAGCCGATAGAAAACAGGGACAGCCGCTGTCCTCCCGGGGTGGTGGGGCCGGTCACCTGAACCGCCACAGGCGAGTCAACGCCGGAAATGGTGATCGGCTCGGCGAGAACTTCGGTTCTCAAGGCCACGTTGCTCTGGGGAGCAAACGAAAAGTCGTCGGGAATCTGATCGCCCACCTTGGTCGTGCTCGTGAAGGTCCGGCTGGTTGCGCCCACCGTAATGGTCGTACTGGTATCGGTCAGGCTGTTGAACGATGAGGTCTGCCGGACACAGAGCGTCCGCCCGCTGGTGAGGTTGCCTGGTGTGGCGGTGTAGCTATTAGTGCAACCGCTGGAATACTCGCCACCCGTGACGGTTACCGGGATCGCCACATCAATGCCGGTGATCGTCACCGGTGCCGACGTGATCTGCGCGAACAGTTCCACCCCGGTCTGATTCGTAAAGTTGAAATCAGCGGGGATGGCGTCGCCCGCCAGCGTGGTGCTGGTGAACGTCCCACTCACGCCACCGGCGGTCAGGACCGTGCTGGTGGCGGTGGACGTGGTAATCGGTGCGATTTGCCGGACACAGACCCGCGCCGACGGTGGCTGCAGGGTGCCCGCTGAACCGGTGAAATTCGCGGTGCAGTTGATCGAGTACGTGCTGCCAGCAGAGACACTGACCGGCGTGGAATCCTCATAGCCCGAGATCACCACGATGCCCGAAGTGATTGTCGCCCCCAGGGGCACACCCGTCTGATCCACAAAGGTGAAGGGCGCCGGGGTGACATCGAGAGCACGGGTCGTGCTTGTGAACGCGCCCGCGACCCCTCCGACCGTCAGCGTGGTCGTGACCGGGGTCGTCCCGGCAGCAGCAGACTGCTGCCGCACGCAGACCGACTGGCCATTGCTGACAGTGCCGGCGCCATTGATAAAGGTGGCCGTGCAGCCGACTGAGTAGGCGCCGTTGGCGACCGAGACAGCTGCCGGCGCCGTGATGCCGGTAATGACGACCGGCGCGGAAGTGACCTGAGTCAACGGGTTCACGCCGGTCTGGGCCACGAAGGCGAAGGCATCCGGGATCGTGTCCACATTGAGCGTCGTGCTGGTGAAGGCATCTGCAACACCACCGATGGTCAGCGTGGTGGTGGTGACAGTCGCCCCGGCAGTCGACGACGTCTGCCGCACGCAGACCGACTGTCCCGCGGAGATCGTGCCCGCGGCCGCCGTGAACGTAGCGGTGCAGCCAATGGAGTACGTGCCTCCCGTGACGGTGATGGGGGCCGGCGTGTTGAGGCCGGAAATCGTCACGGGGGCTGACGTAATGACCGTGCTCAGGGCAACGCCGGTCTGGTCAACGAAGCTGAATGCATCCGGTGTCGTGTCGCTGTCGCCCGCCGTCGTGCTGCGGAAGACGGCCTGGACCTGAGTCTCCACGCCGACCAACAGCGTGGTTTCGGTGATCCCGCCCGGGGAAGCGTTCGAGGTGTGCCGCACGCAGATCTGCGCGCCGTTCGTGGCAGACCCGACTCCGCCCACGTAGGTGGCTGTGCAGCCGATGGAAAAGGTACTGCCAGCCGGAGTCACCTGCACGTCGGTTGGGGTGGTCAGTCCGGACAGCGTGATCGGGGCGGACGTAATCTGCGCGTTGGCCACGACATCGGTCTGATTCACGAAGGTGAACGGGTCGGGGGTGGCGTCACCCGTCACCAGCGTGAACTGGCCGACCACCCCGCCGACGATGAGGAACGCACTCTTGGCCGAGAGGTCAGGCAGGGCGGCGTTGGTTTTCACGCACACGGTCTGGCCGTTGCTGATGGTGCCCGCCGCTGTGACGAAAGGCGGCGTACAACCAATCGAGTAGAGATCACCGCTGCTCACACTGATGGCGGCCGGTGCGGCGATGCCCGTGATGGTGACGGTGTTGGAGGTAGCGACAATGCCGGGCTCCAGCCCCGTCTGGGTCGTAAAGGAGAACGGATCCGGCACCGTGTCCGGGCCGTCGGGCAGAGCCGTCGCGTCGATCCGTGACGCCGCGAAGGCCGAATTCCCGGTGAGCGCGGTCTGTCCGGCCACGACGACATCACCGTCCCCCAGCACCTCCAGATCGGAGAGCACCGGGGTGTAGGTGCCGGTGATCCCCAGCACCGTGATCCCGTTGGGGCTGATCTGGGTCGGGGTGAAGCCCTGACCCACCAGCACGATGTCCCCGGACAGACGGACCCCGAGGCCCTCAGGGACTTCAGACGTGCTGGCGTCAACCAGCGGCGCAAAGCCGCCGGAGCCGAAGGTGGTATCGAGGGCCCCGGTCGCCGTGACCCGGCCAAGCACGCGGTTGGTCGCGGTACCCGTGGCGCTGCCGCCAGCCCGGCCTGCGATCAGGATTCGGGTATCGCTGAGGACCAGTAGCGCAGTGACCACGTCAAAGCTCGGATTCGGTCCCTGCGCAGTATCGAACGTCAGAAAGTTGAAGGTGGCAACGCCGTCGCTGCTGAAACTTGTATCCGGCACACCGGCGCTGGTGAACTGGGCGAGGGTCAGGTCGCCGCCACCACCGCCCGCCAGAACCCCGTCCCCCGGCAGCACGGCGACGGCATTGAAGCCAAAGTTCGCTCCCGCCGGATCGGCCAGAGGATTCGGCACGACGGCCAGGGCATAGGCTGGATCAATGCCACCAGTGCTGGTCAGCACGATGACAAAGCCAACGCCGGCGGTGCCGGCTGCCGTGCCGCTACCCGCGACGACGATGCTGCCGTCGCTGCGTAGCGCCAAGGCATTACCTGTCGGATCAGTCACTCCCGCCGGAGTGAGGAGCACGACGCCAGCAGTGCCGAAGCCGGGATCCAGCGCGCCATTGGTGCCAAAGCGCGCCACGAACACCTGGCTGCTGGCCGCCGCACTGTCTTTCCACGTGCCGGCCACCACCAGTTTCTGGTCCAGGGGCTGGATGGCCAGCGCCCGGCCGTCTCCGCCGCCGCCATTGGTTGCGGTGAGGCCGGGCAGCAAGGTGACGATGCCGGCCGTGCCGAAGGTGCCGTCGACCGCACCCGTCACGCCATTCAGGCGCGTCAGGGTGACGTAGTCGATGGTGGTCGGACCGGTCGTCTGCCGGCTCCGCCCGGCGAGCACCAGAAACCCGTCGATCTGCTCGGCAAGATCCCGGGCCACGTCGGGTCCCGCCTCAATGTTCACCTGGGCAATGCCGCTGGTCCCGAACCCGGTATCGAGCGTGAGCGCGGCCCTTGCACCGCCTGCCGTCAGCAGGATCCCGAGGCCCAGTAGCCCGGAAAGTGCCAGGGAGGTCAGGGGAGGCAGGAGCGCAGCGAGCGGCAGGCGGAGGTTCTTCATCAGGTGGCACCGGGAAATGGACGAGCGTAACGCCCGCAGCCCATTCTAAGAGGCCTCGCACTCCGGCACAATTTCACAGATGTCAAATCAGCGCTACGCCATCACGGTCCTGCCCGCGGAGGTCGAACTGACCGCCGTCCGGTCCCAGGGCGCGGGCGGTCAGAACGTGAACAAGGTGGCGAGCGCCATCCACCTGCGCTTCAACGTGTTGGCCTCCTCCCTGCCCGAGGCCATCAAGACCCGGCTGCTGGCCCTGGACGACCGCCGCCTCACCCGGGACGGGGTGCTGGTGATCAAGGCCCAGCGCTTCCGGAACCAGGAGCAGAACCGGGACGACGCGCTGGCCCGGCTCAATGAGCTGATCGCCCTGGCCAGCCACGTGCCCCGGGCGCGCCGGGCGACCAAGCCCACGAAGGGTTCCCGGGAGCGCCGCCTGGACGACAAGAAGCAGCGGGGAAGCCGCAAATCCCTGCGGCAGCGGCCGGTGGATTGATCCGTAGGAGCGCCCGTAGGAGCGCCTTCAGGCGCGATTCAACCACGATCGCGCCTGAAGGCGCTCCTACGGGCGCTCCTACAACGCCGGAATGACGCGCTCGCCGATCAGCCGGATTGACGCGGCGGGATCTGTGTAGAGGCGCAGGGCAATGCCCCCGAGCCCTGCCGCCTTGAGATGCCGCAGTTTCGCCAGCACGGGCTCCAGATCGTCGGTTGATCCGGAGATCGTCACGTTCTCCACCAGCGCGTCAAGGATCCGGTCGGGTACGCCGTCGACGACGTGACTGCCCGCAGCGAAAGCTCTGGCGAAGGCCGGCTGGCCCTGCATGACCAGCGCCACGTCTTCCGGCGCCAGGAACTCCGCGAGCAGCCAGGGACGGAAGATGCCCCGGAGCAGGAGCCAGCGGCGTCCTTCCCGCAGCGCCTGCTGACGATCGGGGTAGACGTGCCAGGCCGTGAAGACGGTGGTGTGAAAGTCGTGGCGCTCGCGCCCGCGTGACCTCAGGGCCGCGTCCAGCTCACCCAGCGCTGCACGCGCAGGGCCAGGCGGCATATCGCTCAGCATGATGCCGTCCGCACAACCGGCGGCCATGCGCAGCATCTGCTGCTGGCTCGCGCCCACCAGGATCCGGGGCGCTGCCGCCTCGAGCCAGCGCAACTGCAGGCCGCTCACGCGGAACAACTCGCCTGTATAGGTCACCCTCTGCCCGCTGGCTGCAGCGCGCAGAATCTCGACGCACTCGCGAACGGCCCGCACCCGCCGGTCGGGGCGTATGCCCAGGGACTGCAGCGCCTCGCCGCCCCCGCCGATCACGATCTGCCCGCGACCACCCGCCATTTCGTTCAGGGTCAGCAGCGCTGAGGCAATCTTTACCGGATGGGTATCGAAGGGATTCACGGCGATGGGTCCAAGGCGGATCCGGGACGAGGTCTGGGCCAGCAGCCCGAGGCTGGCGAAGGGGTCCCTCGCATCCAGCAGACTGGAAACCCAGACACCGTGGACCCCGAAGCGCTCAGCCAGACGGCCCAGCTCTGCCAGCTCCTGGGGTTTGGCGCGGGCATCTAGGATGACGTCGATGTGCATCTGGGTATCGCGCCTGAAAGCGCTCCTACAGGAGTCAGCAGGAGCGCCGACCGGCGCGACCCATCCCGCGAAATTATGCCTCAGGAATTACGCGAAGGGCTGACTGGTGGGCCGCCGCGGGCGCAGCCGCTCCACGAGCGCAGCCAACTCGTCACGCTCCCGCTGGAGCTGGCTGATCTGGGAGGTCGTCACCGTGGAGCCGGACTCCGTCACGTCCAGCTCCATCCGGGTGTCCTTGAGCTGCAGGCTGACTTTTGCCAGCTCCTCAGTCCGGTCGCTGAGCTGCCCGAGCACGCTCTCGGCGCGCTGGCTGGCCTCCCGCAGCGACACCTCGATGGCCTGGAGGCGTGTGTCCCGATCCGCAATCTGCCCGCGCAGGGCTGACATCTCGGCGGCGGCAGCCTTGGCGGCCGTGTCGTGCTGTTCGCGCTCAACACGCCCCTGATCCAGGAGCTTCTGGGAAATACGCAGTTCCTCAAGCAGCGCCCTCTGGCGCGTATCGGCCTCGGGCGCCAGCTCCGTGCTCTTTGGCGAAGTGCTGAACGGGTGGTTACGGCCAGTGTCGCCAAACAGGCTTTCCTTCAGGGGCCCGCCGGCGCGGACCACAATAAAGCCCACCACACTGCCACCCAGGATGACGCCAAAGAGCAGCCCGATGAATATGAGTCCCGCGTAGGCCATCGTCAGCTGTCCACGAACAGTTCGCCGCCCTGATCCAGGATCGGGGAAGCACCGAGCACCAGTTGACCCCGGGGCCGGGCGGCGATCTCCCTGCGGAGTGCCTCGACCATGGCGGTCAGATCCTCACGCTCCCGCTCCAGCCGCGTGATCTCGTCCATGACCGCGTCCGAACCCGCCTGGTTCACGCCCAGTTCGTTCTGGACGTCACGCAGCTGCACGTGGGTCCTCACCATCTCTTCCGCGCGATCCGCCAGCTCCATCCGCAGGCGCGCCGTCTTGGCGCACTCGTGCTGGACCTCAGCCTTGAGCTGGCGCACGAGGTCATCGTGGCCGGTGGATTTTTCCCGCCGCGTCATCAGTTCAGCAGTGGCCTTGCCGAGTTTAGTGGTCAGGGCATCGCGCTCGGCCCTCGCCTGCTCCACGGTCCGCTGGGCGACACGCAGGTCAGCCTCCAGGCCCCGGATCGTGTGGTGAAGATCGTCGGCGCGCTTGCCCATGGGCCGGTTGGCACTGCTGCCCATGAGGCGCGTGAAGAAAGCTCCCACGGCGAAGCCGGCCAGAGCGGCAGCGGCGATGAACAGGTTGGAGAGCGCAGTTCCGCCAAACATAACGCAGAGGGTAGCCGTGACCCGGTCCGGCCAGCCCTGCGCCAGTTCTCAGTCGGTGCCCGGCTTGCCCGGGAACTGCGGCCTACTTCACGGAAGCCGGCAGCGCGTAGGCCAGCACGTAGTCGTCGATGCCCTTGGCGTCATACCAGGAGTGGCCGCCCGCTGCAAAAACCACGAACTGCCTGCCGTTCGCCTCGTAGGTCATGGGCGTCGACATGGCGGAGGTCGGCGCCATCTGTTCCCAGAGGATCTTGCCCGTCTCCACGTCGTAGGCATGCAGCCGGTTGTCCGGCGTGGCCCCGATGAAGATGAGTCCACCGGCCGTAATGATCGGACCGCCGGCCGTGGGCGCACCCAGGTTCAGGGGAATCGGCACCGGCATCAGCTTGTCGAGCTTGCCGAAAGGAATCTTCCACTTGATCTCGCCGGCTGCCATGTCCACGGCCACCAGCATGTTCCAGGGCGGCGCCGTGCAGGGCGTGAAGGACGGCGACATGAGGGGTCCCTGCTTCACGCCATAGGGCGTGTCACCGAGATAGCCGGGGCCCTGCAGAGGGCCACCCGCCTCGGGACGCTTGGCGTACTCCGGGTCGACCTGGTCCCGGGGCAGGAACTGGACGTAGAAGGGAATCTGGGACACGGGCGTGACGAGCAGGTTGCGCGCCGGGTCAAAAGCGCCGCCACCCCAGTTGGCGCCGCCGCCGATCTGGGGATACATGACGGTGCCCCGGGTCGAGATGGGCTCGTAGTGCCCGCCATGGCGCATGGACTCGATCTTCTTCCGGCAGGCATTCTTGTCGAGGAAGGTAAAGCCCCAGGCATCGTCCGGCGTGATGCTGTTGCGGACGAGCACGGGCGGCTTCGTCGGGAAGGGTTGCGTGGGCGACAGCTTCTCCCCCACGACTTCGGTGTCCGTCGGGACTGGCCGCTCCTCGATGGGGAATAGCGGCTCGCCGGTCTCCCGGTTGAAGGCAAACACCATGCCGGTCTTGACCAGCTGGATCACCGCGGGAATCGTCTGGCCGTCCTTGCGGATATCCACGAGGATCGGCGGCGAACCCACGTCCCGGTCCCACACGTCGTGGTGCAGGGTCTGGAAGTGCCAGACCACCTGCCCCGTCGAGGCGCGCAGCGCCACAATGGAATTGGCGTAGCGGTTGTCTCCGGGCCGGTGAGCGCCCCAGTAGTTTGGCGCGGGTGCCGCCGTCGGGATGAAGAGCAGATCCCGGGGACTGTCCGCCGTCATGGGCACCCAGGTGTTGCCACCGCCAACCTCGATGGGCGTCGGCTCGAAGCCGGTCGCTGCGTCCCGGACCAGGGGATCGAAAGCCCATTTCAGGGCGCCGGTGCGGGCATCGAAGCCACGGATGGCGCCGTTCACGGAACTTGAACTCTTGAACTTGTTGGCGAACGACGAGACCGCGACGATGCCGTTGATGGCCGTGGGCGGCGAGGCGAGCTGCGTGAGCTGAACCCCGTCCGACGGGAACGTGGCCTTGAGCAGAATATCGACGTTCACTTCGCCGTTGACCCCGAAGCCCGCACACGGTTGCCCGTCCCGGGCGTCCAGGGCGATCAGCCGCTTGTCCGCCGTGGCCAGGAACAGACGGTGTGCACAGGCAGTCCCCGGCGCGGCGGTGTCGTCGGCCCAGTACTCCACGCCCCGGCACTTGAAGCGGCCGGCGTAGGGCGTCTTGTCGATCTTCGGATCCATGGTCCAGCGGGGCGTGCCGGACGCCGGGTCCAGCGCAATGACCTTGCCGAAGGGATCACACACCACGAGATGCCCGCCCGCGGCGGCAGGCATTAGCGTCGGGGTGTTCTGGAAGTCGATGTACTTCTTTAGCGTGGGGTTGTCCTTCACAGCCCCCGTGCGGTACTGCCAGGCCAGTTCCAGGCCGGCGACGTTGTCCTTGTTGATCTGGGTCAATGGCGAGAAGCGGCTGCCGCCTTCATCACCGCCGTAGTGGGGCCAGCCCTGACCTGAAGCGACCGGGACGGCCATGCAGAGCAGCGTTGCTGGCAGGAGCCGATGGAAAATGTGCATGCGTGACTCGCCTGAGGTGAAACCGTATTCCGTCAATCTAACCCAAGTACCGTAGGAGCGGCTTCAGCCGCGACCAGCGCGCTGCAACACACGTCCACCGGTTGGTCGCGCGTGAACGCGCTCCTACGCCTTGAACGTCCAGGGAAAGCGCTCGGTAATCAGCATCAGCGGCTGCGAGCCCGCGCTCACCCGATAGGTCCGGGTGAGAAAGTCCGCTGCTGTCAGCGCGGCCACTGCGGTTGGCAGCACAGCGGGCCGCTCGCGGCCGTACCACAGGCCCTCGCGACGACTCTCTAAGTCCGGGAGCAGCAGTAACTGGCCGAGGCTCAACCCCCCGGACAGGAGTCCGTTACGCAGCGCGGCAGGCAGGCGCTCCGTGCAGATCACCGACTCCGCAAAGGCGAAGAGTCTCTGGCTGTGCCCGCCGACGAGCAGTACCGCACGCTCCAGGACCGGAGTACCCGCCGCCGCCTCGAGCCAGGCTGCGGGCGGGGCAGAGCCGGACAGGGCTGCGGTGCGCTGGCTCAGGGGTTGCACCAGCACGGGTTCCAGCGCCCAGGCCGACAGGAAGGTGGTGACCGTACCGTCAATGACCAGCAGGGCCCGCTGCAGGGGGGAGAGATCTTCCGGGCGGACGGCCTCGAGATGCGCAGGCCTGTCCTCCTGGGCCAGGAACAGGCGCGTGGCCGGATCGAAGCTGGCGTCAGCCGGCAGGCTCATCGCCCACCTCGCACCAGCAGCGGCAGGTGCGCCGGATCTGGCGCCACCCGGCACAGCCGGACGCCCCGGTTGCCACCGGTGAACAGGCTGGCCAGGATGTCCGGCATTTTCTCAAGCCCCTCATGCAGGTCTTCGCAGTCCTGCAGGGTACCGTCCTGGTACCAGGCCGTGAGCGCCGCTTCAGGCTCGCTGAAACGCTGCCAGTAGTCGAACACCACGAAGCCCTGCATGCGCGCCCGCTGATAGACGAGAAACCGGTAATTGGCGGGACCCGCGCCAGGTTGCGCGGCGTAGTCGGTAGCGATGTAGCCGCAGAGCGCCACCCGGGCTCCCTGGGCAAGGTTCGCCAGCGCCTGGTTCAGCACTTCGCCGCCGACATTGTCGAAGAACAGGTCAATCCCCCGGGGAAACAGCTCGCGCAGGCGTTCGCCGAGATTCTCCGTGCGATAGTTGATGGCGGCATCGAAACCCAGGTCGGCACAGAGCCAGCGGCATTTTTCAGAGGTGCCGGCGATGCCCACCGTGCGGGCCGCTCCCTTGAGGCGCGCGATCTGTCCGGCCATTGAGCCCACGCCGCCCGCGGCGGCAGACACCAGCACGTGGTCCCCCGGACGGAAGGCGCCCGCCTCCACAAGACCGAACCAGGCCGTGGCGCCGGCCTGGCCCAGCATGCCGAGCGTCGTGGTGGGCAAGGGTCGCAGTGGCGCGGCAATCCGGCGGGTGCTGAAGACGAACTCCGCGCCCCGGGGCCGCTGGACTGAATAGTCCTGCCAGCCCAGCGAGCCGCTGAAGATGTCGCCGGGGATGTAGTCCGGATGGTGGGAGGCCACCACCTCGCCGACGCCCCGGCCGCGCATCACTTCCCCGACGGGCACCGTGCCGTAAAACGCGGAGTGTCCCGGCGAGAGATAGCCCCGCTGGGCAGGACCCGGCGCGAGACCCAGGGTGCGCACCAGGAATTCGCCTTCCCCCGGGGACGGCACCGCCTGCTCGACCCAGTTGAAGTGGGCCGGGCCGAGCGCCTCATCGGCGCGAGGATAGCGGGCGATACGCCACTGGCGGTTCATGGACTACCGGCGGGGACTGAACGGCGGGCATGATACCGCCACACCGTTGCCGGGAAGGCCCCATGTCGAACCCGCCACCGAACACAGCGGTGCAGCGCCACTTCATCACGCTCCAGGGCGAGTTTGGCCCACGTCAGGTGCGCTACCACCGGGAAAGTGCCGGAACCGTGCCCGCATCCTGGACCCGGGCAACACCACCACGCCCCGCCCAAGTTGACCCTCTGGCAGCCGGCCGTATACTGAGCGCGGGCAAAAGGCGAGCCGCGGTTCGATAGAGGGGGCGAAACGTGGCGTGCCGACAACAATAGTGTCCATGGCGGGGACAACCCGCCGATTACCGAAGACTGGGCCCGGCGGTCGGGCGCAGACTCTTCTCCCTCAAGGATCAGTCCTTCCCGAACTTTATTTTTTGTTGAGGAGCCTGCGCAATGAAACGGTGTTTGACGGCAATCGTCCTGGGACTCGCCGCCACCTCTGCCCTGGCGGCAGATGACAAGACCGGCTGGAATGCAGGCCTCGCGGCCACTTTTGCCGAGTACTCCTTCGACAGCAACCAGCTGGACGACAGCTCCGCCGGCTTCAAGGCCTTCGGTGGCTACCGCTTCAACAAGTGGTTCGGCCTGGAAGGCGGCTATTTCGATTTTGGCGACTTCGATGAAGACCTGGATCCCCCGAATCCGGGTGGGGATGTCACCGTCAAGATTGACGGACTCGTGGGCTCGGCGCTGCTCTTCGCACCCCTCGACAGCAACGACTACGACGCGTTTGTCAAAGTTGGCTACTACTCGTTCGATCAGCAGTTGCTGCTGGAAGATGCGGCTGCCACCAGCAATTCACCGTCGGGCCTGATGCTGGGTGCGGGTTCGCGCTTCTATGTCAGCGAACAGTTCGCCATTCGCGCCGAAGGCGAATGGTTCGATATCGACCAGGGCAACCTCTGGACCCTGAACCTCGGCTTCGAGTACCTGTTTGGCCGTCCGGCCCAGGTGGCTGCGCCGACCGCCGCGCCGGTCGCCGACGGCGACCAGCCGAACTGAGCGCCTGGTGCCGGAGCGGCTCCGTAGGAGCGCCCGTAGGAGCGCCTTCAGGCGCGATCCCTCCTGATCGCGCCTGAAGGCGCTCCTACGGGCGCTCCGGGCGGAACGGCGTCACACCGCCCTGCGCCGCCGTTTTGCTGGACTGTGATCCCGCGCACTCCCCACCAGACATAAAACCCTGATCCTGACCGGGCCTTAAGTTAACGGGGCCAGGGGCCACAGGTCATGACAGGTCACAGGGCGCGCCATCGCGCGAGCTTAGTAGTCGTTGCGGCACTCGGGGCCTTCGCGGCCGGCTGCGGCCCGGTCCAGAAGTTCAACCCGGTACCGGAGGACCACCTCACCGTCATCGAGAAGAACGGTGATGTGCCCCCCGCCGTTACCCAGCTGCCGACGCCACCCGCGCCGGTCCCGCGTCCGCCCCAGGAAACCTATTCAGTCGTCGTCACCGATGTCCCGGTGAAGGACGTGCTCTTCGCACTGGCCCGGGACGCCGGCGTGAACGTCGACGTGTCCGGGGATCTTCAGGGCAACGTCACCATCAACGCCATCGACCAGACGCTGCCGCAGATTCTCGACCGCCTGAGCCGCCAGGCCAGCATCCGCTACTCCCTGAACAACGGGACGCTCGTCGTGCTCCCCGACTCGCCCTACTGGCAGAACTACCCGGTGGACTACGTGAACCTGGCCCGCACCAGCGAGGGTGAGGTGACGGTCGCGACGCAAATCGCCACGGTGGGCGGCAGCGTGGACGAGTCAGGGGCTTCCGGCGGCGGGGGTGAAGACAGCAGCAACGGCTCCAGCACCAAGGTGAAGAGTTCCTCGATCAACTCCTTCTGGGGCCTGTTGGGCGCCAATCTGCGCCAGCTCATCACCGGCAAGGCTCAGGGCGCGGAGAACGCCACGGAAGGTGACGACCCCGTCGTCCTGAATCCCATTGCCGGCCTCGTCAGTGTGCGGGGCACCAGCCTCCAGCACCGGCAGGTTGAGGCCTACATCGACGAGGTCACCGCAAGCGCCAAGCGCCAAGTGCTGATCGAAGTCACCGTGGTTGAGGTCAAGCTCAGCGACCAGTACCAGGCGGGCGTGGACTGGTCACGGGTATCGTCCCAGGGTGGTCTGGGCTCGAACGGCGTGTCGTCGATCAGCGACATGCTCGGTGGCAACCTGGCGGTCCCTCCGGTCTTCACGATGACCTACAACAATGCCGGGCGGGGCTTCTCGGCCACCGTCAAGCTGCTGGAGCAGTTCGGTGACACCAAGGTGCTGTCCACGCCCCGCATCATGGCGCTGAACAACCAGACCGCCCTGCTCAAGGTGGTGGACGAGCTGGTGTATTTCACCCTGACGTCGGAGACCATCCAGAGCACGGGCCCCGGGGTTCCCCTGCAGCGCATCGTCACCAGCGAGGTGAACACCGTCCCCGTGGGCTTCGTGATGAGCGTGACGCCCCAGATCAACCGGAACGGTAATGTGAGCCTGAATGTGCGCCCGACCCTGACCCGGGTCCTCGATTTCGTGGTGGACCCGGCCCCGCGACTCTCTGGTTCAGACTTCGACAATCTGGTGCCGCAGCTGAGCGTCAAGGAAATCGAGTCCCTGCTGGAGGTGGCGGACGGCCAGACCGTCGTCATTGGCGGCCTCATGCAGGACAGCAGCAACAAGCAGCGGGACGGCATTCCCATCCTCTCGAAACTCCCGCTGGTGGGCGATCTCTTCAGCTACCGGGATGACAACGTGACGAAGAGCGAGCTGGTGGTGTTTCTCCGGCCCACCGTGATCCGCAGTGCCGGCGTCGGCCAGGAAGCCCTGGCCAGCCTGGCGATGCCACTGCCGGCCGCCAGCAACGGGGTGACCACCCCGTGAGCTCCCTGCTGGACATCCTCCACCGGAAGGACAGCCTGACGGACCGCGATCCGGTGCACACCGATTTGGAGGCCGAGGCCGCCGCCCAGACCGTAGAGTTACGCCTGGCGGTGGACAATGATCCGTTAGCGGTCGGGACTGACAGCAGCCTCGACGCCGAACCCGCGGCACTGCCCTCGCCGGCTGCACCCTCAGCGCCAGATCCCTTCGGTACCCAGCTGCTTTCGGCAACGCTCCACCAGCAACGTTCCCGGCGGAGCAGTATCTGGCTGGGCACAGGCCTGGTCCTGATCGTGCTCGCTGCCGGCGCGGCGACCTGGCTGCTGAACAAGATCAGCGGCGACGCCGCTGGAAGTGCCTCGCTGTTCGCCACGCCCGTGGACGCGTGGTCCCCGACGCCGGCGCCGGCGCCAGAGCCAGGGCCAGTGGTCTCTCCCTCAGAGCCGGCCGGTGCGAACCGCCTGCAGGAGTCAGCGGCACCCCCGCCCGAGCGGCAGCGCTCGGAACCCCGGAACACAGATACCGACTGGTTCGATACGCCGGCCGCTGAGGCCGCCCCCGGAGCCGGTGCCGAAGACCCCGCAGAACTCACCGCAGAGTCTTCCGCCGGGGCGATCCACTTCGTGCGCGGCACGGCAACGAATCCTCTGTTCCCGAAACTCAGCGGGGCCTGGGCGGCTTTCCAGACCGCCGACTACCCGCGGGCTGAAGCGCTGTACCGGGAAGTGCTGGCAGCCGATGCCGCTAACGTCGATGCGCTCCTCGGCCTCGGCGCCCTCGCCGCCCGGGGTGGCCGCAACGACGAAGCCCGGGACATATACCAGGCGGTGCTGCTGGCCGAGCCAAAGAACGCCGCGGCCAACAGCGCCCTGAGCACGCTCCCGGCCACCGGGACGAGCCCGCTGGATGAGAGTGCCCTGAAAATACTGCTGCGCGAACAGCCTGGCGCGGCCAACCTGCACTTCGCGCTGGGTCTGCAGCACGTGGCTAACGGCCGCTGGCCCGACGCCCAAGCGGCCTTCTTCGAGGCCGTGCGCAATGAGCCGACCAACGCCGACTACGCCTATAACCTGGCCGTAAGCCTGGACCGGCTGGGGCAGGCCGGTCCCGCTGTCGCCTACTACCAGCGCGCACTGGATCTGGCCACCGCCAGCACCCTCTTCAACTCCGACGTCGTCCGGGAGCGGCTCGCCCGGCTGCGGCCCGCGACGAGCTAGCGCCATGGCCACGCCAATTTCCCGTCCGACGAAAACCCCGGAGGCCGCCGCGCCCCCGCGGGGCGAACGCCGTTCACCCCGCAAGCAGCTGGGTGAGTTCCTGGTCGAGAAGGGCCTGATCAACCGGGATCAGCTGCGCGTCGCCCTGACCGAGCAGAAGCAGAAGAACGAGCGCATCGGCAAGATCCTCGTCAGGCTTGGCCTGGTCAGCGAGTCCGTGCTCCGGGACGTCCTGGCAGAAATGCTGCGGGTTGAGAGCATCGACCTGTCCAGGGTGGTGCCCGACAGTGACGCTGTCGCCCTGCTACCCGAGGAGGTCGCCCGCCGCTTCCGGCTGCTCCCCATTGCCTACGATCCTATCGCGCGGGTCCTCACCGTGGCGATGGCCGACACCTTCGACGTCGTTGCCCTGGACCAGGTGGCGGCCCTGCTCGGGGGCAACATCGAGGTGCGCACACTCCTTGCGAGCGAGGCGGAGATCGGCGCGGCCATCGAGCACTTCTACGACAAGGAGTTTTCTCTTGCCGGGATTCTCCAGGAAATCGACGCACCGGAGACCGCGGTCCCTATTGCCGTCCGCGCCGGTGACGACGTCACCCAGCCCATGGTGCGTCTGGTCGATGCCTTCCTCGCTGACGCGGTCAAGCGCCGCGCCTCGGATATTCACCTGGAACCGGAAGACGGCTTCATCCGGGTGAGGTACCGGATCGACGGCGTATTGCAGCAGGTGTCCACGGTCCACAAGAAGTTCTGGGCCGCCATGGCCGTCCGCCTGAAGGTGATGTCCGGCATGGACATTACTGAAACCCGCGCGCCGCAGGACGGCCGCATCTCCCTGAATCTTGGCGGCAGGCCGGTCGACTTCCGCGTGGCCACGCAGCCGACAATCCATGGCGAAAACATCGTGCTCCGCATCCTCGACCGGCGCGCCGGTGTGGTCCCGCTGGAGAAGCTCGGGCTGCCGGAGGACCTGCTGACCCTGCTGAAAATGCTCATGGCACGGCCGGAGGGCGTCATCCTGGTCACGGGACCGACGGGCAGCGGCAAGACCACCACGCTTTATTCGATCCTGAACTACCGGAACGACGAGACCGTCAACATCATGACCCTCGAGGACCCGGTGGAGTATCCGTTCCCGATGATCCGGCAGACCTCGCTCGGGGAGGCGGTGAAGCTCGACTTTGCCAGCGGCATTCGCTCCCTCATGCGCCAGGACCCGGACATCATCCTCGTCGGTGAGGTGCGGGACGAGGCAACGGCCGAGATGGCGTTTCGCGCGGCCATGACCGGCCATCAGGTCTATACCACCCTGCACACCAATTCAGCGCTGGGCGCCATTCCGCGCCTGCTCGACATCGGCCTGAAGCCGGGCATCCTGGCGGGCAACATCATCGGCATCATCGCGCAGCGCCTCGTGCGCCGGCTTTGTCCCCACTGCAAGGCCGAATACGCACCCAGCGAGATCGAGCGGCGCCTCATGGGCCTCACGGGCGGCACGGAGGTCAAGATCTGCCGCAGCGTCGGTTGCGAAAAGTGCAACAACATCGGCTACCGGGGCCGGCTCTCCATCATGGAGATCGTCCGCTTCGACCGGGACATGAACGAGGCGCTGGCCAGGAACGGCTCCGTGGGTGAACTGCACGCGCTCGCCACGGCAAAGGGCTTCCGGCCACTGGCCGATGACGGCATCCGGCGGGTGCTGAGCCTCGACACCAGCCTTGAGGAGATCGCCCGCGTCGTGGACCTGACCGAGCGGGCGCTGGGGGTGACGGCATGAGCGCCTTCGCCTACCGCGCCGTGGACGGCAGCGGCCGGCTGCTCCGGGGTGAACTCGCGGCGGGTTCAGAGGCGGAACTGGACTCGCGGCTGCTGCAGATTGGGCTGCAACTCATTACCTGCCGCCCCCTGAGCAAGCGCCAGCAGAAGGCCGGTGGCACCCGCGTCGACCGGCGCGAGCTGATCAACTTCTGCTTCCATCTCGAGCAGGCGCATCGGGCAGGACTGCCGATCCTCGAAGCCCTGCGGGACCTCCGGGACAGCACCACCAACAGTGCGTTTCGCAACGTGCTCGCATCGATCTCTCTCGCGGTGGAGGGCGGCAAAGGACTGTCAGACGCCATGGCAGACTTTCCCGCCACCTTCGACCGGGTCTTTGTCGCGCTGGTCCGCGCCGGTGAAAGATCAGGCGAGCTGTCCCAGGTTCTGGGCCGGATGACGGAGACGCTCAAGTGGCAGGACGAGCTGGTGTCCCAGACCAAGAAGCTGATCATGTATCCCGCCTTCGTCGGGGCCGTGGTGGCGGGGGTCGTGTTCTTTCTGATGCTCTACGTCGTGCCGCAAATGACCGAGTTCCTGAAGACCATGGGCCAGGAGATGCCGTGGAACACAAGGGCACTGATCGCCACCTCCGAATTCCTGGTCGCCTACTGGTACCTGGTCCTGACCGTGCCGGTCATGCTGGTCTTTCTGGCGAACTGGCTGATCAGGCACGACAGCCACTGCCAGCGGGCCTTCGACGGTTTCAAGCTTCGGGCCTGGCTCATCGGCCCGATCCTGCAGAAGATCATCATGAGCCGCTTTGCCACTTACTTTCAGATCATGTACGCCTCGGGCATTCCCATTGTGGATGCCCTGAAGACCTCCCGGGAGCTCGCCGGGAACATCGTCATCGCCGAGGCCCTCGAGAAGGTTTCGGGCTACGTCGCAGAGGGCAACACACTGAGCTTGGGCATTGGCAAGGCCCAGCTGTTTCCGCCACTGGTGGTCCGCATGGTCAAGATGGGCGAGGACATCGGCAAGCTGGATGAAGCCCTGAAGAACGTCAGCTACTTCTACAACCGGGAAGTCGGGGAAGCGGTGGACAACCTCCAGACGCTCATCGAACCCGCCATGACCGTAGTCCTCGGACTCATCCTGGGCTGGGTGATGCTGTCAGTGCTCGGTCCGATCTACGACACCATCGGCAATCTGGGAGCAGGTTGAGATGAAGCCCCGGCATGTTGCTTACCTGACCAGCAGCGAGGTGGTGCTGTATACCTGGGACAATAGCCAGTACGTGCCCGTGTCGGGGTATGAGCTGCCGAACGGTGACCCGACGCCGCTGGTGAGCTACCTCCGGCAGACGCCCTCGGCAGTGATCGCCATTCTCGTGGACGTTCTTGAGGAAGAGCACCAGCAGGCCACTATTGCCCGACTCGGACGCCGGGATCAGAGCGCGATGCTGGCCCGGAAACTGGCCCGCGCCTTTCCCCGGACCAACTACCGGAACGCCGCCGTGCAGGGCCGACTGCCGAACGAGCCCCAGACCGCGCGGATTCTTCTCAGCGGCCTGACGAAGGCTGAGCACCTCGGCGCGCTGCTGGGCCTGCTGGCCGAGGCGAAGCTGCCGGTCGCAAGAGTCTGCAGTCCTGCGCTGCTCAGCCGGCCATTGGTGGACAAACTGCGCCCGGCCAGTCCTGCCGATGCCACGCTGCTGGTCTCACGCCAGCGCGAAGGCAGCCTGCGCCTGACCTTCTACCGGGACCGGAACCTCGTCGGCAGCCGGCTGATCCGGCGGTCGGTCGCCGCGGCGCCAGGCGACATCCCGCGACTCGTCCGGCAACTCGAGGAAAGCGTGCGCTACTTCGACGCGGCCTTCGCGCCCAGCGCCACCAATCCCGTGGACGTGATCCTGCTCTGCGAGCCGGGGACCGAGCCCACCGCCGCGCTGGGTACCGGCCATGATGGCTTCCGCTTGCTGGTGCCAGACCCCGTCGCAGCCGCCGCAAAACTTGGCCTCGGCACCGGTGCCGGACTGAAGCCCGGCAACGCGGACCTGCTGTTCGTCTCGTTACTGCGGCAGCATGCGCCCGCCGGAGACTTCGCCCCGCCGGCCGACCGGCGTTACTTTGAACTCCACCGGATGCGGGTCTTCGGCCGGGCGGCCTGCGTTGTGCTCGCGGGGGGCGCCCTGCTGGGGTCGGCCCTCAACGTCGCCGGCATCCTGCGCCTCACCGGTGAGACGGCCAATATCCAGGCCACTATCTGGAGCCTCTACCGGGAGATGGATCCGACCTCGCCTTCCCGGGATCTCTACACCGCGGATCCTCTGGAAATGGAACGCATCGTCAGGGCCTGGCAGTTACTCGAGAAGCACGTGGTGGAGCCACGGGACCTCTTCAGCCTGGTCAGCGCTGCAGTGGATGCCAATCCAGACATCCGGGTCGATCGCATCGAGTGGCTGCCGCTGCAGGCAGTAACGGCGGCAACGGCAGACAGCGGTTCGGCCGCAGACGAACAGGACGGAGAACCTGTCGAGTCAGAGGCAGGCACAACGGCTACAGAGCCGGCGATGGACGAGGCCGGCGCCGCCACGTCGAGCCCGGTTTTCCGCCTGGTCATCCGCGGACACATTCAGCCCTTTGCGGGTGACTATCCCCTGGCCTTCATGAATGTCCGCACCTTCATGCAGGCGCTACGGGCCGACCGGCGGGTGATCTCGGTCAAGGCGATCAAGGAGCCGCTGGACCTGAACCCGCGATCGACACTGACTGGTGAAGTCACGGCGGACCTGAAAACCGAGAAAGCAGGATTCACTCTCAATATTCTGGTGCGAGCCTCCGATGAACCTGCCTAAGATCGACTGGATTTACCTCCGGCAGGGTCTGCTCAGCGCCGGAATGGCGCTCCTGGTCTGCGCGCTGGTCTGGGGTGGAACCACCCTGTATCACACCCGTGCAACGGCTACGCAGGCCGCCGAACAACAGCGCCTTGATGGTCTCGAAGCGGAACGCAGCGAGCTGACCCAACGGCGGGAAGCACTGCGGAAGTTTGCCCGGATCTACCAGCAGCTCGCGCTCGACGGGGTCGTGGGCTCCGAGCAGCGCCTGGCGGTGGTCCAGGCGACACGGTTAGCCAGCGAGGCGCTCCGGCTGCCCTACCTCAAGTACACCACCAACCCGCAGCAAGCCTTTGAGGCCCCGTGGCTGGTTCCGGGAGTGACCGCCCCCGTGCTGGTCAGCCAGCTGGACCTGCAGCTCGGACTGGTCCACGAGCTCGACCTGCTCAGGCTCCTCGGCCAGATACGCAACGCGCCCGGACGCCCTCAGGTCCTGTCCTGCAGCCTGGAAATGCTGAGCCCGGACATTGCCCCCGACCCGGACAGGGCCAACCTCACCGGCAACTGCCAGCTGGCCCTCTACTCCATTCCCCGGGAGTCCGCCCTGGTCGCCGCCAACCCGGAGAACTGAACGTGCGCAATCTGCCAACGACGGTCGCGATGGTCCTGCTCTGCCTGGCGACAGCACCGGGCAACGCCACGGAGGCCGTCGGCCGGCTGTTCATGACCCCTGCGGAGCGGGCGGACCTCGACGCCGTGAGGGACCTCGGGAGTGAGGACGCTCCTGACGCCCTCCGGCAGGACCCGCCTCGCACCGCGTCGCCGGACCAGCAGGTGATCCTGAATGGCGTGGTCCGGCGCAGCCGGGGGCCGGCTGTGGTTTGGGTGAACGGCGCCCGGGCCACCAACGCCGCTGACCAGACTGTGCATCTGCGTGGCGGCCCCGACCGGCGCAATCAGGTCACCCTCGAGGCAGCCTCGGGCACGCTGGCGCGGCTCAAGCCCGGGCAGGTGTGGATTCCGGCGACCGGGCGCGTCACGGACTGCTTTGGCTGCGTCCCGGACCGGCAGCCTGCCGAGGTCATCACCGCACCTGCGGCTGCCGCGAAGACGCCTGATGCACCACCAACCGTTCAGCGGTGAAGCAGACCGCGTGGCGGGGGCATCCAGGCCATTGCCGCCAGTCCGCCAGCGTGGCGCGGCCCTGCTGATCATGTTGTTGCTGCTGGTGCTTGGCGCCACGGTACTGTTTTCCCGCAATCTCTACTCACAGCTGCCCTCAGCGAGCCGGGCGGCGAGCAATGCGGCGCTGCTGGCGGAGGCCAAGGAGGCGCTGCTGGGCTATGCCGCCACCTGGGATGCCACGCATCCGGGTGAGCTCGGTTTTCTCCCCTGCCCGGATGTGGACGGCAGCGGCACAACCAGCGAAGGCGAGGCGCATGAGCTGGCCTGCGGGGCCCAGTACCGCAGCGTCCTGGGACGCCTGCCCTGGCGGACGCTCGGGCTGGACCCCGGCCGCACGCGGGGCGGTGAGTGCCTCTGGTACGCGGTCTCCGGTTCCTGGAAAGCCGGTGGAGCGGCCAAACCCGCCCTGCTCAACGAGGACTCCAGCGGCCAGTTTCGGCTGCTGGCTGCCGACGGTACGACCGTGATTGCCGGCACGTCCGCCGCAGACCGGCCCGTGGCCGTCATCATCGCCCCGGGGCCGTCACTGCCCGGCCAGGTGCGCACCACACTGCCCGCCGGCGTGACCCAGTGCGGGGGCAGTTTTGTGGGCGCGCGCTACCTGGACAACGACGCGGCATCCGGCATCGACAATGCCACGCTCGCCGCCACTGCCGATGCCGTCGACGACGTCATCAGCGCGGATCCCGGGTCCACCGGCGTGAACGATCAGGTGCTGTTCATCACCCGCCGGGAAATCCAGGACCGACTCCTCCGCCGGACCGACGTGCAGGCCTCACTGCGGAACCTGACGCTGGCCGTCGCCAAGTGCGTCGCCGATTACGGCAAGCGCAATCCCGCCGGGCCGACCGACCGGCGCCTGCCCTGGCCGGCCCCCGTCGATCTCACCGAGTACCGCACGGCGGGCCAGTACAACGACACCCCCGTCGGAGAACTCAGCGGCCGGGTGGCCAACGTTGTCAACGACTCCAACAGTCAGACCGGCAACCCGACCACGGGAGTGCTGACGGCCTGCAACGCCGCCGCCGTGCCCGAATGGACGCCGACGATGCTGACCCTGTGGCAGCACTGGAAGGATCACCTGTTCTACGCCCTGGCCTGGGACTTCCGGCCGGATGCGCCGGTAACCACGACCTGCACCACCTGCCTGCGGGTGAACGGTGCCGGGGCCGCGGCAGCCATCGTGCTGTGGTCAGGAACGCGCCTCCCCGCGCTCAACCAGGTCCGGGATGAGCCCCCCATGAACCCGGATACCCGCAGCGTCGTGACGAACTATCTCGAGGGCCGGAACGCCGCCAATCACCCCAACGCTGCCGGCGACGGGGACTACCAGTCCGGCGCGAGCGGCACCACGTTCAACGACATCCTCTACTGCATCGACGCCAACCTGAGTGTGACTCCATGTTGAAGCGACAACTGAAACAGCCCCGAGTACCTCGGAAGGAAGCCGGGTTCAGTCTCCTGGAGCTGGCGATTGTCCTCATGATCGTCGGCCTGCTGCTGGGCGGTCTCATCATGCCCCTCAGCGCCCGCATGGATCAGCAGAAGATCGACACCACGCGCCAGCAGCTCGAACAGATTCGGCAGGCGCTGGTGGGCTATGCCCTCGCCCGGGATGCCCTGCCCTGCCCGGCCACGCCGGCCAGCAACGGGCTGGCCTCGGCCACTGCCTCAGGCTGCACACGGCAGCACGGCTTCGTCCCCGCCGTCACGCTGGGCCTGCCGGGCACCCAGAACCAGGACAAGCTGCTGCTCGACGCCTGGGGCAGCCCTGTCCGCTATTCCGTCACCAACAGCGACGCCAACACCAACGGCAACTGGGATTTTGTTCGCCCGGGCGAGATGCGCACCGTGACACTCGCCAACCTGGCGCCCAGCCTGGACGTCTGCACCACCGCGACGGGCTCGTCAGCGACGGCCTGCGCGAGTAACGCCACGACACTCAGCAGCTCGGCGCCAGCAGTGATCATCTCGCTCGGCAAGGACTGGGCCTCGGCCACCTCTGCCGACCAGCTGGAGAACCTGGGGGCGACTGTCGGCGGTGGCCCCTCCGGGCGAACCTACCCGGTGGCAGCCGACGAGGTGTTTGTTAACCGGACGCTTGGTGCGCGCGTGGGCAACGAGTTCGACGACATTGTGACGTGGGTCTCGCCCACGACACTCTATGGCGACCTGGTCAGCGCAGGGCGGTTACCCTGAGCAGTGCGACAGCTTGCTTGATCTGTGAACTGTTTTACAGAACACCCTGCGCCACTCCCGCACTATCGCTCCGGGTTTCAGGGCAAGACCGGAACACCGTGTTCCGGCCAGGACACTACCGAGGAGCAACGCATGGTTAGGCAGTCCCGTCAGCAGGGCTTTACGCTGGTCGAAATCGCGATCGTTCTGGTCATCATTGGCCTCCTGATCGGTGGCGTGCTCAAGGGCCAGGAGATGATCACCAACGCCAAGGTGAGCAAGGTCGAGAACGACTACAAGGGCATCACGGCCGCAATCCTGGCCTATCAGGACCGCTACGGCGTGCTGCCGGGCGATGACCCCTCCGCGTCAACCCGCTTCCCCGGCACCTGGACCGCCGCGGACAACGGCAACGGCAACGGCGCCATCGCCGGCGTCTGGAACAGCACGAACAACACGCTGGAATCCCGCAAGATCTGGAAGCACCTGCGCGGTGCAGGCTTCCTGAAGGGCCCCGTCGACGGAACGGCGGCGTCCTACCAGCAGCCGTCCCATGCCTTCGGCGGCCTGATCGGCTTCGAGCAGGGCCTGTATAACCTGAGCGGCCACGTGGTCGTCTTCGGCGCCCTGCAGGGCAATGTCGTCCAGATCCTCGAGGCGCGGGGCGACGACGGCAGCCCGCGGGCGGGTTCCGTCCAGGGCAATACCACCGCCACCGCTTACGCGCTCAACACCAACTACGACCTGGCCTACAGCTTCTAGCGCCCGGCCCGGCGAAAAAAAACGGGGCGGTGCCTGAAGCACCGCCCCGTTGGCTTTTGGGGCTGGCCTGAATTTTTGGGCTGGCCTGAATCAGTCCTCGATCTCGATCTCGACCTCGTCCGCGAGGATCGTGCTGCTGGGGCCCACTTGATCCAGGAAAAGGAACTTTACCTTGACTTCATCCCCGGGAGCCACGGCACCGGCGAAGAATGCCGCGGCGGAAATCTCGTTCTCATCCGCATCGAAGAACGTCGTGAAATCGTCCGTCTCGACGACGACCCCCAGGATGGTGAAGTCCGGATCGTTGCGCGTACCGAGGCTGCCCCGCAGCTCACCCTGACCCTGACTCTCCGGCTCCTGGCGCTGCAGGAGCGTGGCCAGGATCGTGTTGTTCCCCTGGGCGATGCCCCGGACCTCGACAAAGTCCGGATTGCCGCCAGCCCGGAGGTCGGCCAGGGAGAAACTCCGCACGTTATCGTTGCTCTGGTCCTCGAACCGGGTGTTCGCGTCAGTCTGGATGATGACACCCAGGAGCACGAGTTGGCCTGTGCCCACAGTGACGGAGTCCACCAGGGCCAGGATGCGCGTGTCGACGGGCGAGCCGCCCGCGCCGCTGCGGACCTGCACCTCGCTCGCCACGATGGCGCCGGCCGCATTGAACTCGCCCTTGACCCGGACCTTGGCACCCAGCGCGACAGTGCCGCCCGTGGCGGCGACGCTGCTCTGCACCGGTACGCCGGAGACCGAGAAGGAGCTGGGGCTGGTGAACAGGGTGACGTAACCCTCCACTTCCGCCTCCTCGCCGTCCGCACCAATGCGCTCCCCGCCGTCCTCAAGTTCGACCCGCGTGGCAACCAGCTGGCCCGCACCATTCACCACGGTGCCCTTGGCCTCCACGACATCGCCATTGCTGACGACGCCGCTGGGAGTATCGATGATCGCACCGGTCGTGAGCACGACCTGCCCGTTGATAACGAAGGTGTTTCCCGTACGGTTCGACACCGTGCCGCGGATCTCGATCTGACCGCCGGGGGTCTTGCGCTCGATGCGCGTCGCCCGCACCACGACACCACCTGCAGGATTGGACAGCAAGCCGCTGACTTTGACGGCGTTGCCGTCGGCCAGGCTGTCGAGATCGATCAGCGGCGCGGCAAAGGAGGTGTCCGCGTCTACCACGATCGTCTGTCCGAGCACCACGAAGGACTGGGTGGCCGGATCGATGCTGCCCGCCGTGATCGGACCCTCGACGCTGTCGTCATAGATGACCTGGTCGGCGCGGCGCGTGACGCCGTCATCGCTGCTGCTCCACTGGACGGTGACCTGCTGGCCAACCTGCAGCTCGGCCTGACTGGCAAGAGCGTTGTCGTCGATGTCAAAGGTTGTGCCGCCGGTCGTCGAGTACTCGACACCATTGACGAACACGCTGCCAAAGCCAGTGATGGTGCCGGTGGCGACTCCAAGGCGATCGATCCCCGCCAGAGTGGCGCCGCCACCGCCGCCGCAGGCGACGACCAGCCCGAGCACCAGGCCGGCAATACCGGCCGCCTGCAGCTTGCGTTTGAAATTCTTCATCACGACATTCCCTTTATTGATCGTCGGCAATCAGAAACATACCCAGACCGAGGCGCATACGCTTACGGGTAGCGCCGCTGGCAGGCCGCGCTTCGTGCTCGGTCAGCCACTTGTCCACCGCTTCGAGAAATTCCTGCCCGCGCTGTTCAACGAAGGCCTCGAACTCGGGCCTCGCCTCCACATCAACGCTGTCGCTGGTCGCACGGCCGATGAAGCGCCGGCCGACCGTTCCGCCAGTGGCCGCGGCAGGCGCCGATTGTGACTCAGCGGCCACATCCAGGTTATGAGTAATACCCGAACCCAGATCGGCCAGCATGCTCCCTGCGTTCAGTATCCACTGGGGATCAAAGCGCCGGGGCATGAAGTAGCGCCGCTCCACCCGCAGCGTCCCGTCGGGCAAAGTGGTGATGGCTCCAGCCCGCTCGAGCTCCTTGCGCATGCTCGTGACGGGCACGTCGCCGCCGTAGCGCTGCCAGAGGGCCGCGAAACTGGGCCCAGTGCCCTCAGCGGGCAGCACCCGGGGCTCCCCGGTGGCCGTGCAGAATTGGGGATCCTGGTGCCAGCCCGACAGCAGCCGTGTGGCATCGGTCGTCTTGTTCGGCAGCGGCGCGGATTCCTGTTCCAGCAGAGTCCGGACCCGGGCGATTTCCTTGCGGCTGACACCTGTGAGGATCGACACCCGGGACACGTTGGTGGGCCGGCCGTTCAGTCCATAGTCCTGGCTCGCGACGGCGACAAAGACGCTCTTGGAGACCTCGGCAAACTCCCGCCACGTCATCCCGCACTTCAGCAGCACACTGGCGATCGGCCGCAACAGCACCCGGCAGGTCTGGACGACGGCGCACCGGTCCAGGCCAGTCGCCGCATTGGTCGTGCTTGGGCTATCCATTACGAACTTCTATCCATTAGGTGCCTCGAGGGCTCAAAATCCGGATATGGGTATTTTTACCCCACAGGCGTCGGCCGTGTCAAGTTGCCTTAGCCACCGGGAGCCAGCACTACCAGGGCCTTGCCCACATTCTCCCCCCGCATCAGGCGGGCAAAGTGCCCCCCGGCCTGGCCAATGCCGGTGGCCCGGTCCTCCCGGTACCGGATCTGCTGGGCACGGATCCCGGCGGCCACGGCCGCCGCAAAGACGGGCCGGCGGTGCTCGAAGTCCGAGACCACCAGCCCTTTCATGACGGCCCGCTTCATGATCGGTAACGCCAGATCCAGGGGCTTCGATTTCGCGGGGTCGTTGTAGCGCTCCATAAGTCCGCAGAGGATCACCGTGCCATTGATCTTCAGAACCGAAAACGCGTCGGCCAGCATCTGGCCGCCCACGTTGTCGTGGTAGACGTCCGCACCCTCAGGCAGCGCGCCGCGCAGGGCTTCCAGGAAGCCCTCCCGCCGGTAATTCACGCAGGCCCGAAAGCCAAACTCCCCGGTGACGATGGCACACTTCTCGTCCGAGCCTGCGATCCCTATGGCTGTCGCACCCCGCTGGATCGCCAGCTGACCCACCAGCGAGCCGACGGGGCCCAGCGCTGCGGAGACGAGGACCGTCTGCCCGGCCTGCACACCCGCCAGTTCCACCGCACTCGCCCAGGCCGTGAGGCCCGGCATGCCCAGAACACCCAGCCAGGCCGACAGCGGCGCGACCGCCGGGTCGACCCGCTCCGTCCGCTCGCCGGAAGAGAGCGCGTATTCCTGCCAGCCACCAAAGTGCCGAACGTAGTCCCCTTCCCGGTAAACCGGGTGCCGGGAGCGCAGCACTTGCCCCAGCGTCTCCGCCGCCGGCATGTCCCCCGCCACCAGGGGCCCGCGGCCCAGCATGTGGCGACCGGCGATCGCGGAGCGCTGGTAGGGGTCCAGCGAGAGGTAGATATGCCGGACCAGGAACTCGCCATCCGCGGGCTCGGGTGGGGCTTCGTCAACCACCCGGAAGTCCTCCGCGTCGGGAACACCAGCCAGTGAACGGGTAAGCACGACCTTGTGATTGCGCATGGCGCCACCGTACCTGCTGGCGACCCCTTCGGGCTAGACTACTCGGCCAATAAACGGCCCGGCCGGCAAAAGGAACCCAGAACGATGGCCATTATTCCCTTCGAGACCAAGATCGACTTCATGAATCCCCGGTGGAACCGGGACGCCTGGTCACGCATCCAGGCCGACATGGACTCCAGCAAGGAGAGCATCGGCCACGCCAGCGGCGTTATCCTCGGCGTCAAGCCCGGCGAGAAGCTGAAGCCCCTGCTGGGCTTTCAGACGTTTCTGGCCACGCGGCTCGTGCCGCTGCCCGATGGCAATATCCGGCGACTGAACAAGGAAGTGATCTTCTACACCAACCTCACCCGACTGGGTCAGCCCGGCGAGATTATCGAGGAATGGGACAACCCCTGGACCAAGGAGAAGGTGAAGGTTGTTCAGGTCTTCAACGATCCCTTCAACTACACCATCAGCGACATGCTGATTCTTGCCCCTGAGGACTTCCCCGGCGACAAGAGCAAGCTGCCGAAAATTCCGCTGATCTTCCCCTGGCAGGAACTGAACGGGGACAATCTGGTGCTGTCCACCGACATGCACCTGAATTACCCCAACCCCCTGCAGCCGGACAAGTGGCCCCGCGAGTCTGCCGGCCCGACGGCGCAGGTCTCCGAGATGATGCGGTACTTCGTCTCCCGCAAGGACCTGGAGAACCCGAAGCTCACGTCAGTGCCCTACGTCGGCACCTGGCACCGCGTCACGCCCTGGCTGCCCTGGATGCTGATGGGTCAAACCCCGGGCCACTGCATGTATACCTCGACGATGACCGGTTTCGACTCCCCGGAGCAGCTGCCGAAGGTGTTGCTGGACTATGCGAAGAAGCATTGCCCGACCATGCTGTCAGCACCGACGGAAGACTACGGTCCCAGCCATTCCAGCCTGGAGCACTACTCCAAGCAGCAGAAGCCCGCGCCGGTGGTGTAACCACAAAACGGTCCCGGGCTCCGCAGGAGCGCCTTTAGGCGCGACAGCTACTGATCGCGCCTAAAGGCGCTCCTACGGGCCCGGTACCTTCTTCCTTCTTTTTTATGCGCGTCCTGATCGTCTATGCCCACCCGGAGCCAAGTTCATTCAACGGCGCAATGAAGGATCTGGCGGTGGAGACACTCTCGGCCGCTGGTCACTCCGTGACGGTCTCCGATCTCTATGCCCAGGGCTTCAACCCGGTGGCCGGGGCCCACGACTTCACCCGGCGCGTTGACTCCGCACATCTCGAGATCGGCACCGAACAGGCCCACGCCGCCCAGTCGGCAGGCTTCGCCCCCGATGTGCAGGCCGAAATCGAGAAGCTGCTGGCTGCCGACCTGCTGATTCTCCAGTTTCCGTTCTGGTGGTACTCGGCGCCCGCCATCCTCAAGGGCTGGATCGACCGCGTCTTCGCCTACGGCATTGCCTACGACTTTGGCCGCACCTGGGATCGGGGGGTGTTCCGCGGTCGCCGGGCCATGCTCGCCTTTACCACCAGCGCGCCACCAAGCTCTTCGTTCCCGGACGGCAGAAACGGTGACCTGGAACGCACGCTGTGGCCCCTGCACGCGGGCGTGCTCGCCCTCTGCGGCTATGACGTGCTCAAGCCCTACGTCGCCCACGCGGTGCGCTGGGTTGACAGGGAACGCCGGGAGGCGCTCCTTGCGGAGTACCGCCAGCGCCTGCTGAACGTCGAGAGCGACCAGCCTCTGTTCTTCCAGAAGCTCGCGGACTACGGCCCGGACGGCCGTCTGAACCCCGAGATCGAGCCCGCGACGCCGGGCCAGCACCGGGGACCCCGCCTCCATCTGGACTGACCCTTCGTTACCACACGCAGGCGTGACCACCCGCAGGCGCGACCACACGTTGGCGCCAGACGATCCCGGGATCGTGCTATAGATTCACGCTAGGCAAATTCAAAGGACTCGACTGCCCATGAAGACTCGTTCCATCGTCCGCGCTGCTGCCTTGGGTCTCACCGTTGCGTTGACTGCCCTGCTCACCACGGGCTGCGCCACCACGCCCAAGGCAGACCCGACTGTCGCCAAGGCAGCCAAGGTGGATCCCGATGTGGCCAAGGGCCGGCAACAGCTGGTGCTGGCCATGGACGCGGCCTGGATCCGCGTCGTCGCCAGCGGGCGGGACCGGGAAATCCTTGCCCAGCAGCCGCCGTCCAGGCCCGGTGCGGCGCTGTCTTACATGGTCGCCCTCGCGGACTGTCTGCCCCAGCCGGGTCTGGCGCCGTTTCCCGAGAAGCCGGTTGGCCTGTTCAAGGAGATCCTCGACCGAGGCACGATTCGCCAGGTTGTCCAGGTGACGACGAACTCGCCAAACGATACGTCCTTCTTCTTCGGCTCCATCAGCGACGCCCTGTTTCAGGCGATGCTCGATGAGATCAACAAGCAGTACAACGTAAACCTGAAGATCGAAAACGTCACGATTCCGGCGGGCCCGGCCTGGACCACGTCGCTGGTCCTGGATGGCACGGCAGACATCATCAGCCAGCTGAATGCGACCGGTGGTGACACCCAGGGCATGCGCCGCCGCCTCTCCCGCCGTTTCACCTGCACGATCAGCGCCATCAGCCAGTACATTCATATCCCGGTGACGTCGGCCCTGTCGAAGCAGATCAACACGGTGGATGACCTGTCAAAGATGAAGGACCTGCGCATCTGTACGGGGCCGCTGGCCACGCAAACCACCAAGGCCTTTTGGCCCCAGCACAAGGTGTCAACCAAGTTCCTGAACGACCTCACGGGCTGCGACAAGGAGACCAAGGAGGGTAAATTTGACCTCATCGTCAACCCGCTGCCCAGCCTGCAGATCGCGGGTATCACCGGCTACAAATCGGTGCACACCCTGATCGTGGCCGGCACGCCGCTGTGGGTGGCGCGGGACGACATCCAGTGCCCGTCGGACGGCAATCCCAGGACCGAGGACAAGTGCTCCGCCGTGGAGTAAATGGACGCACAGACACAAACCGAACTCGAGGCTGCCGCCTTCCGCCGTCTGCTCCAGCATCTGGACGGGCGGAAGGAGGTGCAGAATCTCGACCTGATGAACCTGGCCGGCTTCTGCCGTAACTGTCTCGCCAAGTGGTACCGCGCCGCCGCTGAGGAGCGCGGCATCGCACTGACCGACGAGGCGGCCCGGGAGCGAATCTATGGCATGCCCTATACGGAGTGGAAGGCAAAGCACCAGCGGTAGGAGCGCCTTTAGGCGCGATTCATAGAGGAGTATCTGACATGCGACAGTTTGCGCTCAGTCCCCTGATTCTCATCTTGGCACTACTCACCGCGACGCCCCTGCAAGCCCAGTTCTGGGATCCCAGAGCCCTCGACGGTCACCCGGCGACGGCCACCACGCCGCTGGCCCCGCAGCTCGCCGGTCTCGGTACGCTGAAGCACCCGATCACGACGACGAAGAACGCCGGCTCCCAGGCGTTCTTCACCCAGGGCATGAACCTTGCCTACGCGTTCAACCAACTGGAGGCCGTGCGTGCGTTCCGGGAGTCCGCACGCCTCGACCCGGACAACGCCATGGCCTGGTGGGGCCAAGCGCTGGCCCTGGGGCCCAACCTGAATCTCCCGATGCAGCCCGAAGCCATCGCGCCGGCCTGGGAAAACGCGCAGCGGGCGCTGCGGCTGAAGGGTCGGGCCTCCCCTGTCGAACAGGCCCTGATCGAGGCCCTGGCAACCCGGTACAGCAAGGCTCCAGAGGCGGACCGGGCCGCTCTGGATCGGGCCTATGCCGATGCCATGGCAACCGTCGCGGCGGCCTATCCGGAGCACCTGGGCGCCGCCACTCTCTACGCGGACGCGCTGATGAACACGTCGCCCTGGAATTACTGGTTCCCGGACGGGCAGCCGAGGCCGGATACGCCAAGCATTATCCGCACGCTGGAGTCCGTGCTCGCGGCGAACCCGGACCATCCAGGAGCGCTGCACCTTTACATCCACGCCGTCGAAGCGACGGATGCGGGGCGCGCGGAAGCAGCGGCGGACCGCCTGCGCCCGCTGATGCCGGGGGCAGGGCATCTGGTGCACATGCCCTCCCACGTCTACATGCGGGTGGGCCGCTACGCCGACGCCTACGCCGTCAACGTGGCCGCAGCCCGGGCGGACGAGAACTACCTGACCCAGTGCCGCGCCCAAGGCATCTACCCGCTGCTCTACTACCCCCACAACGTCCACTTTCAGGTGTGGGCTGCCACTTTCGAGGGCCGCAGCGCCGTTGCGCTGGCCGATGCGCGCAAGCTGGCCGGCCACTCACACCTGGAGCCGGAGGTGTTCGGCTTGCCAGAGCTTTTCGAACTGCAGCCATTATTCGTACTCGTGCGCTTCGGGAAGTGGGATGAAGTGCTGAAGGAACCTCGGCCACCCGCGCAGGCCCGCCTCATGAATGCCCTGTGGCACTACGCCCGGGGACTGGCCTTCCAGCACCAGGGTGACCCGGGACGTGCGGGCAAGGAGCTGGCTGCGCTCCAGTCCATCGCACTGGAGCCGGGGCTGAAGGACAAATACACAGCCTTCGCCCCCACGACCCGGCTGATAACGATCGCCGAGCAGGTGCTCGCTGCAGAGCTCGCTGCCGGCAGCAAGCGCTATGACGAGGCAATCGCGCGGCTCCAGCGGGCCGTGCTGCTCCAGGATGGCCTGATGTACAACGAACCACCCGACTGGTACTTCCCGATACGCCACTATCTGGGCGCTGTCCTGCTGCAAGCGGGATTTCCCCGGGAAGCCGAGGCGGTTTACTGGCAGGATCTGGCGTTGTATCGCGAAAACGGCTTCTCCCTCCTGGGCCTGCAGCAGGCTCTGGAAGCCGAGGGCCGCACGGGCGAGGCCGCGGGCTTTGCCGAGCGGCAGCGCCGCGCTTTCGCCCGGGCCGACGTGCAGTTGACGTCGTCCCGCTTTTGAAGCCCTCGCGACCCGTCGAGCAGGGAACAACATGACGAAGCCCGACAAAGCCGCCAGCACTGCCGCCTGGGTAATCGTGGGCAGCATGCTCATCCACAACATGAATGCCCTGTGGCTGGAACCCACCTATCTCGGCTTCGTGGACAAGGCGCGGGACTACGGGGACATGAGCAAGATCCTGAACGCCCAGTTCTCCTCAACACGCTCATCCGCAGCGTCGTCAACGTGCTCGCAATCGTGGGCTTGAGCTGGTTCGCGGGACAACTGGCCTGGCTTACGCGGCAGCCGCGCTGGGCGTGTACCTGCGGTCAGATCGCGCCTGAAGGCGCTCCTACGCAACCGGCACCGGCACGAGCGGCACCGGAGGCAGATTGGGTATCAGCGGCATCGGCCAGAAGCCGGGAATTTCCTCGACACGTTCCAGCCAGCGGCACACGTGGCCGAAGGATGAGGTGTCTACGCCGCCCTCTGCAGCCAGCGCCACGTAGGGGTAGCAGGCGAGGTCGGCGATGGTGGCATGCTTCAGGGCCAGCCACTCCCGGTCTGCCAGGTGCTCGTCCATGATCTTCAGGATGCGATAGCCGGTGCGCACGGCCTGGTCGTAGCTCAGGGGCCAGCCGAGCAGCTTGATGGCCCGGGGCATGGCGAGGCCGTTCTGGATCTCGTTGGCCGACACCGACAGCCACCGGACCACGCGAGCCAGGCACAGGGGGTCCAGCGGTGCCCAGGCGTGGGACGTGTATTCCGCGTAACGGCCAGCAAGGTACAGCAGGATGGCGTGGGAATCGGTGAGCACGAGGTCCCCGTCAACGAGTACGGGGATCTGGCCGAAGCGGTTCCGCGCCAGAAAGGCTGTGCTCAGGTTCTCGTTGGAGCGGAGGTTGACGGCCCGGGTCTCGTAGGGCAACCGCAAGAGGCGCAGGAACAACTCCACCTTGTAGGCATTGCCCGAGCCGAGACTGGAATAGAGCGTCAGATTCATTGGTCACCTCCCTGAAGCGCAGTCGCGCATCGTCGGCTAATCTTGATCAGTGGTCCACCGCCATAGCACTCGGCCGACAGCCAGACACTGGCGGGACTTCAATTGTAGGAGCGCCTTCAGGCGCGACGGCTATCTATCGCGCCTGAAGGCGCTCCTACAAGGCACTCCTACGCCAGTGCGGGGATGACCTGGGCCCCGATAAGCCGGATGCCTTCCGCGGGTTCGTCGTGCAACTCCAGCACGATGTCTGTGCAGCCGGCGTCGCGCATTCTCCGCAGGTGGGCCACAAAGCGGGGAATATCGGCGGGCGTGCCCGCCAGCGTCAGGTTGTCAACGCAGGAATCGAGGAGGGCATCCGGAACGCCCGGCACGGACCAGGTCTTCTTCGGCACCATGCCGTAGATCTCGGCCTTATGGGCTTCGATCACGTCGTACTCCGCATCGGTCATGAAGGTGTTGAGGACCCAGCGGCGAAAGAGCCCGCGATAGCCGAGCCACATCTTCGCCTCGCGCACAGCGCGCTGCCGGTCTGCATAGACGTGCCAGGCCACGAAATTGTAGTAACGAAATGGCTCTGCAGCGCGGCCAAACTCCCGGAGATGGTTGCGCACCCAGCCGATGCGTTCCGCACAGATCGGCGGAGTGAGATCCGAGAGCATGATCCCGTCCCCGAGACGCGCCGCCATACGCAGCATCTGGGGCTTGTTCACGGCCACGTAGATCGGCGGCTTCGGCGCCTTCGCCCAGAACGGGTTGTAGTTCTGCACCCGGTGGATCTGGCCCTCGAAGGAAAATGGGGTGCCCGGCGTGACGCGCTTCAGGATCTCCACGCACTCGCCCACCGCCCGCACCCGCCGGTCTGGTTTGATGCCAAGGGCCTGCAGCGCCTCTCCGCCCCCACCCACGACGATGCGGGCCCGTCCGCCTGCGTACTCATTCAGGGTGAGCAGCCCGGTGGCAATGCGAACCGGGTGCGTGTCATAGGGATTGACCGCGATAGCGCCGAGTTCAATGCGCCGGGTGGCCTGGGCCGAAGCCACCAGATTGGACCAGGGATCCCGGGAAGCCAGATAGCTGGCCGTCCATACGGCCCCAACGCCGCACGCCTCCGCCTGCACAGCGAGCTGCGCCAGTTCCGCAGGAGTGGACAACGCATTCAGAACCACATCGATATTCATCGAAAAAGGTACCGGACCTTAGTTATCTTGGTTTCTTTAGTTATTCTGACGCAGCACAATAACTAAAGAAACCAAGATAACTAAGGTCCGGTACCTTTCATGCACTACGTCACGGCAGACGAGCGCCAGCTGGTCATCGACAAGTGGCAGAACTTCGCCAAGGCCTTCTGGACCCGCTCCGGCAAGGTCGAGGATGTCCCTGCGTCCATCGTTAATCGCCTGATCGCCGCCTGCTCGTCCGCCGGCGACTTGAGCGACATCGACCAGCACTTCGAGCGGTTCTGAGACCGCGCACCCGGATGCGCATCCACTTCATCTTCGAGCCCGACTCCCCCCAGCGCTTCCGGGAGCTGGGCCTGCTGGCCGAGCAACTGGGCTTCGATGCCGTCTGGGCGCCTAACATCCTCTCCGCCCGGGACCCCTTCCTCGCCTTCTCGCTGCTGGCCCGGGACTCCCGTACCGTGCGCATGGGACCCGTGGCTATCAGCCCGTTTGAGCTGCACCCGCTGAAGATGGCGAACTCCCTGCTCACCCTGAGCGAACTCTCGGGAGGCCGGGCGAACCTGGTCATCGGCGGTGGCGGCGGCACCATGATCGGCATGGGCCTGAAGCCGGACCGGCGGGCCACTCACCCGCGCATGATCCGTGGCGTCCGGGAGTGCGTGGAGTTCCTGCGCGCCACGTCGCCGACCACGCCGCTGACCTTTAGTGGCGAATTGTTCCAGGTGCAGAACTACCTGCCGGACTGGGCCACCGCGCCCGCACCGCGCCTCTACGTGGCAGCGAACCGGCCGCAGATGCTCAGGCTGGCTGCCGAACTGGCCGACGGAGTAATGCTGAGCGACATCTCGCTCCACCAGATCGGGGCCACCGTCACCACACTCCGCGAAGGCCTGTCCTCCCGCCGGAGCGGCTGCAGCCGCGACCTGGCCATCAATAACCTCCTCGCCTGGCACGTGAAGCCAGACCGCGCGGCCGCCTACGCAGAAGCGCGCCGCAAGCTCTGGGTGCGGGGCATCTGGGAACGGGCCCGCAACGCACCCTTCGTTGACGCAGCGGCCTGCGACCTCATCGAGCACAACCTGCCCGGCCTGGCGCTGGCTTATCAGCGTGGCGAGGATCCGCTGGGCGTCGTGCCGGAGAACATCCTGAACGCGTTGGTGGATGGCCTGACCCTCACGGGCGCCAGCAAGCACCTCACGCCGATCATCGATGAACTGCTGGCGTTTCGTCGCGCCGGTGTGACGGAGGTCGGCCTGCGTCTTTACGGCGATCCCGAGGCCGCAATCCGGCTCGTGGCGGAGGGCGTCGCTGCCGCTCTCCTGTAGCAGCGGCTTTAGCCGCGACAATCGCGGACAGCCTCGTTGCCTCAAAGGTCGCGGCTGAAGCCGCTCCTACCGGTTAGAGTAGCTGCTCTTTGCACCTTGATAGGGACCACAGACCATGGCCACTGACAAACCCACCACCCTTATCGCCGCCCTCCTGCTGAGCTGCGTTGGCGTCTTTGCCATCATGGCCGGGCCCATCATGACGGAAGTGCTGGTCGCAGCCCTCGGTCTACCCGCCGACGCTGCCGGTCAGATATTCGCTGTCGAGGCTCTGGGCACCGCGCTGGCGCCGCTGGCAGCCACGTTGTGGATGGGGCGGGTCAAGTGGCGTAACGCTGCGATCTTTGCCCTCCTCGTGGTGGTGGCAGGCAACGTGGTCTCGAGCTACCAGACCACCGCGGGCGCCCTGACCGCCCTGCGTTTCGCCGTCGGCTTCCTGGGCCAGGGCACGGCGTTTACGCTGGCCATCGGCATCATCAGTGGCTCGGCCCAGAAGGACCGGAACTTCGCGTTTCTGATCGCCGCGCAGGTGGTGCTCGGCGTGCTGTGCTTCCTGGTGTTGCCGTTCCCCAAGGACGCTGGCGTCGGTGGCGTGCTGCTGCCGCTTGCCGGCCTGGCCCTGCTGACCCTGGCCACGGTGGGCTGGATCCCGCAACCCGCCGCCCCAGGCGCCGGTCATCAGGCCGCCGCGGGCGGCGGCTCCGCCGGTCCGGCCTTCATGGCTCTCGCCGTGATGCTGATCTGGTGCACGGGCCTCGGGGCAATCTGGGCCTTCGTCAAGCTGATCGGCTCGTCCGGCGGCATCGATCCCGCGCAGGTGGGCCTGGCGCTGGGTATCTCCACGGGTGTCGCCACGACGGGCGCCCTGGCCGCCTCGTGGCTGGCAGACCGCATCGGCCGGATCATTCCCGTCACCGTCGCGCTGCTGGTGCAGGTAGCGATGATCTTCCTGCTCCAGGGGCAGATGAGCTTCCTGCAGTTCGCGGTCACCGCTGCCATCTTCCAGATCTTCTGGAACCTGACGGGACCCTACCTGATGGGCACCATCGCGCTCAGCGATAACACGGGCAAGGTCAGCCTGCTGATTCCGACGGCGCAGATCGGCGGCTTTTTCCTGGGGCCGGTTATTGCCGGCCAGTTCCTGACGGGCCAGGGCTTCGGACCGGCGAATACGGTGGCGATCATCTGCTGCCTCGCTGCCCTGGCGTTGTTTATCCCGACGGCGCTGCGACTGAACAAGCGACTGGCGGGGCAGGTCGCACCCTGAGTCATAGCCAGGCGAAGAGAACAGCGAGGTACGCCGCTCAGGCGGTCGGCGTCGCCAGCGCCGGTACGGTCCGCAGGTAGTCGTAAATCGCACCCAGGTCCGCGTCGGTCATGGCGGCGTAGGCGCTCCAGGCCATGATGGTGTTCTCCTCGGGAAGCACCCGCTCCGGCGAGGCGTGCCGGCGAAACAGCGCGATGAATTCCTCGCGGCTCGTTCTGCCCAGGCCCGACGGGTGTGGCGTCAGGTTAGAGGAGAGGCGGAGGCCGAAGGGGCCACGAAATTCGTTCCCCCCCGCAAACAGGCGGCCGGGAATCGGCTCCGGGCTCTGCCCATCGCGCGGCGAATGACAGAACGCGCAGCGGCCAATCGTGGCCAGGTACTGGCCGTAGGCGACACTGTTGGTGGGATCCGGCTCCGGCACCTTGGCGGTCAGCGGCTGGGGTACGAGGCGGATGAAGAGATTGACGGGGAAGTCGACCTGCTTCGCCGGGTGCGACCGGGAAACGGCCGGCAGGCTGCGGATCCACACGACGAGGCTGCGGGCGTCCTCCTCGCTCAGGTGGCGAAAAATGAAGTAAGGCATGATCGGGAACAGTGCGTGCCCGTCCCGGTCAGTGCCCTCCCGCACCGCACGCAACAAGTCACCGTCCGTCCAGGTGCCGACGCCGGTGTCCCGGTCCGCCGTGATATTGGGAAAGCAGATTTTCCCGGGAAAGTCAGCGGCCAGGCCGGCCATGGACTGGCCCGCGCCGAGGCAGTCCGTGCGTCCGGCGCCCGTCGGCGGCACGGAGGGTGCGCTGTAGGCCGTCCAGTCCCGGTCGGAATGGCACTCGCTGCAGAGCAGGACGTGCTGAGCCAGGTAAGTGCCCCGGGCCAGCCGGACCGGCGTGACCGCGATGACCTCTGCGCTGGCCGGTTGGCTGCGCGGGAATACGGCGACCAGGTAGAGGGCAGCCCCGGCGACGCCGAGGAGCGCCGTGGCCGCGAGCCAGAGCAGGGCGCGCTTCACCGCGGCCTCGGCCCCCGCGGGGGCCTAGCGCTTCTTCCGGGCGGGCTGCGCCCTGGTCTTGCTGCGCGTCTTGCTCCGCGTCATGCTCTTGCCACCCGACTTTTCCGCCAGGTACTCGTCCCGCACCATTTCGATGTCGATCATCAGCGAGGCCGTCATGCGGGCCGCCTGGATGTACTCATTCAGGATTTCGTCGGTCAGGGGCAAAAGTCCCCCTTTGGTGCGCTTCGCCGTCACGGCCTTCCAGAGCTTCTGCTGGCGCTTCTGGGCAGAGACAGTGGCGTTGTCCACGTAGGCGAGATGCTTGTCGATCAGGGTGGCCATGCGAAATCCTCAACTGCGGGTCAGGGGACGATAAGGGGGAGGCCTGCACAATTCAACCGCAGCGCACTGTAGCGCACGAGGCCCCCAAATCATGCCCGTCCCCTCCCCGCCCCAGGCGGCGGCAGGCCAGCCGGACCACCTGCCGCTTGACTTCAACGGGATTTGAAATATCTTTCGCCCGGACCTCGTTGACCACAGGATCTTCTGCGATGGCTAAGCGTGAAGCTGACTCACCTGAATTGCAGTGGGACAATCCGGAAGAGGCTGCAGAAGCCGAAGAGGCGGCGGCAGAGTTCCAGCAGGGTTCGGCGGCGCCATCGCCCCGGCCCGGATTTCACCTCGTGGCAGCCCGCAAGATCGAGGAAGCCCGTGAGCGCCGTCTGCTCCGGGAAGCGCTCGAGGACTTCGACGACTACGACGTGTGAGCGCGCTGTAGGAGCGCCTGTAGGAGCGCCTTTAGGCGCGATTCGATATTGAATCGCGCCTAAAGGCGCTCCTACAGGCGCTCCTACAAGGCGCTCCGGGAACATGGTGCGCTGGTAGCATGGCCGGGTGAGTGTGTTGCAGCCATGGCTGGAGATCTACCTGACAGGACTGTTCACCCTGTTCGCGATGATGAACCCGCCGGCTGCCGTTCCCCTCTTTCTCACCCTCACCACCGGCATGTCCGACCGGGACCAGGCGGCTGTCGCCCGGCGGGCGGCTGTAAATTCCGGCATTGTGTTGCTGGCCTGTCTCGCGGCGGGCGCCCTGGTACTGGAGTTTTTCTCGATCTCCCTGGCGGCCTTGCGCGTGGCGGGCGGAATGATCATTGCATTCCTCGGTTTCCGCCTCCTGTTCGAGAACGAAGATCTCCACGGTCCTGGCCCGGAGACCCCGGTACGCCGGCAGCGTGACCCGTCGCTGGTCCCGCTGGCGATTCCAACCCTGTCGGGGCCGGGCTCCATGTCGGTGGTGATCACGGGCTTCACGAAGATCGCCGGGGCCACGACGCTGGCCGAGCGGGCCGGGGGCTACGTCACGGCGGTCCTGGTGATCGTCACGGTGGCGCTCTCGGCCTTCCTGACGCTCCGCGCTTCACGGCGCGTGCTCGCGCTGCTCGGTGATGACGGCATCGCCTCGCTCAAGGGCATCATGGGCTTCCTGCTGGTCTGCATCGGCGTGCAGTTCGTCGCCAATGGCGTGGCCGAATTTGTCGCAAAAGGGACCGGGTTGTAGGAGCGCCTTTAGGCGCGATCATTGTCGGTTTCGCGCCTAAAGGCGCTCCTACCGGCGTGGTTGCAGCAGCTTCGCCACGAGGGCGGTCCAGCCGGTCTGGTGCGAAGCACCAACCCCGCGGCCCGTATCGCCGTGAAAATACTCGTAGAAGAGCACGTGATCCCGGAAGTGGGGGTCAGTCTGAAGGCGCGGGTGCTGGCCGAAGACAGGCCGCTGGCCATCGGGTCCGGCGAGGAATATGCGGGCCAGCCGGTTCGACAGTTCGTCCGCAACCTCCCCGATGGTCAGGAAATGACCAGAGCCCGTCGGGCACTCCACCTTGAAGTCATCACCGTAGTAGTGGTGAAACTTCTGCAGGGACTCGATGATGAGGTAGTTCACCGGGAACCAGATAGGCCCGCGCCAGTTTGAGTTGCCGCCGAAGAGACCCGTGTCGGATTCCGCCGGGCTGTAGGCGACGGACAGATCGCTGCCGTTGACCCGGAACACATAGGGGTGCTCGGCGTGGTATCGGGACAGGGCCCGGATGCCGTAGTCGGAGAGAAACTCCGTCTCGTCCAGCATGCGCTTCAGAAGGCACTTCATGCGGTGGCCCCGCAACAGGGACAGCAGCCGGCGGCTGCCCTTGCCACCCACGTCCCAGTGGGAGACCAGGGAGGCCAGGTCAGGCCGGTAATTCAGGAACCACTCCATGCGCTTCTTGAAGGCCGGCAACCTGTCCAGCAGTTCCGGGTCCAGGGTCTCGACGGCAAAGAGTGGAATGAGCCCGACCATGGACCGGACCTTCAGTCGCTCCATCTGTCCGTTGGGGAGGTGCAGGACATCGTAATAGAACTTGTCGGTGTCATCCCACAGGCCCATTTCGCTGTCGCCCACCTTCGTCATGGCCTCGGCGATATGCAGGAAGTGCTCGAAGAACTTGCTTGCGATGTCCTCGTAGACATTGTTGTGCTGGGCCAACTCCAGCGCGATGCGCATCAGGTTCAGGGAGTACATGGCCATCCAGCTGGTGCCGTCCGACTGGTCGATATGGCCGCCGGTGGGCAGTTCGGCGCTGCGATCGAAGACGCCGATGTTGTCGAGCCCGAGAAACCCGCCCTGAAACACGTTGCGGCCCTCCGCGTCCTTGCGGTTCACCCACCAGGTGAAATTCAGCATCAGCTTGTGGAAAACCCGCTCGAGGAAGGCCAGGTCACCCTTGCCCCCGTTCTGGGCGGGATTCTGGGCCCTGTCGATCTGGAACACGCGCCAGGCCGCCCAGGCGTGCACCGGCGGATTCACGTCACCGAACGCCCACTCGTAGGCCGGCATCTGGCCATTCGGGTGCATGTACCACTCCCGGGTGAGGAGGATGAGCTGGCGCTTGGCAAAGCCGGAATCGATCAGCGCAAACGGAATCATGTGGAACGCCAGGTCCCAGGCGGCGTACCAGGGGTACTCCCACTTGTCCGGCATGGAAATGATGTCGGCGTTGTTCAGGTGCTGCCACTCGAAGTTGCGGCCGTGTTTCCGGCCGGCCGGGGGTGCCGGCTGACCGGGGTCGCCGTTCAGCCACTCGGGCACGTCGTAGTAGTAGAACTGCTTCGACCAGATGAGCCCGCCGAAAGCCTGACGCTGCACGAGCCGGGCATCGGCGCTGGCTAGGCCGTGCTGGACGCGGGCGTAGAACTGATCCGCCTCAGCCTTGCGCTCGGCAAACAGGCGGTCGAAATCCGCAAAGGGCATGGCGGCCGGCTGGCGGCGCAGGCGCAGGCGGATTTCGGCGCTGCCCCCGGGGGCCAGCTCGAGCCGGTACCAGGCCGCGGCCTTGGTCCCCTGGCTGGCGGGATTCACCGCTGCCGTATCGCCATGGATGACCCGGTCGTGGAAGGCGTCCTTGTAGTGTCCCGGGCCCTCGAGACCGTAGAGCCGGCGCACGTTGGTCTCGTTCTCGGTAAACAACAGGTCCGGGGTGCCGTCGACGTAAAAGCGGTAGGTGCCGAGGGCTTCGTGCTCCACCAGCACCTCCATCTCGTCGACGCCGAGGAGCTTCGGCTTTGCCCCGCCCTGCCGGAAGCTCCAGGTGTTGCGGAACCAGAGCTGGGGAAGCAGATGAAGTGTGGCCGCCTCCGGACCGCGATTGACGGCGGTGACCCGCATCAGGATGTCTTCCGGCGCGCCCTGCGCGTACTCGACGACCACGTCGAAGTAGCGGTTGTCGTCGAAGACCCCGGTGTCGATCAGCTCCAGTTCGGGCTGGCCGATGCCCCGCTCCCGGTTCTCCCGTTGAAGCCGGGCGTAGGGGAACTCGCCCTGGGGGTACTTGTAGAGCATCTTCAGGTAGGAATGCGTGGGCGTGGCATCCAGGTAGTAGTAGAGCTCCTTGACGTCCTCGCCGTGGTTGCCCTCGCTGTTGGTCAGGCCGTAGAGACGTTCCTTGAGGATCGGGTCGCAGCCATTCCAGAGCGCCAGCGACAGGCACAGGTTCTGCGCCCGGTCAGACCAGCCGGCAATGCCGTCCTCGCCCCAGCGGTAAGCGCGACTGCGGGCGTGGTCGTGGGGGAAGTACTCCCAGGCGGTGCCCTGGGGGCTGTAGTCCTCCCGGACCGTTCCCCACTGGCGCTCGGACAGGTAGGGACCCCACTTCTTCCAGCCCTCGCCGGGAGGAAACTCCTGGCTGAGCCGCTCGTCTTCAGCCGTCAGTGGTGCCTTCGTCGATCCGGCGAGCTTCATGTCTGTTCCTCAAGTGCAAACCACGCGCGGAGTATCTCTGCCACGCTCCACGCCTGCGCACAGCACCCTCGGGGCCGGTGCGGGGCGTCACCGTCAAAAATTTCACTGACACTGCCGACGCAGGCTTCGGCCAGGTGGCTGCCGATGCCGGCGAGCAGCGCCTGGGCCTCGTCGCGGCGGCCGTGCACGCGATAGTGGGCCAGGACGAAGGGCCCCAGCAGCCAGGACCATACCGTCCCCTGGTGGTAGGCCCCGTCCCGCTCGACCGGGCCGCCGCCATAGGTACCGACGTAACCGGGCTGCCCCGCCGCCAGGCTCCGGAGGCCCATGGGCGTCAGCAGCTCGCGCTGGCAGGTCACCACGACCGCCGCGGCCATTGCCGGCTCGAGCAGGTCCGGCGACACGGACACGGCGAAGATCTGGTTGGGCCGCAGGCTCGGGTCGTTACCGTCTGGGCCATCCACCACGTCGTAGAGATAGCCGCCCTCGGCAAACCAGAAGCGCTGGCGGAAGGACTCCCGCACCCGGGCCGCGAGCGCCGCATAACGCCGCGCCAGAGCCGCATCCTCAACCCGCTCGCCGAGCCTCGTCATGACGGTCAGGGCGTGATACCAGAGGGCATTGATTTCCACCGGCTTGCCGATGCGGGGGGTCACCACCCGGTCGCCAACCTTCGCGTCCATCCAGGTGAGCTGCACGCCGGGTTCGCCCGCGCGCAGCAGGCCGTCTGCCGGGTCCACGCCAATGCCGTGCCGGGTGCCCCGCAGGTGCCAGGCGATGCTGTCGATCAGCCGGGGCCACAGCTCCCGCAGGAGATCCGCATCCCCCGTCGCCAGCAGATAGGCCTCCAGGGCGTGGAAGTACCAGAGTGTGGCATCGACGGTGTTGTATTCCGGTGCCACCCCCCCCTCGGGAAACCGGTTGGGCAGCAGGCCCTCCCTGAGGTGCCCGGCGAACGTCCGCAGAATGCGGGCGGCGACTTCCGGGCGGCCGGTCGGCAGGGTCAGGCCCGGCAGCGCGATCATCGTGTCCCGGCCCCAGTCCCCAAACCAGGGATAGCCCGCGATAACCGTGGCGCCCTGGCCACCCCCGCCGCTCCGGCTGCCCCGCGCCACGATGAACTGGTCGGCAGCGAGCGCCAGCTGGCGCACCCAGCCCGGCGCCCGGACCACAGGCAGGAGCAGGGCCGCACGCCGCCGCTGATCGGCGCTCAACGCGGCGTGAGGAAGTGCCACGGCGTCAGGTTCCGCCGTCAGGATCAGGGTCGCAGTGCCGCCGGGCGCCAGCTCCACGAGACCCTCAGCCGGCCGAAACAGGTCCTCCACGCTGTCCAGGCCCCGCTCCGCCTCGAGCCGGTGGTGGAAACTCCAGAACCAGTCACCGCGCAGCTCCCAGGAGGCTTCCGCGCAGAGCAACCGGTAGGCGCGTGCGCCGGGGAACGCGTCGACCTGGATGCCCTCCGGCACCCGGGTGGTCGCCAGCGGCCACCCGCCCCGGGCATGGGCGTGGTAATCCCGGTAGGTGCACAGCGGTGACAGCCGAAGGCGCAGCGGTGCGCTCGCCCCGTCCAGGTGGAAACGCAGGTAGGTGGTGTTGACCCCCTGCCCCATCCAGACCGACTGGGTGAGTCGCGCATCGCCCAGGGCAAAGGTCCACTGGGGGATGCCGCCATTGAGCATGAAGGACTCGTGGTAGCGCCAGCCGTCCGGGTGGACGGTGCCGCTGGCGTATTCGTGAGTACTGAGCCCGTGGGTCCGGCCCTGATACTCGACCTGCACATCAAGACCGGCGACGAGGACCGTGCGGCCCAGCGGCGGGTCCAGTGCCGCCACGAGCAGACCGTGGTAGCGGCGGGTGGCGGCACCCGCCACCGTCCCGGAGGCGTAGCCACCGAGGCCGTTCGTCACCAGCCATTCGCGATCGACGGCGGCCGCGAAGTGACTGCAAGTGGCGCGATCAAGGTCGATCCGGGGCACGCCATCGGCGCGCCCGCGTGCCGGATTACGGAGGGCCCTTCCCACAGTCATTCCTGACGGTCAGATCGGGTGGAGAACCCGGCGTTCCCGGGGGAACCAGCGGTCACCGAACCAGTGATCGAGGGACAGGCGCCCCGGCCCATAGACGGCCAGCACGATGAGCATGAAGCCCCAGAGGTAATGCTGGCCCACTGCGGCCTCGAAGCCCGGTTGCAGCAGGACGTGAGCGTAGGCAACGACCGCCAGCAGATTCACGGCAAACAAGCCCAGGGCTGCCGCGCGCCCGAACAGACCGAGAATCAGCAGCACCGGAAAAAACAGCTCGCCGAAAGTGCCCGCCGCCGCCGCCACTCCCGGCGACAACAGCGGCGTGTGGTACTCGTCCTGAAACAGGTACAGCGTCTGCTCCCAGTCGCTGAGCTTCAGCCAGCCGGACTTGAGGAACTGCCAGCTGACCCAGCACCGCGCTCCCAGCGCGACCAGCGGCTGGCCGGCATCGAGAGTGCGGTCGAGAAAACCCAGCAGGCTGCCAATCGCAGCATTGATCTTCATGCAGTGACGTCCCCGGCCAACCGGCCGCCAGATGCAAAATCGGTAATCACCCCGCCGCTAACCCAGCGCAGGAGCAGCGCCCCGAGCTGGTCCTGCTCCGCAGCGGGCAGTGCGGCCGTGGACTCTGCCAGAGTACCGCCAGCGCGCAGGGCCTCGAGCCAGAGCAGGTCCAGCGGCAGCAGCCGTTGCAGTTGCACGCCAGCGGCCAGCCGCCGGACGAGCAGACACTCCTCGCCCTGCACTCCTCGCGTTACCGGCTGCCGCGCCTGGTGGGCTTCCCAGAGCGCGAACACCCCGTACTCCGTCCGCAACAGGCGAACGGAGGGGTGCAGGGCGAAGCGGATCTCGCCCTGGCTGTCAGCAGGCACCGCGGCCAGTGCCGCGAGATCCACCACGCTGCTGCTATCCGTCGCCACCAGGGCCTCCTGCACGGCCCACTCCAGACGCGCCACGGCGATGAGGTATTCATCCTCCGAACCGCGCAGGTGTTCGGCGAGATAGGCCGGGAGGCGAGTGCCGATGTGAAACAGATTTCCGGCGGGTGACGGCCAGGCCCTCTGGTAGGTCCAGGCCAGGCTCCGGAACTCCTCGCCGCCCATGCACGCCAGCAGCACCGGGAACGCCGCCTCCAGAGCCAGCGCGAAGGTTTCCCGCGCGTTGGTGCGATAGATGGCGAGCCGGCGGTCGACGTCGAGGCCGTTGGCCACGACCTGGGAGCGAAGTCCGGCGGAGTTCCGGTACAGGATCTCCCGCACGAACTGGCGCTGCAGCTCCTTCAGGGAGAAGTCCTGCACGGCCTCAGGCGACGCGGGCATGGGCACCCTCGGCGCGTCGCCAGGTGAGACTGGCCTGCTCGTCAGCCCGGGTGGCCTCGGCCACCAGGCGATCCAGGCTTGGCAGCTCCGCGTCCCACTCGATCAGGGTGGGCTTGGGACCCAGCAATCCCAGTGCATCCCGATACAGCGTCCACACTGCGTCGGTCACCGGGGCACTGTGTGTATCGATCAGGATGCCGTCCACCGCCGTGTGGCCGGCCAGATGCACCTCGCCCACCAGTTCCGCCGGTATCCCGCGCAAATAGTTGTAAGCCGGGAAGCCGTGGTTCTCGGCACTGACGTAGATGTTGTTCACGTCGAGCAGGATGCCGCAACCGGCCCGCCGGGCGAGCTGCACAAGAAAGTCCCATTCGGTCATCTCGGCACCGTCGAATTCCAGGTAGCTCGAGACGTTTTCCACGAGGATCTGCCGGCCCAGAAACTCCTGCACGGCCGAAATCCGGGCGGCCAGATGGCGCAGCGCCGCCTCGGTGTAGGGCATGGGCAAGAGGTCGTTCAGAAAGAGGCCGTCCGCCGAACTCCAGCAGACGTGTTCAGAGACCAGCGCCGGCTCAACCCGCTGGACCAGACGCCGGAGGCGGCGCAGGTGCTCGGGGTCCAGAGGATCGCTGCCACCGAGCGACAGCCCCACCCCGTGCAGGCTGACGCCGTAGTCGCGCCGGACGGCATCAAGCACCTGGAGCTGGCGCCCGCCGTCGGCGAAAAAATTCTCGCTGTGCACCTCGACCCAGGGAAGGTGGGGCCGACGGGCCAGAAACTCGTCGTGATGAGTGCTCCGCAGGCCGATTCCGGCTTGCGCCGGAATCGGCCGGGAGGCCGTCGCAGGCATCGTTGCCGATGCCTGCATCACTCAGGAAGCCTTCTTGCCGGCAGTGGTCGAGCCGCCCAACTTGGCGCACTCGCCCTGGGGGACTTTTTTCCACTCGTTCAGGTCATTGCTGGTCTTGGCCTGGCCCTGGCAGGAATGGCCGTTGGCAGCGCAGCCGTTCTCGCCTGCGGCGGCGATGCCGTAGCACTTCTCCGTGGCAGCACCGGCACCCTCATGGGCGCCACCCTGGGCGGTGACAGCGCTGAAAGCCAGCAGTGTGCCGATGGCCGTGGACATCAGAATTGAGGTGGTCTTCATTAGCAGTAGTCTCCTTGGATTATGGGGTGGTTGATTCTTGCTTATCGTCGGGTCTCGCTGGCTTAGTGGGGGACCCCCTTCAAAACCTTACAAGACCCGTGGCCGATACTACTGCAACCCACATGACAGGCCAGCCATGTTGCATCTGCCCAGCCCTGTTGCATCTGCAAAGGGTCGCTCCGACGAACCTTCCCGGCGCAACTCTGGCGCTGATGAACGAGGAGCTGCCGTGCACCCCACAATCCCCTCGCCCCTGCTCAGTTTTAGCCTGCTGCTGGCCCTCAGCCTGGCCCTGCCCGCCTGCGCCCGGGAGGCACCGCCCCCGACGGCAGGGGCCGAGCCCGCAGGGGCTCGTGTCTACACCCTCACCGAGGCCAGCCCCGACGGCATCGGCAAGGTGTATCAGGGCCGGGAGATCTCTTTCGTGATGGGGCATCGGGGTGCCGGGTGGCTGGAGCGGCCCACCCGGGAGGCGGAGGAGCGCACCGACCTGCTGCTGGACAACCTGCCGCTAGAGGCCGACGACGTGGTCGCCGACATTGGGGCGGGCACCGGCTACTTCAGCCTGCCCATCGCCCTCCGGGTGCCCCAGGGCCGCGTACTGGCCGTGGACATCCAGCAGGAAATGCTCGACATCGTTGCCAGTCGGGCGAAGTCGGCAGGCATCGCCAACGTGGAGCCCCTGCTCGCGACCGAGACGGACCCGCGGCTACCCACCGGCGCCGTGGACCTGGTCTTGATGGTGGATGCCTACCACGAGTTCTCTTATCCCCTCGAGGTCATGACCGGGATCGTGCGGGGCCTGAAGGCGGGAGGCCGGGTGGTGCTGATCGAGTACCGGGGTGAGGATCCGCGGGTGCCGATCCTGGAACTGCACAAGATGACCCAGGTTCAGGCCCGCAAGGAAATGACCGCTGTGGGCCTGGAGTGGGTAGAGACGAAAGACGTGCTGCCCCAGCAGCACTTCATGGTGTTCAGAAAACCGTAGGGCGCCCTGTAGGAGCGCCCTGTAGGAGCGCCCTGTAGGAGCGCCTTCAGGCGCGATTAAATATCGATCGCGCCGGTCGGCACTCCTACACCACCTCATCGATCGCGCCTAAAGGCGCTCCTACACCACCTCGACGTAGACGACCGGGATGTTCTTCCGCTCCGCGTAGGCCGAGGCAAACTGGGTGGCCACTTCCTCGTCCATGGGCTCGCCACTCAGCAGGGTCCTGAAGGTCCAGGTCCGGGTGCGGATCTCGCCGCCGAAGACCCGCTCGATCGTGGCGAACGTCGCCGGGGAGCCGGGACGCCGCTGGCAGTACACCCGCAAAAAATCCCCGCCGGCACACGTCACGTCCTGATCCCGAATCACCCGCACTGTCATCGCTCGCTCCTCACCACAACCAGGGAACGCCACGTCACGGTGGCGTCTGGAAAAGGAGTAGCAAGGGTTGTGCCAGGCCTACGGGATCACACCTTTAGCCCGTAGCGGCGCCCTTATGTGAAGGGCGGTGGCAAAAATTGTCAGTTACTGACGGCCGCCACCGGCTGCGCCCATTCCCGCTACTCCTTCCGGGGACGCAGGCTATAGTCAGCCTTTCCTGATCTACCCGGGGCCCCGTCATGTTCGGCCAGCCAGCCAGCGTCCCAGTGGACGACTTCGACCTGGAAGCCCGCTTCCAGGGCCTCATTGCCCGGGTCAACGACAAGCTGCCACTGACTGTCGTCGCCGTGGCCCCGGAGCTGGCCGAGCCCAAGTCGTTCCTCAAGATCCTGAAGGCCCGGCATATGAACTGGGAGACGGAGCGCTACCGCAAGGTCTTCGGCATGCGCTTTAACGTGAAGTTTCCACCCCTCGACCAGATGAACTTCATCATGTATCCCAAGCCGGGCTATGACATCCCGATCTTCCTGTTCTTCTGCCTGCTCACCGGTCGCAAGGCCATCTGCCACGTGAACGTGAACTGCGCGTCTGCCGACGTGGCCTACCAGCAAAAGTGGGTCGCGCCGTTGGTTGCCGCCCAGGCGAAGCACGGGTCCTTCGAGTGTGACGACCGCTACCCGGAGTGGATGCAGAAATGGCGCACACCAGCCGGGATCTTCGGCATGTTTCCGAAGGAGCGTTTTTCATCCTTCATGAACTGCGGACTGGAGTACCTGGACATCTACCTGGATCTGGCGCGCGCTGCAGAGCCGGTGCGGGATCCAGAACAGCTGGCGCGGATCGGGAAGTTCCAGGGGCAATTCGTCGAGGATATCCGCACTCAGGACAAGGCCCAGGGCATGATGGCCAAGATGATCGGCAAGGACACTGCGAAGCGGATCTTCTACGAGGTGACGACCTGAAGGACAGCCCTGGTTACTCTTCCGTAAATTGCAGCTGGAGTCCGCCGACCAGCGCCGGCTCGAGGTCCCGCACCTGCCAGCCGTCGGCCCCTTCGCGCACCGGGCCACTGAAGGCCGCGTCACCGAGCCGCTGCCCTTCGTCAAACAGCGCGTCCACGCCGAGCGAGAGCAGGAAGAAACCCTCGCCGTGGGCCGCGAGAAACCGGCCGGGCACCGAGTCGTCCCGGGTGGGCTGAACCAGCACGAGCCAGGTGTCGCCCAGCCGGAAACGGGCAGTGATGGCGCCTCTCTCCTTCAGTTCGTCGCGCTGCGCGACGGGCCTGCCCAGGATCCGCTCCCACGCCGGGACCGAAGCGTCCAGATCACGGACGATGAAGTTCAGATGGTGAATGCTGTGCGCCATGGCGACCCGTCCCGAGGCTGACCCTGATCCGGCAGTTATACTGCCTTATCGCGGCGCTCCTTCCTGCCGCCTGGCCCGTAGATGACGGCATCCCGGGTAGCTCGACCGACCGCCCTGACCCCGGAAGACCTGCCGGCCTTTCGTCCGGCCCTCCTGGGCCAAAAAGGTACCGGACCTTAGTTATTGGGTTTGTTTAGTTATTGGCTAAAATAACTAAACAAACCCAATAACTAAGGTCCGGTACCTTTTTGGTTCTACCGCCGCAGGCGGCCGCCGCCGGCCGGCATTCCACCGCCGCCGAAGCCACCACCCGCATCCGGCACGATCAGCGACGAGGCCTGTTCGCGGCGCATTTCTTCCAGCTTCTGCATCGTCTCGACCAGCGAACCGTTGGCTGCCTCGGCGAAGTTCTGCACCGCCTGCTCGAGGGAGTCGGCGGGAATCTCAAAGCTGAGGGGCAAGGCGCCCATGCGGGACATGAGCTGCGTCTGCCCCACATAGATCACCGGGCGCGCCGGGTCGGGCTTGCCCGTCTTGTCGATGGGCGTCAGGCGCTGGATCGTTCCCACCCGCCGGTCGGTGAAGATTTCTTCCTGATAGAGGTCCCGTTCCTCCATCTTTAGTTCCAGATCAAGGGGTTCTTCAGCCATCAGCCTGCGTCCGCAAAAAAGGGTCGCAGAGAATACCAGACCAGCCACGGCAAGCCGTACTTGCCGGCCTGATATTGCTAGGATGTTTGCCATGCGAAACGAGAGAAAACGCCCTGTTCGGGATGGCTACCTGGGGTTTAGCGAGGTCGTCGTCAGCGTCAGCCACTTCGGCAAGGCAGCGGGCCTTACGCAGGCCGGGGGCTGGGAGCTGCTCCACGCGGGTCCGGGGGCCCCGGAACTGCACCGGGCCTGGGGCCTCAAACCCGAGGCCCGGATCGACGAGCAATTACTCCACGTCCCGTCCATGCCCTACGGCTACCTGCGCTTTACCCGCATCAGCGAAGTGGCGCAGCAACCCGTGCGCCCGCTGGACGCCCGGCCCTGGGAGACCGGCGGCCTCTGGCTGCTCTACACCCGCTCGGCCAACGCTGCGGCGCTCTCCCAGGCGCTAGCCGATGCGGGCTGGCCCACGGTGCGCGGCGTGCACGGTTTTGACTTCGGCGAACTGGCGGTGAACGAGGTGCACCAGCACGGGCCAGACGGGATGGTGCTGTCCATCATCGAACAGCTGAAACCGCCCCTCGTCCTTCCAGCGCCACAACTCACCCACGTCTTCAACGCCGCGATCGTCGTCCGGGACTTCAGCAAGACCCGGGAGTTCTTTGTCGACAAGCTCGGGTTCAGGCCCTGGATGGAAGTGGAGTGGAACGGGGACAACCCGGGGCTCACGCTGCTCGCCGATCTGGAGGCCTTCAAGGGCGTGAAGGCGATCAAGACAGTCATCGTGCACCCCCAGGGCGAGAACCTCGGTTCCGTAGAACTCATCGGCTGGGACGGCGCGCAGCCCGGCCGGGATTTCGCCGCAAGGGCGCAGCCCCCGAATCTCGGTGCGCTCGCCCTGCGCTTCTGCGTGGCCGATCTGACTGCGCATCTCGACCGGTTGGGTGGCCACGGCATCTCGCCCGTGCGGCCGGTGACCGAGCTCAGCCTGGAACCCTACGGGCGCGTGCGCCTGGCACCGATCCGGTCCCCGGACGGCGTGTGGATAGAGTTCTTCGAAGTGCTCGACTAGCCATCCCTTGAGCGCCGCCAAGGACACGCTTGCGTATCAGGACCTCTCACCGGACGACATACTGTCGTCGGTGGAGAGTCTCGGCTTCCACTGCGATGGCCGCCTGCTCACGCTCAACAGTTACGAGAACCGGGTCTATCGGGTGGGCATCGAGGATGGGCCACCGGTGGTCCCCAAGTTTTACCGGCCCGGCCGCTGGACCGATGCCGCGATCCAGGAAGAACACAACTTCACGCTCGAACTCGCCGCGGAGGAAATCCCGGTGGCGGCACCCTTCGACCGGGATGGCCAGACCTTGCATCACAAGGGTGCCTTCCGCTTCGCGGTTTATCCCTGCTTCGGCGGCCGCGCCCCGGAGCTGGACGACCTGCAACTGCTGCGCCAACTCGGCCGCTTCGTGGCACGCATTCACCTCTGCGGCCAGCGTGCCGCCTTCAGCCACCGGCCGCGGCTTGATGTCCATACCTACGGCGAGAAGCCGATCCAGTTCCTGCTTGACGCCGGCCTGATCCCCGATGACATCCGCGCCGCCTATGACAGCGTCTGCGACGCTGCGCTCGACCGGGTGCAGCTCTGCTACGAGCGCGCCGGTGAACACCGGGAACTGCGCCTGCACGGCGACTTCCACCCGGGCAACGTGCTCGTGCTGGACAAGGTCCTGCACATCGTGGATTTCGACGACACCTGCACGGGACCCGCGGTGCAGGACCTGTGGATGTTCCTGTCCGGCGATCGCCACGAGCAGACGCCACAGCTGGCCGAGCTGCTGGCAGGCTATACCGAGTTTCGCCCCTTCGACGGCGCTGAACTGCACCTGATCGAAGCACTGCGCACGCTGCGCATCATGCACTACGCGGCCTGGCTCGCCCGGCGCTGGGCCGACCCGGCCTTTCAGATCGCCTTCCCCTGGTTTGGCGGCCGCCGTTACTGGGACGACCACGTCCTGGCGCTGCGGGAACAGATCGCGCTGATGGATGAAGGGCCGCTGCGCTGGGAGCCGGCATGAGCGCCGCCTTCAGCGCCGTCGGGGACGGAACCGAATTTGCCGGCGTGGAGGGCAGCGCCAAGCTGCTCCGGCACGTCGCGATCGTCACCCAGTGCGTCCCGGACCTGGATCCGGTCGTGGCGGCCTGGACCGGTTACCTCGCCTATCAGGTGGTTGAGCGCGGTGAACTTGGGCCTGAGCTCTGCGCAGCCTGGAACGCGCCCGCTGCTGCCGGCCAGCGCTACTGCACCTTAAAGCCCGAAAGCGGCCAGGACTCTTATATACGCTTCGTCGAGACCGCCGATCCGGGCGGCTACGGCCCGCCCATGACGTTCGGCTGGAACGCCATGGAACTGCTGGTCCGGGACGTGGACGCCCTGGCCCAGCGTCTGCGCGGCTCGCCCTTCACCCTGCTGGGCGGCCCCGGCGATCTTTTCCCCCGGCCGCGGGCTCCCCGCGCCATGCAGGTGGTCGGACCCGCCGGTGAACTCATCTACTTCACCCGCATCCTGCCGGGCGGCAGCCGCTACGGACTGCACGGCGCCCGCTCACCGGTGGACCGGGTCTTCATCGTCACCGTGGGCGGCCCGTCGTCGGACGACATGCACGCGTTCTACGGCGGGACGCTCGGGCTGCGCATCATGGACCGCATGCCCTTCATCAATACGATCCTGGCCGATGGCTGCGCGGTGCCCCACGCCACGGTGTTTCCGACCTCGATCGCCAGGATACCCGGCCGCAGCTTCCTGGTGGAGATGGACGAATTCCCAGCCGCCGTGCTGTCCCGGCGACGGCGGGACGGGCACTTGCCGCCGGGCATGGCCATGGTCAGTTTCCTGGTGCAAAACCTCGATGACGTGCCCGTGTCGCTGCGGGCTCTGCCGCGCACTGCCACCGGAATTCCCTACCGCGGGCGACGCGTCGCGGTGATCGAAGGCAACGCCGGCGAGTGGCTGGAACTGATCGAGGGCGACCGCTTGCAGGAGCGCCTGTAGGAGCGCCTTCAGGCGCGATTCCCTAGTGATCGCGCCTAAAGGCGCTCCTACAGGCGCTCCTTCCACGCCTGACGTGATGCCAGCCGCGGAATCTCAATCGCCGGGCACCGGTCCATGATCACGGTGAGCCCCGCTGCGCACCCGCGCTCTGCCGCGTCCGGATTGATCACCCCGAGTTGCATCCACACGACCTGCGCCCCGATCGCAATCGCCTCGTCCACCACCGGTCCGGCGTCGACCGAATTACGGAACACGTCCACCATGTCCACACGCTGACCGATGGACTGCAGATCCGGGTACACGGTTTCACCCAGCAGCGTTTGTCCGGCCAGTTTCGGGTTCACGGGAAAACAACGGAAGCCGTGGGCCTGAAGGAAGCGCATGACGCCATAGGACGCACGGTGGGGTTTGCTGGAGGCACCGACCACGGCGATCGTCTTCACGCGACCGAGGGTGTCGGCAATGAGTTCGTCTTCCGAGTTCATGAATTCTCCTGTAGGGGCGCGTTGTAGGAGCGCCTGTAGGAGCGCCTGTAGGAGCGCCTTCAGGCGCGATTCAATATCGATCGCGCCTAAAGGCGCTCCTACCAGGCGTTTCTGCCGCACCCGGTCACAACCAGGTACGCGTGAGTTTTTCCGAGTCGGCCCAGAGCCGCGCCGCCAGTTTGTCGTCTTCCATCACCTTCTCAGGCGTTGCCACTGCGCAGTCGGCAAAATAGCGCCCACTGATCTTTGCCGTGTCCGGGTGCGCGGCCACATAGCAGGTGGTCGCGGCGCCCTGGGGAGTGGTCTTGATGCGGGACCTGAGCAACGGCCCGAGCAGCGGGGCGAGCAGCTGCTGCCAGGTGGGGATGTAGCGAATAATGTTGGTGATGATGAGGCCCGGGTGGACGGCATTGGCGGTGGTCCCGCTGCCGGCCAGCCGCTTCGCGAGTTCCCGGGCAACGAGTGCGTTAGCCAGCTTGGACTGCCCGTAAAACACCCGCGGGTCGTAACCCTTCTCACCGGTCAGGTTGTCGAAGGCGATGCCTCCCGGGGGCGCCCACTTGTGGGCGCTGCTGCTCACCATCACCACCCGGCCTGCGGGCGCGGCACGGACGGCGTCCAGCAGCCGGTGCACCAGCAGGAAATGGCTCAGGTGATTCACCACGTACTGCTTTTCCAGCCCCCGCACCAGCTCTAGCCTCGGCGGCGCCATGATCCCCGCGTTGCAGATCAGCATATCCAGGGGCACCCCCAGCTGGGTGACGCGCGCCGCGCACTCGGCCACGCCGTCAAAGTCCTCGAGTTCGCAGGCGAGAGGGGTCGCCCGGCCCGGGATCGACTCGCAGGCCGCCCGGGCCTTCTCCAGGGTGCGCCCGGTGACGAGCACGTGAGCCCCGCGCAAAGCCAGAACCTGGGCCGTCTCCAGCCCTATGCCCGACGTCGCCCCGGTAACCAGGGCGGTCTGGCCCTTCAGGTCCAGGCCGGTGGTGACCTCTTCGGCGGTGGTGGCTTTGTCAAAAGGATGCATCAGCGCCGGCCCAAGGGGTACGAGTCAGTATAATGCGCGCCACGTTTTCGGAAGCCACCCCCCGCACCCCATGTCCCTCGTTCGCCTTGATGACGTTTCGCTTGCCTATGGCGAGCAGAAGCTGCTGGTTCAGGTCGGGTTTGAAATAGACCCGGGCGAGCGCGTGTGCCTGATCGGCCGGAATGGTACCGGCAAGACCTCCCTGTTTCGCCTGATCACGGGCATCGTCCAGCCGGACAGCGGGCTGATCCAGTACCGCAGCGGCGTCGTCATGAGCACGCTCGACCAGGCCCTGCCGGAAAACGTGGAAGCCACGGTGCGGGAAGTGGTGGCTGAAGGTCTGGCGGACCTCAAGTCGCTGGTGACCGAGTACGAACGGCTCGCTCACCAGAACCTGGACAAGGCCGGCCTGAAGCGCCTCGACGACCTCCAGCACCGGATCGACGAGCTGGACGGCTGGAGCATCGATCAGCGGGTCGAACTCATGATGGCGGAAATGGCGCTGCCCCCCGACCAGCCTATTGGTGAACTCTCGGGGGGCTGGCGCCGGCGGGTGGGTCTCGCGAAGGCCCTCATCAGCAAGCCGGACCTGCTGCTGCTCGACGAACCCACCAACCACCTGGATATCGTCACCATCCAGTGGCTCGAAAACCGGATTCGTTCCTGGCAGGGAGCGGTGCTCTTCATTACCCACGACCGCGCCTTCCTCGACAAGCTCGCCACCCGCATCTGCGAGCTGGACCGTGGGCGGCTCCTGAGCTTCCCCGGCAGCTACGACGCGTACCTGGAGCGCAAGGAGAAGCTGCTCGAGGACGAGGCGACAGCCAACAAGCTCTTCGACAAGAAGCTGGATGACGAGGAAATCTGGATCCGCCAGGGCGTGAAGGCCCGGCGGCACCGCAATCAGAATCGTGTGCGGCGGCTGGAAGGCCTGCGTCAGGAGTACGCGGACCGCCTGACGCCGCTGAACCGGGCCCGGATCTCCATCGAAGCCGCCGACCAGTCCGGGCGCAAGGTGATCGAGGCCAGGCACGTCTCCCACGGGTTTCGCGGCGAGGAGCTGATCAAGGACTTCTCCTGCAAGATCATGCGGGGCGACCGCATCGGCCTGCTGGGTAACAACGGCGTCGGCAAGAGCACTCTGTTGCGCATCCTGCTGGGAGAAATCACGCCCCAGCACGGCATGATCAAGACCGGCACTGCCCTGGAGGTTGGCTACTTCGGCCAACTGCGGGAAAGCCTGGATCCCGAGAAGAGTGTGGCCTACATCGTCGGCAACGGCAGCGACTACGTAAAGATCAACGGCCACGAGCGGCATGTCATCGGCTATCTGCGGGGCTTCCTGTTTAGCGCCAAGCGGGCCATGACGCCGGTGAAATCCCTGTCCGGCGGCGAGCGTAACCGGGTGATCCTGGCGCGCCTGTTCACGAAGCCCACCAACTTCCTTATTCTCGACGAGCCGACGAACGATCTCGACGTGGAAACCCTCGAGGTGCTCGAGGACCGGCTGGACGAGTACAAAGGCACGCTGATCGTCGTCAGTCACGACCGGATGTTTCTCGACTCCGTCGTCACCAGCGTTTTCGCCTTCGAGCCCCGCGGCCGTATCGAACGCTATGTGGGGGGCTACAACGACTGGCTCCGCCAGGGTCGGCCCCTGGCGGAAACCGACAATCCCCATGCCGTGAAGGGCGGGGAGCCGCCGGCCTCGGCAGCCGAGAAGCGCAAGGAAGCCTCGCGCCAGGTTCGCAAACTGAGCTACAAGGATCAGCGGGAGCTGGACTCTCTCGCGGTACGGATCGAAGGCCTGGAAGTCGAGATCAAGGCGCTGGAGCGGCAGACCGGCGCCAGGGGCTTCTACGACAAGGCCTGGCACGACACCGTGCCCGTGCTCGATGCGTTGCGCGCCAAGCAGGCCGAACACGAGCAGGTCTCGGCCCGCTGGCTGGAACTGGAAGAGATGAAGGATCGGGCGTAGGTGGCCGGCAGCCTGGTCTTCGTCCTGTTCTTTGCCTCGGGATTCGCTGCGCTGACCTACCAGGTGGTCTGGCAACGGCTGTTAACCCTCGCCACGGGCCTCGATCTTCCCGCCGTCACCATCATCGTCGCCGTGTTCCTGGCGGGCATCGGCCTGGGCAACCTGGTGGGCGGCGGCGTGGCTGATCGCCTCTCTCCCGTGCGCCGTTTCGTCGCCTTCGCAGCGGCGGAAGTCGTGATCGCGGGGTTCGCCCTGGCAAGTCCCTGGCTCCTGGGTGATGTCCTGCAGTCTGGTGCGGCGGCCTCGCTGGGCTCGCGGGGCGCCCTGTTGGTCGGCGGGAGCTTCCTGCTGCTGCCGACCTTCTGCATGGGAGTCACCCTGCCCCTGCTCGCCCGCACGGTGTCTGATCGACTGCTGGAGGTGCCTGGCTGGGTCGGCGGGCTCTACGGCTGGAACACCCTGGGCGCCGCCGCCGGTGCCTGGCTGGGCACCGCCTTCCTGATCCGCAACGTCGGTTACGGCACGGCCCTCGTCTGGGCCGCCGCATTGAACGGGGCAGCGGCCGTCGCGGCCTTGTGGCTGGCCCAGCGGATCCAGCCGTCGCCACAGGTCAGGGCAGACCCGGAGCTGGAACAAGACCGACCCGCTAGCGGGGGCTTGCGAGTGCCCACCTTGTTCGGCCTGTACTTCCTCAGCGGGTTCATCGCTCTGAGTCTGGAACTCATCTGGTTTCGCGTCCTCGGCGTGGCACTGAAGTCAACGGCGTTCACGTTCCCCCTTCTGCTGGCGACCTACCTCGCCGGCCTCGGCGCGGGCAGCCTCCTGACCCGCCATGCGGCAGCGTCCAGCCGCGAGCCGCTCCGGGTCTTCTTGAGCCTGCAGGCTGCCATCCCGCTCTACGCCGGGCTGTCTGTGGCGGTACTTGTCAGCTTCCTCGGCATGGCAGACGTCTCATGGGCGTCGTCGCTCCGGGGGTACCTGGCAGCCTATGAGCCCATTCCATTCAACTTCGACTTCAGCGCGCTGTCGCCCGGACAACGGGCACTCTACCTGGGACTGCCAGCGCTGCTGGTGCTGGTGCCCACCGTGATGATGGGCGCGAGCTTCCCGTACCTGCAACGCGCGGTGCATTCGTCGGTCGCCACCGTGGGTCGGCGTGTCGGCCAACTCCAGGCTGCGAACGTGGCCGGTTGTGTCCTCGGGGTCGCGCTCACCGGCACCGTCTTTCTTGCTTTCCTGGGCACGACCGGTGCACTCCGCCTGCTGGTGCTCCTCGCGGCGCCATTCCTGTGGCTGGCAGCGCGGCCCCGGCCGGGACGTTCCCCTGCTGCAGTCGTCCTGGCGCGGGTCCTTGCACTGGCACTGCCGGCCGGCGTTGCGTTGCTGGTGCCGGGTCAGGTCGCCTTCTGGAGCGCCCTGCACGGGACACCGGCAGCCCGGATTATTCTCGCGGAGGACGGCACGGGACTCTCCGTACTGACCAACGAACGCAGCGATTTCAAGGGTCCCACGACGGTGTTTGTCAACGGGCTTGGTCAGAGCTTTGTCCCCTTTGGCGGAGGTCACACGGCCCTGGGCCTCGTGCCAGCGCTGTTGCACCCGCTGCCAGTCGACGTGGCAGTGATCGGCCTCGGCTCGGGGGACACGTTGTATGCCAGCGCCGCCCGCCCGGAAACACGGCGCATCGACAGCATCGAGATCAACGGCGCCCAGCTGACGACGTTGCGGGAACTTCATGCACGGAGGGGCTATGGTGGTCTCGACCGCCTGCTGAAAGACGGGCGCATTCACCACATCACGGGTGATGGTCGGCGTCATCTGCTCGACGCCACGCGCCGCTACGACATCATCGAGGCTGATGCCCTCAGACCCACCAGCGCCTTTGCCGGCAACCTTTACTCCCGCGAGTATTTCCAGCTGCTCCGCCAGCGCCTGAAACCGGGTGGCCTGGCCGTGACCTGGGTGCCCACCGCGCGGACGCTCGAAACCTTTGTTGCCGTGTTTCCCCATGTCGCCCGCTTCGACTTCGTGCTGGTCGGGTCAAACGAACCGATTGTTGTAGAGCGCGACGAGATCCTGCGGCGGGCCCGAATACCGGGCGTGGAGCAGCACTTTCTGGCGGCAGATCTGAATCTCGCCCCTTACGTGGCAACCCTGCTCCGTGACTACCGCCCTGTCCCCCGGGGAACCTCAAAAGACACGTCCGGACATAACAGCGACCTTTTCCCGCGGGACGAACTGGGACTACCCTAGGGAACGGGGATCGCGCTGTAGGAGCGGCTTCAGCCGCGATCCGCAATCGACATCGCGCCTGAAGGCGCTCCTACCAGCCGCTCCTACCCGTGAATCCGCGCTCCGCTGTCGTACGAACCGATCCTGAATCCACGAGAGATCCCTGTATGTATATCAATTTCTGGTACGCCGCCGACTGGAGCCACAACCTGACCGACGCGCCGAGGAAGGTGCGCATGCTCGGTCACGACATCGTCCTGTTCCGGGACTCCAAAGGCCAGGCCCACGCGCTCAGCGACACCTGTATCCACCGGGGCGCTTCGCTCTCGGCCGGGAAGGTGAAGGGCGACTGCGTCGCCTGCCCCTACCACGGCTGGCAGTACAACGGCGACGGCCACGTGCGGAAGATCCCGTCCCTCGGGCCCGGCAGCGAGAAGCAGGTGCCCCAGCGGGGCCGCATTGACGCGTATCCCGTGGAAGAGCACTACGGACTCATTCATGTCTTTCTTGGCGATCTGCCCGCTGCCGAGCGGCCGCCCATCCTCGAGGTACCGGAGTACGGTCAGAAGGGCTGGCGGCACACCATTGTCGACTACGGGTGGGAGACGAACTACGAGCGCAACATCGAGAACGGGCTGGACCCGGCCCATAACGAATTCGTGCACCCGACCCACGGCTACTCGGGCGAGAAGGACGACTACAAGGTCGGGGAGCCGACCATCGAGACCACGCCCTGGGGCTTTGGCTTCATGCTCAATTTCCAGGCCCCGCCCATCAAGAACCCGGTGATGCGCTGGGCGCGCAACTACGACGGCGACCTGGAGGCCGGCTCGGGGCACGTCGGCCCCAGCAACATGTGGACCAAGATTCACCTGACGCCCACGCGGTGGATCCACCAGTACATCTTCGAGACGCCCATCGACGAGTTCCAGACGAAGATTTTCCTGATCTGCATGCGGAACGTCCTGTTGCCGAAGTGGGTGGACAAGATCGTCAACAAGCGGAACTTCGCCATCGCCGAGCAGGATCGTGTGGTGATCGAGAAGCTGAAGCCGATGAAGACCCCCAACTCCCGGGCCCGGGAGCTGCTGATGCCCGCCGACAAGGTCATCTACCTGTACCGGGACAGCCTGGACGAGTGGACGCGCCGCGGCTGGCGCATCGACAGTGAAGCGCTGCGCCAGGCCAGTGCCCGGGGCGACGTGATGTACGCCATTCCCTCGCCGGCCCGGCGGGAGACGCGGGGCTGGGTGCTGGAGTCAGTGCCCCTCGTGCCCGCCTCCCCCGTGGAAACCGGCAGCAATCCGGTGCGGGTTGTGAAGGCCACAGGCTGAGCGGTCCTCAACTGTTTCCCCTGCTGCCGCGGCAATGGACTCCGGTCCTGCCGCTTCAGGAGCTCACGCGCAATCCCCAGCAGGTGGAAATCGCTGGCGAGAAGCTGGTGGTCTTCCAGAGTACGGCCGGCGCTTGGCACGCCCTGCTGGATAAGTGCCCGCACCGGGGTGCCTCCCTGGCCCTGGGCCTCGTCACCAGTGACGGCAACCTGCAGTGTCGCTATCACGGCTGGCGCTTCCGGGGCGATGGCGTGTGCGCCAAAGTCCCCCTGAATGAACTGACCGCGAAGGCGGTGGGCTCCATCGCGACCACGGCCGTGCCGGTGGTGGAATTGGCGGGGGCCCTGTGGATCTACACCGCCAGCCTGCAGGAGGTCCCAAACCCACCCGCGCCGGTCGTGCCCCCGTCACTGCAGGGCCTACCCCGGCAGTTCGGCACCTACTGCCAGCACTGGAACGCGCACTGGACGCGGGCGGTAGAAAACTTTGTCGACTTCGCCCACCCCTCCTACCTGCACCGGGACACCATCGGGTCCTGGACCCACGACTACGCCGAGAGCGGTGCCGTCGCGACGGTGGAGGTGCATCCGGAGTCCTGGGGCTTCACGACGCTGAATTACTTCACCAGCCCGCGGCAGGGCTTCCGCGTGGACTGGTACCGGCCAAACCTGTCCGTGATCAATTTCGGCAGCAGTGCGGACAGCAAGCTGCACGTGTTCTCGATCCCTGAGTCAGCCACCCGGACACGGGTGATGACGGTGCGCCACCTGCCTCCCGGTGTGGACGCCGCGACCTGGAGCGCCCGGGCCGCCACCGTGGACAACACCATCCTCGACGAGGACCGGATGGTGGTGGAGTCCCAGCAGGGACCGGTGGATGACGAGCAGGAGATTTCAGTCGCGACCGACGCGCCAGCCGTCGCCTTCCGGCGCTGGCATCAGGAAATGCTCAAGGCCCGCTGACTTTCCGGTCGAGCACCAGGCCCATGACCAGCGCACGGCCCTCCTTCTCGAGCCGCCCGGCCGAGGCCGCATCGGTGAGCAAGGAAGAACAGCGGCTTTGAGCCACCTCGGCAACCACGGCGGCAGGCTCATTGACGCCGGCGTAGCGCTGGCCTTCCTCGCTCATGCATTTGAGGTACGAGCGGTCGTCAGCCGGTGCACGGGCCGCCGATACTGGAGGCGACGGTGTAGCCACCTTGCGCTCCAGCGCCTCGGCCTGCAATTGCTGGATCTCCAGCATGGCCCGCTGGTCCAGAGCTGCCAGATCCTTTTGCAACACGGGTTCGGTGCTAATGAGCTCGGTCGTCAGCCACGCGTTCTGGGCATCGACGAAGACACTGCGGGGTGCGGTGCAGGCCTTCTTGGCAACCTCCGCGATCAGTGACGCGGACTCGCCAGTCTGCTGGTAGCGGCCAGCCGCCTCCAGGATGCAGTTGACGTAGTCGTCCCCCGCTTTAACTGCGACCGCCTGCAGGCCGGCGCGCTCGGTTGCGCTCGTGGTGAACTGGGCACAGCCAGACAACGCGACAAGAATTCCGACGACATAGAGTGCCTTGACCATCGGCGTGTTCTCCGGCTTGGCGGGTTGACGAGCGCCGGAGTCTAACCGCATCCGATCCGTGCATTCTAAAAACGCCTCGTTCGTGCGCTGGACGCCGCGACTGGCCTCTACCGGCCGTGGCCTCGGGGCATGCTGAACGCAGGAACCTGAGATTCGCTGGCGGTCATATGGGGTCTACAACCCCAGATCGTTCGGCCTGCGGGCGGCAGATAACTCCGCCCGTTGTACGAGAGCAACACGACCGCCGCACGGCAGTCGGCCATTTCTCGGTCTTTCAGGGGGAAAAAAGTAAACAAACCCGACGCCGTTGCGGCTAGACTACGCACCCGCGTCGGTCCCTGCGCAATGGCCGGCACGGTTCACAACGACATTGGCGCAACAAAGTAAGGAGACTAACTAATGATGACCAAGGGTATGGGGATTGCATTGCTTTCCGCAGCGGCTCTGCTCGGCGGCGCTGCTGCACAGGCCGGCGAACTGCCGTGGACCTACGGCGAGGTTGGCTACACGAAGGCCCCGGGCACGGAGGATTTCGACACAGACTCCTACGACCTCAAGGCCAGCATCGGCTTTCTCGACACGTGGCACTCCTCGCTGCAGTACACCGATGGAACGACCGACTTCGATTCAAGCTCTGACGACGACTTCGATGGCTGGCGCCTGGTGGTCGGTGCCCATCCGCAGCTGACCCCGGACACTCAGCTGGTGACGGAAGTCAGCTACTTCGACTATAACTATGACGGTGGCGAAGGTTCCGATGGTGGTGCCGATGGTTTTGGCCTCGGACTTGGTCTGCGTCACTCCCTGAGCGACAAGGCCGAGCTGAGTGCCCAGGCCACATACACGCAGGCCAACGTGGACGAGTCCGGCTCAAGCGGCAGCAGCACCGACGTGTACTACACCATTTTCGAGGTTGGCGGTCGCTACAACTGGATGCCGAACCTCTCGACGGGCCTGACCGTGGCCCTGGGTGGCGGCGGAGTCGGGGCTGGTTCGGAGTTCAGCTTCCTCGGGGGCAACCTTGCCCGCTTCGACGTGCGCTGGTCCTTCCTGGGCGACGTGTCCAAGTAAGAACCGCGCGGCCCGCCCAACCGGGTTGGCACCGTGACGTGACTGACAAGCGCCCCGCCTCGTGCGGGGCGCTTTTTTTCTGCACACCGTCAGGTCGGGATTCAAGACCATGCGCACACTGGCTGTCATTGCCCTGGTTCTGGCGACGCTGCCGGGCTGCGTCCAGCTGCCCGCCCGGGTGGCCGAGGTTGTGCAGCAGCCTGACCCGGCACCCCGCAACAACTTCCTCAGGGAACCGACACCAACACCGGCATGGACGACGGCCAATGGCGCGACTGCTGCCCGCTAGGCCAGGGAGGTCCCGGCGGCCCGCAATCCTTCTGGTGGCGCTGGCCAGCCTGCTGGGCGGCTGCGCCACCCTCGGCCCCGCCCACTTCCGCACCTGGCAGGTGGAGGGCACGGCGGACGACGCCACCGTGCTGTTCCAGGGCATTCCGGTCCGGACCGGCCAGATCGTGGTGAGCGAGCAGGGCTCGCCCAACAGCCTCTTCCTCTCCCTGCTGGTCGCCGAGAAACACCGCTACGTGCACACCGGCATCCTCGTCATCGAGGAGGGTCGGCCGATGGTCTACGAGGCCAACGGCCATATGCAGGCCTCGTTCGGCAGCCGCCCGCTCACCCGCAGCGTGGTCGGCGGCATGCGGCGCCTGGAACTCGGGACCTTCCTCACCCGGAACCGCTTCATTGCGCTCTACGACCCGCCGCCGGTTGCCGACCGGCAGCGCATCGGCCAGTTTGCCCGGGACAGCTTGGCGGCGGGGCTGCCCTTCGATGCCTACTTCGATCGCAGTGACCCCTCGAAGGTTTACTGCTCGGAGTTCACGGCGCTGGCACTGGCAGCCGGTGGCGTCGCGCCCGCCCGCACGTCGCCGCTGACGCCCAACGCGTCGGTGGCCGTGATCCTGGACTGGCTGGAGATCACCACCCCGGACATCATCCCGCCGGAAGCCCTCATCGAGAACGCCAACCGCGTCGGGCTCTTCAGCCGTGATGACACCCCGGCGCAGATGGAGGCCTACTTCGCGGTGAAGGCGGAACTGCACCGGCGGTTCACGCCGGACCAGAAACTGGGCAACGTCCTCCGTTTCTCCAGCCTGCGCGGCTTCCGCTTCCAGCCGGAGGTCGAGAGCTTCATGACGGCAGCCCACGTGGCCGCGGCGGACTGGGACACGTTGTCGGCCACGGCCATCGACCAGCGCGTCCGGGCGCTGGCGGCGGAGCAACTGGGACTCTTCGACCCGGGGCAGGTTGCCCAGCGAACAGGCGGGCCGGCCCTGTAGGAGCGCCTTCAGGCGCGATAAGTGCTGATCGCGCCTGATCGCGCCTGAAGGCGCTCCTACGGCTACGGCGTTCCTACGGCTACGGCGCTCCTACGGCTCGCACGCCCGGCAGGGAGAGTACGTAATCGGCCCCCATCAGCAGGGATGGCGTGCGGTAGCCGCCCGGCACCGCGGCCCCCAGCAGGTGCTGGACGATCCCCAAAGCCCCGGTCACGGTCAGGTCGTAGCCGTTGGGCGTGTCGATCTCGGCGCACCGCTGCTCCCCCCTCGCATTCCGGACCTCACCCCAGATGCGCGAGCGGGTGCTGGCGCGCTTCGCTGCCGTCGGCCCCCGAACCCGGGACCCGATGCGCCTTTGCAGGTAGCGAACGACGGGCGGCAAACCCAGCAGCGGGCGAAACCAGTTGGCGCGGCGGGCCGTGGCAATGGCGCCGGGCGAAGCGGCCAGATAGGTCTCGATATTCGCAATGCCGGTGGAAACATACGCGGTGTAGAGATCACCCCAGGGGATCGTCATGGCCGTCCGGGGTTTGCCGTCGTGGCTGAAGGTGCGCGTTTTGTAGGCCAGTGGCACAGCGACCAGCAGCCCGTGGCGCCGCACCCTGCCACCCTTCGCCAGCCCCTCGACGCCGGTTTTCGTCGTGCCGGGACTCGCGCCACCACCGGCCTCGAAGCCCAGGATCAGCTCCGTCGCATCCGGCAGTTCGCGCTTCAGCAGGGCGGCCACACAATCCGTGGGCACCACGTCGAAGCCGGCGCCGGGAAGAACAACGATGCCCCGCGCCCGCGCCCGCGCGTCCTGGGCGTGACAGTGGGCGAAGACCTCGAGCTCGCCAGTGATGTCCAGGTAATGGGCGCCCGCCGCGAGGCAGCCCTCCAGCATCGGCGCACAGGTGGCTGAGAACGGGCCGGCGCAATGGAGGACGAGGGCAACGTCCTGCAGTCCCGCCGCGATCTCCCCCGGCTCGTCGAGACCAAAGACCCGGACGGGCAAGCCGTGCTCCGCACCAAGGGCCCGCAGCGCCGCCGCATTGCGCCCGGCCAGGATAGGTTGCAGTCCCCGGCGCACGGCCTCGGCGGCCATGAGCTGGCCGGTGTAGCCGTTGGCGCCGTAAATGAGCCAGGTTTGCATGAGTTCACCGTTTGCCGTGGATAGACTACTGCCGTGTCTACTGAGCTGGAAATACTTCGGGTGGTTAGCGATCGGCTAACCGGCCAGGGACTGCCCTTCATGTTGACGGGGTCGTTCGCTCTCGTCGCCAGCCCGTAGATCTGGCAGGCGTCCAGACCTGGATTGTAAGCCGCGAGGACCTGATTCTGTCCAAGCTGCTATGGGCCCAGGACTCAGGCTCTGAACTGCAACTGAGGGATGTCCGGGCACTGCTCGACAGCACGGCTGACGCCGAGTATTTGCAGGAATGGGCAGCTAAACTAGGGGTTGTCGCGTTGCTGGCAAAGGCCTCATCTTGAAGGACACATCGGCGGAAGTTGAAGCCCTGGTCGCGGCACGCCACCGCGCCATGGCCCCGGCAGAGCGCTGGCAGATCGCCTCCGCGATGTATGACGGCGCCCGGGCGATCGTTGAGTCCTCCCTGCCAGCCCATCTGTCCCGGCGGGAACGGCGGCTGGCTTTCGCCGTTCGTATGTACGGCGAAGAACTGCCTCCAGCGGCTCTCGAAGCTTTTGCCGCTTACGAGTAATCGATGACTGACTCTAGCTACGACCCCCCGGCACCCGTCCCCAGCCCCTGCGTGGGTATCTGCTGTATCGGCTACGACGGGCTGTGTTTCGGCTGCTACCGGAACCGTGCCGAACTGTCTGCCTGGGGTACCGCCAGTGAAGCGGAGAAACGGGAAATCCTGGCCCGTTGCCGGGAGCGACTCCAGCAGCAGGCTCCGGCACCGTGAGGACCAGCCGGCCAGCGATTGACCGGGTTGAGCACAGCGGGCTCTCCATCGCGCCGGAGCTCTATAACTTCATCGGCACGGAGGCCCTCCCGGGAAGCGGCGTAACGGCCGATGCCTTCTGGTCCGCCTTCGCGGGCATCGTGACCGACCTGACCCCCCGGAACCGGGCCCTGCTGACCCGGCGGGACGAGTTGCAGGCGAGCATCGACGAGTGGCACCGGGCCAATCCCCAGGCGCCGGCAGCCCGGTACCGGCAGTTTCTTGAGTCCATCGGCTACCTGCTGCCGGAAGGCCCGGCGTTCAGTGTGACCACCGCGAATGTGGACGAGGAAATCGCCACGCTGGCCGGCCCGCAACTCGTGGTGCCCCTCAAGAACGCCCGCTACGCCCTCAATGCGGCCAACGCGCGCTGGGGCTCGCTCTATGACGCGCTCTATGGCACAGACGCCATCGGCGACGAGGGTGGAACTGAACGGGGCAAGGCATACAACCCGGTGCGCGGGGCCCGGGTCATCGCCTACGGGCGGGACTTTCTCGATGCCACGTTCCCGCTCACGACCGGCTCGCACCGGGACGCCACCCGCTATGCCGTGAGTCACGGTAACCTGGTCATCACCCTGGCTGGCAACCGCAGCAGCGCTCTGCGGGATCCGGCACTGTTCGTCGGCTACACCGGCAGCCCGGACAGTCCACAGGTAGTCCTGCTCCGCCACCACGGCTTGCACGTGGAAATCCAGATCGACGCGAGCCACGCCATCGGCCGGGATGACCCGGCCCACGTCAAGGACCTGTGCCTGGAGGCCGCGCTGACCACGATCCAGGACTGCGAAGATTCCGTCGCCGCTGTCGATGGCGCCGACAAGGTCGAGATCTACCGGAACTGGCTCGGGCTCATGCTGGGCACCCTGCACTGCGAACTGCCCAAGGGTGGCAAGACCATCACGCGCCGCCTGGACCCGGACCGGGTGTATACAGCGGCCCGGAGCGCAACCCAGGGCTCAACCCACGTCTCAACCCAGGGCTCAACCCAAGGCTCAACCCAGGGTGGCGAGCTGCGCCTGCCGGGCCGCTCGCTGCTGCTGATCCGGAATGTCGGCCACCTGATGACCAACCCTGCCATCCGGTTCAACGGCAAGGATGTTTTCGAAGGCCTGATGGACGCGGCGATCACGGCGCTCATTGCCAAGCATGACATTCTGGGCCGCGGTGCTCTGCGCAATTCCCGCTTAGGTTCGGTCTATATCGTCAAACCCAAGATGCACGGCCCGGACGAGGTCGCCTTCGCCGTGGAGCTGTTTGCCCGGGTGGAAGATGCCATCGGGCTGCCCCGGAACACTCTCAAGATCGGCATCATGGATGAGGAGCGCCGCACCTCCGTCAACCTGCTGGAATGCATCCGCGCTGCCCGGGAGCGGGTGATCTTCATCAACACCGGCTTCCTTGACCGCACCGGCGACGAGATGCACACGTCCATGGAAGCCGGCGCCATGGTGCGCAAGGAAGACATGAAAGCCAGTGCCTGGATCAGCGCCTACGAGAACAACAACGTGGATGTCGGCTTGCTCTGCGGACTGCCGGGCCACGCCCAGATCGGCAAGGGCATGTGGGCCAAGCCGGACCTGATGGCAGAGATGCTGCGCACCAAGATCGGCCACCCCGAGGCCGGCGCCACCTGCGCCTGGGTACCCTCGCCCACGGGCGCCGTGCTCCATGCCATTCACTATCACCGGGTGAACGTCGCCGCACGGCAGGCCGCGTTACGCTCGCGGCCCCGGGCGTCGCTGGATGACATGCTCACGATTCCGCTGGCGGCGAACACGCACTGGAGCGCCGACGAACTGCGCGCCGAACTGGAGAACAACTGCCAGGGGATTCTCGGCTATGTGGTCCGTTGGGTGGACCAGGGCGTGGGCTGCTCCAAGGTACCCGACATTCACAACGTGGGGCTGATGGAAGACCGGGCGACCTTGCGCATCTCCAGCCAGCATGTGGCGAACTGGCTGCGGCACGGGATCGTCACGGAGCAACAGGTGCTGGAGGTCATGCAGCGCATGGCGGCGGTGGTTGATCGCCAGAACGCCGACGATCCGCTGTACCGGCCGATGGCGCCGAATCCGGAGGCCAGCCTGGCCTTCAAGGCAGCCTGTGCGCTGGTCTTTGACGGGTTGACCCAGCCCAATGGCTATACGGAGCCGCTGCTGCACGCGGCGCGACTGGCCCTGAAGGCGCGGGATCTTCAGTAACGGTTCGCCGCTGCCGATGACTGGTGCATCGCCCGCAACGCACAGAACACGGCGATCGCGCCCAGTATGTGCTTGAGACTGTGGCCGCTGATAAATCCGTTCGCCGCATAAATGCCAGCGTCAAAATATTCCGCCAGCTTGGCCAGCACGTAGGCGCCCAGTGTCGCCCACAGCCAGGAAGCCCGAAGCCCACCGCCCTTCCCCGTGATCAGCAGCAGGGGGATCAGCACCATCGGCAGGAACTGCACCAGGCCATAGGCCCGCAGATCGCCCCGGCCCTGCAATTCAGTCCAGTCCCAGTACAGCACGGAACCGACGCCGGCAAAGACCAGCGGCCACAGGAGACGCCGGCCGAGGCGCGTGGAGACCCGGTCCTCGATCACGAGGGAGAACAGCGACATGAAGGCAATGGTCAGGGGTATGCGGTCCCAGGTCAGCGTGTCGTTGGTCGGCGCGTAGTGGTAGTAGGCGGAGCCGGCGCCGACCAGCAACGCCCCGAGGCAGAACACCAGGTAAGAGGCCGGCGCCAGCTGGGGCTGCAGCTTCGGCAAGGCCCATAGCCCGAAGGCGCCCGCCAGCAGAAAGGGCATGTTGGAGACGACATTCCAGAAACCGGGAATGTTAAACAGCACCCTGCGATCGGCAAACGCGTGGTAGCCGGGATCCTGCGGAATCGGCGGCAACGCGAGAACGATGGCGAGAACGATGGCCAGTGCCAGTCCCACCAGGGAGACCTGCAGGCCTGACTTGCCGAGTGCTCTCGTCTTCATGGTCCCGGTTCTCCGCCTCCTCAACCAGAGTACCAGCCGGACGGATCCTGTATCGTGCCGGGCATGGTAATACCTGCCGAAATCCGCGACGAATATAACCGCCTGGGCGAGCAGAAGGACCTGGTCCACCTCAAGGACTTCGCCCGGTGGAGCTACATCAGCAGCGCGGACTGGACCGACCTGTGCCGCCGCTCGGCGGACTTCATCGGCATCGAAAACGGGGATCGCGTGTTCGAGGCCGGCTGTGGGTCCGGGGCTTTTCTTGCCGAGGTTGCCGCCTACCGGCAGGTGACGCTGGCCGGAGTGGACTTCGCCGAGAACCTGGTGGCGATTGCCCGGAGCCAGCTGCCCGGCGAATTTGAGGTCGCCGACATCACCAACCTCCTCACAGTAAAGAGCGGCAGCTACGACAAAACGCTCTCCCATGGCGTCTTCCTCTACCTGGACTCGCTGGACGCGGCGCGCCGCGCGGTACTGGAAATGGTGCGCATCACCAGGCCCGGCGGCACCATCTACATTGGTATCGTGAACGACCCCGAGCGCCATGCGGAGTTCGACCATCCGCCCTCCGGCTCGTTTCTTTTCACGAAGGGCTTCTGGCAGGACTTCGCGGCCGAACAGGGCCTCACTCTCGAACTGGTCGACCAGGACCTCATCTTCAGCAAACCGTCCGGCTACGATTGCTACTCCCGCGTACGCTATTCCCTGCTGCTGAAAAAACCCTGACAAAAAAAATGAGGGGTCGGCCATGAGCAGTGCTCGGCATTCGAGTGCGACACGCCTTGATGTCCTCACGAACCGTGAGGAGGAGTGGTCTGTGCGCATGGCCATGGTCAACAGCGCCCGGCACTTTCTCCTCCTGACCACCTACTACTTCGGCAGCGACGAGCGCAGCGGCCGGATGGCGGACGCCCTGATCGCTGCCGCCCACCGGGGAGTGCGGGTCGTGCTCGTCGTTGACCGCTTCGGGCAGCGGCTGGCCCGGAACCTGAGCAGCCCGGCCGAGAGCCCGCAACTCCTGGAGCGCTTCCGGGCACTGGAAGCCGCTGGAGGCCGCGTCGTCCACTACGCGCCGGCGTCATTCATGCATCGCTGGGTCGGCGGTGGCGTCCACGTCAAGATTCAGGTCTCGGACGCCGGCGCCGCCGTCTTTGGCAGCAGCAACATCGCCCACCACTCCTTTGCCCAGTGGAACGAGGTCTCCCTGGAACTGGAGGGTGAGATCGTCCACCATCTGCTCCAGGACGCCTGCCGGTTTGCCCGGCTGTCCGCGGCAGAGACGGCGACGCTTGCGGGCCTTCTTGCCTTGCCAGCCCGGTCCGCGCCGCGCCAGCGTCTGCGCTACGTGCTGGAGGACCCCGCGGAGCGTTCCGGCCCGCTCTTCCCGTTTGGCACGGTACACAACCGTCTGACCGCTGACCTGGTCCATCTGATCGACAGCGCCCGGTGCTCTCTGCGGATCGCGTCGCTCTACTGCAAACCGGCTCCGGTGCTGAAGGCGGCGCTGCTGCGGGCCTGCCGGCGAGGCGTTGACGTGGAGATCTTCCACTCCCACCGGGACTCACTGGGCGTCACCCATTTCCCCTGGATCTCCGCCTCCATACAGTACGGATCGGTCCTGAAGGCGGGCGCCCGCATTTACGAGAACGTTGCGGGCGAGCATGCCAAGGTACTGCTCGTGGACGATCGGGAGGTGGCCGTGGGCAGTTACAACCTGGAGCACGCGGCCCACGATCGCCTTATCGAGGCGATGATCTTTTCCGAAGACGGGGAAATCTGCGCGCGCTTCCGCCTGCTGTTTGACGGCATGCGCCGCAGCCCCGGCAGCACCGCCCTGACCCCCGGCTGGCTGAGCGAGTTGCCGTTCCCGCTGCAGGTCAAGCGCTGGCTATACCGCCCTCTACAGCGCTGGATGTAGGCAAAACTCGGCGCGGCTAACCTTCGGCGAGGATCGTGCTCGCCACGAGACACCCGCCGAGGCCTTCGGTCCCGAAGACATCGATGTTCTGTCCGGGTACCAGGTCGTCCAGCGACCCCCGCGTGCTTTCAAGGCTGCCGCCACTGTCGTCCACGAGAAAGATATCGGCGGTCCAGGTATCGACGCAACGGTCGCCGGAAGCTGTACTCATACTCAGCCGCTGGGCCCCGACATCAACGTCCAGCACGGCGCCATTCAGGAGTATCTCGCTGGTGCCCAGATCCGGATCGAGGACCACCAGCGACGTCCGGAACACATCCTCGCTGGCACCCGAGATGGCCAGCACGGCATCGGCGATCGCGCGGGTGCCCGTCGCCAGGTCCAGGCGGCTCAACTCGAAGCCATCAGTCGAGAAGATTCTTGATTTCGGGTAGAGCTGTGCTGCCAGCGGCCCGTCGGTGACGATTCCCTGCCCCGGAGCCAGGTCAATGCCGAAGCGATCGGTGACCGGATTCACCGGCGTGGTTACGACTCCTGCGAGCCGCTTGAAAGTCCCGAGCGGGCCCTCCTCGATGATGTAGGCATCCACCGCAAAGCGGTCGCTGTCCCCATCGTTGTCATTGTCGTCGCCACTATCGCCGTCGCCATCATCTTCGTCGTGATCCCATGGACGCAGACGGCCGATGATCGTCGCCTCATCACCCACGGCCAACTGGAAGTATTCCTTGGGCAGGCCGTCTTCACCGAAGATGCCGGTGGCGGCATCCGTGCTGACGCGCACGCACCGGTCTTCGTCGCCGTGACGTCGGTCCTCATCGGAGGAGGAAATGAGGGCGGTCTGACACAGCCGCAGCTCACCACTGTCACCCATCGCTGTTATCTCGCCGTGGATCCGCGTGAGGCCCGGTGCGGGTAAGCCGTTGGCGATATCGACAAAGATGACGGGCCGGACGATGATCCTGCCATTGCCGGTCTCGGTGATTTTCAGTGACTTCTTCATATCGAAGTCGACAGTGATGACCAGGGTCGCGCCCGGAGCCACATAGAACGGGCCCTGGGGATTGAGATCGATCTTGCCGTTCGCAACCAGCTTCGCATCGATAGTCTCGTCGATGGTGCCGTCGTGATTGAGCTTGACCAGCTCCAGGCTGCTCAGCTGGAGGCGAATCTTGTTGTAGGTACCGGCAGGAACCTCTTCGCTGACGGCGAACAGCTCCGAGTAGTCGGCCAGTCTCAGCAGATCAATGGTCTCGACGCCCGAGAACAGGACCACTCTGCGGCCCTCTCCGAGCAGCTCGATGGACGTGATGGTGGCCAGGGCCTGATCCACGTCCGCGGTCGGCGCGTCGGTGAGTGCGATACCGACAGTCGCGAACTGGGCAGGAGCTGCGACACCACCGGTGCTGCCACCACCACCGCAGGCGGCGACGGTCAGCAAGGCCACGGCGAGCAGAACGGACGAAATGGACCTGTGCATGGGGCGAACTCAGAATGGTTGAGTGGGTAATCCTACCCCACTGGATTCCCTCCAGCATGAACGATCCCGGAGGTAGGATTACGTCAAATCCTGGCCGACCCAGGGACAGATCGCTGCGCGGTTCCGCCCCTCACTGTGTAATCAGGGCAGCATCCCGATCCAGCTCCAGGCCAGCGCACTCACGCCGCCGCGGGCCCCGGTGGCCGGGGATTCAGGGCCGCACGGGCCTGCCGCCAGGACGGCAGGAACTGATCCAGGAAGCCATAGAAGCGCTGGTTGTGGCCCCGCTCCAGCAGGTGCACAAGTTCGTGCACGACCACGTATTCCAGGCACTCTTGAGGCTTGCGGGCCAGTTCGAGACTGAGCCAGATGCGGCGTGCGCGGATGTTGCAGGAACCCCAGCGGGTGCGCATTTTCCTGATGCCCCACTCCGCGGCCTGCACGCCCAGCACGGGCTGCCACTGGGCCAGCAGGGGCGGGATCCGTTCCTGCAGCTGCTGTCGATACCAGCGCTCGAGCACGCGGCTGCGGCCCTCCAGGCTGGTCCCGGGCCGGACGTACAGCTCAAGGACGCCTGTACCCTGCAGGCCAACGCGGGGCGCGCCCTGCCGCTCAACGACCTGCAGCACGTGGGCCCGTCCCAGGTAGTCGTGGCTCTCGCCACTCACCAGTTCCTGCGCAGACTCTCGCCGCTGGCCCGCGAACCGGGCCTGCTGCCGACGGATCCAGTCCAGCCGGCTGGTGATGAGGTGATGGATGGCCTCGTCACTGATGCCCCAGGGGGCCGCAATCCGGACGTTGCCATAGGGGGGGTAGACCGCGAGACGCAGGTGTCGGACCGGTTTCCGCAGCACGGAGACTTCCAGGCCACCCACGGTGATCTGGCGGACCTCAGCAGACTTGCGGTTGGAGGTGAACACGATCACCCCCATGGTAAAGCATGCCGCTAGGGGCCGAGTCCGGAAGGCCCCGGCGGCAGTCCGAAGCGGGCTTTAAGCCGTGCGCCATCATTGGAATCAACGACGCCGTTGCCGTTGAGGTCCCGGTCCGGAAAGTCCGACGAGCCGAAGGCAGCCTTCAGCATTGCGCCGTCGTTCGAGTCGACGACGCCGTTATTATTGAAGTCCGCATCGCACAGGTTCCCGTAACCATCCCCATTCGTGTCGCGCTGGTCCGCATTTTTCACGAGCGTACAGTTGTCCAGGGCATCCAGGACCCCGTCCGTGTCCAGATCGGACACCGGCGCCCCGCCCTCGTCGCTGCCGATCTGCTCCAGATAGGCCACCAGCGCCGACAGGTCGGCCGCCGGCACGGGGCGGGCATTGTGGGCCTGGATGGCTGCCGCCAGCGTCGGCGCCGAGCCGTCGTGCAGATAGGGCGCAGTCGACCACACATCCCGCAGCGTCGGCACGTCGATGCCCGCGAGCCCGCCGCCGAGACGGTTACCGCTCGCCGGGGTCAGCGTACCGATATCCATGACGTTACCCGCAGCACTGACCGTGAAATTGACGCCGCCGTGGCAACTGGCGCAGTTCTGGCGCGCAAAGACGGTCTTGCCCTCCGCCGCCGCCGTCGTCAGCGTCCCGTCGGCATTGCGCGCAGGACTAGGGGCAAAGCTGTTCAGGGACGCGACGTAGTCGGCCAGTGCATCCAGGTCCGCGCTCTGCCCGGCTTTTGGATCGCCCAGCGGCATGTTCCGCGTGCCCGCGTTAAAGGCCTCGTCACTCATCAGGCCTGTCCCGCCTGCCAGGGAACGGATCTGGCCCTCGAAGTCCTGGACCTCGTCAAAGTTGTTGCTCCAGTGCAGGAAGCCCTGGCCCGCGGCGCGGCCCCGCAGGCTGATGGTGTTGCGCAAGCCCTCGCCGAAACCGCTGAGATCCCAGACGCGGCCGTCATGTCCACCGTCGTTGTGGCAGGTGGCGCAACTCATGTAGCGGTCCAGCGACAGGCGCGGATCCCGCGCGTCATAGAACAGCTGCTTGCCGAGCAGCACGTTGGCCGGGAGCCCCTCCGTCGTGACGGACTGGAGCGTTGCCAGGTGGGGAACGCTGGCCGTCGCCGAGATGACGAGGGGCGACAGGTTGAAGACGTCAACGGTACGGTCCATGAAATTGCTGACGTAGAGACGCAGGCCATCCGGTGACACGAGCACACCCTGGGGTGCCCGGCCGACTTCGAGACGCAGGACCTGCAAGCCATCGTGGGCGCTGGCAACCACCACTTCCCGGCTGGTTTCCAGGGCAGCGAAGGCATAGACCCCGAGTTTGTCGAAGGCGACGGCGCTGGTGAGGCTCGCGTTGTCGTGATCCATGCGCCGGGAAAGATCTTCGGTGCCGGTGCCCAGGACCAGGCGCGACGTGATCGCCCGGACCGTGTTCTGGAAGTTGAGTCCCTGGCCATCCCGGCGGATCCCGCGCAGGACGTTGTCCTGCTTCGAGGGCACGAAGGCCTGGGTCCCGTCCGGGGAGATCACGGCTGCGCCGAGGTAATTCGGTATGCCGCTACCCGCATTCGCGGTATCGGGCACGGACAGATGCCGGAGAGTGATGGTCTGTACGATCTGCAGACTTGCGGTATCGATCTGTACGACCTCGCCGCCCGCGGTGCCCGGTTGCACAGTGGTGGTGTTCTCCCCCGGCAGAAGGGGGGTAACGAATCGGGAGACATAGACGGTCGCTCCGTCCCAGCTGACCGACAGATGCCGCGGATTAGGGCCCACGGCCACTTCACCCGTCACCTGGCGCAGGTTGGCATCCAGCCGGAGCAGCTTGCCCGAGCCCTCCAGCACGACGTAAGCGGTGCTCCCGACCGGGGAGAACGCGAGTCCATACGGCTGGGACCCGCGGGGCAGCGGGAAGGTCGCGATGACCGCCAGCGTGCCCGGATCAATGACACTGATGGACGCCGACTGCTGGTTGGTGACCCAGACCAGGCCATCGGAGCCGATCGCCACCGACCGGGGCGCCAACTGCACCGGAATCTCCGCCAGCCGGGCATTGGTCGCGGCATCGAATGCCGTCACCGAGTTGTTGTCCTGGTTGACGACCCACAGGCGGTTGTTGCCACCCGCCGGCGCACCGTAGGCCAGATTGCCCGACGCCGTCGGCCGGTTCGCCGTCAGCGGGAAGTGCACGGTGACCGCGGTCGTACTGAACTGCTGCTGGCCCCGGCTGTCAGTCACCGTCAGCGTGACGTAGTAGACCCCGGGGGCGGTGAAGGTGTGATCAATAGTCGGTGCACTCGACCACGGGGTCTCCGGCGTGCCGTCGTCGAAGAACCAGCGATACTGGGGATTGATGGCGCTGCTCACCGCCGCGGTGAAGGTGGCGGTGGAGCCGGCCAGGCGGGGGTTCTGGGCAGGCAGCGGCTCGAGCACCAGCGGAGCAATTGCGGTGATCACCCAGACGAAACTGGCGTTGGCCGCATTCACGCCATCGCTGGCGGCGACGTTCACGTTGAAGCTACCCGGCGTCGTGGGCGTACCGCTGATCAGTCCGGAGAGCGGGTCGACGGCCAGACCCGGGGGCAGGCCGCTGGCTCCGTAGCCCAGCTCGTCGAGATTGGGGTCTGTGGCCTGGAGTTGCAGGCTGACCGGCGTGCCCGCGGGACCGGACCGGTTACCCGGCGGCGTGAGGGTGGGCGTGACCGAGGGATTGGGCGTGCCAGCGACGGGGATCTGGACCATCTTCCCGACGGACGGCACGCCGGCCGGATTGAGGGCGAACAGCATGTAGAACCCCGGCGGCGCGTCCGCTGCCCGGGTGGGCGCCTGGACCATGAGGCGATTGCCGCTGGCGACGCTGAAGGTCGCCTCCACGAAGCGCTGGTCCATGTTCCAGCTGTGGGTGACCGAGCCTGTCTTGACGAGCGCGACGCGGCTGATGGGCCCGCTGCCGCCGTAATCCAGCGGAAAGGTCTCGCCAATGTTCAGGGTGGACTGAACACTCGTGAGCGTCGGGCGGGCGGCCAGACCACCACCGGGACCGTACAGGTAGGGGGGGTAATAGATCTCGATGTTCTTGTTGTTCTGGGGCAGGCTGGAGGTCGGGCTGTTGGCCCCGCCGCCGCCCACCATCACGCTCGCGTCCGGAAGGAGCAGCGCCATCGAGTGATACAGGCGCGTCCTGTCGCCGGTGGCGTGCTTGGTCCAGACCCCTGTGCTCGGGTTCCAGATCTCGGCGTAGTTGGTGGCGCCCGTCAACGAATTCCAGACCCCGCTGCCCCCCGTGGCCAGCACCCGGCCGTCCGCCAGCACGGTGGCGTTCACCAGCACGCGCTTCAGCGCGAGATTGCCGGTGGAGGTCACCACCGGGGCGGCGCCGGTGATATCGATGATCTGCGCCTGGTTGGAATTGCCGCCGAACTGGAGGATCCGCCCCGGACGGTACATGGCGGCGCTGGAATCGTTGCCCTTCGACCCGGTCAGCGTGGTGGGCAAAAGTGTGTACGTCCCGGTTCCGGCCGGGTTCACCGTATACATCTTGCCGTTGCTGTCATAGCCGAAGATCAGGCCGTTCGGTGCTACCCAGTTGCGCGGGTACATGAAATCCAGTCCGCCGGTATTGGCGTTACTCAGTAACCGGAAGGCGCCGTTGGTCTGCCGGACCTCGGGCCGGTCCGTGCCACTGCTCCCGCCCTGGATGTAAACCTCACCATTGGGCAGCGCGATAGAGGTCGAATACCACCGACCGCGGTTCATGTTGTTCTGCCGGCTCAGCGTGTTGTCGGCAAAGTTGAAATAGTTGGTGTTCGGATTCGCGCTATTCAACACCCGGGTGGTGGAGGCGTTCCACACGTCGCCGCCGGCAATGAACACGCCGCCACCGCCAGGGAGAACCAGCTGGGAGCTGCAGAAGAGATCGGTTGCCGTGACGTTGGGTAGCGTCAGATGCCCGCCGGACAAGCCGGCGGTGATGTCCCACACATCGTACTGAAAGCTGCCGCTCTGGACGGTCTGGCCGGACAGCTCGGTGCTGCCATAGGTGAGCACCCGCTGATCCGGCAGCAGTACGGCATGGATTGGAATGAGCGGCCAGGGGGTGACCGGGGACCAGGCGCCGTTCACATTGTCGGCGCGGGCCTGTTCGGCCACCAGGCTTCCGCCGAACAGCAAAGTGAGCGCAGCAGCCGCACCGAGACCAAAGCGGGGAATCCGCGTGGACCAGATCGAGTTGCCGGAAGTCGGATTGGCCTGCAACGGTTTCATTCTTATTATTTCGCGCAGTCAGCCTCTAGCGGGCCGTTGCCGAAATCTTAACCCGAGACTGCCGCGCCGGCCGGACCTGGCGCACACCCGGCAGGGGCCGATCTTTTACATAACTCCGTCAGAGAACAGCACGCGGCTAATGTCCTCCGGCCTGACGAGGCGTCGAATCAGGTCGAACTGCACCCTGGCCTCCGGGTAGTGGCGGCCCAGATGGAGCAGCCATTGCTTCAGGCGCCCGTGGCGAAAGCGCGCGGGGACCTGACGCTCGACGGCCACCCAGAACTGCCGCACCATCGGCCCCATCTCAGGCCACGAGAAGCCCGCCTCCCGGTCGCCGCGGATCATCAGTGCCAGCGCCGGATTGGCCACCGCCCCGCGACCGAGCATCAGGTCGTCGCAGCCGGAAACAGTGCGGCAGCGACGCGCGTCATCAACGGTCCAGATTTCGCCATTGGCAATCACCGGAATGGCCACATGGTCGCGAATCCTGGCGATCCACTCCCAGTAGGCCGGCGGCCGGTAGCCGTCCGTCCGGGTGCGGGCGTGGACCACGATCTCGGCGGCACCGCCATCGGCCAGCGCCGCCGCACATTCCAGGGCCCGGTCCGGCGTGTCGAAGCCCAGGCGCATCTTCGCCGTCACAGGTATTGCTGCGGGAACGGCCTGCCGCACGGCGCGGACGATCTGCCGCATCAGTTCAGGGTCCTTCAACAAAGCCGCACCGCCCCCGTGACGATTCACCAGCTTGGTCGGGCAGCCAAAGTTCAGGTCCACCCCCAAGGCGCCGAGGGCTGCCACGCGGGCAGCGTTTTCCGCCATGCACGCGGGGTCTGAACCGAGAAACTGCACGCGCACGGGTACCCCCGACGGCGTGTATCCCCGGTTCCTGAGCTCGGGAACGACGCGATAAAACCGGTCGGCCGGCAGCAGCGCGTTGGTGATGCGAATGAATTCGGTCACGCAGGCATCAATGCCGCAGCCTGCCGGCGTGCCGCCCGCCGAAGTGCCCCTGGCCGGCTGCGTCAGGGTATCGCGCAGGAGGTGGTCGAGCAGGCCCTCCATGGGAGCGAGAAGGATGCGCATGACGAGCGGCGACCGGGGACCAGGGTGAGTCAGTCTAGCGCTGGAGGTCTAGCCCCACTCGCGCTGTTTTCGGGCGCTTGTCCTACAGCAGGGTTCGCGCAAGCGGACGAGAATCTGTCGGTCGCCTGTGTGACGGACCCGCCACCATGATCCCCGCCTATCTCTACCTGAACGCCGCCCTCTACGCACTATTCGCGTTGTGGTGCACGGTCAGCGCAGCGGCCACTGCCCGCGCGATCGGGTACCTCCAGTTCAATTCAGGGGGTGAGTCGGAATACCGGGTTATTTATGGCGGACTGCAACTCGGCCTCGCCCTGGTGTTTGCCTTGCTAGCGCGACGATCTGAGCTGTGGGAGATGGGGCTGGTTTTCTCCCTGGCTATCTACGTCCCGATCGTCTTCTATCGCGTCGCGACCATCGTGTCTTTCTGGCCCGTACCCCCGACCACTCTCGCGGTGGGGGCGATGGAGCTGACGCTGCTGGTGGCGGCGGGCATCCTGTGGGTCGCTACCCACTAAAGCAACCGTTCGAATCCCGTCCAGAATTTTTCGCGCACCCGGTCGAGCCACGGGCGGGCCTCCCACTCCTCGGCGGTGATCTCCGTGGAGTTCGCCAGGTCGTCCTCGAACAACTGGCGCATCCGGCCAGCGAACGCCTCATCGATGACCACCACGCTCACTTCATCGTTGTGAACGAAGCTTCGCCAGTCCCAGTTGGTGGACCCGACGGTGGACCAGACGCCGTCCACCACGACTGTCTTGGCATGCAGAAAGGCGCTTTGCTGTTCATAGAGCCGCACGCCGCACGCCAGCAGCGTGGCGTAGTGCGCGCGGCCCGCGTGAAAGACCCCCGTGAAATCACTGAACCCGGGGAGGATCATGCGCACGTCCACGCCACGTCCCGCTGCGGCACAAAGTTCCGCCTCCAGGCGGTCATCCGGGACGAAGTAGGCCATGGTCACTGCAATGGACACCCGCGCGAAGGCAACTGCACCCAGTACGGAAATGTAGGTGAGATTCTGCTCGGAGTCGGGTGAACTCGGGATCACCTGGATGACCGTCTCGCCCGCCTTGGGCACCTCCGCCAGCGCGGTGTCGACCACCCCATCGACATCGCAGTCCTGCTTGGCCCAGGTGTCGGCGAACAGCTCGGACATGCGACGCGCCCCCGGGCCGCGGATGCGCACGTGGGTATCCCGCCAGCCATCCTCCAGGGCCGCGTCGCCCCCAGCAGTGGCCCCTTTGGACGAACCTCGACCGCCGCTGAAGAGGGATGATCCACTGCGATAGACCCGACTGAAATTGATGCCACCGGCAAATGCATCGTCGCTATCCACCACGACAATCTTCCGGTGATCCCGGTGATTGAGGCGGGCCGGCCGGAAAAACGTCGTTTTGACGGGGTTGAAGACGCAGGTGCGAACGCCCATGGACCGGAGCATCTCCAACATCTCGCCGGCCCCGATGGACCCGACGCCATCCACCAGCACCCGCACCTGAACACCATCCGCCACCCGCGCGGCGAGGAGCGTTGAAAGGAGCGTCCCGTCCTGGTCTACCTCGTCGAAAATATAAGACTCGAGGTCGATGCTGCGCCGGGCGGCCTTCATGGCCTCGAACATTGCCTTGTAGGTATCCGGCCCGTCCACGAGCAGATCCACCCGGTTACCGATGATGAGGGGTTCGCCGATGAGCGCAGCGCTCGTCCCCAGGTAGGCGTCGAGCAGCGTGCCTTTGGCACCATCGGTGATTTTTTCCGACGTATCAGCGGCGCGCCGCGCGGACAGTGCGCCGGAGGGGCCTTCGATCTCAAGCGGAACATCGGACTGGGAGATCGGCAATTGCCGCGCCAGCCGGACGGATGGCAACGTGGCACAGCCCTGGATAAGCGCGTGAAACGCTATCAGAATCAGCAGGCCTCGGGAGAATCCGGCAGGTCGGGGACAGGACATCGTCGCGCCCCCACCTGCCGGCAGAGTTCGATTAACGAACTTCGATCTTGTTGCCGGCCGTACGAACGCCATTTACACCCTTCGCCACATCCGCTGCTGACTTCTCGGCCGCGTTCTTGGCAAAGCCGCTGAGCTGCACTAGGCCGTTTCGCGTCTCGACGTTGATCTGACGAGCCTGGGTGTCTTTTTCTCCAATCAGCTGAGACTTCACGCTGGCCGTAATTCCGGCGTCATCGAGCGCATGGATGTTTCCTCTAGCATGGTTCAGGCAGGACAATGGTGGGTGAAACGCCGTTGGGGAAACAGGAGCACAACCCCCGAAGCAGTGTCAGACACTTCCTACAGCGCAGCTTGCCGCGCCTTCGTGTCGCCATCAGTGCCCGGGGCCCTGCCGCTCGCGATCACGGAGAGGTGGCGCGAAGGCGCGGTATAGTCTGCCTGTCACCTCGGGCAACCCGTAGCCAGAATTCTTGGAAATCCAGCAGGTCACTTTCCTCCTCATCCTGGGGGCAGGGCTCGTATTGTTCGTCACGGAACGCTTTCGCGTGGACGTAACGGCAATGCTGATCCTCGCGGCCCTGACTCTCACCGGGATTCTCACGGCAGAGGAAGCCGTGGCGGGGTTTAGTAGCGAGCCGGCGCTGATCGTGGCCTCAGCCTTCGTGCTGTCGGGGGGCCTGGCCGCCACCGGCGTCACGGACCGCATCGGCGCCCTGATCGGTCGCGCGGCCGGCGGCAGTGAGTGGCGCACGATTGCCGTGGTCATGCCGGCCGTCGCCGCGCTCGCCGCGTTCTCCCATCACCTCATGGTCACGGCGATGATGCTGCCGATCCTCATGCGTCTCGCGCGGGACAAGGGTATGCCACCTTCCAGAGTGCTGATGCCCATGTCCCTTGCGGCGTCCCTTGGCACGACGCTCACGGTGATCAGCGCCCCCGCCTTCCTGCTCGCCAGCAACATGCTCGAGCGCCAGGGGGCGCGGGGCCTTGGGATATTCGAGATCACGCCGATCGGGGCGGCGCTCGTGATTCTTGGCCTCGTGTACATGCTGCTCGGCAAGTGGTTGCTGCCCAAGCGCGGTAACGCGGGCGCAGAGGCCGACTACCTGCGACTCGACAAGTATTACATCGAGCTGGTCATCGAAGCCGAGTCGCCCTGGATCGACAAGACCCTCGCCGAGTTCAGTGCTGCCTATAAGGATCGCCTGAAGGTTGTGGAACTGCTGCGCCGGACCGGCGGCCGGCGTGGAGAGTCCACCGCGGGCACGTTAAGCGCCCACGACGTGCTGCTCGTCCAGGCTTCACCGGACGAAATCGCCTCGATCCAGGCCGAACCGGGCCTCGCGCTGCACGCGGTCGATAAGTACGGTGACCGGACTGAGAAATTTGAGGGCGAGGAGCAGCTGGTCCAGGCACTGGTCGCCCCCTACTCGGAGTTCACCGGCCGCACCATTGGCGAGATCGATTTCCGGCGGACGCTTGGGGTGGTCGTGGTGGGCCTGTGGCGCAAGGACGGCTGGATCCGGGAAGAGCTCTCGGCGGTGCGGCTCGAGCAGGGTGACGTGCTCGTGTTATGGGGCGAATCGTCCCGGTTCCAGGAACTCTCCGAACACAAGGGCTTCCTCATGATGGTGCCATTCGCCGGCGACGAAAAGCCCCGGCACAAGTGGCCCTTAGCGGTCGGGATCATGCTGGCGGCCATCGTCGCGGCCGCCACGGAACTCCTGCCCACGGAGATCGCATTCCTGACCGGGGCGGTGGCCATGGTGGTCACACGCTGCCTGACGGTCGCCCACGCTTACCGGGAGATCGATGTCCGGATCTTCGTGATGATCGCCGGGGTGATTCCGCTCGGCATGGCCATGGAGAAAACCGGGACTGCGGCGCTCTTCGGCTCCACGCTACTGCGCTTCACGGCTGACTGGAATTCCTTTGAAGTGTTGCTGGTCATGTTTGCCGCGGCCGCGCTGCTGACCCAAATACTGTCCGACGCGGCGACGGTGGTGTTGCTGGGACCCGTCGCGATCTCCGTCGCGTCGGCTCTTGGCCTGCCCCTGCAACCGTTCGTGGTCTGCACCGCGCTGGGGGCGGTCGCCTCGTTCCTCACCCCCATCGGCCACCACGGCAACCTGCTGATCCTCAATCCGGGGCAGTATCGCTTCGGTGACTTCCTGCGCGTGGGAGGGCTGCTGACGATCTTATTGGGTCTGACCAGCGCCTGGCTTGCCCAATGGCTCTGGCTCGGTGGACCGCTCGTTCCCGACTTCCGGATGCCAGTCATTCCCGGCCTCTGACGTGCGACGCAGATGCACTTCCTGCTGGGGGATGGGCATTACAATGCCCTCCCGGGCAAAAATACGGTAGATCTCGCAGTTCAGTTCATGCAGTACCAGGCCCCGGTTGGCTGGTTGCTCGATCCAGCACAGCATTTCGAAATCCAGCCCGAAATCGCCGAACCCCCGCAGGCGCATGCGCGCCTCCGGCTCGGCGCACACCGCCGCGTGGGCCGTGGCGGTACCGAGCATGAGTGCCATGACGGTGTCGATTTCCGAACCGTACGCGACCCGGACCGGAACCCGCAGTCGGTACTTCCCCTGGGGACTGCCCGACTCATTGATGATCTTGGCCCGGCCGATGATGCCATTCGGGATGCTGACTTCCACGTCGTCGCGGGTGAGCAGCCGGGTGCTGCGCAGGCCGATCGCCGTGACGGCACCCCGCTCGCCGGTATCCAGCACGATGTAGTCACCGATCCGGTAGGGCTTGTCCATCAGGATGGCGGTGCCTGCCACCAGGTCGCCGAGGGTGTCCTGGGCCGCGAGTGACAACGCCAGACCGAGGATCCCTGCCGACGCCACCAGCCCCGCCACGTTCACGTCCCACGCCACCAGGACGGCGTAGACGCCGATGATGGCGAGCACAACTGCCATCGCGTTCCGGACGAGCGTCGCGGTGGTCGGGTGGGCGATTGCGGGTGGCACCGGGCGTCGCGCGAGCACGCCCAGGGCAATCCGGATGGAACGCACACCGAGCACCAGCCAGGCGACGATGACGAGTGTCTGGCTTAAGGCCAGAGCGATCCGTTCGGGGCGGGTCGCCAGCTCGCCCGACGCGATCCCCCACATCACGCCGAAGAGCACGATGGTGAGGAAGACGGCCTGGCGGGCCGCTTTGGCCAGTTGGTCGATGGAGTAATGGGGCCAGTGCCCGACCGTACGACGCAGCGCCACTCGCACAGCCAGATCAGCACCCCCGGCCAGCACCAGGCTCAAGGCGAGCGCGACCACCGCTTGCAGATACGGCCGGTTACCCAGGTAGATGAGCCCGTCCGTTGACCACTCGGCGAGCGTGCTCATCAGGTCAGCTGCCACGCTCCCGCCTTTTCCTGTCCCTCAGACAGAGCGACTCCAGAGCCGACTATACAGCTGGAGCAGGTGCAGGACAGTCAGCCGCGTAATTGCGCGCCACTGCCGCGCCGAACAGCAGGATCTGGGCGGAGTAATACACCCACAGGAGCAGCACGATCAGCGAGCCGAAGACCCCGTAGACCGACAGCCGGGCCGCGTTCCCCAGATACCAGGCGAGCACGATCTGCCCGACGCCGAAGAGCAGCGCGGAGACCAGCCCGCCGATGGCTGCCGGGCCCCAACCCACGGGGCCTGACGGTACGAGCCTGAAGAGCAGCGTGAAAGCTCCCGCGGCCATGCCGATCGCCACGAGGACATTGATGGTTTGCCAGACAAACTGGCCGCCGGCGAGGCCGGCGCCGTAGCGCGAGACCAGCACCGACAATAGAGAGTTCATGACCAGGGAAACGAGTAGCAGGAACCCTACCGCCATGACCATGGCAAGGGACAACAGCCGCCGGGTCAGAAATCCCAGGAGGCCCCGGTCCTCGGCCGCCGATCCGCCCCCGACGTCGTTGAGGGCATCCTGAAGCGCCACGAAAACACCCGTGGCACCGAAAAAGAGGCCAATGATGCCCACGATAGCCGCCATCCCGGAGTCTTGCCGCTGGCGGAGCCCCTCCATCAGCACCTGCACCGCCTCCGCGGAGGAGCCTGGCAGGAGACGCGACACCTGGGCCAGGACTTCAGTCTCCGCTCCCCGGTAAAGCTCGCCGGTGGCGATGCTCAGTAAGAGTAGCAAGGGGGGAAGCGAGAAGGCCGCGTAAAAGGCGAGGCCGGCCGCTCGCCGCGGCAGCCGACCGCTCAGCCACTCCCCTAGCGACCGCCGCAACACCCGCACCAGCAGAATCTGGCTCATTAAAGTTACCCGTTGATGGGCCGATCGCGGAGCAACGCGAGGAGTGCCACGAACAGGCACAGGATCATGGGTCCCAGGATCAGGCCGATAACGCCGAACGCTCCCAGTCCACCGATGACGCCGACAAACACGGTGAGGGCGCCCACCTCCGCCCTCCCCGACACGAGGATGGGACGCAGCAGGTTATCGATGGTCCCCACCATCAGCACGCCCCAGACGGCGAGCCCGGCCGCGGCCACCCACCGGTCCTCGACCAGCAGGTAGATGACGGCGGGTCCCCACACGAGCGCAGTGCCGCCGAGCGGGACCAGTGCCAGCAAACCCGCCAGCGCCCCGAAGACCACGGGCCCGGGCAGCCCCAGCACCTGGAATGCCGCACCCACCAGCACACCCTGCACGGTGGCTGTGATCAGAGTGCCGAACACCAGCGCTCTCAGGACTTCATCCAGGTGATCGACCAGCTTCCGGCGGGTCGCACTGGGCCAGGGCACCAGCTGGCCAGCGCGTTTCACCATGCCGTCACCGTCTCGCAGACCGAAGTAGAGGATCACGAGCATGACGGCGAAGGCACCCAGCGTACCGACGGCGCGGATGACCACCTTGCCACTCAGGGGTCCCAAGGCCGGAAAAAGCGCGGCGGCGCCCCGGGACATCCACTCCCGTGCGCTGGCCCGGGACACGCCGAAGTACTGCCGTATTTTGTCCAGTGATTCGCCCGCCAACGGCACTTCCTTGAGTTCGGGGAGTCGCGTCAGGCTGGCGCGGGTACCGGGCCGGTCCTGCACCTTCTCGGCCAGGTCTGCGAGTTCAGAGCCGAACGCCGCCACCAACCCCGACACTGGGCCGACCACCACGACCAGTGTCGCGACAGTGAGCAGAGCGGCGGCGAGGGACGGTCGCTGCCCCAGTTTTGCGGTGAGCCACGTCTGCGCCGGTCGCAACAGAGCGGCTACCAACACGGCCCAGACCACTGCCTGCCAGATCGGCAGCAGCACCGCAATCGCCAGGCCGGCGGTCACGACACCCGCGCCGAGTGCGAACACCCGGGAATAGAACACGCGCGACGTCAGGCGTTGGCGTTCCGTCGTCATGGGGATTTTCCCCGGAGTAGCCTCAAGGTTGCACGCTCCAGTGCACTTAAACGACTTTGCCCGAAGACGGGGAGGTGCCAGCGCACCGGGCGCAACGCGCCCGCCAGGAAGACCTCCGGCAACAGCGGGTGGACGTAGGACTTCCGGCATACCGTGACCGTATTACCCAAAGTCGTCGCCACATCCACCAGCGCGGCACGCAGCTGTCCGGCCCGCGCGCGTGCGCCCTCTGCCGGAGGCTGCTCCAGCAGGGCGGCATGCAGCAGCACTGTTGCTCCCCACGTTCGGAAGTCCTTGGCTGTGACGGGCGCATCGGCCAGAGCATTCAGGTACGCGTTGACGTCCGACGCCGTGATATCCCGCACCGTGCCGTCCGTGTCCTCGTACTGAAACAGATCGCGTCCGGGCAGGCCCTGGCAGCGCCGGATCACGCCAGCCACCCGGGGTGCGAACAGCCCGATCTGATGCTCGATGCGGCTCTTGCCTACGAAGCGGAATCTCACGTTTCCGCCCCGCTTCAGGCGCACGTGGCGCTTCTGCAGCGTCGCCAGCCCAAACGAGCCGTTGTCTCGCGCGTACTCCTCATTGCCCACACGGATCAGGCTGCTTTCGAGAAGGCGCACGATGGCGGCCAGCACGCGGGTGCGCGGCACTCCCGGCTGGCCCAGGTCCCGGCTGACCCCGCGCCGGATGCGCGGCAGCTGTCCACCCAGAACCAGCGTCCGCTGGAATTTCAGCGCGTCGCAGGCGAGTCGCCAGTCCGCGTGATAGCGGTACTGCAGCCGGCCCCGCGCATCCAGTCCGGTGGCCTGCAGGTGCCCGCGGGGATCGGCGGAAATCCAGACGTCCGTCCAAGCGGGGGGAATAGCCAGTCGGCGGATCCGGTCCCGGTGGCGATCGATGCGGACAGCGGCGGACGCGCGGTAGGTAAACCCTGCGCCGCGACGCACTCGACGAATACCAATGCCCCGCTCTGCGATGTAGCGCAGGTGTGCCGACTTCGCCACTGCCCTGGGATCCTCCTCCATCCAATCACTATAGCCGAGTCGCCGTTGGGGCCAGGCGAGCCGGGCGGAACCGGACGAATCAGTTGCGGCTGGTTGCGGCCACCACGACGCTGATCTGTCCCGTCTCCTCCAGGGTGGCGAGAGACACGCGGGTGGGATCCGGCTCCCCAACTTTGCGGCAGCCGGCCAGCAGGTCTTCGTAGGTCAGCCCCTCTTCCTCCAGCACCGCGTGGAACACGCGCCCATCGACAACGAGTGGTCGCGGCTGGCCGCGCACCAGCCGCTTGAACCGCGGGAAGCGGCGGCAGGTACGGGCGGTCAACACGTGCGCACCGAACACCGTGACGATGAAGACCAGCGCGTTCCCCACTCCCTTGAACAAGGCGATCTGCTGAAGAACCACCGACAACGAAATGAGTACGAGCAGGTCGAACGTGGTCGTCTGACCGGCCAGGCGCTTACCGGCCAGCCGCATCATGGCCACCAGGGCCGCGTAGTAGACAGTGGCGGCCATGACCTGCCACAGCACCGCCGTGACGGTCAGCACCGGCAACTAGTCCACTTTCACGTGCATGGCGTCTTCTTCACTGGTGTAGATGCCCACCAGGGTGCCGAACTGGTCCAGCACGTGGACCTCCCAGCGGCGGCTGCGCCGTATCCCATCGAAGGCGACGCTGAGCGCACCGTCCTCGTCGGGAAAGGGGCCAGACACGCTATCGCTCAGACGGTCGGCAACGCGCCACTCACCCGGCGCGTCCTCGGAGACGACGAATACATCGGTCGCGAGCCCGCTGGACCAAGTGGACGAATGACTGGGAGCTGGGGAGGCTGGCAACACGGAACGTCTCCTCTGATGAACGACTGAACAGCAGGTGGCTGTGGGGAGGGATTGTGCGCAGCACTGTTCGCAGCAGTTGTCGGCCCTGCGCTCCGCTCGTCGTAGGACGGCGCCTACGGGAGGCTCGGACGGCGCGACCATTTATCGCAGGACCCGCCGACACTGCGCACGGGCCGACTCTCCTACACTCTCGGTGAGGCCGGAACGCTGTGTTCCGGACACAGGTGACAGAGGGAGACGAGAATGAACAAGGTACTACTCGGTATGACAGCGGCGGTGATTGCCGGTCTGGGGTTGGTGGGTTGCGAAAACCGCGAGTCACCCGCCGAAACTCGCAGCGATATGTCCGAAGCCGCAAAGGAAGGCGCGGAGGATGTGGCTGACGCTCGTGAGGACGTTCGGGAAGCGCAGGGCGACAACATGGAGAATGTCGCCGAGGCACGGGAAGATGTCGAGCTTGCCACGGCCAAGGCCGACTACAAAGTGGCTGTGGAGGGTTGCGAAGCCCAGACCGGCGACGCTCGCGACACGTGTAAGGACGCGGCCCAGTCCGCCCTCGACCGGGCTCAGGCAGCGGCCGACCAACGGCGTGACAGTGCCAACGTGGCCGCCGACCAGCGCAAGCCCTGACGAGGACGTACTAACGGCGCGCCAGTCGGCTTGCCCAACCACTGGTTGCCGATGCTTGAGGGCGCCTGGCAACAGGCGTCCTCTTTTTGATCACTATTCCAGGCAGGAGACACCTGATGCGCAGGGAATACGCCACCAGTTTTCCCTGGGCCACCGTGGCAGTGGCGGCTGCAGTTCAGGGGCACTAAGCCGCTTGGGTTATAGTCCGGACACCGTCGCTCCCACCAGGTCATCGTCTTGTCACCACCGGTGCCACCGGCCGCTCCGTCCTGGAGCCGCCAGTTCCGTCTCCTGGCCTGGCCGTTTCGCCTGGTGCTGGTGGCGGTGCTGGGCGCGTCCCTCCTGACGCTGGGCATGAGCGAGTTCACCGTCCGCTCCGTCGTCAATGACGGGTTCGCCGTTACCCGTGTGCTGGAGCGGGAAGCCGCCGCCAACCGGTTCATGACCCTCCTTCTCGATATCGAGACCGGCCAGCGCGGCTACCTGCTGCTCGGCGAGACACCCTACCTGGAGCCGTTCCAGAGTGCGGTCCGCGATATCGAACGCACTGCCCTGGAGTTGCGCCAGCGGGTGGACCCGGAATCCCCGCTGCGCCAGCGCCTGGATCGTGTGGACGTTCTGACCACACAGCGTCTGGGATTCGCGACTGCCGTCATCAACCTTGCCGCGTCCGGCCAGCGGCAAGCCGCCATAGAACTGGTGCGCCAAGGCCGGGGCAAGCGCTTGATGGACGAGATTCGTGGCGAAATGGCCGCCGTCCAGAGGGGCAGCGAGCGTGAGCTTTGGGAGCTGCAGGCGAGGCAGAAGTCGGCGACAACCTGGTCCCGCCTGGCCCTGCTCGTCTCGACCGTCCTCGCCATCATCCTCCTGGTAAATGTGGCCCGGCTCGCGATCAATGAGGCGGCGACGCAGGAAACCCTGCGCATCAAGGCCAGTGAGGATGCGAAACTCATGCAGGCGGTTATTGCGTCCCGGACGGCCGAGCTCGCAGCACTCTCGTCGCACCTGCAGGTGGTTACGGAGAACGAGAAGGCGGACCTGGCCAGGGACCTGCACGACGAGATGGGCGCGCTGCTGACGGGCGCCCGGATGGATCTCTCGTGGTTGCAGGGCGCCGCGGGCACGGATCCGGCGGTGCTGGAGAAGCTGCAGCAACTGTCCGACGGTCTATCCCAGGCCATGGACGTCAAGCGACGGGTGGTGGAAAACCTGCGCCCGGCGCTACTGGACCACTTCGGCCTGCCGCTGGCACTGCAGAATCACTTTGACGAAACCTGCAAGAAGGCTGGCCTTAACTGCAGCACAACGATCTCGGAAGAGCTGGCCGACCTGCCGGAGAACATCGGCATTGCGCTGTTCCGGGTCGGGCAGGAGTCGCTTACGAACATACTCCGCCATGCGCAGGCGAAGAACGTGCATCTGGAGATCAGGGAAGACGCCGGGGTTCTGTGCCTGGAGATCCGGGACGACGGTGCCGGCATGGAGATCGGTCCGCCAGGCACCTACCGCTCCTTCGGCCTGACGGGTATGCGCCATCGTATCGAGGGACTCGGGGGGCGCTTCGACCTGCAAAGCGGGCTCGGCCAGGGGACGCGCGTCCTTATCCGAATCCCCCGGTATTCCCCGCTGCCTAGCGCGGTGGACGCTTGAGGGCGGCGATAAGCGGCCTGACTTCCTGAAACTGGCGCATCTTGTCCAGAAAATGATCCGCCCCGGCAGCCAGGCACAGGCTGCGCACCGCCGGCAGGGGGAAGTTGGTCAGAACAATGATCAGGGGCTGGCGATCCGAGTAGCGCTGCCGTGCATGGCCGATGGCGCCAATGCCGCTGCCTTTCCCCAATTCCACATCGACAACCAGCACGTCGTACTCGCCGGTGTCGATCCGTTCCCGCGCCTCAGGCTCCGTGGCGGCCGTGCCCGTGACGCGCATCACGCCGGCCAGGGTCAGCATGTCCGTCAGCCGTTTTTGCAACAGTACGGAGTCTTCTATAAGGAGTATGCGCAGCTCCACCGGGTCGATGCCCTGGTCGTTCTCTCCCTGTGACGAGCCGGGAACTGGTCGCGCGGGAGGGGAGCTCGGCGTTAGTGTGTTGACTAGCACAATGGCGGATTGCTGCTACTGCAAGATGCCGTTCTTGATAGCGTAGTAGGTGATATCGGCATTGGTACGCATCGCCATCTTTTCGAGGATCCGGCTCCGGTAGGTGCTCACAGTTTTAACGCTGAGGAACAATTTCGCCGCGATCTGCGAGACACTGACCCCTTCGGCCAGCTTACAAAAGATCTGGAACTCCCTCTCGGAAAGCACGCCATGCCGGGGACCGTTCGGATCGCCCTGGACGCCTGCTACCAGCTGGTCTGCGAGTTCGGAACCGACGTACCGGTGTCCCCGGGCTACCGTGCGAACAGCGCGAAGCAACTCCGCTTCGTCCACGCCCTTGCTGATGAATCCGTTGGCCCCCGCCCGCAACACGTTCAACCCGAACTGGGATTCCGGGTAGCCGCTGACCACGAGCACAGCGACCTTGTCGTGGTGTGCCTTGACCTGGCGCAAAACATCGAGCCCCGACATGTCCGGCAGGGACAAATCGAGCAACAGGACGTCGACCGGGTCGGTACGCATGTGCTGGATGACCTCCCGCCCCGTCTTGCACTCGGCCACGAGCTTCATGTCGGTCTGAGAGGCAATCATCTGTTTCAGCCCGGACCGGACAATCTGGTGGTCGTCGGCGATAAGGACGCGAAGTGCAGGCATTCATCAATCCTTTCTGGACTACCTGAGTCTAAGCCTTGAGACCGCGGCAACCGCCAACGAGGGGTGGCAGACCCTGAATTCTCGTCGCCTTTGGGCCCCGGGGCCTGTCCGCCAACCCGGCAAAGGTGTAAGCCAGAAACGCGACGACTGTTGTAGGAGAATTCCTACACACTATCGGTGGGCTTACTGCCCCATTGCTCTGGTATCGGCCCGGCCGGGGGCGCGGACCTTTTCGAGCTGAGTCTCCACATGTTTCCAGTCGATCAGGGACCACCAGTCCCGAATCCAGTCCGCCCGCTTGTTCCGGTACTGGAGGTAGTGCGCGTGCTCCCAGAGGTCACAGGGCAGGAGCGGCGTCATCCCGTGACTCAGCGGACTGTCCTGATTGGGCAGCGCCGAAAGCGCGAGGCGGCTATCGCCGTCGTCCCAGGCCAGAAAAATCCAGCCGGACCCGAACAGCGCCTCACCTTCCTCGCCGAAGCGGTGACGGAGGGTCGAGAGACTCCCGAACTGCTGGTTAATGTGTGTCAGCATCTTCTCGGATGGTTTTGCCGCGCTTGGCGACATCGTTTCCCAGAGCAGGGAATGATTGGCATGGCCACCACCGAAATTGCGAACGTCCTTGCGGATGGTGCCAGGGAGGGAATCGAGCCGGCGCAGCAACTGCTCTATGGTGTCGTCGCTCTCGAAGCCCGCTTCCTTGAGGGCTTCATTCAGTTTGTTCACATAGCCCTGGTGATGCTGGTCGTGGTGCAGCTCCAGCGCTTCCCGGCTGATGACGGGCTCCAGCGCGCTGCTGGGATAGGGCAAGGGAGGTAGGGTGAAGGTCACGCTGGGCTCCGCGCGTCTGCTTGAATTGCAGTCAGGTTGCGCGAACTCGGCGGAGTCCACCATCGGACGCTGTGCCCCTGGCTGTAGGAAACGTCCCACGGCGGGTCAGGGTCGCGCTCGATGGCTGCACCAGGCGCCTGCGCTTACGATCCTGCGCTGGTGCTGATGGAGAACGCCAATGACCCCCTTCGAGTCGGCCATGCTCAAGCCCGCAGCCTCTTACCAGTCGCCCAGGCAAGTGTTGCTGGAGCCCTGGAGCGCACAGGACAAGTTCAGGGTGCTGCGCCAGTGGCAATACGACATCGGCCAACTGCACCTGGCAACCGAAGAGAACATGGCGCCGGCCACAACGGCACCGGATCCAGTGTCGCTCGAGCAGATTCACGCGGTGATGACCGAGCTGGGCTACGACCCGGACGCCGAGTCCGCACCGACCAAGGGCGCGTGAAGTCCGCCGCATCCACGATCACGCGGGCCCGCGTGGCAGGCACCTCCCGCCACCGGCTGGCACTCATTTTCTGGCTTTTTTCTTCGGCGTCACTTCCGCTCTGGCTTTCTCGACCACCTTTCGGACCCGGAACACCCCACGCATGAAGCGCTCGTCGGCTGCGGCGAGCACCCGGTCGGCAGCCGGGAAGATCTCCTTCTCTTCTTCCTCCAGATGGTGCAGGTAATAGTGCCGGAGCTCCCGGAGGCGGACGAGCCAGCCGCCCGTGGTCATGGGCGTGGCGGCCAGCGCGTTCAGCAGGTCCTCGATCTTCTTGTGCTCGGCCACCGAGTGGCGTCCCTTGTCGGTGGTCGGAGGTTTCCGCAGCAGCGTGGAGTAGAGCGCCTGCTCCTCTGCAGCAGCATGGCCTTTCGCTTCGAGGGTGAACTCCGTGAACAAGGCAGCTCGCTCTTTGGATTTTCCGCGGGTGCTCGCCAGGCGCTTAAGCAGGTCCCGGTGTTTCCTGTGATCGGCCTTCAGCGCGTCGAAGATGTCAGCAGCATGTTTCGCCATGGCGGTTCTCCCCCGTTTTCTCAGCAGTTGTTCAGGTAAATCAGAAATGGCTACTGTTCATAGTCGGCGAAGCAGCACCGCCGGATCACGGGGTCATTTGCGGCGCACAGGACGACAACTGCAGCGACGAAGCCGGGCGCGATGCCCGCGATCGACTGGATGCCTCGACTGCCGAACATCTACGTGGCCCCGGGCTACGGCGGCAACGGCATCACCTTCTCGATGATGGCCGCCCGGATGCTCACTGGGCTCATCACGGGGCAAGGCGATCCCGACGCCGATCTGGTGTCGTTCCAGTCGAAACGCCAGCGGCACTGAGTCAGCCGCGCCGACTAAGCGTGGTGTTGGCGGCAATGTTCGCCGTCATGATCCGGGCGTCGGCCTTGTCGCCCGCACGGCCTCTGGACCGGGCGAGCGCGGCTTTTTCGGCGGCTTTCAAATCGGCCTCACTAACTTTCGCGTCCTTGGCCTTCGTGCCCGTGCTCCCGGGCACCATGCCATTGGCCATCTTTTTTACAAAGGCCCGGGTGCGCTCGTTGTACTTCCGGGCGGACTCGTAGTCGCCCTCGCCCTGCACTTTTGGGGTGGCTTTGCTGCCGGAGGTTGCCGGACTTCTAGTGTGCTTCTTCGCTGCTGGCATCACTGTTCTCGTTGAAACGGGCAAATCGCACCGCAACTCAGGTATACCGAACCTTTTCCCGACGGCCTGTAGGAACAAAGGTGGCGATGTCTTGCAAAACTTCTATGAACTGATGGTTGAACAAGTCGGCAAGCTGGTGGAGAACCTCCAGCGGGTGGCGTCAGCCAATTCCCACGCAACGTAGGACGATGATACGGGACCGAACGGGCTCTGTCCGACTCCCACACCGAGCGCTGCTTGTTAGGTTGGCTAGTCAGCCACTCAAATTAGGAGATACCCATGACAAGCGCTACAGCCTACAACGCCAAAACACCGTCTGGCCACACCTCCGCCATTCGTGCCCAGAGGGTTCTGGGCACCGATGTGCGCAACGGGCAAGGCGAGACCATTGGCGAGATCGAGGATCTGGTGCTGGACAAGCAGTCCAACAACATCATGTTCGCCGTGGTGAGCTTCGGCGGCTTCCTGGGAATCGGTGAGAAGTACCACCCCATTCCCTGGTCGTCTCTGAATTACGACAAGAGCCAGGAGTCGTATGTCGTGAACTTCACCAAAGAGCAGCTCCAGCAGGGGCCCTCGGACTCTCTCGAAGCGCTGACCCGCGGTGACCTGCGCAACTACCAGACCAAGGCTTACGATCACTACAAGGTCCCGTACTCCTGGTAAGCCACCTCGTCTGACTGTGCCTAGCGCCGAGTCGGGCGCGTGCGGTGCACGCGCCCGCTTTCGTCTGGCAGCAATGTCCGCCAGAATGCCCGGGTGATTCCCACCCTGTTGCGCTACCCCTCCGCGGCCCTGCTGGGCGTGCAGCTCCTCGGCGTTCTGCTTTATCCCTGGATGGAGTCGGCTGGCGGTGGCCAGGCTGCCATTGGGCTCTTCGGTATCCTGGTGCTGGCAATCACCCTGCGCATGGTGCGCAGTAGTCCCTGGCAAACCTGGATCGCCGTGCTTCTGGCGGTGGTGATAGCCGGACTTATCGCACTCAATGTGCTGACGCCGGATCCGCGGCTGGCCGTCTTCACGGCGGGCCTCGAGTCGGCTTTTTATTTTTACGCGGCCGGCAGCCTCATCGCTTACATGCTTCAGGACGACGTGGTGGCCAAAGACGAGCTGTTTGCTGTGGCGACGACCTTCACTCTTCTGGCCTGGGCTTTCGCTTATGCCTACGTGGTGTGCGACGCCCTGCTGCCCGGAAGCTTTACTGCTGCATTGAATCCATCAGCGCCGCGGACGTGGATGGAGCTCTTGTTCCTGAGCTTCACCACATTGTCCGGCGTGGGGTCGGGCGACATCCTGCCGCTACTGCCGATGGCGCGAGCCCTCGTTATGCTGGAGCAGCTCACGGGCCTGATGTTCATTGCCCTGGTCGTCTCGCGCCTGGTCGGTCTGATGACGCTAGCGCGGCGATGACGGTCTTTGAGGACCGTCAGAACAGCAGCGTCATGATGAGTATGACGATGAGCGGCACTCCCGCTAGCCAGGCGATGATCTGGATCATGCTGTTTGCTCCTTGGATTCAATCAGGATCGGCGACGGACGTGGGGGGTTAGGCCCGGTTACGGCGTGCACCCCCAAAGCGGGCGAAGCCGATGTTCTCGTTCCGGTGTTTGCCACCCAGAACGGCGGCGAAGTAAGCGGCCGCCCCGGCCGTGAGGATGCTGGCCGCCACGACGAAGGCACCGATCAACGCGAAGATGCGGCCTTGTTCCGCCGCCTCGATGGCCTTGTCTCTGGCACGCTCTGCGGTGGCCACCGTCTCGTCAACGCGGGTGCGCGCCTCAGCGGGCGTCAGGCGGGTTTCAGCGACGAGTACGCGGGCCAGGTAAGTCCGATCCGCGTTGGACACTTCACCGTCCGTTAGTGACCGGACGAGCACACTGGCTACTTCGGCACGAGCCTCAGTCGACGGCAGGCCGGTGTCGTTACGCAGGGCGACGCCCGACAGGTAGTTGGAATTGTCGCTGATCACAGTCGGCACGCCGCCCAGCGCCGCACCAGCGACGCGCGCCGCACCGCCTACGCCAGCCGCCGCGAAGGTTGCGGTGATCAGTGTCGCCAAGGCCCAGACCGCGACCCCGTGGGCGCCATCCCGCGTCTCGACTTCGTCGGCATCCGCATCACCCACCGGCCGGCGCATGCGCCCGGCGAAGTAGGCTCCGGCCGCTGCACTGCTGATAGCCTGCCAGATCACCCAGATCCCGCCGGCTATGGCGATCCACCGCAAGGAAGCACCCTCCCCTGGCTCGGCGGACGTCAAGGATAGGCCGAACGCCGAGCCGAAGGTGAAGAGGACGATACCGACGGCGGTGGCGATGAGGGAGCCGCCCACAATTGCGGGCAGGTCCACGTACCGGTCTGTCCCCCGCGCCGCGCCGACGGGCCCTGCCGGAGTGATGATGTCGATGACGGTGGCCATGATTCAGCGCAACCCGACGAAGGACAGGATGGCCAGGACAATCACGATGACACCGACGATGTAGATGATGCTGTGCATAACACGCTCCTGGAAATTGCTGCACCGGAACAGTAGCCAACGTAATGCCACGCCGCAGTAAGCTAGCGACCCGACTGGCTGTAGGCGTTATCCGACACGCGTAGCGGCGTCGCTTTGAACCGGGGCGTGCCGGGCGGCGACTCCGATGGCGGGCTGTCATCACTGAATGCAGCACCGATCCGCGCGCCCAGAACGGTGCCCAGTATTGGCAGGACGAGCGTCCCTGCCACCGCACCGGCCTTTACCGCCGTGGGGACGGTGACCTTCACGTCCCGGGTGGGGCCGCTCATTCGAAAGGGCACCACGAGCGCCTTGCCGAGCGTGCGGAGTTCACCGCTCGCGGCAATCTGGCGATTGAAGACCGTGCCCTGGCCAGTGGCAGAGAAAGTGTCCCCCGTGGCCGCGATATCCCGGAACCTGATGACGGTTCCGCTACCCGTGTTCTGCACATCCATCACACCGGTCAGCGTGGCGAGGGCTGTGCGCCCACTGCGCTCCGCACCGAGGGTGCGAATGGCGCGATCCAGATCGAGGCGCAGCAACTCTGCGTTGTCCACGACGAATTCGGTGCGCAACCTGAGGGAGCTGCCCAACTCACCCACGGTCCTGCCTCGTGCTCCAACGCTGGTCACACCGCGCGCCCGCCCACCGACGGCGGTCCGTCGTTTGAGGGCCTGGGCCGCCGTGACGATATCAATGCCTTGTGGCTTGAGGGTGCCGGTCAACTGCAGCCAGCCCTCGCGGGAATGAAGGGCAACGCTGCCGTGGGCGCTGCCTCTGCCGATATCGACCCGTGTCGCCCAGCGGTCGCCACGGCCGTCCCGCTCTAGTACCAGACGCGCGGTAGGCGCAATCCCAGGGCGACGGATCTCGGCCCGGGCCGGTCGCCAGTCCGGGTCGAAGTCCACCTCGCCTTCCAGCGGCAGCGCGACGCCTGTGCGGGATATCCAGGTCAGGCGACGGAACCGTGCCTGGTGCAAAGCGATCCCGGGAATCTTTGCGGTGGGCTCACGCTGGCTACGAAAAGCGCGCAGCGCCACCGTGGGCACCCGGGCCCCTTCCACCTCCAGGGTGGCGATCGCGAACTCGCCGCGGAACAACTCGGGCCAGAGGGCCGGGCGCAGTCGGATGGTCTGGATATCAATCGGTTCCGCCTGGTGGGTGTGCACATCGCGCACCGTCACCAGGGGAAAGGGCAGCAGTCTCCACGTGACGCTGCGGATATCCACTCGCACCCGGTAACGGCTCTCCAGTTCATCTGACACACGCTGACGCAGGGCTGCATCGTCGGGCACGATCAAGACCGTCACCACCGCGAGGATGAGGGCCAGAACCAGCGCCACGGCCGCAGCAACCCCAAGGTAAAACGACAAAAGCCGCCTCTCGGGCAGCTTTTGAAGTCTTTCTGGTTGTGCGGACTTGTCCATCGTTTGACCACGCACTCAAGCGCTATCTGATGATTCGGTCCGCGCAACGATCAGGCGGGTTGATGTTGTTACGCCTGTTCGTGTCGTGCTACCGGCGAGCCCCCCAACCTGCTGTCAGACCGGGAAGCATACCGCACCGGACGTCCGTTATTTCGCAACACCGATGGCGTGACCACAGTCGTCTCGCCACACTCCCTGGCCCATTTTCGAATGTTGTGGCAAAGGGCCTGGCGGGTGAGCGGCAGTCCCGTGGACGTGGGAAAGCAGTAGGGGCTGTCCGCCTCATAGGACACAAAACGCACTGCCTCGCGGTGCAAGACCCTCAAGGCGGCAAGTGCGGTCGGGCCAACGGGCCAGATACGGGCCTCCTGGTTGCGCTGGCGAACGTGTATTGTTCGCGTCACGGCATCAATTTGGTCCCAGCGCAACAGTCGCACGTCGGACACTCCGAGTCGGGTGTCATACAGGACACAGGCAATCGCGTGATCCCGCAGCCCGCGGAATCCTGCCGCCGTCACACCCTCGGGGCAATTCCGCGGCTTCAGCAAGATACGCAGGGCCGAGGCGGTGAGGCTGGGAGATTGACCTCGCCGCGGCTGGGCCACTCTGACTGCGAGGGCGGGATTGTCGTCCCGCCCGCCTTCGCGAACCACGAAGGCATAAAAGCGCCGACAACTCGACATGTGCCGGGTGAGCGTACTGGCACTCCGCCCGGCGGCGAGCCGCTCCCTGACGTAAGTCGCCAGGTCATCCGTCACGAGATTGAGCATTTCCTTGCCGCGGAGGGCTGCCCAGCGCGCAACGAGACTGATGTCGAGCGTATACGCCTCGAGCGTACCGGCGCTTACGGAATTGTCCCGTTGGGCGCCTGACGTGAATGCAGCGGGCCAGTCTGGAGTCGGCAGCCGCAGACTATTAACCGCTGTGCTGGTCATTGGAATTCACCGAAGTGGCCGCAGTCCCGGCACAACAGTGTCCGTACCAGCCCAGGCGCCAAGGGTGTTGGAAACCCCGGGCGGCGTCGATCAGTTAGTGGGAGGATTTCTGTAGGAGGAGGCTGACAGACGCATCGATCCCGCCACCGGACTGCGGGTCGCTCACCCCGTCAGCCACCGACCCAGAACAGCCTGACTCTGCGTCCACAATTCCGCGGCCACGGCCGGGTTCCAGTCCAGGGGCACCGGGCGCCGGCCGTCACGGCCCTGCCGGACGTAGAACGCACCGTTGCTCTCCCCCGCCAGGGGGTCGGTCGCGAGGTACAGGGGCACCAGAGCCCCCTCGATCGGTGGCCGCATGCCGGGCTTCAGCCGCGCATAGCCAGCGCCGGCAAACAGGGTGTTGGTGTGAAAGAAATTCGTGTCGATCAGCCCTGGGCAGAGGGCGTTGCTCACCACCCCGGTGCCGGCCAGCAGTCCCGACAGGTGATGACTGAACAACACGTTTTTGAGCTTCGTGTTGGCGTAGGCCTGCCAGCCGTCGAACCTAAGCTCCAGCCGCCGATTGCCGAAATCAATCTGGCCGCCGCCCAGCGCCGTCGACGCGACATTCACGATGCGACCCGGGGCGTTGGCCCGGACAGTCTCCAGCAACAAATTCGTCAGCAGGAACGGCGCCAGATAATTCACCGCAAAGGTCATCTCGAAGCCGTCCGCGCTCCGCTGCCAGTGATCGGTGAGAAGCCCGGCGTTATTGATCAGCACGTTGAGCCCGGGAAAGTCCGTGCGTACCCGCTGGCCGAGCGCCGCCACCTCGTCGAGTGACGCGAAATCCGCCAGCACGGCATGCAGCGACGCATTGCCGGTGGCGGCACGCAGCTCCTCAACGGTGGCCGCGAGCTTGTCGGGATTGCGGCCGTGGAGAATGACCTCCGCGCCCCGTTCCGCCAGCGCCAGCGCGGTGGCCTTGCCGATGCCGTCGGTGGCGCCGGTGACGAGGTAGGTGGGGACGTTCACGCCCTGCGCCCTAGCGCGCATCACCGTCGCGTGGCTTGTAGAAGACAAATTCACCGATCTCGGCGGTCTTTAGGTATTCCCTGGACCAGCCGGGCGTCACGGGCCTCTGGTGAAAATACAGTGCGCCCCCGGTACGATCTGGAAGCTGACGGTTGAGCGCCTTGCGGGCGATCTCCTTGGCCGTCGCGTAAGGCCCATCCTCCTTCGCCTGATCCGAACGGCCATCGCACCACCACGAGAACTGGCACGCCCCGCGCTCGTTTCCTTCCCGGACAACCGCGCAAACGGTGTTTGGAAAGCCCGCGTGACCGAGCCGGTTCATGACGACACTGGCGACGGCGTCCATGCTCGCAGCCTTCTCGCCCCGGGCCTCCCAGTAGATCGTGCGCGCCAGGCAGGTAATCGCGTCGTCCAGCCGCTCTTTGCCCGCCGGATCGACGGCCTGCACTTCGGACTTGCCGATAATCTCGGCTCGGGACGGCACCGTGTTGTCGCCGCCGGCCGCCGCGTTCTGCTCCAGTGCCGCCGCCTTCTTCTCCGTGGCTTCGGGGCTGGCACCTGGCGGCGCCTTGTCACTCCCGGGCGGTTGGCAGCCCAGGATCATGACGAGCGCAACGCAGGTGGCTGGCCATAGACGCTGCATCAGTCGGGCCTCTTTGAATGATTCACACGCGGCTTAAGCCTACTCTTCCTTTCTATAGCAGTACGCAGCGCTTCGCTGCCGGGCGCAACCAGCCGTTTCGTTCAAGCCGCGGGCGACCCGGCTCCCTAGAGTACGTCCCGCGAACTGTCCTCAACCCAACGGGAGCCAACGATGGATATCTGCAATGAAGCCGCCTGCAACTGCACCAACTGTGCCTGCGGCGCGCAGTGCGCCTGCGGCGACGCGTGCGCCTGCGCGCAGAACCAGAAGGAAGAACCCCGGTAGCCGGTTCCGCCCCGCAACATGCCAACCTGTCGACTCGCTCGAACTGGCTGGCTTGTTCGGTGCGGACCGGTCCCGACTTGGCCAGCAACGAAGGGAGAACGACCATGAACCGCAAGTTGCTACTCGGAATCGGCGTTGTGGCATTGGCCACCCCGGTCCTCTACCTTTATCTGTTGAGTGCCGCGCCAGGCCCTGCGGCAGCTGTCCTGGCCGTAACCCCCGCGACCCCAGCGATAATCGTCGTCGCCGTCGCTACCTTCCTGCTCGGGTGGGTAACGATTACCACCCTCAGTTTTCCTCATTCGCCGGAGACATCGAGTAATGACGGGGGAATCCCCATCATGCGCCGGCACGTGCGGCTCAGATGGGCCGAGTCTGCAAACCCTGCGGTGTGAGCAGCCTCGGAGAGGGATGCACCGCGCATTGTGTGCTCCCAGACGCTGACGAAACGCCGCCACAGGATGTACGGGCGCAATCCCGTTCCGGTCTGCTCGGCAAACAGGTGCCGGAAGCGGCTCGGCGTCAAATGCGCCACGGCTGCGACCTGGTCCAGCGTAATTGGCGCCCCCAGATTCCTGTTGATGTAAGCCACCGCACGAATGATGCGTTCGTCACTGATTGTGGACGGCTCCGACTCCCCGGTCAGGGCGTGTACCAGCTGCCGGGCCATGCTCACGATCACCAGCCGGCCACGGTGTTTGATGACTGCGGAAAGAAGTTCGGGCAGCAGTGAAGTGATCAGCCCCCGATCAGCCGAGGCGATGCCATCGCTGGAGTAGCGCTCGGTCAGCAGTCGGCCTTCCTGGGTCTCGGGTTCAACAAAGATTACGGCGCCGTGGTGAGTGCTGGAGCCATTCATTCCATGAGGTTGCCGGGACGGAACAATGGCGAGCCCATAGTCGATCCAGGGGGCATCGTCCTGCGCACGCAACTGGATACACCCGTCAAAAGAGAAGCAGATCTGTATTGCCTGATGGGCGCGCACGGGAAATGCACCCGACCTCCCCACAAATATGGAGCCCCCATCCCAAGGGAAGTACTGGGCGGAACCGACCGGTTTGGGCATGGAACCCCCCGATGTGGCGACCAGTTTGCGATAACATCCCGCACAGTCAAACCGGGAAATGACCCGCTGATCAGGTGGCGCGCCCGGACGGATTCGAACCGCCGACCCCCTGGTTCGAAGCCAGGTGCTCTATCCAGCTGAGCTACGGGCGCATGTCTATGCAAGTTTATCGCGCCGGTCGGCGCTCTTACGAGATCTGGGGTCGCGCGTGAACGCGCTCCTACTTACGGGCTGCCATCATCTTTATGAAGCCGTCGAAGGCCGTGCCGTAGGCCTGCAGAATCGGGCCGCAGTCCGGGTGGCTTTCCATCGCCTTCCACCAGACGGCAAGGCGGCCGCTCGTGGTGGGGTCGGTGATGCCGAAGTTTCCCGCTTCGAGAATCTTCTTCATCATCATGGTACCCGTGCTGAGCGCGCAGTCGCCCAGCGTGGGCGTATTGCCCACGCAGAACGGGCCGCTGCCCATGGCGTGATCGGCGTAGCCAAAGGTCTTCGCGAGCTCTTTTGCTGCGGCTTCCACCACGGCCTGATCCCGCTTGGCGGGATTCATCTGGCGAAACAGCGGGCTCACGTGCTGGACGATATACAGGTCCATGATGCGCGCGATCAGTCGCGACCGGGCGCGGTCGAGCGGCAGCTTGGGCAGGCCGGACTTCTGGGGGAAGGCGTCCTCCAGGTAATCGCAGATGATCGTCGATTCGCCGAGGCCCTGGCCGTCAACATCCAGCGTCGGCATCTTGCCGATGGGATTAAGCGCGAGGTACTCGGGGCTCTTGATGCCGCCGCCAGGGGGCTCCATCAGGGGCAGTTCAACGCCCTTGATCTTTGCGTACATCACAACGCGGGCAACGTAGGGGGAGGCAATGGCGCCGTAGAGCTTCATGGTGCAGTTCCTTGGGTTCAGGTCAGTACTGAGATGTCGAAGTCGCGGACCACGCCGTCAGCGTGGAAAATCTTCAGCAGAATCGCTACCCGCATCCACATGCCGTTGCGCTCCTGCCGCCAGTAGACCGCGCGGGGATCGTCATCCACCGCGGGAGCAATCTCGGGTCCCCGGGGCAGCGGGTGCATGATCACGGCGGTGGGCTTCATCAGGCAAATGTTTTCCGGCGTCATGCTGTAGTCGGCGTAGTTGATCTGCCGGGTCTCGCCCGCCGTGTCCCACTCGGACTGCATGCGGGTGACGTAGATCGCATCGAGGGAGGGCAGCACTTCCGGCAGCTTTGCCCCATCCACGAAGGGGATATTGTGCTCCTTCAGGTGGGCCTTGATGTCGGGTTCCAGCGCAAATTGCGGGGGTGCAATCAGCACCAAGCGCACGTTGCGGTAGTTCTTCATCAGGTAGCACAGTGAACGCACCGTCCGGCCGCGCTTCAGGTCGCCCATCAGGCCGATCACCTTGCCATCGATGCCCCCCTGCTCCTCGAAGCTGCGGTCGAGCGTGTAGATGTCGAGCAGAGCCTGGGTCGGGTGCTGGTCCTGCCCGCTGCCCGCATTGATGATGGGCACAGGCCGGGGGATGCGGTTCATCAGCTCCGCCGCCCGGGCCGCCTCGCCGGAGCGGGGCGTGCGCATGACGATCACGTCCACGTAGGAACTGAAGGTGCGGATGCTGTCCTCGAAGCTCTCGCCCTTCACTTCGGAGGAGGTGGACGGGTCCCGGATCTCGCTGGTCCGGATACCGAGCACGTGGCAGGCATTGCTGAAGGACAGGAAGGTCCGGGTGGACGGCTGGACAAAGTAGAGCATCGCACGCCGGTCCGGGAGCAGGCCGAGCAGAAAGCGGGCCCCGTCCGGGTGCTTGGCCAGAAGGCGAACCCGGGTGGTCAGTTTGCACAGATCGTCCAGCTGGGCCCGGTCGAACACCCGGGGGTCGATCACGTGGAAAAGCGGGGCGGTCTCCGACGGGGGAGATGGCGGCATCTGGGCTTCTTTCGCTCTTTTCGGCCGCCGCGATGATAGCAGGGAAGGTACCGGACCTTAGTTGTTTGGTTTCTTTAGTTGTTTGAATAACTAAAGAAACCAAACAACTAAGGTCCGGTACCTTTTCGTGCCTTTTCGGGGAAAGACAAAAACAATTGACTGGCGCGTGGGACGCCCGGTGGCTAGGCTCCGCCTATGGACATGACCTTTGCCCTGAACAATTTCCTCAGTCCGCCGATCCTGTTCTTTTTCCTGGGCATGCTGGCGGTCTTGGTCCGGTCGGACCTGGAGATCCCCCAGCCGATCCCGAAATTCCTGTCCCTCTACCTGATGCTCTCCATCGGCTTCAAGGGCGGCGTTGAACTGGGGCACAGCACCCCCGGAGGCCAGGTACTGCTGACGCTGGGGGCGGCTATCGTCATGGCGGCAGTGGTGCCGGTGTACTGCTTCTGGATCCTCCGCCGCCGCCTCAATGTCTACAACGCCGCGGCCATTGCCGCGACCTACGGCAGCGTCAGCGCGGTGACGTTCGTCACGGCCACGTCATTCCTCGACCAGGCGGGCATCCCCTACGGTGGCCATATGGTCGCCGCCATGGCCCTGATGGAGTCAC